>Ga0163151_10000078_pt1 | contig 160071 bp, 169 predicted proteins | sample OliLakLV19MP5IB2_FD_145596 | JGI IMG/M metagenome (GOLD analysis project Ga0163151, IMG submission 145596) | Freshwater microbial mat bacterial communities from Lake Vanda, McMurdo Dry Valleys, Antarctica - Oligotrophic Lake LV.19.MP5.IB-2 | ecosystem: Environmental > Aquatic > Freshwater >...
GAGCGAAAAGCCTGAGAATTGTAAGCTTTGGGGTCGGAATGCGGAAGTAAAAACTTAACTACTTTTAAGTGACCATTCTCAGCAGCCGAGCGAAAAGCCTGAGAATTGTAAGCTTTGGGGTCGGAATAAGGGAGCAAAAACTTAACTATTTCTAAGTGCGCTTTGTCAGCAGCCAAGCGAAAAGCCTCGGAATGGGTAGCTTTATCGTTAACTAGACCTGTTTCCACCAATCGCTTTACCGTATCTAGATCACTACGTCTGACTGCGTCCCAAAATTCAGCTCGATAATCCATAATCACCTCAGATAAATTGTCTTACCACTTCAGGGTCGGAATGCGGTATTAAAAACTTAACTATTTCTAAGTGACCTTTACTAGCAGCCCAGCGAAGAGCCTGAGAACCTAGGACTGTAGGGTCGGAGTACGGTAGTAAAAACTTAACCATTTCTAAGTGACCGTTCAAAGCAGCAAAGCAAAAAGCCTCAGATTCACACGCTCGAGGGTCGGAGTATGGTAGCAAAAACTTAACTATTTCTAAGTCCCCATTCTCAGCAGCCCAGCAAAAAGCTTGAGAGCCCTTAGCTTCAGGGTCGGAAAGCGGGAACAAAAACTTAACTATTTCTAAGTGCCCGTTCAAAGCAGCAAAGCGAAAAGCCTGAGAATCATAAACTTTAGGGTCAACTAGACCTGCTTCCAGCAATCGTTGCACTGTATCTAAATCGCCACTTTTGGCTGCTTGTAAAAATTCAGCTTGATAATTCATGGTCACCTCAGATAAATCGTCTTACAACTTCAGGGTCGGTATGGGGTAGTAAAAGCTTAACTACTTCTAAGTGACCATGCTTAGCCGCCCAACGAAAAGCCTCAGAATTTTTAGCTTTAGGGTTAGAGTGCGGAAGTAAAAGCTTAACTATTTCTAAATGACCGTTCGCAGCGGCCCAACGCAAAGCCTGAGAATCTAGGGCTGTAGGGTCAGAGTGCGGAAGTAAAAACTTAACCATTTCTAAGTGACCGTTCAAAGCGGCAAAGCAAAAAGCCTCAGAATCTGAGCCTTGAGGGTTGACTAAACATGTTTCCACCAATCGCTTTACTGTATCTAAATCCCCACTTTCGACTGCGTCCCAAAATTCAGCTCGATAATTCATGGCAACCTCAGATAAATTGTCTTACCACTTCAGGGTCGGTATGGGGTAGCAAAAACTTAACTATTTCTAAGTGCCCATTCTCAGCAGCAAAGCAAAAAGCCTCAGAATATTTAGCTTTAGGGTCGGAGTGCGGGAGTAAAAACTTAACTATTTCTAAGTGACCCTTCCAGGCAGCCCAGCAAAAAGCCCGAGAATCTAGGGCTGTAGGGTCGGAGTGCGGGAGTAAAAACTTAACCATTTCTAAATGACCGTTCAAAGCAGCCAAGCGCAAAGCCTCAGAATCTGAGCCTTTAGGGTCGGAGTGCGGGAGTAAAAACTTAACTACGTTTAAATGACCATTCTCAGCAGCCCAGCAAAAAGCCTGAGAATCTAGGACCGTAGGGTCGGAGTACGGGAGTAAAAACTGTACTACGTCTAAGTGCCCGTTCAAAGCAGCCCAGCGAAAAGCCTGAAAATCATAAACTTCAGGGTCAACTAAACCTGCTTCCACCAATCGTTGCACTGTATCTAAATCGCCACTTTTGACTGCGTCCCAAAATTCAGCGTCACAAAATGCAGCTTGATACTTCATGGTCACCTCAGATAAATTGTCTTACCACTTCAGGGTCGGTATGGGGTAGCAAAAACTTAACTATTTCTAAGTGACCCTTCGCAGCAGCCGAGCGAAAAGCATCAGAATCTGAGCCTTTAGGGTCGGAGTAGGGTAGCAAAAACTTAACTACTTCTAAACGCCCGCTACGGGCAGCCGAGCGCAAAGCATCAGATTCACACGCCCGAGGGTCGGAGTACGGTACTAAAAACTGTACTACGTCTAAATGACCATTCTCAGCAGCCCAGCGCAAAGCCTCCGAATCGTAAGCTTTGGGGTCGGAGTAAGGTACTAAAAACTGTACTATTTCTAAGTGCCCATTCTCAGCAGCCAAGCGAAAAGCCGCGGAACCTTGAGCTTTAGGGTCGGAATGCGGTAGCAAAAACTTAACTACTTCTAAGCGACCGCACCCCGCAGCACGGCGAAAAGCCTGAGAATCGTAAGCTGTAGGGTCGGAATGTGGTAGTAAAACCTGTACTATTTCTAAATAACCATGGGAAGCAGCCCAACGCAATGCCTGAGATTCTTGCGCTGTAGGGTCGGAATGCGGTAGTAAAAACTGTACTATTTCTAAATAACCATGGGAAGCCGCCGACCGCAAAGCCTCGGAATGGGTAGCTTTATCGTTAACTAAACATGTTTCCACCAATCGCTTTACTGTGTCTAGATCGCCACTTCTGACTGCTTGTAAAAAACCATGCTGATAATCCATGCGCACCTCAGATAAATTGTCTTACCACTTCAGGGTCGGTATGGGGTAGCAAAAACTTAACTATTTCTAAGTCCCCATTCTCCGCAGCAAAGCGAAAAGCCTGAGAACCTTTAGCTTTAGGGTCAGAGTATGGTCGCAAAAACTTAACTACTTCTAAATGACCATTACCGGCAGCAAAGCGAAAAGCCTGAGAATTGTTAGCTTTAGGGTCAGAGTATGGTAGCAAAAACTTAACTACTTCTAAATGACCATTACCGGCAGCACGTCGAAAAGCCTCAAAATTGTAAGCTTCAGGGTCGGAATGCGGTAGTAAAAACTTAACCATTTCTAAGTGACCGTGCAAAGCGGCAAAGCACAAAGCCTGAGAATGGTGAGCTTTATCGTTAACTAAACATGTTTCCACCAATCGCTTTACTGTGTCTAAATCGCCACTTTCGACTGCGTGCCAAAATTCATCTTGATAATCCATGGCAACCTCAGATAAATTGTCTTACCGCTTTAGGGTCAGAGTACGGTAGTAAAAACTTAACTACTTCTAAATACCCGTTCAAAGCAGCCCAGCGAAAAGCCTCCGAATCGTAAGCTTTGGGGTCGGAGTATGGTAGTAAAAACTTAACTACTTCTAAATGACCATTCTCAGCAGCAAAGCGAAAAGCCTGAGAATTGTTAGCTTTAGGGTCGGAGTATGGTAGTAAAAACTTAACTACTTCTAAATGACCATTCTCAGCAGCACGGCGAAAAGCCTGAGAACCATAAACTTTAGGGTCGGAGTAAGGTATTAAAAACTGTACTACTTCTAAGTGCCCGTTCAAAGCAGCAAAGCGCAAAGCCTCAGAATTGTTAGCTGTAGGGTCAACGAGCCTTGTTTCCACCAATCGCTTTACTGTATCTAAATCGCCACTTTCGACTGTGTACCAAAATTCGTCTTGATAATTCATGGTCACCTCAGATAAATTGTCTTACCGCTTTAGGGTCAGAGTGCGGAAGTAAAAATTTAACTACTTCTAAATGACCATTTTCAGCAGCAAAGCGAAAAGCCTCAGAATCTTGAGCTTTAGGGTCGGAGTAAGGTACTAAAAACTTAACTACTTCTAAATACCCGTTCAAAGCAGCCCAACGAAAAGCCTGAAAACTATAAGCTTTAGGGTCGGAGTATGGTAGTAAAAACTTAACTACTTCTAAATGACCATGAGCAGCGGCCCAACGCAAAGCCCCAGAATAGTGAGCTTCAGGGTCGGAGTACGGTAGTAAAAACTTAACTACTTCTAAGTGCCCGTTCTCAGCAGCCCAACGAAAAGCCTGAGAGCCCTCAGCTTTAGGGTCAAAGTAAGGTACTAAAAACTGTACTATTTCTAAGTGCCCATTCTCAGCAGCCCTCTGAAACGCGCGAAATTCATCTACAATGTGGTCAACTAAACCTGCTTCCACCAATCGCTTTACCGTAGCCAAATCGCCACTTTCGACTGCTTGTGAAAAATCAGCTTGATAATCCATAAATCTACAACCTTTCGACTTCTTTTTCCACGCTCATCTCGTCTCCAAGTAAATCAATCTACCAAGAATTACGACTACGGGCGCAAGCCAAAGCAGCAACTGAAGCACGGAATCCGGGCGTAACGCCTCTGTAAACAAATCCCAAAAACCAATGGACTGGAGCCCGAGGGACACCAAAAAAGAAACGGCGATGAGGCAAGGTATCCAAAATAGTTTGTTATCTTTTTTCACCACCTTTTCCGAAAACCGCTGCGCAACTACAATTGTTTTGTTTTCCCAGCCTACCACCTCCGCGCACCAAAATATTTCTCCGTCCCAACACACGTGCGTTCGCTTAGTGCCATCGACTAGTTTTAAGAATTCCGGTGGTTCATCAGACCATCGCACCTGAAGCGTGTTACCTACGCGCCGGTAGACGCCCTTACCTTCGCCAAATCCTATCCAGCTATTTACAAACTCACTCATCTTCACTCTCTTTCGGTATCCGCTCATCTTGAATGAATTCGGTGCAATTCATTTTTCGCATTTCCCGCTACTCAGCGGGATTTTAAAATCAAGACTAAAGTCGCTCGTCGTTGCGGTTAACATTTCTTTCTGACAAATCGCCCTTGAAATCTCAACTATTCGATTTGCCAACTTCCATGCGAGTAAGGGGGGAACAGCATTTCCAATTGCTTTGTATGATGAAGAGGCGCTTGTGACCCCTACGAATTCAAAGTCATCAGGGAATGTTTGTAGTCGCGCACATTCACGCACAGTGAGTCGTCGTTGCTGAAATTTTGTCTCTTCCAATTTGTTGTTAATTCCACCATTTTGAGCGGACAAACGACGAAATTCAATGTTTCCATGATGTTCACTTCTTATTGTTGGAGCAGGCCTATCAATTCTGACTTCAATTTGACCTTGAGAACCATTGTCTAAATATCTACATTTAGAAAAGTGCTGTTGAGATTGATCATCCGATTGATTAGGTTCATCTAGTCCACTGAATGCATATTTTGTCGTCGGGACTATTCCTTGATTTCCAAGGTGGGACTTATCGGGAAAAAACGATGGCAATTGTTTTAAAAACACCGCTCTTTCGAAATTTTTTGCGATATCATCGATTCTTACGCCGATTACAATCAGCCTTTCCCGTTTCTGTGGGATACCATATTCGGCACAATTGACCAGTTGCCACTGGACTGAATAGCCCAAGTCTTTCAGTCGATTCTTCAAGTCTGAAAAGACGGTACCATTCTCTGCCGAAAGGAGACCTTTCACATTCTCAGCAATTATAAATCTTGGCTGGAGCTGCTCAATTGCTTTTAACATATATATATAGAGTGACCCCCTAGACACTTTGCTTGAAGTGTTTATTAGTCCTGTGTGACTACGATGAGATAACGTGCCTCTTCTTGCCCCAGCAAAACTGAAATCTTGGCAAGGAAATCCTCCCGATACAAGGAATGGCCGCTCGAAAGACTTTAGCACTTGAGACTCAACTATCTCTACAATACTTTGCGACTCGTACTGCCCTAGCCTACTCCTTTTATTAAAGTATGCCTTATGAATATCCATAGCTGAAGTACAAATATCATTGATAAATACCGTTTCTATCCCCGTGGATTCAAGCCATATTTTTCTTGTTTTTCCGGTTCTCTTTAAATCCAGATAGCTACTAAACGTCTCAAATCCGCCCTCGATCCCCAGATCCATTCCACCACAGCCTGAAAAAAAAGAAAAATGTCTCATTGTGCCTCCATTTGTTTCTTTAGTCATTATCTTCCACCCAGATTTCTTTCGTTAGCCTATTACCGCTTTCATCGAGTGCTTCAGGCGCATCAAGGTCTATTCTATTGCACCAATAAAAGCTAGCCAAGTTTAAGTAACAATAATACGTTATCCTTCTCATATTCGGCTTCGCGGGTTGATCGATAGCATCCACTAGAGAGCACGGGTAATCCATGCTGGGCCGCGACATGCGGTGACCTGAGGGCCATTCTTGAAAATATACGACACCATTTTCGCGACGATAATGCCAGACCCATCCAAAAGTATCTCTAAAGCTCTGCATATTATACGGCTTCACTCGCTCTGCAAATTGGCTCCAAGTTTCTTTCATCCTACACCTCTCATATGTTGTACAACGTCAGGTCACGCCTACCGTAGCAAAATTAAACTATTTTGGGATTCTTCTTGCTTTCGCCACAGCCCACGTGACGCAGTGAGCTTCGGTGTGGAACATAGCGTCAGACACTTGTTGCCCGTCTTTGAACAAGCGCACAGTATAGCAGTCGAATCCATGCAATCGAACCGCTTCAATCAAATAACAAAATCCTGGAAAATTCATAAAATCCCCTATTGTGTGCCAGAGACGCGGATGGGCATTTGTGGCCCGCGCCTGCCCTTAACCAATGTATCGCCAGCCGACACCAAAACTTTAGCCTCATTGTAGCTTTTTTGCACAAAATAGGCTACTCTTTACTCAATTATAAAATTAACCCATCAGGGGGAAATCAACGTGGCTGCACCAATTTCTGTTAAGTCCAAAGACCAACTTCTAGGCGACATGGTTCGTACTATCAGCAATCAGACTGATATTACAGACTTTAAGGCAGGAGGCGGCCTTGTCTCTCTTATGGAAGCTATTGCCACTCGGCAGTTTCAGTTCCAAACAGAGATTCTAAAGATCATCGAAACTTCAGACGTAGACAACCTCGTCGGCTCACGGCTAGACGACCTTGCGGCTTCGATCCTCTTACCCAACAGTACGGGAGGTGTCGGGCGCAAACCCGCTCTTCCCGCATCAGGGTCGGTCACTATTGGGTCAAACTTTAAAAAAGTAGCAACTCGCTTCTACCAAGGTAAACCTCCCGCATTTGCTGGCAGCACAATCTTGTACCTTCAAGACGCATCAGCATTCTCTAACCCCTCGTCTTCTCCTAAAGTCTACTTGGGACGCAACACGCTGGACAACTTTGAAGGCCCGATTCAATACACTGCTTTAACGAATAACGGGTCGTTCTGGACACTTACGCTCTCGTCTCCTTTGACGAAGAACCATTCGTACAGCGACGAGATTGTTTTAGCCCAAGGTGGTAACCGAATCGTACCTGCCAGTACGTCTGTAATAATACAGGCAAAAGACGGACAAGCCCAAATTAATTTCACAACAACCACGTCCGTGTCCTTGTTTGATGGCGAAGCCGAAACAAGTGCCTCCGTTGGTTGCGCCTTATCAGGAACGATCGGCAACGCCGCTACAAATGCTATTAATTCTTTTGTCACGGTTCCTTTCACGGGTGCCACTGTCGCGAACTCGACAGCGTTTGTCGACGGAAGAGACACAGAATCAGACGCAGACCTCCGCCAACGAATCAAAGACTACCCCGCTACCCTATCCCGTGGAACAGAAGCTTCTATACGCGCAGCCCTTGACGGCCTTGTTGACCCTGTTTCGAACAAAGCGATAACCTCGGCGTCCCTGATCCGCCCTACTACCTCTGGGGACCCTACCACTATTTATATCGATGATGGCTCGGGACTAGAGCCGACCTTTGGCTATCAGGACTACGAGTTGCTCTTAGCAAAAGCTTCTGGTCAAGAACAAAGCTTTCGTACAGCCCAAGTACCGGTTACGCCGGTGCTAGTTACAGGTAGTGTCACGGCACCCTTTGACTTGAGTGCGGCTTCCACAATAACCATTCTTGTAGATGGCGTCACTATTGCCCTCCAGGTCAACACCGCCAATTACTCAGACATTCGTGCCGCCACTGCGTATGAAGTTGTCCGTGACCTTAACACTCAAAGCGCTCTTTTAGCTTGGCGCACGGTGAACAGTGGCAAGCAAGTCACTGTATTCGATGCCAATAACGATGCCGAAGAGATCGAGGTCACCTCGGGTGTGCTTCAGCAAGCTTTGGGCCTTCCGACAATCACAACACGTAATATTTATCTTTACGTCAACGGTGTTTTAAATTCCTTCAAAGGCAAGACAGCAGCCGTAACGACCGACACTTACCCGTGGGTTGGTATGACAAATCCTATTAACTCCTGCCAAGTGTTCATTGACCAAGTGACGACCCCCGTAACTTTTTCAATCACCGACGCCGACTTCTCCCCTAACACAGTGGCGAATGCTACACTTACCCAGTGGGCTGCGGTCTTAAGAAAGAAAATCCCTGGTGTCTCTATTGTAGTGGTAGAGAACAGACTGCTCATTGCCTCAAACCTTTTACGCTCACCTGATTCGCGTATCCAGGTGGCGGGCGGTCTCGTCGGGTCAGGCAAAATGTTTGCCGTAGCACAATCAAGCACCGGTGCCACTCGCGATTATGAGTTTAACCGCTTTACGGGCGACATCCGCTTTGTCGACAAGGTCCCTACAAGTAGCGTCGTTGAGATTGCTTCTACCAAGACACGAGCGTTTGTCTCTTCGCAAGTGGCTTCGACTGGTACGTTCGACTTGACCCCAAGTTCTCAATTCGGTGTGGGACAGATGTTGGTTGTCACTGACTCCGCAACTACCATTCGCGCCATGGGTATAGCCACTTCTTTAACCGCCACCAATCTTTCAAACAATCTGTGTCGACTGACGGATGCTTCAGCCTCGCTTTTCGCTAACGTACAAGCGGGCGACTACATGTACTTCGTTAACAATGTTCTTGCTAACGCTACACTAGCTCGCACATCCGACGGTCTCTATTTAGTACGCGCACAGACCGCAACGACAATAACCGTCGAAGCGTCTGACGCGCAGATTACGGCTTTCACCGTGGGTGGTATCGTTTACTCTACTGGTATGATTCAAGCTTTCTCTTGTGAAAAGGCTCCCGAAATTGCGGTGATTAAGTCCTCAGTTACGGGACAGACGTCTATTGCGCAGCTTGCAAAAGCCCTTAACGACCAAGCCATCGCCTTTGCAGTCGACACTGTCGGCGGACAACAGCTTCGGTTGCGGACAAGAGCTTTCAGCCCAACGTCGACGGTATCCGTTGTAGGTTTAGTCGGACCCCTTGCGTCTGTCTTTACCCTAACAGTAGCTGAACCTATCACCCTCCAGAGCCATGTAGGGTTCTCGTCTTCACCTTTCTCGGACATGGGGCTTCCGGTTGTCACTAGCGTAATAACCGATAGGGCGACGGCTTTTTTAAAGATTACTCCTGACCTCACAGACGTGACAACCAACACGGAACCCTTTGACGTCAACCCCAACCCCGTCATAGTGCAAGACGCTTTGGTTACGAGTTACCCCTTAGGCTTTGGAGAACTTTTCTTGGCAGGGAAAGCGGGCGGTCAGCGCTTTCGTACATACAATACTACGGGCACAGCACCTTTTACAGGTTTTGCTCGAGGCTCCGGTGGTGTACGCTTTCCTCAAACTCAGAACACTTCAGCAGGCGCAAACTACTACTCAAACTACGGCTTAAGACTTGAAGATCTCCCTATTACAAACGTAGACAAATTTGTGGCAACGTTTGACCTCAACACCACAGACAAAACAGTCTCTTTGCCACTCTATAAATCTGCGCAGATTGCGTCTATCCCTGTTTCCCCCGTCGGCGGCCTTGGTGACGTATGTCAAGTGACGTTCAAAGACCCAGACGACCTCCTAACGCTCGCAAGTCCTAATACAGGGCGCCCGTTCTTTGACGCTTTTAGCGCCTACTCTTCTTTCAACTTTAACGACTTCCGCGTCCTCTCAAAATCTGTTGGTGTATACCTCCCCGCAGGGCTCTTAAGCACGGTAGGCTTTGCTATCCGCTCTAAGACGTTTGGTGGACATAACCGCATTCGTTTTGCTACAAACCTTCCCACTTCGGCAAACCAAAGCACTATTCAAGTCTCGCACTCCAATTCGTATAACGGAGATGTAAACACTTCGTTAGTAGTCTCCATGGCATCTGACGCGCAAGTACCGAATGCCCTTGTCGCCTCGGGTAACGTACAGCTAAAGTCGCTCAGCTTGGTCAACAGCGTCAGGACAATGGTGCTTTCGACAGAGACCGTTGCGTCCCCTGCCTTTACGCAACTCGGAACCTATACTTTCAACACCGCGACCGCAGGAACAAACCAAAATGGTTCATTCCTAAAAATCGTAAACAACCAAAAAAGTCCTTCGAGCCCTATCGTTGTCACCGACGTACCCGGCCTTCCTTGGACTGTCGAGGTGCAGTTGAACGGAACCACTCCCTCCCTTGCAACAACCCAAGCCTTGTCGTCCATTTTTGTGAATTTTCCTGCCACAACTGGAACGGGTACCCTTGCGTTGCAACCAAGCGACCCTTCGTACAATCCTGGCTCGCAAGCGTTTTCCGTTATCCCAACGGCAACCGGAAGCCTACAGTTTCAAGGCATCTTACCGAACACTTTGCAAAATGGTTGGACAATTATCATTACGTCTACAGGAGCACCCACCGTAGGTACTCCGACGTTTACAGGTAGCCCGACCGCTTGGACACTAGACCTTAAAAATAACACGCTTGACCAAACTGCTTTGCAGGCTTTAATTAATGGTAATCCGTCTTTTTCATCTAAAATTCAAATCTTTGGGACGGGTACTATCTCCCCTGCGCAAGTCCCCTCGCCGGTAACTTTAACAATGATAGCTGGGCTCGACCCGTACAATCTAAAACAAGTATTAAACGGAACTGACCTCTCCAACGGAGCCTTTGACACAGCGGCTTTTCAAGTGGGCAACATCCTCAATATTGGCGGACCCGTAACTTCAGGCAACCTAATCCCTGTTGGGTCGTTTCCCATTACAGCCAAGAGCAGTGGGCAGTTGACTATTAAAGTACCTAACTACACAGGGCTGTACGCATCAGGTACATTCACAAACATGAGCGCATCCGGCTTTCCGATTAGTTCCTTTCCACTCCTCAGCAAAACATGGGCAGAGTACGCCACAGCCGTAAACGACTATCAACCAGCCAGTTTGCTTGCAGCAGCAGAAGCGCTGGGAGCAACGTCTACTGTGTTCACCGACCCGACGTATATCACTACCCCTAACACTGGCTCGCTGCCTGCAACTGTGACCACGGTAGCTCAATCGCTAAACTTCCACTCTTTTGAGTGTAACCTCGCGGGCTACGCATCGATCATTAGCTACAATGTTGCGACCAACGCTGTGCAACTGCTATCACAGACACTCAACCCGCTGTTCCCAAGTGCCGCACAAGCGCCTTCAAGTCTGTATTCGGCAATCAATGAGGCAGTTTTTATCGTCCCATCTAACAACGCAACTTTAGCGCGGTGGGCTTCTTTTTCTGCCGCTTCTACGCTTCCACTTTTTGCTACGGTTGACCGCCTTCCTAACGATAGCGCCATTCAACTTTCCTCTCAGGGCGTTGGATCACAGAGTGCTGTGCAAGCTCAGGCAACCTACGCCAACCAGTTTTCTGAAACCATCCTGACTACAGCGTCAAAAGACAACGATGCTACTACTGTAACGGTACTAGCAACGCAAGCGGAAGCTCTCGGACGCCATGAGATTGTCCAAGTGACAAACAGCATGGCAACCGACTCAACACGTCCTTACGCTACAGCGGCTACTATCACTACCGCGTTCAACCCAGCAGACGATCGCCCGTGGTTTACAGCTATCTCAAGAGTATACGTCGACAACGACGCTGTAACGACTACGGCACCAACCCTCGTCCTTTTAAGAGCAGGGCAAGCGGTAAACGGCACCGAAGCAGGCGAACCGCTGCAAACAAGCGACCAAATTACTACAACGTCACTCTCAAATGGGCGCGTACGGTTTTCACTCACGGGTGCAGGCATTCTTGCTGCCCGCGTGGGTGACATGCTTTACGTCCCGCCGTCCAGAGGTGCTTACACTTCTCCTTTTGCTGCGGACGTTGTCTGCGCTTCGCCGACTGAATTCACTTATACACCTACTGGTAATAAAGTGGTCTCAGGTGCTGCATTAGGTGGTATGATTCCTTACCTAGGCTACCCTGTAGTCCAAGTGGAATCCGCAACAAGCGTTATTGTGCTGGCACCCCGAATGGTTACTTTTGCAAGTGTATCTCTTACCTCTGGTCAACGAAGGGCTGCACTTTTCCTACCAAGCCCTTGGGCAGAAAAGAACATTAGGACGTCTGTTCATGAAGGCGCTGGCAGGGCTCAAGGCTTAAACGCTCTCACCGGCGCAAACTGTTACGCACTTCTGCGCAAAATCCAAGGCAACTTTTTCTCTCTTACACTTTCAAACACCTCGACAAGCACCAGCTCTGCTCCTGTGTTCGCAAACGATAATCTCGTTCTTCAAAACATGGGTGTTAGCACCGACGACAAAATTGTACTTGGGCCGGTGTTCCTAGAAGCCAACAGAGGCGACTGGACTTTAGTTTCCCACGACGACAAGAACACTATGATCATTCACCGAGACCTTGGCGGTGCCGAGGAAACTCTTGACGCAGCCGTTCTTTGGTGGGGTGTCAAAGTAAACGGTGGAACCGTAGGGCAACCTTTCTATCAAAGACCGGTTCGCATACTGGACGCCGATTCAGTACGTATTGGTTCGAAACTCAGAATAGCCGCTAATGCGGGATTCGGAAGCCTTGCTTACGTAGGCTCTTGGGCCGTGTCGGATATCGGTTACTGGTTGCCTTCAGGTGCCACAGACGACCGCCAGCTTGCACCTTTTACAACTATTTCTTTAAACTCCCCTGTAACGACAGCTACCACCACCACGGTCATACCCGCAGGTATCTCTTTCCAAGAGGCTACGGCTACATCGGTCTTTCGCATGGTCGCTGGCTTTTCACCAAGCCCTGTTGATACCACAAAAGCTGATCTCTTCTTAGTCCCGTCGCGTCGCGTAGAGCGCATGAAACCTGACCTGAACACGACAATAATTGGGATTGGTAAATTAGGGTTTGCGACCGAGCCACAGACAGGGGTCGACGGCTATAAAGTGTTTTCTGGTCTCGTACAAGAAGCGCATAAAACCATAGACGGCTTTCCGCCGTCTCCTACGCAATATCCAGGTATCAAAGCAGCGGGAACAAGCGTGTCTATCTTACCACCCCTCTTGAAATCGCTTGCAATGACGCTTAAGATAAGGACGAGGGACGGTATCTCTATTAACGTTGTTGCGGACATCGTAAGGTCTTCGGTTTCTTCTTATGTACTAGACCAAGCCGTGGGACAAGCAATCGTTATATCCAGTATCGTCAGCCTTGTTTCTGACATCGCAGGGGTTGCATCTGTAGAGGTAACGGCAACAACTCCTACTGCGGTCGATGGTTACATCCCATTGGCCGATTCCGAAAAAGCAGTAGTCTTGAACTCACAAACCGACATCGGAATAGAAGGCTGAACCAAATGGCATTGGAAAAAAAGACAGCAGACGGTAGCTTAGAATTCCTAGTGTCAGACTGGGCACAGAACATCTCGCTGAATAGCCCTTCAATCGCAGCTTTGAACACTTTTCACAAGCAGACAGAACGCATAGCCGACCTGCAAAAGCAAGCGGCACTCACCCCTGGTGAAACTGTAGAACTTACACTTCTTCTCAAAAATAAATGGAACATCGCGAATGACTAAGCCATACGTCAGGCAGTTCTTACCCGCTTCCTACAAGACACCGCAAGCTAAAACCCTTGCGGCTATTCTAAATGCAATAGAAGCTAACGAAGAGTACCTTGAGCAATTCCTTATTGCTTATCAAAACAATTTATTCGAGAGCCGTGCAGACTTCTCCCACTTTCTAAAACTTCTTTCGGCCCAAGGGGTAACTCTCCCTTCTGGGTCAGGTCTGAGCTTCCAGTCGTTTAGGCTTATAGCACCCCTTGTAGCCCACCTCCCGAAGCAGATCAATTCAACGGCGTCAGCGCTTATTGAAACGTTTTTTGGCCTAGGTCTTACGCACCCAAGTGTAATCTCAGGACGCGCAGAAAACTACAGTTTGCAGACGGGGGACGACCTCGTTGTAGAAACAGACGCAGGCACGGTAACAGTCGCAGTAGATGCGTCTGTGTTTTCAGACCCACGGAATGTTTCCGCTGCGGAACTTGCAGCGTACCTGACAGGTGCCCAAAATCTCTTTTTGTGTGACGCTTACGTCAACCGTAACGACGGTAAAACTTATATACGCTTGCTTTCAAAAGGGTCTGGGCAGGGCGACTGGATCGCTGTGAAAGGCGGGACGCTCCAAAACAGCCTGCTGTTTCCTCCCGTAGTGGATACCGCGAACACGTTTCAGACCCAGTTTCGGCTCGTCAAATCTGTACCGTATACGGACGTTTTACGGGTTGAGTGGGCAGACCCTGACAACGTTAGATTTGAGCGCATAAACCTTACCACGTCTACTTTTAATATAGGGTTACACGGGCTTGCTAACAACACGACAGTGACCTTTACCTCAGATGGTACCCTCCCCGCACCCCTCGCATTAAACACGACGTATCACGTAATAAATTCAACAGACAACGCTTTTCGCATCAGTGCCACGAGCGGCGGTCCATTTATAACCTTGACGGACAAAGGGAGTGCTGACTTTCACTACGTCAAGCGTGTGCTTCCTACGAACTCCGCCACAGACCCCCAACTCTACAAGCTTCAAACAGGGGACATTGTAAGTATCCGCGGACTTTTTGACGTGGGTGTTTCCGGTGTACTGAGCGTGCAAGTCGTGGACGACCAAGGAAACGACGTTGTTGACTTTACGACAGGTTTACCTGTAGTTATCGACATTAACTATAACGCCGGAAACTACTCTGTCCTTAACGGCTCACGGGACGTAAGCAACGTTGGGCGCGACTACTTTTACATTCAAGTACGCGGCCTTGAACTACAAGGCTTACCGCCTTCCACGGGTACATTGGTCCAACTTGGACCTAAAGATGTTGTCTTTACAAGACCGTTTCAGCATCGGGTGTACGCTCAAGATGAATACGTTACAATTTCCGAAACAGAGGCTGCTACCCTTACAGTAACCGTGCCTGCGGTGCCACCGATTGTAAAACGTTTTTTACAAGGGTCTATGAACATTGCTGGCACCGACAATCTTGTTAGCGGGTTTTCTCGGACAACTATGGACGTTACAGGGACAACTCCCATTTCCAACGGTAGTTCCGTTTACCTTTCATCTAACCAAGTAGACGCTGACTTCGTCGGGAAACCGCTAAAAATGGTTACTCAGGTCGGACCGACATACATAATCGATGATGCCGATTTAGCCTTCGACGTGCTACCGTTTACCACATCTACACCTATTGGCGTGAACGACCCCTTTGAGGTCACGCTGGATAGTGACTTAATTGGCGTAACGTTTACCTACCGGCACGGGTTTAAAGTGGGACAAGCGGTGTCAATTAATGGCGCTACTGCAAACTTCGGCTACTCCGTCAACGGTGAATGGATTGTCGTAGAAGTTCCTTCGGAATATAAGCTAGTTTTCAAACAGCACACAGCCGTATACGCAGGGCGAGTCGTCCCCTTGGCTTTACAAACTGCCTCGGTGATAAACGTGACAGGTCGAGCAGACCACGCCGACGTCGCAATCGTATTCCCTTCTCCCGCAGCACTTGCTCCGTTAGGGGTAGAAGTCGGTAAAGCCGTCAAATTATCGGTCACAGGCTCTGAAGTTGTGATCGCTCCTGTTGCTTGGGCTGCGCTTGTACGGGTCCCACTAATCGTGACAGAAGTGTCTGGCAGCACTGTGTATGCTCGTTCGAACGTATCTTATCCCTTTGCTCTCACGGTAGCCACCGGAGTAAAGTTCAGAATTCCAAAAACAAATTTTGGAAACGCCTTTGCCAGACATTTTTTGAATTTAACACCCTCACCAGTTAAATTAAATCTCTTAGACGGTTACAACTATGACCGTCTCATCAGAGGGCTGTTTGTCCAGGTGTTAGGCTACCCAGCCGCTGCGGTGACGAACGCCAACTGGCAGGGTCCCTTCATCTACGATCCTTTTGGCGAAACAGGGATACGCTATCAAGTGGGACAACCTTTTGGTACGCTATCCTCCCCTATCGTAATTGGCTCAAATAACACGACAATTTCGCTCACGTCGTCGGGCACGCTGTTTAGTGATTCAGGCTACCTTGTTCTTTCCTACGGTGGATTAGACGCCGAAGGTCCAATCCGATATACTTCCGTAACTACAGGTAGTTCTCTGACCACTATTGAGCTTGACCCCAGTTACACGTTTTCCGGATCGCACGCCCTCCAAGCACAAGTGCGAGAAGTTGTTAGCCTAGAGCCACACCAACCTCTCGACAACGGGCAAGACTTTACTACTTACCTCACTTCGGCGGCTCCGACACGAGAAGCTCTTTTTACTTATCTAAAACAAATCTTAAGCGTAAGCGTATTTGTAGAGCAAGACTTGAGACTTCCTCAAGTCTTGTGGCAAGATGCTGGTATACCAGTCTACGACTGAGCCCTGCGGCCTAAAATAGACATAAGAACAGCGGAGACACCATGGCGAATCTTTCAAGCGTAAACTGGATACCGAGTCAGCGAGTAGACGTCAGTGACATGCGGGCTATTGAGTCCTACGTCGCTAGTGACCTTCGCGCCCTTGTCAACATGATCACTGGCCCTAGCGAACCCTTCGTGGTTAGAGGCTTTGAGGTTATCGCAGCAGGGAACGCCCAGATCTCTCTTTCCCTCGCTAATGCTATGGTTTTTACGCCCGCAGGCGGTGTAGGGTCTTTCTACCTAGGTACCGCAGCTCAAGCCGACCTCGTTGTCCCCTTGGTAAAAGGCGCAACTAACTATATCCAACTCGTATTCAAACGCGAATCTCAAACCTCAGTTACTCGCGGTATCTGGGATCAGACTTCTCCCACAGGCGACTCCCCAGCGGGAACCCAATTTACTGCGTCTGTGAAAATCCAAAACGTAATGGTCCCCGACGAAGTCAGCCTCGTCTCACAAGCAGGTCGCATCGAAGGCGCGGCGTCAATTGCAATTGTAGACGTTGCTTCAGACGGAACAGTCTCAAACTTTAGAGACGACCGCACTCTTTTGTTTCGTCAAGGTCGACCAACCGATCCCACGTACCAATTCCCCTGGGCAACCACAAGACAAGAGCCAGTTCAAAGTACAACACTCGCTTCAAACCTTGCCGACACCAACACAGCGTCTGTCTATTACGCACGAGACGCAGCTACTGGTAAAGTTGTCAACGACAAAGGGATTACTAACCTTAAAGATTTCTTTGACGCCCTTATGACTTCGCTAGGCGAGATCAGAGGCTCGTCGGTATGGTACGCAGGTTCCGGTTCCTCTGTTTATTTGAACAACCTTAACTTGAACACAGCGTACATGGATTCCGAAGCAGGGCACCACTGGGAGCCTAAAGCTAATGCGTTCATTCAATGGTCGAAGCCCGACGCAGCTACCGGTGTACCTGACTTTAAACTCCGGGCTTCCGCCACTGACACCATCTCTTGGGGTCTCAACTACGGAAACGTAAGGTGGGAACTCGGCGGCGCTTACACTTCAGACGTGTCGACTAACGGCTCACTAAGCCGCAGGTCTTTTAGCGGAACCGCTGCGGATAACTTATTCGTTTCAGGGGTAATTGCTAGCGGCTTAAACGTTTACCTTGCGCTTGAAAGAGACACCACTCCCGCAGGCGCATCAACCAATACTGTGACGTGGTCGCCATCTGTTCTCCCGTCGTTTTCAGCAGCCGCTCTTTGGGACGTAGCTTACACGGTCTCGGGTATCAAAGGCGACTTTACCGGTATCGCTATTGGTGACTGGGTAAAAAAGGCAACAGACGGGCAGTGGGCTTACTACAAAGTACGCCGCTTACTCGTTGATAACGGAACATCTTCGGGTGTGCAGGTAGGAGCCACGGGCTCTTCCGCAAGCCCTACGATTATCGCAGGCGACGATGGCGCAGTAGCAAACAACAACGTGGTTGCCCTAGAGCTTGACCGCTCCCTTGTCCCTGCTGGGACAGTAGTCCAACAGCTTTTTTGGTTTCGTTCTAAATATGCGAGCGGTGACGTCATTGTGGAAACACTTGCTCAACGCAACCAAGCCATTCCACCTTACCGGTCTACGTCGTACTACTGGCTAGGCTACGCCTACGACAACGCCGGTACTTTCACAGGCCGCTACTTCTCCCTTCGCAATTACGGCACCATGTCCCCAGGTGAAGAAGTACAGTCGCTCGATGATTCGGACCAAGCGATTGACTACACCGCAGGCAACTCCGAGTTTGCGATTGACTTCCCAAATAATATTGCTTATAGCGCCTCGACGCTTACCGGCACTTCATTTCTCGCAAACATTGCAAGACGCCTTACCAACAACCTTATCCCGAATGCTGGCGGCGCAGCCAACAAAGCCTCAATCAATTATCAAATTGTCGCAGGGGGATCTCTTGGTATCAGTGTAGGTCAAGAGCTGTGGGTAAACCTACAGGATTCTTACTCTGCTAGCGTAATCACGTTGATAGCCGGAGTCGTGACAGCCACAGCGAACACGTACGAAGTGCGTTCAGCCACAGCAGCACCCATTAGAAGCCTAACCAACCGCAACGTGTTTTGCTTAGGCCGTGTCACAACGGACGGTTATTTTCAGTTTATTGACGGCACGAAGGTCGCTTCTTCGGGCTTGTTCGACAGAAGCCCAAGGCTTATAAACAACGTGCTTGTAGGCGGTAACGCAGTTGTCCCCTTGACGGCTACAAACACCCTGACGCTTGGATCGGCTACAGGGGTGACTAGGCTCTCGGGCGGCCAAATTATTAAAAGACGGTTCACGAACACACTTAGCACTCAACTCACCCTTGCGGACTATCTCATATCCGTAGACACAAACACTATCGCAGCAGTGGGGATTACCACGATTCTCCCCAACACGTCGACATTGGTTGCGGGTCAGGTATTTTGTATAAAAGACTCTACTGGAAAAGCGGACCTATACCCAATCGACGTTGTCGGTTTTGCGGGCGAGCTTATCGATGGCGAGGCTTTTCAGTCCATTAATTCTAATTATGAACAAATGACTGTCGTGTGGACTGGAAGTTATTACGAAATAGTTTAAAGTCGTGTAGGGTTGTTCCGATAGTACATTTGAGGTGCGCATGGATTATCAATATGTATTTTTACTAGCCGCCAAAAATGGCGATTTAGGCACAGTAAAGCGATTGGTGGAAGCAGGTCTAGTTGACCCTAAAGATAGTGATGCTCTCTTGTTGCGCTTGGCTGCCAGTAACGGTCACTTAGAAGTAGTTAAGTTTTTACTCCCGCACTCCGACCCTAAAGCTAACGCTACTGAGGCTTTTCGCCGTGCTGCGGCTTACGGTCATTTAGAAGTAGTTAAGTTTTTGCTACCGCACTCCAACACTAAAGTTCAAAATTCTCAGGCTTTTCGCTTTGCTGCGGCTCACGGTCATTTAGAAGTAGTTAAGTTTTTACTACCGTACTCTGACCCTAAAGCTAACTATTCTGAGGCTTTTCGCTTGGCTGCGGCTCACGGTCGTTTAGAAGTAGTACAGTTTTTGCTACCCTACTCTGACCCTAAAGCTAACGCTTCTACGGCTTTGCGTTGGGCTGCTAAGAATGGTCGTTTAGAAGTAGTACAGTTTTTGCAACCACACTCCGACCCTAAAGCTCAAAATTCTGAGGCTTTTCGTTGGGCGGCTTCGTACGGTTACCTAGGCGTAGTTAAGTTTTTACTACCGTACTCCGACCCTAAAGCTGACAATTCTCAGGCTTTTCGCTCGGCTGCTGCGAAGGGGCACTTAGAAATAGTTAAGTTTTTGCTACCCCATACCGACCCTGAAGTGGTAAGACAATTTATCTGAGGTGAAACATGGAATACTTATTAGCGCTTGCTCTCGCTCCGATACTGTTCGCGGGTGGGTTTGCAGTCGTTATGGCGTGGCTGGGTAAGTTTGAAACGCCAGCGCGAGGAAAGGGAAGGCCCAAAAGCAGCCTGGGGGATTACCCAAACATATCTGTGCGCGCAGCTATGCGAGGTGCCTTAGATACGGTAAAGCGATTTGTGGGAACATATCGATTTGACCTAAGGTCCGATAACGGTTCCGCTTTTCGTATGGCTGCTGACAAAGGTCATTTAGAAATAGTTAAGTTTTTACTACCATACTCCGACCCTCCAGCCCTAGATCATGCTTTTCGCATGGCTGCCTGGACCGGTCATTTAGAAATAGTTAAGTTTTTACTACCACATTCCGACCCTGAAGCTCACTATTCTGAGGCTTTTTGTTGGGCTGCTGAGAATGGTCACTTAGAAATAGTTAAGCTTTTGCTACCGTACTCTGACCCTAAAGCTCAAGATTCTCAGGCTTTTCGCTTTGCTGCTGAAAATGGTCACTTAGAAGTAGTTAAGTTTTTACTACCGCACTCCGACCCTGAAGTGGTAAGAGAATTTATCTGAGGTGTATATGTATTATCGAGATGTATTTTTGCGAGCAGCCAACAGTGGCGATTTAGGTACAGTAAAGCTGTCGGTGGAAGCAGGTCTAGTTGACGTGAAGGCTCATGCTTCTGAGGCGTTGCGTTGGGCTGCTGAAAATGGTCATTTAGAAGTAGTTAAGTTTTTGCTACCATACGCCGACCCACAAGCGTGTGAATCTGAGGCTTTTCGTTGGGCTGCTGCGCATGGTCATTTAGAAGTAGTTAAGTTTTTGCTACTTTACTCCGACCCTACAGCTAATAATTCTCAGGCTTTTCGCTTTGCTGCGGCTCACGGTCACTTAGAGATAGTTAAGTTTTTGTTACCGTATGCCGACCCTAAAGCTAACGCTTCTGAGGCTTTTCGTTGGGCTGCTAAGAATGGTCATTTAGAAACAGCTAAGTTTTTACTTCCGCACTCTGACCCTATAGTCGTAAGACAATTTATCTGAGGTGCATATGGATCATCAAGCTGAATTTTTGATAGCCGCCAAAAGTGGCGATTTAGACACAGTAAAGCGATTGCTGGAAGCAGGTCTAGTTGACCCTAAAGCTAGCGAGGCTCTCTCGTTGCGCTGCGCTGCTGTGTACGGTCACTTAGAAGTAGTTAAGGTTTTACTCCCGCACTCCGACCCTAAAGCTAACGCTACTGAGGCTTTTCGCGCGGCTACTTTGTACGACCAGTTAGAAATAGTTAAGTTTTTACTACCATACGTCGACCCTACAGAGCAAGAATCTCGGGCATTGCGTTGGGCTGCTTCCCATGGTTATTTAGAAATAGTTAAGTTTTTACTACCGCACGCTAACCCTAAAGCTAAAGATTCTCAGGCTTTTTGCTCGGCTGCCAGTCACGGTCATTTAGAAGTAGTTAAGTTTTTGCTACCATACTCCGACCCGAAAGCGCAAGAATCGGGGGCTTTTCGCTCGGCTGCTGAGCAGGGGCATTTAGAAGTAATGCAGTTTTTACTACCGCATTCCGACCCTAAAATTGTAAGGCAATTTATCTGAGGTGCGTATGGATTATCAAGATGAATTTTTACAAGCAGTCCAAAGTGACGATTTAGATACAGTAAAGCAATTGGTGGAAGCAGGTCTAGTTGACCCGCAAATTTACGGCCCTGAGGCTTTTCGTTGGGCTGCTTGGTACGGTCATTTAGAAGTAGTTAAATTTTTACTTCAGCACTCCGACCCTACAGCCCTAGATCATGCTTTTCGCATGGCTGCCTGGACCGGTCATTTAGAAATAGTTAAGTTTTTACTACCGCATTCCGACCCCAAAGCTCACTATTCTGAGGCTTTTCGTTGGGCTGCTGAGAATGGTCACTTAGAAATAGTTAAGCTTTTGCTACCGTGCTCTGACCCTAAAGCGCAAGAATCGGGGGCTTTTTGCTTGGCTGCCCGTAACGGTCACTTAGAAATAGTTAAGTTTTTACTACCGCATTCCGACCCTGAAGTGGTAAGACAATTTATCTGAGGTGCACATGGATTATCAAGATGAATTTTTACAAGCAGTCCAAAGTGGCGATTTAGATACAGTAAAGCAATTGGTGGAAGCAGGTCTAGTTGACCACACGCTCGATGGATTTGGCGCTTTTCGCGTGGCTGCTTCGTATGGGTATTTAGAAACAGCTAAGTTTTTACTGCCATTTTCTGATCCTAAAGCTAAAGAATCTGCTCCTATTCGCTTGGCGGCTTCGTACGGTTACCTAGACGTAGTTAAGTTTTTACTACCGCATTCCGACCCTACAGCTAACAATTCTCAGGCTTTTCGCTTTGCTGCGGCTCACGGCCATTTAGAAATAGTTAAGTTTTTACTACCGCACTCCGACCCTAAAGCTAACTATTCTGATGCTTTTCGCTTGGCTGCTTTGAACGGTCATTTAGAAGTAGTTAAGTTTTTACTACCCCATACCGACCCTAAAGTTGTAAGACAATTTATCTGAGGTGCATATGAATTATCAAGCTGAATTTTTACAAGCCGCCAAAAGTGGCGATTTAGGCACAGTAAAGCGATTGGTGGAAGCAGGTCTAGGTGACCCCAAGCTTCACGAATCTCACGCTTTTCGCCGTGCTGCGGCTCACGGTCATTTAGAAGTAGTTAAGTTTTTACTACCTTACTCTGACCCTAAAGTTTACGAATCTGCGGCATTGCGTTGGGCTGCTGCGAACGGGTATTTAGAAGTAATGCGGTTTTTAATACTTTACTCCGACCCTGAAGCTAACAATTCTCAGGCTTTGCGTTGGGCCGCTGCGAACGGTCATTTAGAAATAGTTAAGCTTTTACTACCCCATACCGACCCTAAAGTTTACGGATCTGCGGCATTGCGTTGGGCTGCTGCGAACGGGTACTTAGAAGTAGTTAAGTTTTTACTACCTTACTCCGACCCTAAAGTTGTAAGACAATTTATCTGAGGTGCACATGGATTATCAAGCTGAATTTTTACAAGCAGTCAAAAGTGGCGATTTAGATACAGTACGGCGGTTGGTGGAAACATATCGATTTGACCCAGGGTCCGATAACTGTTACGCTTTTCGCTTGGCTGCTGACAAAGCGCACTTAGCAATAGTTAAGTTTTTGCTCCCTTATTCCGACCCCAAAGCTTACAATTCTGAGGCTTTTCGTTGGGCTGCTGACAAAGGTCATTTAGAAATAGTTAAGTTTTTACTACCATACTCCGACCCTAAAGCTTACGGCTCTGATGCTTTTCGCTTGGCTGCTTTGAACGGTCATTTAGAAGTAGTTAAGTTTTTACTACCCCATACCGACCCTAAAGTTGTAAGACAATTCATTTGATGCTATTGAACAAGAAGGACAAGATTATGCCGATAGATAGGCATCTAAGTTAAATAAACACTCCAAGGAAACTTCACATGACAAACGTAATTAATCTAAGCTCTCGTAGAAAACCCGCGTTAACAAAAACGGATGCAAGAGACTACAACGGAATGCTTTCAGCCGAAAAGCCAGCACCGACAACAATTGAACGTATCCTTCTCTCAGAATTCATGCTCACCGACCTAGACACCGCTGTGGTAACCCCCGCCCAAATTGTCACGGTTCAAACAGCGATAGCAACAGCTTTTAACTGCGGGGGTGTGTTCATGGCGCTCAACAACACTGGCCCAACAATTGAATTAATCTGTATCCCCGTAACCAAAAACCGCAAGGGGGAGTGGCGACCTTTCTCTTTTCTTGCGTTTTTTACAAAAAAACACACAAAAACAGACGTCTTTGGTGCGAGATATACGCTTAAACAGCTCACCGACCTTGTGGGACGCTTTACAAAACTGCCGCTGACTGTCACAATAAAGGTAATCAGGAAACCCTCTCAGACCTTGTGGAGCGAATTTCAGAATGGCAGGAAAATCAAACAATAACCTCCCGAGGCCCTCTGCGGAGCTAGCCGATGCGCTCTCCGAATCTGTAGAAAACCATTTCATTTCTGAAGAAGAGGCAAACTCTTGCCGCGCCTACCTTACATTAAACAAAGATCCTAACAAGTGCTATTTCGGTATCGACAAAGAAGCCAACTTATTTCAAGCCTTTGTCCTCGGTAGGTCTTTTCATCAATTAGCCCGCTCTTGTTCCGTCCCTGTGCAGATGATTGTTTTAACCGCTATCAAGCACAAATGGGACCTAAAAGCTCGCTTGCTTCAAAACGCAGGCGATTCCGCTGTAGTCCAACACGCAACAAAAGACCTCGCTAACAAGATTCTAGAGATAAACCTGATTGGTATGGAACGCGAGCTTACTGATATCTACACTGGAAAGAAAGACGCTAGAGACAGTATCTTTATGTCAAAAACTCCCCAAGAGATGCAGAAAATGTTACAGATTGTCATGCAAGCCAATGATATTAAAAACGCCCTAGCAGGCGGTACGTCCGCTAATGCGCCTACCATCAACATCACAAACCAAAATGCCCAAGTGGCACCTCAAAATAGTCCTCAAGTCTTAGTAACAGACGCCGAGACCTTAGACGCCTTACCGGAGCCGTCAAAACTAGATCAATTAAAAATGATCCGTGACTCAGAAACACTTCCCATTTCCAAAAAGGATGCGCCATGAAATTTACTAAGAAGAACTTTAACGTCCCAGACAACTACAACCTCAACTTCGACAAAGAATCAAAGAAGTGGCGCTTGCGCATTAAGCGCGAAGGGAAGTGGGAGACGGCAGGACGCTTTGCAACAGAAGAACTCGCTGTTTCGTTTGCCAACCAGTCGTCAAAGTTCAATGCACAAGTCAAGGCCGATAAAGTAGAAAAGACAGCAAAGCCCGCTGCACCGAAGCGCGTTACAGAGGTTCCTCAAGAAAAAGCTCCAAAGGTCTCTACGTTGGAGAAAGTACGTGCCGCTGCCCGAGGGAAGAAGATAAAACAAGTAGACCCAGAACCTACTCCCCCATCCAAGCTTAACGACGAAAGCCTAGAAGAGGTTGTAATAATTACCGATACGCTTCCTCTAACACTACCCTCCTCGATGCTAGCGGGAGTACCTGTCTCGCTGGGGAACACGCAAAACAACTTACAGCTTTTGAAAATGCAAAGTCGAATTGCCGACCTACAGAAAACGGTAACCGCCTTTTCTGATGCGAGCAGACAAGACAAGGCGCAGGCGGAAGTAGCTGTACAAAGCTTAGAGATTCTTAAGAAAGACGTGAAGGCTGCGCTTCAGGACGTTAGTCGTGTGCGCGACAGTCTGCGCAAGATTATAGACGATAAGCTTGAACCTCAGCAGAAAGACATCATCGCATTGTTTGGTCAGCTTAGTCAGGTAGATTCGGCGGTATCTCTTTATTCCCACGAAAACCACCTCGGTGCAGTAAAACAACAAGCGACCGCCGCAGCTACGGCAAAGAGAGTGGACAAAGTGGGACGATTTCTCATATTACTGCTCATGCTTCAAGTCGTCGGTGTAATCATAGCGGTTCTTCTACAGACAGGTGTGTTGGAATAACGCATGCCTAAGCAAGTGGTGAACATCTCCGAACTCCGTAGGAAACTCTTCTTTGAAGTGTGCGACACTCAAGAGGAGCTTCAGTCGTGGCTTCAAACGTTTTTAAACCTAGACTTCCCTGACTGCACGGTAGACGAAGAGAGCACGTCCAATCCCATGCAATTTGTCTGGGAGTGCTACAACTTCATGAGAACAAACAAGGGACCTCCTGAGCACGTGGTAGCCGCAGGTAGAGGGTTGAGCAAAACATTAGGCGCTTCCGCTGTAGAGTTCTTGGGACTTGTGCACTTCAGGCGCCAAGAAGTTCACTTCAGTGCGCTGAAAGCGCAAAGTAAACTTGCATTAAAGTATCTTCACAAGTTCTGTAGGATTCCCGAACTTGTCGGGCATTTTGAGTCTAAATCCGCATTCGAAATTACACTAGTAAAGCTTCCACCAAACAAGTTTACGAGTAAACCCGATGCGTTTATCGCCGTGGTTGCGGCCACAATAGAGGCAACTAATGGATATCGCTCAAATTGTATTGCGGCGACGCAGCAAATACTGGCGTTGCCCCCTCTATCTAGTCAACGAAAAGTACAAAAAACAGCAGGAAAGTGGCACAGGTATAGCGCCGAAGGGATTTGGAAAAAATTTCAGAAAGGGGAGGTGATCGAAGTTGCCACAATCAATGAAAATACCCTTCACATTGAAGCAAAGCCTGTTCTTTACGCGTCACGAAAAGTAAATCTAGAGCAAGTAAAAGTTACAACGGAAAGCGGGCATTCGTTTTGCGTCACGAACGACCACCCGATCGCTACCTCAATTAACGACAATCACACAATCACTTACACCGCACTGAATAAGTTGAGTTTGGGTGACCCAATTTTATTAAAAAACTTATCACCAGACGCAATAACAAGTGGACGTCTTTTAAATACTTTAACGTATGAAAAAATAACTGAAATTGCTCCCTACAGCGTAGCACCAAGTGCCCGCGCCCGATGGGTATACGACTTCCATGTTCAAGATAATCATAATTTTTTCTGCGTTCGCGGACTAGTCCACAATTGTAATGTTGGAGACGAAATTGACCTTACAAATCGGGATGTTATATCTGAAGCCAGCCTCATGGGGATTCCAACATCCGACGAGCACTCGTTTGACCCCCTGACAATCTATCTCTCGTCTCGCAAAACCAACGACGGTCCCCTACAAGACCGCATGGACGAGGCCGAAAAATCACCCGAAGATATTCGAGTGCATAAGATATCTTGGGTGGATTGGATGCAGAAGTGTGAACCAACGACACACGGTGCATTCGGTCCGACCGTATTTATTAACAGAGAAAATTTGCAAGTGCACTGGGACGCCCTACCCAAGTCAGTTAGCACTGTGGATCAAACCCAATTCATGGAGCGTAAGGTCTATGAGGGGTGCCGGACATGCCCAGCCCTCTTAGTGTGTCAAGGCCGTGCACCCAATCAAACGTCCACATCTAAATACTTGAAGTCCATTCAATTTGTGGGACGTGAACTCAAAAAAATAACCGACGTAAATAAGATCATCGGGCAAATTCTTAATTATAAACCTGAAAGCTCTGGCATCGTCTTCAACACTTTCGCACGTCACAGACACGTAGGCGATCTTAGACAAGCCTATACATTTATAACCGCGCAAGACTGGCAAGGTGACGTTCTTCCGACCAAGCAAGACCTTTACAGCGTTGCCAAGCGGGACGGTTGGAAATGTCTCGTAGGTATCGACTGGGGAACCAGAGACCCTGCGATAGCCCTTACGGCGCTCTATCACGCAGGAGCTAAGCGCGTCCTGTTTTTGAGCCTTATGTACGCAACGGGGTTTGCCAACCACCTATGGGCGCAATACTACCTAGACAACGACGCCACGCTTTATCCACCCGACCTTATAGCACCTGATATGGCAGACGCCTCCTCTGCGTCTTACTTTTCTAAGTCCGATTTTCGTGTAAAGTCTAAAAAGCCGCAACGGATTGAGACAGGCGTGTCACAGATTAACGGCTTGATGTTCAACCCAGCGGATCAGTCATGCAACCTGATGGTTCTGGACACCCCAGACCTTCAGTACATGATCGAAGCGTTTTCCAAGTGGCGCTATAAGACAGATGGGCAGGGGCGCTTCGTTATAAACTCGTTCGATACCGACGGTGAATTCAGCCATGGACTGGATAGTTGTCGTTATTTATTAGACGCTTACGTCAAAACACCGGTTGCTATCACTTCCGGTCTGAGTACCACACCACCCCCGCCACAGCCGGAGCAAGCTTCTCAGATTCCGACCGTAGGTTCCACAGTGCAGAAGCACCTGATAGCCAGTGGCGTACACCCTTCGGCGTTTGACCAAGCCGCTCTTTTCAACCAGCTTAAAAACAGTGGGTTACAGCACCTCGTCCAAGAATACACCCTCCCAGAGCCTCAAAAGAAGAAGGGCCGTTTCAAGATTTACTAGACTACCTTGAAACTTTGCCCGCTATCCCTTAAACTTTAAAATGCGAACTACACGGAGGAAACCTACATGACCGCCTCAATTACTTTTAACGCAACGTCCATCCTTTCCGAAGGGTCGTCTTCAGACCCTGTACGCCTCAGCTCACCCCTAGCGGTGGCTTTTACTGGCTCAGCTTCGCAGATGCGCCCGATAGATATGATCCTACGCCCATCTCAAAGCGCTAGCTTGATTGACGGCGTGCAACCCATTACCTACTCGTCGATCACGAATTGGACGGTCTCAGTGCCGAGGGCACTTGAGCCTTCGACCGTAAGACTGACCGCCGATTCCGCGGTCTTTAGAACAAAGCGAGCTTTGGCACTTTCAAATACCACACTGATTTCTATCGTCAGGCAGTCCACTTCAGTTGTACGCGTACTCGCAGTGAGCGGTACGTTCGATACCACATCTGTGGTGATCGGTGACACGTTTCTCGTAGAGAAGACTACAGACGCTTTTACAAGCCCTTTTGCAGATGCAAACCAAGGGCTCAGCCTTACGATTGTAAACAAAACGGGTACAAGCTTGGACGTCTACGACAACGGTGTGCTAGTCCCTGACAGCAACATCGACCTTAACGGCGTGTTTAACACAGCTATGAAAGTGCTCGCACCTGGAGCAGCGGCTCAAGATATGCTCTACGTTTACTCCACCACCCCACTGTTTTCAAATCAAGGTCGGTTTCTAATCGCAACGGCTTCAGACGACTACGTCGAGTACGCAAGCGCAGAATCCGTTCTGGACTCTTTCACATCTATCCCCGCTGGCGGGATTGTGGTTGCGAGAGATGCCGCGCAGTATGTGTTCTTGACCGCTTCGGGCTCCGTGGAAGTGCTCACAGGTAACCAACAGCTCGGCTCGGGTACCAAAATTACAAGTATCTCGGGCGCAAACGCCGTGGCTCTGCTTACGGTAAGCAGCCCAGTGTTGGTTGTACACAACCCGTCACTTGTAGACCAGATTCGAATTGTCGCACATGTTGCCTCTTCCCCAGCGTCGGAGTGCTAGAAAATGTCAGATGAAAAAAAGAAGTACGGTAAGGTTACAATTGGGAGTGCGAGCGTGCAAGGAAGCGAGCCGTTCACCCTAAATAACTATGTGGAAGGTATGTCCAAAAGCATGCCGTCGGAAGACAGGCAAGGTAAGACGTCTGAAGCGGCGCCGCAAAATAAATCAAAAACGTTGTTCAACTCTCCGTATACTTTACTCGGTGCCTCCCAAGGATGGATTGACAAAGCTCGCGATCGTCTGACGGACGACCAACTGCGAGACATTGCGGTTATTGACCCGTACGTATCCGCTATCCGTAAGACACGAGTTGCTCAAGTATCCCCCTTAGCCGGTCGAGCAGTATCACGCTTTGACAAAGGGATTCGCATAGTAGAGAAAAAGCCATCAGTAAGAAAAGATTTTGAGAACGACGAGGAGTACGAGCAAGCGAAAGAGACCGCGGAAAAAGAAAAAGACAGCCTCGTGTCTTTTTTGCTCAACTGTGGGACTACGGATAAACGCGCACTCGAAGACCTGTACGATGGTGTCGATAAAACCTTTATGCACTGCTCGTTAAAGTCATATTTTCAAGCTCAGGTAGATAATCTTCTTACATTTGGTCGCTACGGGCGCCAATCGCTTCGAGACGAGGAAGGTGCGCTCATTGCCTTTCGACCTGTCCCTGTGGAGACTATACGCGTAGCAGACCCTGAGCAGAAAGCTTGGTTATCGTATTTCGATAATCAGGAGCGTGTGTATTTTTCGAAAGAGGTCGAGGACTACAATTCGCTACCTGAAGACGCGCGCCCAATAGCCTACTATCAAGTCCTTGACGGGCAACCTCGCCGGTTCTTTACGGACGAAGACTTAAAAATATTTCAATACCAGCAGCAGGCATATGTCAATCTTCTAGGGTATGCGAAAAGCCCAATTGAAGAAGCCATTACCGTCATTTTTTTGCACCACAGCTCTCTTCAGCAGCTTCGGAACATGCTCGTGAAGGGCCTTCTGACCAAAGGCATGATCGCCCTCAAATCGATGAACCCTGAAATCGAAGTGCCCGACGAAGTCGTCACGCAGTTTAAACAGGAACTGACCAACTTTTCTTCCGGTACATCGAACAATACGGCTGTACCCATTATTGCGGGACCCATAGAAGTTCAATGGGTACCTCTTGCGCCTTCGTTGAAAGATTCCGCTTGGCAAGAAATTGAAATGCTGATCATTCGCTGTATTCACAGTGCGTTCCAGATCAGCCCAGCAGAAACTGGTCAAGGAGCACTCGGTGATCCAGGCGGCGGGATAAACAGTTCTGAGAAGGATAACGACCTTATCGCTGGCGAAGAACGGGGACTAAAGCTTATAGTCGACATTCTTCAAGAAGACTTAAACTCAATTATCTTTGAGATGATGCCTGCGGCTGCGTCTAAGTATGAAGTGCAGATCTACGGCGTAGGTAACGAGTCACAAGAGGGCATGTTGCAGCGGGCTCAGGCGGAAATGAACTTAACCGCAACTTATAATTCGCTGCTAAGCATGAGTGAGAAGAACGAGACGCTGTCCTACGGCGGAGACGTGCCTCTCAATCCTCAGTGGCATCAGTTAATTAAGCCTACTATGCGCGTCGGTAAATTTCTGGAAATCTTTATGGGAGAAGAGGGAGCTGGAAACAATCCACTGTACGATTTCTTTTTTGACGAAGGCTTAAACCAGCGGATTGACGCTATGAAAGCGAAAAGTCTCAGCGCGCAAACCGCATCAAATGCGGCACAAATCGCTCAAGCAGAGCAGTCGGTTCAACAATCCCAACAACCACCTCAGCCGGAACAACCTGAGAATCCCCCACAGGGTGCGCAAGAAGCTTCAGGCAAAGAAGAAGAAGTCCAGAAATCGCTTCGGGACGAGTATAGAGAAAATTTACACAAGAGCTTTGTGTCAGAGTGGGTAAGAGCACATGAAGAAGACCCGCTAGAAGAACTAGGAAATTAGACCAACTGCTGCACGTCAGCGTCTTTCAGTCTTTCCAGAAGCTTGTCCCGCCATTTTTCTGCATGCGCAATCTCTACTTCATTTTGGCCGTACTTGATTGCAGAGCGCAAATCAAGCTCTAAGAAGTCGTAGACTGCGCTAGCCAAAGCCGACCCCTTCAGTGCGTACCGCAACTCTTCTTGGTCTGCCGGTAAATCATAACTCAGTGTCGCTTTCATTTCGCAACCTTTGTGCTTTACGTTAATCAACCAACGATGTCGCGGTCCCATGTGTTTGCTTGGACTGTCTGCGCCCAGTACTCGCAGCTATCTTCGTCAATTTCACATCGCTGCTCCATCCCACTTACGTAGCGGACAGCCGCCACTCTTTGAACGTGAAAGTCTGAATCAACAGCTACGTTTAAGCCTTGGTATGTAGGTACGCGGTCTCTGTTCGTCTTGAACCCCAGCGCGCGCATAAGTTTTCTAAAGAAACGTGAAACAGTACTTGTCAGCATAAATTCTCCTTTAATGCATACTACAATGGTTCTCGGACAGATCCAACCGGACTTTAGCACTTTTTTACGTGCTAGATTTCTTTTAGGAAATCGTGTACTATTTAAAGACTTCAAACCCCTAGAAAGGATACGATATGACCGATTTCTTCGATTCCCTTAATAATGAACCGTCGCAAGAAGACCTACAGGCCGCTATCCCTCTAGCGCTGGCGCAACTAGTCAATGAAAACAACCTTGTAAAACAAGAACTCTTCCGTCAAGCGCAAGAGCTACAGCAGCTTAGAGTACACGCCGCCCTGTCACTCTTCCTCGTAGAAAAAACAATTGGCGCAGAAAGGTACGCGGAGATCGTCGTGCTCTTTAATGAAGCCGTGAGCGTCAAGCTTAACACTCAAGCAGAAACCCTTGCGGACAGTCAGGAAACCGTGTGAAAAGCCGCTTTCAAGAAGTCTGCCCGCGCAGGCTGAAAAACCTACCTACCGACGGACCCTGCCCCCTTGCACTCCGCTCTATTGAGGCATGGCAAAACGGTGAGAGAGACGAAACAAAACTCGCATGTCCTTTCTTTACAATGTCAAGCCAGTACTCTAATTGTTTCTTCTCTCAACTCGACGATCAAAACGGGCATGCCATCGAATCTGACAGAGAGATCGCTAAGACTCTAGGGCTCACTGACAAAGAAGTGAAAACTGCGACTGCTGAAGCGATAACGAAGATTAAAGCCGCAGCAGACGAAGGCAATGAAGACGTAAAGCTCTTGCTTGAGTCTTTAGCAGATGTGAACGCACTGCCCGCAGAAGCCGACATCTACGCTGGTGAAAACTGGTTGTTCGAGGGTGTCGAGCATCTGATCGACGAGCTTACGTACCGTGGACAAATAGAGACGTTACTCAATCAAGGGCGCTTGAAGGCACCTGTCGCTGAAGCCCTGCTGAAGAGGGGTCCTGGTAGACCCTCGGCGGCTATTCAACCTCCAAAGGGTACGAGCGGAACCGGTGCTGTACACCACAGTGGAAAAATTCAACTGTTTGCGTTGTCTAGTAACTGGAACAAAGTAGTAAAAAAATTCCAAGAAGGCCCTACGCCGATACGTATGGCTACCAACTCGTTAGTATCGCGGGAACGTAAGCTCAGTAAGAAGGACATGGAAGATGAAGAAAAATCTTAAGCCAAAACTTAGAGCTATAAAACCTCTCCTGAGGCAAGTGCTTTTTCTTAAGCGCTTAGAAGCAGAGATGAACGCGGCCTACGACATGATCTCTAGCAAGCTTGTCGACGATATCATGAAGCAGGTTGCGCTTGTAGAACCCCTAGCCAAGTCAGACGACGACCTTCCAGAGAACTTTTCAAGAAAGATTCCCCGCTTCGAGGTGGATCTTTCATCTATTAGCAAGCTCATAGAAAAATACACGGACGCTTTGCGCTACACGATTCTCGGTAAAGCCGCAGGGAAAGAAGCCGAAGACGCTGTAACAGAGCTTAGGCTGAAGACTAAGATTCCCGCAGGTGGGGTGGTGCAAGGCTACCTTTCAGCCCTAGACGCGCACGCTGCATACATGAACGGGGTCCTTGAGAAAGAAGGGTCTATCTCGGGACGCTTTACCAAAAAAGCGCTTGACTTTATTAAAGAAAAAACCGGCCTATTGGTAGATGCCAAAGTGCTCGAACTGAGGTCAAGGACCCTATCGACTTTGCAAGATTCTCTTAAAGAGATTGATATGCAGAATGATGCCGCTGTGCGTGAATACGTACTGGCTGAAAATACGCTTAAGGGAAACATCTCGTCGATTAAAGCTAAACAAGCACTCGTGAAAGAAGCTATCCAAGACGTGTTCGAAAAACGCACACCGGTCTACCTCGTCAAGCAGCGTCTCAAGGACGTTACCCAAGAGTACGGGACCAATTGGACACGTGTCGTGCGCACGGAAATGGGTCTCGCTTCCGGTGCCGCTTCACAGCAAGCCATAGCGGATATTGCAGGGCACGAAGATCCCGTAGTCGCTATTGTTGTTACAAAAGACGACAGGTTGTCACCTGAGTGCCGTGACTGGTCGTTAAACGAAGACGGGTCGTACAAATATTTCAAAATGAGTGCGTTGAAACCCGCAGGATACAACCTTGGGCGAAAGAAAGCGGAGTGGAAAAATAGCGTACCAAGTCGACACTTCAACTGCCGCTGCCATATCGCGTACGTCCCTGCCGGTTTCAAACTTGACCTGTATGGTTCGCTGATCCCACTCACAGACACCGAGGAACTGAAACTTGAAAACAACTCTTAATGATCTCGTGCAACGGAATGCAACCTCCACCACATTTCTTTGGACAATACCTAAGCGGACGCTTCGACGAAGAATTCGCGTGGCTTTTTACGTGTACGTTACCGGCCCTATACGGACAGTGCGGGTTGCCGCCGCGCATGTTTTCCAAAACCTCTGGCTGTTAAAGCACGTTTGGAGGTTCCGCCCTTGGGACGCGGCGTACAAGTACGCGCTCCTCTACGACATCTACGACAAAATGGTCATAGATTTTGAACGTGGAAACGATATGGTAGACAGCTCAAAAAGTATCAAGAGCCTTAAGATTTGCAGAGAAGCATGTAAGCGGCTGAGGGATCCTGTAGATACATACGTAGACGTGACAGAAAAAGCAAAGCTTTTTAGTGACCGCTACGTTATATGTTCTGCGGACGATACTAAAGGTCCGAGAGAAACGCTAGCTAACGAAATAAAGCGCAACGGCAACTGGTGGTGGTGAGTTAAAGGTCTGCGCGGTCAGGTACTTATCGTACACTTTTGTTTTTATCTCGTATAATAGACACTTCCACACGGTGCATGACGGTACTCACTACCAGCATCAACCCTAGAGTCATTAAAAACGGCGCGACGTCCCGCTCCATGTTGTCGGTAAACTTCAAAAGTAGAACTGTTGCCACAGCAAACGACAGGAATTGTAGCCCAACTAATGAATATAACAAGTAATATTTTTTCATCTCATACCTCTTAAGTTTCTAAATTGTGTATCGTCAGGGTCTGTAAAAACTTTAACACTATTTTGGAACAAGTCAAAAATAAAAGACTTGACGGCGCTAAACTTTAGTTAATTTTCATTGTCTTTGCTTCAGGAACGCGTCCACCATGTCAAACCAATAGTTGAGAAGCTGTAGGTGAGAAGGCAAGGTCGGGCTCATTACAGACGTATCGTCTTGCGTGTGGTCGAGGTTGTTGTAGGCGTGTCCGCACTCATGCCAAAGCAAAACTTTTCTTGTCTCGTAGCTTGCGGATTCCCAAAAAGCGCGTTTTAAATAAATAGTTCCAGACCCTACAAGCGATTTTCCGTTTAGTGTTCGGTAAGAGGCAAGTCCCACAGTTTCGGGACTTGATGTAGGTAGGTTGGCAAAGTTGTCGACTACTAAGATCTGCTTGACGACACCCGCTACATATACAGGATTATGCTTGTTCATATCCAAAAACTCGTTGAGCAGTTCTCTGATTTCAGGATGATTTTCAGGAACCTGTGCGGGTCTTGGAGCGTCTAAAAAGAGTGTGACGGAGGGCTCTTCGCCTCCACACGCTGTGAGAAAGACGGCTAGAACTAGCAGTAGTATTTTCATTCTGTTTCCCGTGAGATGTCTAAGTTTTGAAACTTATTGTTTTGGTGAGCCGTTTGCGCTAAAGCGCTTAATCGTTTTACCTAAAGAGCCTGCGGCACTTAGCTCTAGCTGCATGCCATCCGAAGGTGCTTCGTCGTAGAACGCCCAAAGCTCGTCACAGGTATCTAGAAAGCTCATGCCCGCCACCATACCTAGAATCCGTTCTTCTGGGTTGGTGTCGTCGAGCGCTTGGGGAAGGTAGGCGTGAGGAGCATAGGGCGCGTAGCCTTGGAGTACTGCTTCGCGACAATACATCAAGGCATTTTTTACATTTCTGTAGGGGTCAGCGGCAAAGGGCGAACATATAAACACACGTTTCATGTTGAGATTCCCATTAAGTATTCGAAGGCTTTTTCTGCTTGCATTGGAACCACTGCGTTACCGAGTCGCTTAATTCTGTCCATCCGAGAGGGAACCCCATAAATACCTCTGCCCATAGTGGGCTTAACAATGCGCCCGTTGGCACTGATGAATTCGTGATTTGCTGATATTTTGAATTTCGTCCAAGGGGTAAATTCACAAATGCAGTCAGCGCTAGGCTGTTCCTTCGGTACTCTGACGGATGAGCGCCGTCTCTGTAATCCCTGGCTGCTAACGTCGGATATACTGTAAGCCAGGCAGAACCAACGTTCCCGCTTGTGTGGTGCTCCGACTTCTTGAGCGGATAGCATACACCAGCGACTATCATACCCTGCCTTGGTAAGTTCTTCGAGCACTCGATCCATTCCCCGTGTTCTGATTGCTGGGACGTTTTCAAGGAATATGAACGCGGGCTTGATCTCTTCGGCCAAGCGCATGATCTCGAAAAATAATCCACTTCGCTTTCCGTCCAAGATTCCTGCGCCTTTTCCAGCGACGGAGATATCCTGGCAGGGGAACCCTGCGACAATGATGTCAATGACGGTGTCGAAGTGTTTTCCGGTGAGTGTAGAGATGTCGTCCCAAATCGGTGCTGCTTTGATGCTTTGATCACCCATTCGTGATAAGAGTACAGACTGAGCGTGTCGGTCTTGTTCACAGTAAGCAATTGTGTTGATGTATTCTCTAAGCGCAAGGGTGTTTCCGCCGATGCCGCTAAATAAATCCAAGCCATTTAATTTTTCCTTCATGCCGCGACCTCTTTACAACCGAACAATTCCTACACTCGAAAACGCTTCTTTAAACTTTTCACTTTCGTCTACAGAACCCGCAACATAGATAATGGCATTCCCATGGGAAGGCGAGGCATGCGCTCCGTGTTGGGAATCAAACCGAATTCTCTTAGCAGGAATACAGAACGAAAACTCAGCCATGCTGGGTACGCCCTTCCCTTGTGAGTTTTGGAAAGCTTCCAAGCTAAAGGCTAAAAAGATAGCGTGCTTTAGGTGCCCCGATGCTTTGTAGCGCATGAGCTTTTGCCAGAACAAAGACATGTTCGACTTGTTGCCCGTTTTTCCGCCGGGGGGATTGAGAAAGATAGAGCAGTCGATAGGCCATTCTGTCGTCAATCCGCCTTGTTCTTGATTGATAATCGTAGTGGCACCCACTCTAGCGTTGCCAAAAACGTCAGAGGCAGGGTCGAGGTCTATTGTCCCTAGCACCAGTTTCGCCTTTTCAACAATCAAAGTAGGGGTGTACCAAAGGTCAGTAGCAGAGCTGTGTAAGATGTTCATTCAACCGCGCCCACATCGCCCACGCGCAGCTCGTTTTCACAAGGACCCATGACAGTGTATTCAGCCGATCCAACCTTGGAAACCAAGCTTCGAAACGGAATCTCTTCACCAAGCTCAGTAAGGACAACAAAACGACTCTCGGAGATCGACACAACCACTCCTCGCAGCGACCGTAGTACGTTCTTCCCTGTGCTCATTGAAAGAAGCAAAGTGTCCCCTTGCTCAAAGTATTCTGGATGGCTCGGGTCTTGTAAAAAATTTACAGCGTTTCCCTTAAGTAGTTCAGGCGTCGAGTTCATTCAATTCTCCACTATCAATTCGTAGTTTTAGCTCTTCCATGGCGTTATCTTTTAACACTTTCTCTGCTACTATTTCAGTAACTTCACTGTAGGCATCGGTCAGCAACACGGCAGACTTTAGTCTCCATCTTAAAAAATCTATTTTCTTTAGGAATCTTTTAAAGTCTTCTGGTACATGGTGCGTATTCATAGTCGCGTCTTTAAGATACAGGTCTTGCCACCTCGACGGGATCTCAACAACGTCTAGATTTCCGCCAGTCATGTCTAACCAGTCGAGCGCAAGAATGACCTCTATTTTTTCTTCTGCCGCTAGCTTAAGCAGGAGGCAGTCACATATTGCTACTTGCTTCTCTTTAGAAAGAGCACTGTAGGCCGCGTTTTCAATCATTAGCGGGTTCGCCCACACCTCGACAAGCACCGCGTCTAGCACTTCTCTAGGCGCTTCGGTGGAATCTAGCTTTTTTTCTACTGCCATTTCGCATTCGTCGTAAAGCTGGAGTACCCGATAGTCTTGCTTGCAGCACAGCGAGATGTACTCAAACGTTTTATCAGCTAGTACGTCCATGCTCCAGCGTTCGTGCTGCTCCTCGATCTCCCACTTAACGTAGAGGTCTAGAAGGTCGTAGCCTCTTTGCGACCTTGGGGAAAGCTTTACGTACTTGGGGTGCTTGAATATTCGTGCCATGGTAATCCTTTTTCAAACGTCGAGAACTTGAATGTCTTCGGTAACAGTGCGGTAGACTTTAGAAGGTCTACCTCAGAAGGAGCTGAATATTAAGCTCAAGCCCCCCCGTCGACCAGCCGCCCACGTGGATGCCGACCAATCGCCCAGCACCGTCAAAAACGGGCGCGCCGCTGGAACCGCCCGCAGCGGCAGCGTCGGTTATCATCGCATTGCTCCAATAGACGCCCCCTCCTGAGTAGCTCTCGTCCGTCACTGATCCGGCGGCGAATTGCACATCGTTGGTCAAGTCTAGCGGAAAAGATGCTGTGACAGTCAAATCCCCTAATTTCGGAGCGTAGTCTTTAGATTCGCTGAACCCCTGCAACGCAAGTCCCGCAGTGTTCCAAGCGATTCCCGAAATTCGTGTAACGTCGCGCGAGCCATCTTGAAAAGCCGTACCACCCGCGCCTACAAGAGTTGGGCCGGAGTAGTAGAGCATGTTGGTGCAACCGGAGGTTACATGATGTGCTGTAAGGATTCGCCCGTCGTGTAGTTTTGTCCCTGTGCCTCGCGTCGCATTTGAAACACATTGCAAGTCAAGAATTGACGCGCGGTTTGGGATAATAGCCTGTAAGATAGAGACCAACGCTGCTGTATAAGATTGACCGTCCTTTCCTGTAATACCTGTATTTCCTGTTTGACCGTCCTTTCCTGTAATACCTGTATTTCCTGTAATACCTGTATTTCCTGTTTGACCGGCCTTGCCGCTCTCTCCAGATGGCCCTGGCCTACCGTCCTTACCGTCTGATCCGCACGCTGCGAGAAATAAAGAAGCCAAAGTGTACAAGCGGGGGTAATTCATAATGTTCTCCTAATAGCCTAATCGGCGGTTGTTTCAAACTTCTAGCACTTGAATGTCTTCGGTAACAGTGCGGTAGACTTTAGCTCTTTGTTGAGAGTACCCTAAGAATTTATCTCGATACCCGTAACCTTTCAAGGTGACGTCAAAGAAATATACGGCGTCCTTACCAGGACTCAGGCGAAGCCCTCGTCCTAGCACTTGTCTTGTCAAAGCTTCGCCGGAAGTATTCACAACTGATATCATGGCGTCTATGGAGGGTACGTCAATCCCAGTTCCCAACAATGCACTATTAGAGATCAGCGTGCCTACCTTCCCGTCTTTAAACATTTTGAAAGGGTGCCGAAACCCGCTATGCGCAACCATATGCTTTGTGCCGTAGCGCTCATTGTAAGCAGTGGCGAATTTCTCCCCTGGCTCTCTTGTCTTAAAGAGCACAAGAGTTCTCAGCCCTCTGTCTTCTAGAGCCTTCAGGGTGTCACAAAGATAATTTATGGCCGCAGACGAGCTGGCAAGAATGCCGTAAGCTTTTTGCTGGTTCATGGCATCGGGCAGGGTAGATTTTTGAGAGGAGAGATTAATCATAAAAATCCGAGGGGGTGTGAGAAACTTATGCTCAAGTCCCCAAGCGGAAGTCTTTTGATAAACTACAGGGCCGCAGAGGGCATGCACGCCTACGACTAGGCTGTCAGCTCTCACAGGAGTGGCTGTGAGCCCGTAGGCATGAGAAGCGCCCGAGCCGAGAATGGCCGCCGAGTAGGAATCCGATCCCACCCCATGGCATTCATCTGAAACCATGACATTGAACATATCGCAATAGCCTTTCGCCGAAGCGATAGTGGTTACTGCGCAAGGAGCACCTTCTTTAAACTTTGCTCCGCCGCCTATGCCACACGTTCCCGGGATAACTTCCTTTAATGCTTTAACAGTTTGTTCCACAAGGTCAATTGTAGGCACAATCACCAAAGGACGCTTCCCACTCTTAATAGCGGAGTGGCAAAGCATAGCGATGATCAGGGACTTACCCCCGCCCGTGAACACATCGAGCATTGCTCTCTTGAAAAGGAGCAGCTCTTTTACAGCTTCGACTTGGTAGGCTCTAGGCTGTTTGGCATAGGTGACGTCGAGCGGGTGGTATATGATTTCATTGTTCAGGTGTCCAGACACCTCCTCACAGAGCCACCACAGCCCTGGAGGACAGGACAGCGATCCGTCTGCGTTTTCGGCGTAGTAGCGAACGAGCAAGTTTTTCCCTAAGCGCCTTATTTCCCTCTCTACCCAACGCGCTTGCACGTCGCTGGTTGACGGCTTGTTTTTAAGGGCCTTGATTTGGTATTCCACGGAAGAATCTACGGCGGTGATAAAGCGTTTGAAAGGGTCGAGGTCAGCACCTGTGACAATGAGTTCCTGCCCGTCGGGTCTTAGGGTTCCTTTAGTAAACGGAAAAGCCGTAAATGATTCAATTTTTTTCACGTTATCAGCCTTATGACGCGGTTGTTAATCAGAGTTGGGCGGGCTGAAGATTGTCGCTATGACGCCCGCTAAGACGAGCACCCCGATGAAAATTGCAAAGAACAGGATTGGGGCGAGCAGAAGACCAATTAGAAACATGATCACGTCCTTTTACCGAAAAACTTAAACATCTCGAACTTCCTAGCCTGTTATCGCCACGCGTTCTTCAAACTTTAGCTTTTTCTAGAATAAATCTTACGATTGACTAAAGCAATAGTTGGAAGGTAAAATAGCACCTAAGTGTGTTAAGGAGTTAACGAATGGCGTATAGAATCTACGGGGTAGGCTCGGTTCAGTCTCCCGACAAAGTGGGCGAAACTGTAAATCTAGAGGGCTTGGATACGTCCAACCTCCGCTATTTGAGCGACGAGCACGCCACCGACGACGTTGGTGGGGGTATGTTCGCAATATTAGGCGCTATTACCAGCTACAAGAAAATATTTAAACAAGAGGACGCCCAAACGCCTAGACAAAAGCGCTGCTGGGACGTCGCAAAAGCTCCTTTCCTTTACTTTGAAGCTGAGCTTCTTCACAGCCACCCGAACGCGGCTAGCGCAGAAGCCCTTATCACATGGTGCGCACAACACCCTGAGAATGCTTTAAAAATTGGAGCTTCGATCGAAGGCGGTATCGTAAAGAGGGGTGACGCTGACGCAAAACACCTCGAGCAAACTGTAGGCGAGGGGATTGCCCTTACGATAAAGCCCATGATGCCGCGTTGCTCAGTGTTTCCCATGCTTGATTTACAAAAGAGTAACGTTCAAGTAGCTTACCCTAAAGCCTACGTAGCGCTCTTGCAGAAGTCGTCTAGTGATAAAGGGTTCATCGAGTTGAAGAAAAGCGAACAAATCCAACTTATTGCCGCGCGGCTAGCTCAGCTAAAGAAATCAGCCGAAGCTATGACATCGAGCATGAAGTGCAATCACTGCGGAAAACCAACGTCTTTCTTCATCGGTAGCGATACACCCAACCGCTGCCCTTCGTGCTCTGCGGCGTTTTCAATGACTTCGCTCTGGAAAGCTGTTAAAAAAACAACAAAGGATGGTAAATAATGTCTAGAAGTGTATTCATGGACCCAGCAGTGTCCGCTAACATCTGCCAAGAAGTGCTTGCTCAGTTCTCAGACTTCTCAGGATCTACTCAAGTCAACCCCCTTCGGTTGCTACAGATCACGGAAAACATCCATCAGCTTTCGATCTCGAACCAGACAGACGCGGTTATCAGAATTGTTCTTACCGCTCCGGGCCGTGTAGCCGATAAAGGGCTCACTACCGCAAAATTGGTCACAATTGCTGCTCTAAGCGCATTTACGTTTGACGGCACAGTTTTAGAAAATCTTCAATTTCCGGCTGGTTCCACTTTTTGGGTATATCCCGCAAGTGCCGTACCTACCCTTGGCTACCTACAACTCTTCTCAACGGGGATTTAACCATGAGCTTTGGATACAACGGCGTTGGTTTTGGTGGATCAGGCGGCGGTGGAGGGGGCGGAGGAGGCATCTCTGGCGTACCTTCATTTACCGTATCCTCCTCAGGATCACTTACTTCTTTGGTTTCAGCCGTGATTGGATCTTTGGGTCGAGTACCCACGGAGTCCACGACTTACGTGCTTCACTCACTTCCAGCCAGCAACATCTCGAACTGGTTAGCTTTGCCTTCTGGTTCTTCGGCCACACAGGGCGCAATAGTGTCCGCTTATCAGAACACATCAGGAAGCACGATTGCTGCTTTCTTACCAGTGCAGATCAACTCGGCTACCGGCTCTCTCGCCCTTGTAGACGTGTCTGTACTAGATAGTTCACAAGACACCTTCGGCGTCACTCAGGCAGCGATTGCCAACGGCGCATACGGGAATGTGGTCATGGAAGGTCGCTTAGAAAATATTACAGGCGGCTTCTTGGCTGGGTCTGTTCTCTGGGTTGCCAAGAACGGCTCGCTCACAGCCACAGCGCCTAACGCAGGGATCAATGGTTTTGTGTCCGGTGACTTAGTCATTAAGGTAGGGGTGGTTGTTCCAAACGTCGGAAACGCGCTGCTTGTCGACCTCGTAGTTGAAATGGACATTATCGGCGCTCTCTAAAGTATTTTCTCAAGTCTCACGAATCCCCACTGCTAGCGCAAGCCTCTTTACCCTACCCGAAAAAAATGCTACAGTGGCTTTGTTCCTGTTAACCGCTCAAGGAGAACCGCGTGACTGAGAAAAAAGCTAAGAAGCCTAAAGCTGCTAAAGTATTACCCGACGAAAAGCCTACCGTCACGTTTCCAGACGGGCGTGAGAAATACGTAGACGAGCTGAACGACGACGACGTTCAGCAGATTCAACAAATTATACGGGCAGCCGTAGAAGACGTTATCAAAGGCTCAGCCGCTGCCTTAGACAAAATGCTCAACCCTTTCGGACTGGCTTGTAAAGTCATAGCGTTTACGTACCCGCTCGGAGCGACCAAGGAAGAAGTAGACGGCCTAATGCTTGCTGCCGCTGGTCCACAAGCAGAATAGCTCACATTAAAGCATGCGGTCCAAAGACACCCAAAATCCACCCACTCAGTAAGAGCCGGTGGATTTTTGTTATTAAATACAAGTAGTTAAAAGATTTTGTAAGCTTTTGTTAAAGTTTTGTGGCAATTGTGCGATAACTATATTGGTAATGAAACCACAGAAGGAGATATCAGATGCGCATTCCCCCGAAGTCTCGTACTACTCTTGATCCTGCATCCGTGGCAGAAATAAAAGCTGTGGTGCCAAGTGGGTCTGAAGACACCGCAGCTGCTAACAAAGAAGATTTGCTTCAGATGGCGAGAAAAGCCGAAAGCAGACCTCACTGGCAGAATCCTCTGGCACCTGTTCTTAGCAACTACACAAGAGCTACTAGCCAGGGCTACGACCCCGACTTTGCGGCGAAGATTAAAGAGTTGGCGCCAAGTTGGTTTAAAGGCGCATCGACCGCAAAGAAATAACAATTTAAATCACGTATAGGTGTTGTATGATTCTCACTGTCAAAGTCTCCGTAAATAGAACCCACTTGCTCTGGGCAGCCTGCTTTCTTCTATGCCGCAATGAAAAGCTGTCAAAGTCCGCGGTGCTTAAGTTTTTGCGTGAGCAAATGGCAAGGTTTGGCGAAGACGAAAACTCGTTGTGCGGGTTGACGTGGCAACAGGATTACTGCGACCAACTCCCAGAAGCTGAAACATGGCTGAACAAAGCCTTTGATCGCGAGTAGCCCAGTCCAACCCTCCCATGGTGTTTCTCGGCATCCCCTACCGCGAATTGAGTAAAATAGCTTGGTGTATACTCACCAATCACCTCAAAGGGGTTCTCCACCATGGCGACCAGCTCTAAGTTGTTATATCTAGCGTCCGGCGTAAACCGCTCGCTCGACCTTCTCAATGCTTCCAACGTGTTCCAAATCCGTGACAGCGTTCTCAAAATTGCCGCTGACGCTTCTGCAACGAACGTTATGTCGTTCAACTTGGCTGCATACTCGGCAAGCCGCTCTTTAACTTTCCCTGACAGCAACATCAACTTCGGTGCTTTTGCCCGTGGTTTTATCGCTGCTGGCTCGGCTAACCATGTCGTTATCAACGATGGTACAGGCGCTCTCTCTAGCGAAGCAGCTCTTGCGGCTTCTCGCGGTGGTTTCGGTGCTGACGTTTCTGCTTTCACAGGCGTTCTCAAAGCGTCCTCCGGTGTGTTCTCTGCTTCCGCAGTCGTTAACGCTGATATCAGCGCTGTTGCCGCTATTGCTTACAGCAAGTTGGCAGCCCTCACCTTTAACCGCGCCCTTATCTCTGACGGCTCGGGCGTAGTTACCGCTTCGGCAGTGACTTCTACTGAACTCGGATACGTTGCAGGCGTAACTTCCGCAATCCAGACACAGCTTAACGGTAAGCTCAACCTTACTGGCGGTACATTGTCCGGCGCGCTGGACTTGGGCGGCAACCTTCTTACAAACGTGGCTACTCCTGTATCCGCATCCGACGCTACTAACAAAGCTTACGTTGATGCCGCTATCAACGGACTAAGCTGGAAGTTGCCAGTTGTTGCGGCTTCGACAGGCAACTTAACCCTCAGCGGAGCGCAAACCGTTGATGGTGTTAGCTTAGTTGCAGGTCAGCGCATCCTCGTAAAAGACCAAGCTACTACTTCACAGAACGGTATCTACGTTGTAGCCGCTGGCGCATGGGCTCGCTCTGCGGATATGGACTCGCTCACTCCTCTAAACGAGTTCAACTCGGCTGCTGCGTTTGTCCAGTCCGGTACAGTCAACGCCAACCGTGGATTTGTTCAAACTGCTACAGTCACTACAATCGGAACAGACCCTGTTGCGTTTGTCCAATTCTCCAGCGCATCTTCGCAGATTGCCGGAAGCGGAATCAGCATCTCTGGCTCTACAATCTCCATCAACTTGGCTACTAACCCGGGTTTGGAATTCTCTAGCTCCGCTCTCCGCATCAAGCTTGCTGACACTTCCCTCGCCCTTTCGGCAGGTGGCGTAGCTCTGGCTTTGGCTTCCTCAAGCGGTTTGACTGTCGCTAGCGGACTTTTGGTTAAAGTAGAAGCTTCCAACCCTAGCCTCCAGATCAACGGCTCGAATGAACTCGGCGTTAAACTCGCAGCAGCAGGCGCAATCGTCTCCGGCGCTTCTGGTGTCGCGGTTCAACTCGAATCTTCCCAACCTTCGCTCCAAATCGTAGCCAACGCTATCGGCGTTAAGCTCGACACCGCTCGCGGTCTTGCCAAAGACGCTTCTGGCGTATTCGTAAAAATTGACGGAAGCTCGCTTACGTTTAATGGTTCTGGAGAGTTGCAGGTAGGTTCATCCGACGCTACGCTCATTTCCTTTACCTCGGGTGAAGCCCTCACAGCAGGCGACAACGTGTACATCTCAGCAGCAGGCACTGTGTCAAAGGCACGTGCAAACGCTGAATCTACGTCGCTCGGCTATGTTGGTCTTGCTCGCACCACAGTTGGTTCCGGTGCAGCGGTGCAAGTAATTGTTGGCGGACGTCTTAGCGGATTGACTGGCTTAAGCGCAGGCAGCCGTTACTACTTGTCAGCAGGAACTGCGGGTGTATCGACCACTACAGCTCCTTCCGCTTCTGGACAACAAGTTGTGTTGGTTGGAATTGCAATGAGCGCTACTGAACTCATTGTTTCACCTGACTATAAAGTATCTATCGATTGAGTTTTCACAGTTAACTTTGTGTCCTGTTTACAGGCGCGTCGGGCTGGGTCTTTCGACCCAGTCCTTTTTTTATTGAAACTGTGCTAAAGTCTGAAAGCAAAACGGCGATGAAGAAATAACGGAGGTGACTATGGCGGCGGGGAAAAAATTAACAGCTGAAGACGTAGCAAAAGTCGCACAAGCAAAAAACCCAAACCTGCGCTTGGTCGAGAGTTCTTACGTTGACTTATCCACCCTGTGCATCTGGGTGGAAGAGGGTTGGGGTGAGTTTGAGCGAAAGCCTTCTATCATTCTTTATTCGAACAGCGTGTATCACCCTGAACACGGCAGGTTGCGTAAAAATGCAATTTTGGCAAAAGCGCAACAAAAACCGGAAAGCAAACAAAAGCGTAAAACCACTAACCTTGCCAAGTATGGACACGAATACATTTCACTCTGCCCACATGTACGTAGTAAAGTTTGTGCAACTAACTTAGAACGTTACGGTCATGAAACCCCGCTTTTGAACGCCGACGTTCAAGCTAAGATTAGTGCAACTAACTTAGAACGCTACGGTCATGAAAACCCCCTTTTGAACGCCGACGTTCAAGCTAAGATTAGAGCAACTAACTTAGAGGCGTATGGCGTAGAAAACGTCCTGTCGAGTAGTCTTATACAAGACAGAGTAAAGACTACTAATCTACAGCGCTACGGGTTTGCAAACGCTGTGCAAGCCGAGGCGGTTCAGAGTAAAACGAAAAACACTAATTTACAGAGGTATGGCGCTGAATACGGTCTGTCAAACCCTGATGTGCAGCGTAAACGGAGACTTACTAACGTTGCGCGCTACGGGTCTGCGCACGCTACATTACACCCTGCGGTCAGAGCAAAACTAAGTGCTACCAATATCGCGCGATACGGCCACCAAAGTAGTTTCGGTAATTCAGACGTCCAGAAGAAAATTTACAGAACTAAGATGCTTCGCGGGCTATACAAACAGTCTAAAGGTGAACTAGAACTGAGAGACTTTTGTAAAACACTGGACCCCGACGCCCGTACAACCATGGCGTATTTAAACAAGAAAGCTTTCCAAATTGATATTTTTCTGCCTTCTAAAAATATATGCATCGAATACAATGGGATGTTTTGGCATTCCGAGGGGAATAAAAAAAATTACTCCGAAAAACACTTAGACAAGACGAAAGCATGCGCTTTACAAGACAGACGTCTCATACACATTTGGGAAACCGAATGGCACAACAAGCGCCCTCAAGTGGAAAACTACATCCGAAGCGTAGCGGGTATTTTTGAAAGAAGGATTCCTGCAAGAAAATGCCTAGTAAAAGAAGTTACTGATAAGGCGCAAGTTAAAGCGTTTCTTGACAGCAATCACTTATTAGGCGCGTGCCCGTTTTCAAAAGCGGTGGGCATCTTCTTGAATGAGGAACTCGTAGGTGTTGCTCTTTTGGGGAGGCACCATCGAACAAACGTCCTTAACATTGCTAAGCGATTTGCTTTTTTAGCGGGTGTTCAGGTGATTGGCGGCGTGAGCCGTCTTACCAAACACCTTTTAGACGTCTGCGAATCCGATTCCCTCGTCACTTGGGCCGATGTCAGGCTAGGAGCGGCGTCGGTCTACACGTCCGCAGGGTGGACCTTAGATTCCACGTCGCGCCCTGACTATTTTTACTGGCACGAATCTCAAAAAAGAGTTGTTTCAAAGCAGCATTTTAAAGACCACCGAAAAAGTTCAACCGGTGTTTCCGAAAAAGATTTTGCTAAAACCCGGAGATGCCTACGGATCTGGGACTGTGGAAAACATAGGTTTCGTATCTATAAAGGCGGAATTCCTACATGCTCGCTTTCATCCCCGTAGGTTTGTCCGCGCCCTGTTCTTAGTCCTCATCCTTATCACGCTCAAAATATTGCGCAATAGCCAACAACCCTAGGTCACACGCTAGCATTAAGCCAGCAAACGCTAAAATATTCGTAGGCATCTTAAATTGTAGGACAAAAACCAAGACGAACAGGTTAAAACAAGCTAAAAGAAGAAAAGTTTTCATAGCACCTCCAAACAAAAGATACCCTGTGTAAAGAAAAGACTCAAGTTTTAAAAGAAACTTGCGATACCTAAGCTAGAAGGAGGGCAAACATGTACGAAGTTCTAGTTACAATCATAGTTATCCAAGCGGTTCTAATCTTAGAGGGTCTGGTCATAGGGGTGTTGCTAGCCCGCACCGCTAAGGTACGCTTGAGAGACCGAGTGCAGATGGTAGCCCACGTTATGCTTTTCGTAGCGTTTTTCTACCTAATGCTTTGCGGCTGGTTAGTTGACCGTGTAATGTCTTTCTGTAAACGCCTTTGGAGCGCCAAATGAAAATTTTTCTTTTTTTAACAGCCTTTCTTCCACTTCCGGCACTCGCTTCGACGCAGGTGTTTTACCCGACCGGTAAGGACGCTGGTAAGCTGCTCCTCTCCACGGTAAATGACCCCAACGGGTTTTGCACCGACGGGACACGAATCCGCAACAGGCAGGGCGTGGTACATTTCACTTGCTTTGGGGTCAACGGCACAACAACCGACGCTGCCTTGATACTGATGAAATCGTCTTTGGGATTGCACCCGCGAATCTGTTTCTCTTTTCTCGACTCACAAAAGAGCTACAAGATCACGCTACCTACCCCGATGTTCTATTACAAGGCTTCCGACGTGGGCAAGGTGTTGGACACCAGCAGTGCGCACTTCATCGATGTTCGCGAGTTAAGCACGGTATTTGACAGTTCCCTAGAATGTACAAAGCTTCCGGTCGATTTCGTTGCACCTACACAACAACAACCAGCAATTTGATAATTTGTAAAATGAATTTTTAGGGGGACTGCATGAAGATATACGCCGGACACGCTATCGGAACAAGAACTTTGACTGCGGATTTGCAATTTTTTAAGAGAGACATTCTCGATTTTGGCTTTGAGGTCGCTTACGACTGCCCTGCCCTGGGGTGGACAGTGTGGGTGTCTCGGGCTTCGAATTTTAAAGAACGGATGGAACTCTGTAAAAAGTTTGACTATCTAGTAACGCACCCTGAAGGTGTAGCCGAAGACGTAGTGTGCAGGTTGACACAGATCGTAAGTTTGTAAAAGCGTTCCCGATCTCTCCTTACTCGCCTCTAGACGTTCTGTCTAGAGGCTCTTTTGTTTGGTTTAAAATACGGATTGAAGGAGAATCCATGCCAAATCAACCAGTTATCACGTTTGACGACACAAAACTTATCAGAGATTCCGAGGGTCACTCGCTGACCGCTTACCCAGACCCCGCAACGAAAAACGATCCTATTAAAAAAGGGCACCCTTGGACAATCTCCTATGGGATTACAGGAGCATGGGTAAAGCCGGGCGTTGTGATCACACAAGCAGAGTCCGAGCTTAGATTTATGGAACTTATTAAAGTCTTCTGTAAAGATCTCGACGCATGCCTCACTGTAGAGCTTGGTAAAAACCAATACATCGCCGTCCTTTCTCTCTTGTGGAACATCGGCAAAGGTAACTTTGCAAAAAGTACCCTGCTCAAAAAACTGAATGCAAAAGACTTTGCGGCGGCTGCCTTGGAGTTTGTAAAGTGGAATAAAGCAAATGGTGCTGTCATGAACGGGCTAACGACCCGTAGAGCCAAAGAAGCCGCGCTATTCTCTACCCCATCTCAGGCTCCTAAGCTGTCTAAGTCTCTCACGGCGCCCGCTGTAATCGATTTTGAGCAGTTTACACAGACAACATGCCCTGTCACAGACGAAACAAATTTACCAAAGAAATAAATGCTTTACCGCTTTCTTTAAAAATTTCTTTTAAACGTCAAAAATAAACCTAAAGTCTGACCAACTCTTGGCGATAACAAAGCTAGGAGGAACAAACAAATGACTTGTTCAATAGATACAGCACCGCCGCCAGCGATAATACGCCACCTTCCCACCAAGTCTGCCTGTAACGGCAGCCGGAATTCATCCGCGCCGAAGGGCGTCATGATCGCTCCCGCCAAAGTTGCTAGCCACAGCAGCCAGAGTTCTTCTGGCACTCCCTCCCACTCACCCGCTGACGCAAGGTCAGCGGCAGGAAGTAAGGCCAATGCTGAAACAGGTCAAGTCACCCAGAATCTAGACGTCAGGGTGTTTAATGTCACTTCTAAACAAAAAGCCTACCGACCGAAGAGAGCAACGTCCAGCGGACGCTATTACTCTCTAAAACCCGCTCCCGTGAAGCACTTCCACCTATTCGTGCTTGCGGGGGTGTCCCCTACCTCCTACACAATCGCAAACAACTCATGCGACAGGGCAACTTTGACCTGCACAGTAGACGTAGACCGCAAGCGCGTTTTTGACATCGGCGCTGGTGGCTCATTCACGACAGGCAGCGGTGCTAGTATCGGTATTATCGGTACCGTGCAAGGAAACATCTACGGAACTTTGGGATTCTCTTTTTAATCACGCATTGAAGGACTTCTTGTGAAAAAACTACTCTTGCTTTTACCTCTTTTTCTAGCCGCTTGCGGCGCAGACGACCAGTCGACGCGCATGACGACGTCGTTCGACCCAGAATGCGAGGATGCAATTCTATCTTTAACTGCTACAAACTGCTCGACACCCGGCCCTACGCCTCCTCCAGCTCCGACGGGTCCAGCATCGACGCTGACTATCACCGGCCCCGTACCCGCACCTTCGGGTGCAGGCTGGACAACTGAAGGGTTTGTACGCGTTCCAACGAGTACAACGTTCCTAGGCTGGCAGAGCCTTGGCTTGTCCACCTCCACAGTGGCAATTACCAAAGTTTATGCTAGCTCAATAACAACGTCTGGCTCTTGCCAACAGGTAGACCTCAAGATGATTACTGGTTTGGGTGCACCGACAGGGCTGCGAGGTAACTTTTACAACCAGAGCAGACCTGACCGCTTTAAGTATTGCGTCGAGAGCGGGTCGGTTATCGCTGGATATGAAGACGGAGCGGACACAAACTTCTCAGACTTTAAAGTGAAGATTAGCTCAAACCTCGGAAGTTTGAACTACGAGCTACGGGGTAATAACCTGTTCGTTTGTCTCGATTAAAAAAAAGAAATCGTCCCTGATTTCTTTCTGTGATTAGCCTACCAGTCCTTGGTAAAAGGCGTCAACAAGCATCTTACATTCTGCGTTTTGTAAATCTAAAACTTCTGGAAGAATTTCTGGGAGTTTTAGGTCTTTTAGAGGTAGGAGGCTTGGTACTTTTTCGAAAATCACACCGATGATATTCTTCTTCTGAATCGTTGCGACGATGATCGAAGCAATCGCTCCACCTGCCACAAAAATCTTCTTTAACTCTGAAATGTCTTGCGGAAAAGAAGCTGCACTCATTTAAGACTCCTTGTCTTATTAGGTTGTTAAGGCCAGATAAAGCATAGCAACTTTTACTTTTTGATCAAGTGTCAGACCTTTGACGCCTTTTTACTTGCCAAGGTTCTGACGCATTTGCGTATTCAAAATTTGTTCGTATTCTTCTCTTGCCCAATAACGGGCTAAGGAGATTTCGATGCGCGGTAGTTATTTGGATTTATGGAACACAGCAAAAGTGCTCGGTAACTGGTCAAACGAAACGAAACAAGCCGTCGATGCTATCGTGGCGAACAGAAGCAGATACGAGGAAGTACAGAACAAAACAGGCGTACCTTGGTACATAGTAGCGGTGTTGCACAGCCTCGAGTCGAGCAGAGATTTTGGGTCATGGCTTGCGAACGGTGACCCTTTGACAGCTCCCACCGTACACGTTCCCGCAGGGCTCGGTAGAGGAATGTCCTTTCCAGTGTCGTTTGTCAAAGGCTGCGAAATTAGCCTAGCACACGCGGGTGTCCGTGGTTCCACACATTGGGACGACCTGACTGTGCTTCTCGAAACACTAGAGGCATACAACGGGATGGGATATGTCCCGCGGCGAATTAATTCGCCCTACCTTTGGTCGGGTACCCAACACTATGCAAAGGGCAAGTATGTCGCTGACGGAGTGTGGGATTCTAACGCTGTCTCTGCTCAACTCGGCTGTGCCACTCTTCTTAAAGAAATTCAAAACAGGGGGCTCTTGAATATGGCAGACGTTACTCCCGTGGCTACATGGTTTGATTTTCAACGCGACGCTTCGAGAACAACAGTAATCACTGCGTATGCAGGACCGACACCTGTTGCGCAAGTAAAAACAAACATTAAGAAAGAGATTGTGAGTTTTCTGAATAAGTTTCCTCAAGCGGGATCTGTGCTGGTAGGGCTGCAAAGTAAGCCCATCCCTGTGGTAGCCGCTGCTCCCATTGCCGCTCCCATTGCCGCTCCTGTGCTCAGTTCTGTGAATTCAAAGATGGTCGAGTTTTACAAAGTCAAGTCAAACTACGACAGAGTGTTCGACGATGTCATGCAATGGTACGGTACAACGTCGAACGGATGCGTCGCGTTTATGAGCACGGCTTTGCGAATGACAGGGTATTCCGTCCCGATGGGCGAGATCAGTTTGGTAACCACCCCTTTCTCGGACTTCCTTATTTCAAAAAGATGGAAGCGGATATCACTTGACCAACTCCTTCCGGGCGACGTCTGTTTCAGTATTGAAACGGACTATCCGGGCTACCCTTCACACACATACTGCTTTCTTAGTTGGGCAAACATCAGCACCAAAACAGCTTGGATTATTGACAATCAGGGTTTTACCCACGAGCGAAACATGCTTGCTAACGGTCCGAAAGATGCGTTTCAATACGCCCTGAGGGCTGTGTGAGACGAGAAACCTTAGAGACGCTGAAGACCAAAGTCTCGTGCTCCTTTGAGCCGAGTAAGTTCTTAAGCTTAAACTGGAGCGAAGTTGAACAGTTGAAGAAAGACCTACTCGTAGCCGCTTTAGAGATTTGTAAGGGTAACCAAACCCACGCCGGTGACTTGTTAGGGATATCCAGCATTTGTGTCTCGAAGCTCCGCGTAGAGTACCACCTCTGAATCCATGTGTCTAAAACATTTAGACACTGGTGAATCCTTATACATCCCTAATTATCAAAAACTGAATGAAATTACTCTTGACGCCTTGGCACGCCACATGCAATAGAGGTATTGAGCAATGAAGCTCTTAGGAGAATTTGAAATGTTGAACACACGAGCAATTTTTAACCTATACCCAAAAAACCCCGTCGCTAAAACCGTCCTCGACCACATGACGCTCAAAGGAAAAAACCAAGAAAAGTTTTACGTCGACGTATTGGCTAAAGAACTAAAGCTCGGTCGTTCGGACATCATCGAAGTCTTTAAGCTTTTGGAAAAGGACTGCAAAATGGGGTCATGGTTGCGGGGCCGAGTAACTCCGGGACAGACAAGATTCGAAGCAGTGTATCGGATGGACGACGTAGAAAAGGCGATGCACAACCCAAAATTTGAAGCACCAGAGCCTTATAGGGCATCTCCGAAGAGGATAGTTTTTACAAAAAAGACGCTCAAGCAAAAGAAGACGCCTCTGCAAGTAGCTCCTCGCGTAGCTCCCGTGGTTGAGCCGCTTCCAGTTGTAAAAGCGGTCGAGCCTGTCGCTACCGAGCCCGTGCTTATGAACATGCTAGTCATTCGTCCTGGTTTTGTTTTGCAAATTCCTTCTGGGCTTTCCGAAGCGGAACGTAAGAAAGTGGCTGACTTTGTACAAATAGCGAACTAGAGTACTCAATCAATTAAATACCCGACCTTCAGCCCTTAAGGGGCTTTTCTGCGTTTTCATTTAGAAAAGCCTGTGTTAGACTGCAAGTAAAATCTAACAAGAGGTGATGAATGGCAACAGGCGCGTTAGGCAAACCAGTAATTCAAGTAGTAAGCGGAATCTTTCGGTCACAGCCGCAAGAATACACGCTTACACACAACGCTACATCTGACTGGGGGAGTATAGCAGCAGGTGACCTCTATCAAATTATCGTATTAGCTTCTGCTCACGGCCTCGGTACAAGCCCAGTTGTAGCCTGTTTTCTCGATACAGGCGCCGGTTTTGTACTAATTATCCCTGACAGCATTACTGTCGCTGCCAACGGTGACGTCGCAGTTAATGTAAGTCAAGCAGGTATTGACGGGCGCTACAGCGGCCGCATTCAAATCGCTCGGTCATAAGGAGATGTTATGGCTCGAGTAAAGGGCGATTTAAGCTCTAGGGTAGTGAGCACGAATTCGTTGGCTGTGGGTGTCACCACAAGCGTAACGTCTTCTTCCGGTCAAGTTGTGCTCAATAATTTTGCAACAGGCGTGCAAACAGCCACGGGCGTCGCGTCCAACTTTTCATTTAAGTTTGCAGCAGCTACACTATTTCCGACGGTGGGCTACCAGTTCACTATATATAATAAAAGTTCTCAATCTATCTCGGTACTTAACAGCGCAAATACAAGTCTAGTAATTATTCCAAGCGGTTACTCCGTGATTGTGACGCTTCGCGACAATACGACGTCTAGCGGAATCTTCGATATTGCTGCTTTTTCTAACACATCCTTCTCCGACACGTCAGCAGAGCAAACGGCTCTTTTTGGGCGCAGCGGTCTTGTTTCGGTCGACGCGTGGTTGCTTCTGAGTGGGGTGCCGTCAAATTCGGTCGGCTACCGTACTTCTGTGACCACCGCGCGAGTGGTCCGGTTGTTTACCAACACGGGCGCAGCGAGCACATACACACTGGGCCTTTATTCCCACGACGGTGCCTTGGTAAACTCCTCACTCATAGCGACGTTAGCAGTCGTAAGTGCCCTTGGCGCAGAAGTCTCTATCTCAGCGAGTGTGGCAAACGGTAAACAACTCGCCGTAAAATTGGAAAGTGGCGCAGTCACGGACGTTCTTGCGGGCGTAGTTCTGAAAGGACTTGTTTAACATGTCAAAAATTCTAAAAAATACCACGGGGAGCCCTGTAACGATTACGGATGTGGGAGTGACCATTGGCGCTAGCAGCCAAATCACACTCGCACCGCAGGACTATCTTCTGTACGCTGCTTCAAGCAACGTGCTGACGTTCATTGGCGCAGGCACAATAGTTGTTAACGACGGATCATCTGACCTTAGCATCAACCAGGGCACATCTTTAATACAAGGGAACTTCCCTTCTTCTATATTGAGCAGAACCCAAGACGGAGCGGGCACAGCGGTAACGTCCACTCTAGTTAGTGGCAAGCAAAGCCTTGACGCAAACATAACAGCTTCCGCTTTGCCAACAGGAGCCGCCACTTCTGCCAATCAGACAACAACTAACTCTTCTTTGTCGTCCATCGACACAAAAACACCGGCGCTTGGGCAAGCTCTTGCAGCGGCTTCCCGTCCAGTGGTTCTGACCGCTGCTCAAATTACAACTCTCACTCCTCTGACCACAGTAGCATCTACACAATCAGGCACTTGGAACATCACAAACATCACTGGGACAGTCTCTCTTCCCGCAGGTGCCTCTACCTCTGCACTACAAACAACTGGCAACGCTTCTTTAAGTTCTATAGACACCAAGACACCTGCTCTTGGGCAAGCCCTTGCGGCTGCCTCGGTGCCCGTTGTTCTCACAGCAGCTCAAATTACAACTCTCACTCCTCTGGCAACAATTGCGGCTACTCAATCAGGCACTTGGAACATAGCCAACGTCACGGGAACAGTCTCTCTTCCCACAGGCGCTGCCACGTCTGCACTACAAACGACTGGTAACACTTCTTTATCTTCGCTAGACACCAAGACACCTGCGCTTGGGCAGGCTTTGGCAGCAGCATCTAGTCCAGTTGTTCTCACAGCCGCTCAAATTACAACGCTCACCCCTTTGACCACAGTGGCTGTGACCCAGAGCACCTCGCCTTGGGTGACCTCAAGAAACTGGAATCTAGGTAGTGGTACAGACTCAGTGGCTGCGGTGCAGTCGGGCGTTTGGAACGTTACAAATATTTCAGGGACCGTCTCTCTGCCCACGGGCGCGGCTACGGAAACCACTCTAGCAGCGGCAAGTGCAAAGCTTCCCGCTTCTCTAGGCGCTAAGACAGGCATCACCTCTTTTAGCGTAGTGCCCAATACAGACACACCTTTTCCGTCTTCTCAGTCCGGCACTTGGAACATAACCAACGTCACGGGGTCAGTAAGCTTACCCACCGGAGCTTCCACGTCTGCCAGTCAGACAACCGGAAACGTGTCCCTAGCAAGCGTCGATGGCAAGCTCACAGCAAGCAACACTTCTCTTGCAAGTATTGACGGGAAAATTACTACCGTGAATACAGGCGCGGTCGTTATTACCTCCAGCGCATTGCCCGCAGGTGCTGCCACTTCTGCCAACCAGACATTAACTAATGGACCTGTCACCCCAGGCGCTGTGGCAACTCAAAGCAACCTAGCGGGCGGACAATTCAACAGGGTAAAACCCGCTGTAACCAATGGGCAGCAGGTCGCTGTTCAAGTAAACTCACGCGGAAATTTGATGACCGCATCGGACCTCGAATCACCCAACTTCGATGCAATGAACCGCATGCGTGTGTCCAATCCCGTTCAAATCCTCGGGTACACTTTTTCCCTGTCTGAGCATAGTCTTTCATTCAACTACCTCCTAACTACAGCGGGCACAGTCACGCACGTCCCTGACAATGCCTGCCTACGCCTCGCCGCAACTACCGCGTCTGGGAGCAGCGCCGTGGTTCAGTCAAAAATGTACATACGTTATACTTTGGGCGTGAGCCACGTGGTTCACCAATCGATTGTTGTAGGTGCCGCAAAAGCCAACGTTAGAAAGCGTTGGGGTTATTTTGACGCAGAAGACGGATTGTTTTTCCAACAAACACTAGCCTCTCTTTCGGTGGTCGTGAGAACTTCCACATCAGGATCAGCAGTGGATACTGTTATCGACCGAGCAGCATGGAACATTGACTTACTGGATGGCACAGGGCCTTCCGGCTATACCCTCGATGTGACGAGAGGCAACCTTTATTTTCTTGACTTTACTTGGCACGGAGCCGCTCGAGTGCGGTTTGGGGTATTGTTCAACGGGCTCAAAGTTTACTGCCATGAATTCGACGGCTCTAATACGTTTACCGTACCGTACATGAGAACGGCATTTTTGCCGGTGCGTGCGGAAATCACAAATACAGCGGCTACGGCATCTGCGACCTCGCTGGACTTTATCGCAGGGTCAGTATTTAAAGAAAGCTCAGAGCCATACCTCCCTACATACAACTTCGGGCGTTCTACAGCGAGAACGTTTAAAAATGCGAATGCTACCGCGAGTCCGTTCCTCAGCATCCGCCCTCGCACCACTTTTGCCACTATCACGAACAGAATCATTACAGAGCCTACTGAGTTTCAGGTGTTTGCCGGTGCGGTTGCGGTAGTTGCCACTTTAGTTCTGAATCCTACGCTCACAAGTGCCTCGTTTGCAAACGTAAATACTGCGTCTAGTTCGGTTCAGGTTGATACGGCAGCTACGGCTTTTACAGGCGGGACGGTGATCGGTGACTACCTGATACAGATAAACACCACAGCGACTTTTGACCTTAGGGCCTTTTCGGACGCTATCCTTCTCGGCCTAAACATTCCGGGTACAACGGCGGACATTTTAACAATCGTTTTGCAAAGTACAGCGGGTAACTCTAGCTGCGGTGCTGCTTTCAGGTGGGGTGAATTCCAATGATTAACATACAACAGAGGGCGTCATAATGCCGTTTAACATAAATAACGAGAGCAATGTACCAGTCACCTACCAGGGTCAAACAATTGCCCCTGGCGCTTTCTACACAGTAGCCGACCCCGGAACAGCTTTTGCTCTGGACTACGTGCTTATCAACGATGTGATCTACGGGGACACCTCTATCACGGTGAAGACTGCCACTCATAGGGGACAAGACGCGCTCGCCATCCTGTCGACTATCCGCAGCGCGTTTGTGTCTATAACAAGTGCACCCTTGCAATCGCCCTTTGCTGCGAAGAAAATCGGAACAAAAAACCTTGTCGCCCGTACAACGGGTGTGAGCTACGCCGTCACCACGGGAGCAACAACCCTCTTGTTCACAATAGCGTATCCCTGGGTAAAAATTAACGGCGTCGAGATTATAGGAGCCGTGGTAGGAGATAGTTGCAATTTCAAAGTGTTTGACACGGCTGCGGGTACATATTCCACGATTCCTAATTATCAGCTCAATCAATTCGGTTTTAATGTTCAAATGGCACCCGGCTTTTACCAACGAATCTCCGACTTCGACGCCGACCTCTATGAGGGCATGGTGCTCCAAGTCGAATACACCTCGGTCTCAAATAAAAATGTAGGGATAAACTACATACTCACCGAAATGAAATAAATGCAAAACGGTGTTGTTTTTCGTAGAAGTAGAAAACTAGGGTCGAGATTAATTCGCTGGGGTACCCAAGAAGCTTGGAGCCACTGTGGGGTTATCATAGACAATGAAGCGTATCATTCAGATAGTAGAGGCTGTCATGTGTCTACCGTGGAAGAGTTCTGTCTAGGCTCTGAAACGTTTTTCCTTGCCGTCGCCATCACAAAAGAACAAAAAGATAGAGCTATAAAAGCAATAGGTTATCAATATGATTGGGCAGCTATCGTCTGGTTTGCGATCGTCTTGTTACTGAAAAGAATCGCAATTATCCTACCGACGACTACAGTCAACTCAAAGTGGCTCGTGTGCTCTGAGTACGCTTCGTACATCTTTTGGGGTAAGGGTCAAACCGTAACTCCTGGCGAGTTTTTAAACCGCGTCCTTGCTGAACAAATCGTAAAATAGAGAAAATACCCTCGTTGCAGAATACTCTGCTGTTGCGCTAGACGCAGATAGGAAGACATCATGGCGTTCTTTACTAGAGGTAGCGTCTCCATCCAACGCGACCTCGCAATTGGTCGTAATTTGACGATAGTCAATCCGGGCTACGTCCAGTTCAACGACGCAGCTTCAAACTTCATACGTCTTCTTGGTCCAAGCACCGTTGTCTCCTCTTACACTATCACTTTGCCTGCCACTGCTCCAGGCACCAATCAAACTTTACAGTTTGACGGGACAAACTATATCTGGTCTTCCGCTGGGTCGGGTACAGTTACATCTGTAGCCCTCACGGCTCCCGTAGAATTTAGCGTGTCGGGATCGCCTATAACAGGCGCGGGCACACTAGCAATAACCAAGACGACACAACCAGCCAACTTTGTTTGGGCGGGACCCGCAACAGGTGGACCGGCGGTGTCTGCGTTTCGTGCGCTTGTTTCAGGAGACATCCCTGTTCTGTCTTACGTCAGTTCAATCACAGCGGGTACTGGACTTTCGGGCGGAGTAATTACAAGCTCGGGTACTATCAATATAGCCACTACGGGTGTGGCAGCAGCGGCCTACGGGTCAGCTTCCTCTGTAGCCACTTTTACAGTGAACACCCAAGGGCAACTCACAACAGCAGCAACCACAGCCATTCAAATTGGTCAGTCGCAAGTTACAAGCCTTGTCTCAGACTTAACAGCAAAAGCTGCCACCACCCTTCTGCTAAACACGGGTACTGGGCTTACAGGTGGCGGGGACCTTTCGGCTAACCGCACTTTCTCCATAGCCAACACGTCCGTAATAGCGGGCTCCTACGGGTCTGCGACTCAATCACCGACGTTTACAGTGAACGCGCAAGGGCAACTAACGATTGCGGGCAACACGACAATTGCACCTGCTTTCTCTTCGCTCACAAGTACTCCCACTACCCTTGCGGGCTACGGGGTAACCGACGCTATCCAAAACGTCCTGGGTACTCCAAGTATCTCTTCTAACGCAATTGCGAGCCGTCCCGTTTTTGGGACGGCGGGTCGTCTTTTTGTTTCGACCGACACAAAGCTGTTATTTCGCGACACGGGATCAGCATGGGAAGCCATTGCGGGCTCTGTTACGTCGATCGCTACGGGGACCGGACTTACCGGTGGAACGATTACGGGGACAGGGACTATCGCCCTAGCTGATACTGCGGTAGTAGCTGCCGCTTATGGGTCGGCTTCTGCGGTCGGTACTTTTACAGTAGACGCACAAGGTCGTTTAACAACAGCAGCAACCACAGCCATTCAAATCGGTCAGTCGCAAGTTACAAGCCTTGTCTCAGACTTAGCAGCAAAAGCTGCCACAGCAACAACAATCACAGCGGGTACTGGGCTTACAGGTGGCGGGGACCTTTCGGCTAACCGCACTTTCTCCATAACCAACACGGCAGTGACCCTTGGAGCCTACGGGTCTGCTACTCAAACACCTACGTTTACAGTCAACGCGCAAGGGCAACTTACAGCCGCTGCAAATGTGCTCATCGCTCCTCTTTTTTCCTCAGTGGCATCGAAACCAACTACCCTTGCGGGCTACGGGATCACTGACGGTATTCAAAACGTCCTAGGTACTCCGAGTATCAGCTCAGACCTTATTGCAAACCGCCCTACTTTTGGAACAGCAGGGAGGCTGTTTGTCGGAACGGACACGGCACTCATTTATAGAGACACGGGCGCTGCGTGGACTGTTCTAAGCCCTTCGTCAGGTGGAACAGTTACATCTGTGGCTTTAAGTCTACCTGCAATTTTTACAGTCAGTGGATCGCCCGTCACAACCACTGGCACACTGACAGGGACACTAGCGACACAAACGGCAAACATCATATTTGCGGGGCCTTCAACTGGCGGAGCTGCTGTTCCGACTTTTCGCTCGCTCGTTTCAGCGGATATCCCAACCTTAGACTTTGCGAAAATAACATCAGGTACGGTACCAGTAGGGCAGGGCGGGACAGGAATAACCACCACGCCGTCAAACGGGCAGATCCCGATAGGAGACGGAACCACTTACTCGGCGGCGGCTTTAACGGCGGGTATCGGGGTCGCTGTTACCAACGGTGCCGGTAGCATTACTTTAGCTGCCACAGGAGCTATCCCTGCCACAGTTTCGACAAGTACCTCGTTAACCCTAACCGCAGCTAACTGCGTCGTCATTCTCACGGCAACTACCGCGAGGTCGGTCACTCTTCCTACGGCGCCCGTAAACGGGTCTCAGATTATGCTTAAAGACGGAGCAGGTACTGCGGCTACTGCAAACATTTCGGTTGTAGCTGGTGGCGCGGACACCTTAGAAGCCCTCGGCACGCCGATAGACGCAGATGGAGCTGCGGTGTGCTACGTTTATTTAACAAGTACGACAAGGTGGTATGTAATCTAAGGTTTTTTGGTCAGTTCTTCCATTAGACGCTTTACCTGTTCCGTGGAGTGTTTAAGCTGTTTGATACGTTCCTCTAAGGTCATGTGAGGAGGCGGTTCTTTGATTTCTTTGGTTTTTTTCCATGCGTCTAAACTAATCACTTTTGTCATGCGGAACCCTAAGGTATTGGGACGGTTGAGTATTTTTGAAACCTGTAGTGGGATACGATTAACTTTACAATTCACTGACGCGTGCGGTAAAATGTGAAAAGACTTTACAACTAGGAGACTATAATGCCAATTACTTCAGATACACAACAAAGACTCGAAATCGCTCTTGCTAGCTCTACAGCCGCGGCTGACCTTCTCGCCTTAGCAAGTGCTGGTTCAGTTATTGCCCAGACTCCCCCTGCGGCAGCACCTACGTTTACCCCCGCATCTGCTCTCACAGGTGTTGACGGTACAGGAAGCAACGCAGCTCCTTTGGCTGGAACTAACACACGCCTCGGTGGTCATGACACCCAAATCGTAGCTTTGACCTCTTTGGTCAACAGCTTGCGGACTAAGTTGATTGACGCTGGAATTCTCGTTTAATCACTTGATCCTGTAGCTTCGCAAAACATTTTTATTATTTTTAGCGCGCGCGAGCTTCATGTGCTCTTGCGCTTCTTTGTTTTTTGCTATTGTGCCTTCGAGCGTGCTGGGTTGGTTGGCTTTGAGATGTCTTAGAGCTTGCTCAAAGCTCGCACATTCGACTACATCGTCAGCGCCCTGGTCAAACTGGTCATACGAACCCCAGCGTTTAGTCGACCGGTCGTACACATCTACGTTGTGTTGACCGTCTTCTCGGTACACCTTTGCATTGTCGGCATAGTAAGTGTAAGCGCCATGGTCGGCGGCTTCTTTATTAAAGATATTTATCACGTCGGTCATTATTCTTTCCAATCAAAAGCGAACCACAAGAAAAATAAAATCCCAAAAAGCAAATAAAAGGTCAAATGTTCCACTGCGCGCTTCTTTCTTAGTACTCGGAGGGTTCGTGCCAGACTTTAGTTAGTTCTTCCGAGAACCGCCCGCTGGTAGCGTACTCGGGGTCTTGCAGTGTAATGTCGGGCGAGATGGTGCAGCCTAGCGCCCTCGCTTGATCAAGCGCATGGTTGACAGCAGAAGGCGCATAAGACATGCGACCGTCTGCGTACCTACGAGCCCAAAAACCCAACTCTTCAACTAAACGTCTTAGTGCGTCTTCATGTGTCATGTAGCACCTTTACTTGATGTTCTGCTTGTTTAATCAACTCGTCCATAGCATCCGTTTGCCAAGTCATGTAAAACCGGAGTGTCCCAAACTTCTCTTTTACTTGAGACGCTTTTGGGCGCGCACCCTCCTCGTCCGCTGGTTCATCTGCTATTAAGCATTCAAGCTTTTCACTCAGTCGCCGAATGGCAGGTTCCCAAGCGTCCGGTACGTCAAAACCCCAACACATACAGGTGGATCTTGCACTTGCTTGGCGGTCTGCGTAAAGCAGCGGGAAGTCTCTACAGAGAGCGTCGTCTAGTTCAGCCTTCATGTCCGTCCTCACTGTTTGGGTAGTCTGTCTATGGGAGGTTGGCGGCTTTTAAATCCCGCCTTGCCTTGGCAATACGCTCTTTTAGCACTTTACGGGTTTCGTCAGATGGGTCCTCGTTTAGCCAACCTTCATTCTGTTCTTGAAAGCGCTTTAGCTCAGCTCGCTCTGTTTTGGTCAAAGCCATTCTCGAAGGTGCTTCTTGTGCTATTGCGAGAGCGCTCACACGAGAAGGTTTTTTTACCTTCTTAGGCTTCTCTACTTCTTCTATTATCCCAGTTGCTCTATAAGTACCTAAACTAATTATCTTTGTCATGCAATCTCCTGCTTGTTTCAAACTCTACCTATGGTTTCGGACGTGTCCGTTCAGACTTTAGCATTATTTTCAGTTTACTGAAAAAAAGCTAGCGGATGTGTCCATGAGTATTCCTGTGCCCATTCTCGTGGCGTTAACGGTCTAGTAGTCCAAGAGAGATTTGAAAACTGCGCACCAAGCAATTCTGGCAAGACTTGGGTGACCATCTGCGTGCGCTCGGTGCTGTGTTTGTGTGTGAATGCGGTGCTCACAATCGACAATTCGGCAAAGCCATCAGTCAGGCCGTTTGCGCTATGGATTACGATTTTTACAAGAGGGTCGCTCCAGTACGTAGACAACACCTTTCTAAGATGTTCTTCCAATTGACCTATTACCACTTCTGTTGCCGATACGTCGTTGAAAAGCTCAGTCATTCGACTCCCAGAGTTGTTCCATGCGCTCGGTTAATCTTACGACTTCCCGCGCAGTGTCCGTTCTAAATTCTGTAGAAAACCAGTTAGTAGGGGCTTCGTTCAAGAAGCGAAGCAGAGCCGCACGCTGCCGCGCCGTGTGTAGGTATTCCGAGGGTATGTATTCCGTCAAGATGCCTGATAAACTCGACGGGTAGTGATGCGTCATTCTTTCTCCTTCATTAGGTAGTCTAGATAATCTTCTTGCCCTGCCGCAATATACGCTAGCGTCTCATAAGGAATTGATGCGTAAGCCTGTTCGTGCGACATGCCCTTCATGCGGTTTTTAATATAGTACGAAAGATAGGAACTGTAAAACTTAAGCCAGCCAATTTCTCGCACCTGCAAGCAGTGAACATTTTCGTGGGCGCGCACCTTGGGGTCAATCTCTACCTCAAAGAAAAACACGATAGGGTAAAGTACGAACCCGCTCGGTATTTTCTTACTGCTAGTGGGTAGATGTACAAACACCGAGCACGCTTCTCCTTTTAGTGGAGGCAGAAATTTTAGCTCAACCATTGAAAGGTTAAGCCACAGTAACAACGCTATTAGTATCCACCGCTTCATAGTACTCCAAGTCCTTAACAATATTCCGTGGAATCGTCTTCGTCCGTAGGGGTGGGTGCAAGAGGTTCAAAGAATTTTGCTGGGTTTGCCGTGCCGTGTACCTGTTTTAAGTTGGTGACGTCTAAGTTGATACCAAGCGGCACGCGGTCGCCTTTCATATTGCAGCACGCAATTCCCGTCACGTGTGCGCCCGAAGAAACCGATGTAGTTTTAAAAATTTTAAAGACTAAACGGCTACGTCCCATTTCATGAGTGGCGTAGAACACCTGGGTAGTTTTAGGGTTTTGGAGCTGTATGCGGGCGTGTGTGAAACATTCTGTCAAGTTCATAAAAATCTCCTACGTGCGAACTAAGTCTACATTAGTTATCGGCAGGAATTTTCAAACTTGAGGAAAATTATTTCTTTTCTTCTTTATTTCTGTACTTGAGAAAAGTCTCGTTTTGTTTCGCCCAGATAGCGTGGAAGGCTGTAAGTTCTAGCTCTTTTACGCGCTTGTCGAGTTCTTTAATAATTTCAAGCAGGTCTTTAACGGTAGGCTTGGCGGGCAACTTCACGATAACTCCTTAAGAAGATCAAGATGGACCTATATTGGGAAAGACTGGTAGGGAGCTAAAGCCATTTTTTGGCTTGCCCGATAGCCGGAAACTGTTCACAAAAAACGTGTTGTATAGCCAAAGCGATATCTCTGTGTTCTTTTTGCGTTGAGACATCGGTCCTAAGGTCGAGGTAGTGTATCCAGTTGCGGAGGTTGTTTGTCATGTAAAGAGTTGTAGAGGTACCTAAAGGAAGGAGAAAACGCGCTTGCTCTTTAGCAATGTTTTTATCTAACGCCTCTTGGTAAAGCCTAGTGCTTAAGCTCTGAACTTGAATTTGCGCGTCCAGAAACCACGCAAGGTCTTCTTCGGACATATCATCTAAGGAGTTCTGACGGTTTTTCTTATCTTGCCTGCGGGCAGGGTAAGTCTCAAATTCAGTAACCGCTGCGTAGCGCTGCGAAAACTCTTGAAACGTTGCAGACCTATGCCGAAGAATTTGTGCAGCTATGGCGCGTGAAGTAGTGATCTCCACTGTCATGTAAGCGTGTTCAAAGACAGACCAGTGGCTGTGCTCTATGCAGTAGTTCAAAAGTTTAGAGGCTGTTTCGTTGTTCATCTGGTTCGAGGGGTTAGACACGCGCGCCACGTAAGCTGAAAGCTGCTCTGCTGACATATGCTCTAGGTCACCCACGCCCTTGGTCACCGATACTAGTTTCACTTTCAAAATATGATCTCATTTCTTGCTTTGTTTGGGGAGCGTGTCCGGCTTTTTAACGTCTTTCAATTCGTTTATTGTTTCATGGTCAGCGTTCTCTAGCGCATTGTTAAACTCGTCGGTCTCATTCTTCGGATCGTAGCTGTAGTGCCCGATTTTTGAAATATTTACACCGTGGTGATTATTTAAGTGATCGATCACATCATTTGCAGCAGCCCTGTGGGTGCCTGTGACAAGAGACCCATTCCCCATCTCACCATCGATCATGAAAGGCGGGATTTTGTTTTCACCTTTTATTTGAGACACGACCATTTGATGCACGTGCGGCCAATCGTGCACGACGTGGATCGGGTTGAAGTTTTGCGGATAATAAGGTTTCTGTGAGAATTTAGCAATAGTCTGTTTTAAAGCATGCGGTAAGTTGTTTGATTTTATGAGAGGGTTCTTCGGCGGTTTTGGAATTGCAATCTTTTTGGGAGCTTCAAAATCTGTTCCCGAACTCGATTCATCACGGGGATGCCCAACTTCGATATCTTTGCTGCTCACTTTGAAGTGTGCCTCGGGGTGTGCGACGACGATTTCTTCTTCACTTGAATGGACTGGGTTGTGCCCTGGATAAAGTGAATGGCCGCCGGTGTGCAGCACGTCTCTTAAGGGGACGTCCTTTTTCATGATGAGGTGGTGAGGGTGATCTTCTGAATCGTGCTCCCCCCGCCCTGTAGCGAAACGCGTAGCCATGTCACGACTAAGAGACCAAGAGGACATGTGAGCCGAAGGGATTGTTACGGTTTTGTGGCGGTCCACTTTTGAAGCCTTCCCTACAGTGTAGGGGGACATACCGCCTTCGAGGTATTTTTCCTCGTCATGGTCTGTTACACCTAGTGAATCTTTCACCCGCTTTGCATAGCTTCCACCCACACCTCTATAGACCGTGATGTGCGGCTCGCCGTTAATCATTTTCTTGTTAATGTGGCTGTCGTTCATAATCGCTTTCTGTGAAGCAATCATGTGGTTAACGAGGTGAGGGGTTTGGTGCTTATGCTCGTCTGAGTGGCCCTTGTCACCTCTATGCGTTTCAATGTGTTCAGGCTCCCCCGTGTACATCGCTTTAATAGCCGCAAAATGGCTGGGCTCCACTTTTCTCTCGTATGAGTTCCAGAAGTCCCCAGATTGCTGCTCACCTTCCTCGGCGCCTCCACCTTGGTAGTTGGGGTGCGCTAAGATGGCTCCTGTGGAAAATTGCTCGTCAGGCGCGTGGCTCCATGCGTGTCTGAGTTGCTCTCTTGAGAGGTCCGGGTGTAGGTTGCCCGCTAAATTGTACAGTACATCCGATATTTGATCTTTGGGCGCGTGCTTCAGGTATTTTTCAACGTGACTTGGGGGAATAGGGTGTTCTTGTGCAGCAAGCATTTGAAAACCGCTGTGGTGTCTCAGTTTGTGTGCCACTGCGATGGCTTTGTCCCAGTCCTGTGTCTGGGCGTAATGGTCTAAAAGTTGGTAGTCGTTCATTTGGCACCCCTGCGCCCAATCGCATGCGCAACTTCCCGAGCTTCATCCCAGTCCACGGTCACTTCGTTGTCTGATTTTTTTAGAGAAGGCCCCTTTTGCCTAAACTGCCTAAACTTCCAGAGGTGTTCGGCATCGTGGCTCGTAGAACCTGCCTCTAATGGAACTCTGAAATGTTCCTCTGCATAGTCGTACATTGCCGACGCAACCCCTTTACGCTGGTGCTGAGGAAACACCTCTGTCTCGTAAGACATAATGTGGTCGGTGGGCTTTTTAGAAAAAATAGGCACGCCCTCTGCGTCTTCGTTATTGTCCCAATCATGGTAACCTATGCTTGCAAATCCCGCATGGTTTCCTTGCTTATCGTGGGCATTAACGTAGATGCCGCCGTGTGGGGAAGTTGTGTGAGAGAGCGTGTAACCCTCTTTTTGCCAATCCCCATTTTCACCTTTGCCCAAAGCAGCGACCCCCACTTGCCCAGCACTCTTTTTTATCTCTGGCTGCGGTTCTAGCAGCGCATTCTTTTCAGGAAGTTGTGTAGTTTGGTGTGCGGTTTTCAACGAGCGTAGCACTGACGCGTATTTTGCAGCGGCATGCAAGACACTCGTCTCGTTTCCAAACTCTAGCTTAGCCATTGAGGAGTTTCTAGCAACACCTCCAACGCCCTTTTGCGAACTGTGGTCCGAGTGTCTGATTTTTGGATGGTCAAATGGGAAACGTATGTATCTTGAATTCGTTGTCTCTGCCTTTTCTTCCCCGTGAGGAATACCTGAATCTTTGAGTTGACTTAAAAAGGCGTCGCATTGCAGGCTGCGTGTCTTCTGAGACGCAATCGCAAAACCTTGTTTTTCAAATTCGTCAGGTTGGAGCCCTTGGATGTACGCATGAGCGGAAGGAAGATCAGGAAAGCTTTCGGTGACCCCCTTTTTATTAGAAACTTTCACGGGTTTGTTTACGTGCTCCTCGAGCCAAATACTACGGGAGACGCCCAAAGGACGGTCCGCCGGTGTGAGCGGAACGTGAGTAATATGCAAAGGCTTACCCAAAAGTGCGTCTTTTTTGTGCGGGTGGCTGTTCCTCACGGAATAGTAATTTGACATTGCGCGAAGTTTTTGCAAGCCCGTGCCTGCTTTGTTCAAATCTTTCGCCCAAACAATCGGAGGTTTTAGTGGGTCGCCCTGCACAACTTTTCGCGTTTTCCCGTCCATCGTAGGCTCTGGTAAATCTTTCGCATTTAATTTAGACCAAACCCGTTTCGCTGCGTTTGACGTTTTGCCGGTATCTGACGCAAGGCCGCCGTAATGATCTGCTAACTTTTGATAAACTTTTTGTCCTAGACCCTTACCCCTGTGAGGCTTGTCTATGAAGGAATGAGACATATGCATCCCATCGTGGCTTTTGTCGTGAAATTCCGAGTGGTCGACTAAAAATTTCCCAACCGTTTTGTTTTCGTGATGTAATTCCCAGTAGTGTCTTTTGGAAGTCCCCCGCTCTCCTGGTTCAGTCCAGTTTCTGTGATGGAGTGTATACCCGTTCCCAATTTCATGCATCGTGAGCCCTTGAGCGTCTTCAGCTTTGTTGAGCTTCTCGCCGTTCATTTTGGGAAACATTTTCAGTATCAGATTGTGTTTTGCAGCGACGTGAAGGTTTTCTAGGATTTCTTTCGGTAAACGCGCATTCACACTAAACCACTTAAAGCCTAGAGCTTCCTTGTCAGGGTCGTTTTCGTTTGTTATTTTTTGCGGGACTTTCTCTAGTTCAACTAAAAACGCCTTGACCACTTTGCCGTTAGGTGTTTTGCACCTCAATTTAGCGTCTGTAATTTCAGCTAAGTCTTGTATGCCTGTCTCTTCCCTAAATTCCCTTATTGCGCCTTTTTCAAAATCTTCGCCGTTTTCGACGTGTCCGCCAGGAAAGGTCCACTTTTTATTGTCGTTTCTTTTCATCATGAGAAGCTTATTATCCGCTTTCACTGCAAGACACGCCACGCGGTTACTTTCCGATTTCCACAGGCGGGTAGACTTCTTGACAGGCTCCGTCGAGTAATCCTCAATTTCGCTTTGATGGACACGTTCAGGGTGACCGCCTAAAGTGTAGAAATTACCGCCGCCTTCTTGGAGACTTTTTCCATTGTCTACGATTTGAAGCACTGGATACCACAAGCCCTTGTACTTCGCTGTGTGCCCTTTGGGAGCCTTGTTTGCATTTGCTTTAGCTCGTGCAATTGCGTCTGCAAGGCTTTTTGCAAGTGCCGGATAAGACTTTGTTAACTGCGTGGCAGTGCTCATTGCGCTTTTTGCGAGACGGCTATCGCCGAGCTTAAGAGCCTCCTCTGCAATTTTGAGGGCTTCGCTAAAAGCTTTTAAAGCGTTTTGTTGAATTTGGGTAAGTGGTTGTTTTTGCATAGGCCCCTCAAAAAGGTGTATAATCAACATTTTATCGCAACAGGTCGTAAAATACAACTGACAAACTAAGCTTGAGGGGCAAAACAATGGCCGGAACTATTAGTCACGCATCGCTCGCGTCACTTGGGTCTTTACATAACGCACGCGTCGATCTGGTCTCAGGTGCTCCCGCTGGGTCGCCTCTTTACATTGGCCAAACTGCGTGGGACCAAGTCAACTCCCGCTTTTACATAGCGGTCGGTACCAATCCCGGAGACTGGGTGACTACTTCTATACCCGACGCGGTCTCCGTAGCTGACACCGCAACGGTTAACCTAACCCTTTCGAGCGGTTTATTATCGGCGGACGTCATAGAGGCAGCACTTTCGCTGCTCTCGACGCAGATCAGCGACTTTACGGCTGCGGTTACCACTAACAGTGACGTCGCGCAGAACACCGCCAAGCGTCACGAGAGCTTGACCATTCCTGCGTCTCACACCCCGACTAGTATTGTCAACGGGTTAGAGCTTAATTTCATCAACCAAACTTTAAAGCTTTCTCAAAACCTTTCGACCGCAGGTTCTCCCATTTTTCAGGGCGCTACTCTCTCTACCCTGAGTACAGGTTTACTCCATGCAAACTCTTCGGGTGTTTTGTCCTCCTCTTTAGGAGTAAATGCGGATATTTCAGCTTCCGCTGCAATTGCAGGGACTAAGATTGCGCCCAACTTTGGATCTCAGACCGTACAAACCTCGGGACCCATTTTAGGGCAGAACTTTAACATCCAAGCGGGACAGACAGTCGTTACGCTTTTCCCAGACGCATTAGCCATTCAAATCGGTCAGTCAGCCACCCCCAAGGTTATTCAAATTGGTGGACCAAACGACATTGTGCAGATTCAGGGCAGCGCAATTATTAACCAAACCACAAACACATCGTCGAGAGACTCGACCGTGGTGATCAACCAGGGCGGCCTTGCGGGGTCAAGCGGGCAGGCAGGGCTTTACATTGAAGAAGCTGCGGTTGCTCTACTCCCAGCCACTACGAGCAATTGGCAGTCCGCCAATATTGTCAGAATGGCGATGGCTTCTACAGGAGCTATCACCGTAGGTAGCTTGGTAAATGTGCTAGGATTTAGCAACGCCCAAAACAACGGGACTTTTCCTGTGACGTCCGTCTCAGCAAACGTCTTCATTGAGATTGACAATGCTCTGAGAACCGACGCTGCTTTAGATGAAGCCAGTGCGTCTGCCACCGTGACCAACCCAGATTCAGCTAAAGGCTACGCCCGCATCTCGGCTGATAGAGCCTCTTGGGAATTCCAACCTTCTGGAGTTTCCGGACAGTTCATTTTTACCCCTGGCGCTTCTACTTTTACGTTTAACCAAGGCGTAAACTCCGCAGACGCCGTGTCTTTTTCTTCTCTGGCTCTCACAGGCGCGGGTACGGCTCTCTCTGTTACCAACAACTCGAGTCTGCTAGGCGACGTTGTGCTCGGGGTCGATAACACTAAAACGCTAGTCGTAAACTCGACAATTGCTTCCAATCTGTCTTTGGGCACGGGCTACAATATTACGCTATCTAACACGGGTCGGCTCGACGCACCTTTGGATCTCAATCTAGGCACCGTGAACGCCACGGTCGTAAATTTAGGGAGCGCTGGTACGGCTGTCACTCTGGCAAGTTTGACGGACGGTGTAGTGCTGTCTAGCAGCGGGGGTGTTCTTTCTTCTGGGCAAATCGTAAACACTAACGTATCTAACTTAGCAGCAATAGCTTACTCAAAGCTTGCTCTTTCTAACTCTCTAGTCAATGCAGATATTAATGCTTCAGCAGCTATCGCTTACTCTAAGCTTGCTCTTTCCAACTCTCTAGTCAATGCAGATATTAATGCTTCAGCAGCTATCGCTTACTCTAAGCTTGCTCTTTCCAACTCTCTAGTAAATGCGGACGTTGCTCCGAGTGCAGCTATTGCTTACTCCAAGCTTGCTTTAACAAACTCTCTAGTCAATGCGGATATTGATGCTTCAGCAGCAATAGCTTACTCAAAGCTTGCTCTTTCCAACTCTCTAGTCAATGCAGATATTAATGCTTCAGCGGCTATAGCCGGAACAAAGATTGCACCTGACTTTGGCGCACAAACGGTAACCACGACAGGTCTTACTCAAAGTGGCTCGTCGCGCATAACGGGCGCCGTGTACAGGTCCGTGGTTGCCACGCGGACGGCAAACTACTCTATCGCCGCAAACGACTACGTTGTGAAGACGGATAGTACAAGCGGAACCTTTACGGTGACGCTGCCGAGTGCCGTCATAGAGGAAGGACGAGTTGTGTTTTTGAAGGACGTGTCAGATTCTTGGGGTGTCGCACCTATTTCGATTACAGCTACCGCGGGACTAGTCGGTGGACTTTCAACGTTTGTAGGAGACGCGGACAGGCAGTCGCTTCAGTTCATTAGTGACGGTGCGAATTGGCTTATTCTGTGACGAGTGTAGCTTCGACTGGCTGAGCACTTACCAAGGCTTCAAGCACTTGCAAGGCTTCAATGATAATTTCATGATCCTTTCGCGTACCTGAAAAATTAGCTGTTGCTTGTCCTACTACTTTGAGGGCGTCTACTGCGGTCATTGCTACGGTCATGTAATTCTCCTAAAGAATTGGGTGGTTAGAAATCGTTTGTACCTTGGGGCTATTGCACTTTTTGCAGTAGAAATTACCAGCACTCTCAAAAGACCCTGAACATGTGTGACACTTTCGCACCTTAATCAAGATTAAGGGCAGTCCTACCATAGCACGCGCTTGGTTTTGCTGTTCAAGATGCTTTTTTTCACGCTGTAACATTACTTTAATCATACAAAAACTCCTAAATAAATAATAAAGCAGAGAGAGGAATTTGGCAAGCCTTTCTCGTTTTAACCTATCGGCTAGGCGGTCACGGACTTGAGGTAAAATTTAACTAGAACCTGTCCTCCCTGCTTTTGCAGAGTCGCGCAGATTCTGAAAAGTACTTGCCCATAGAGCAGGGAAAAGTAGGAGCTATACGCTCTGAACAGTAGGGACGGGTTTACAAAAACCTAAACAGAATAACCGTTAAACTTTTAGTTTAACAATATTGAGGTGTTAATTGTCATATCAAGGACGGAAACCCGCGCTTCTCTCGTTACGTACAGGTGAGCTTGTGCTACCAAAAGCTGCGGATATCTCGCTGGCTACAGGTACGTCAAACAATTTAAATATCCCCGCGTCTACCAGTAACTCGTACATCCGGTTTACACTCACTGGCGAATCCGTGCTCACCGGTGTCGTGGCTCCTACAGCGCCTTACGCAAGCGGTAAGCTGTACGTGTTTACCAACGCGGGCGTCGGTTTGACAATCACTTTGAACAACGAAGATATCAACTCAAACGCTGGTAACCGCTTTATCACCGGGACAGGAAATGACCTCACTATTGCTGAAGGTGCTTCTGTCTTTGCAATCTACGACGACGGCGCATCGCGCTGGCGTATCGTGGGCGGCTCCGGCTCCGGTTCTGGCTCAGGTACTTTCAAAAACTACTATTCTGTTTGGTTTGACTCGACCAAAAATATTCCGAGCACAAGCAACGGTACCGTGTCCGCTGCGGGTAACCGCACTGCAACTGACGTTCAGTGGGCTTCGACGAACACTTCGGACATCAGCGTAATACGCTCAGCAATCACGCCGCTTCGGGGAAGGTACTCATACATCTTTCAGGGTACTACGGCAAACGCAGCGGGAACTACATTCGTTGAATCGCCTACCTTTACATTAGACAATGTAGACCGAGCGACCTCAACTCTCTTACAGCCGATGTACATATCGTTTGAGTACAATGGTGTTGGCGCTGATGGAGATAACGATCTTATCTTAGTCAGATACAACTCCGCTGGTACGTTCGGATCTGTTCAAACTATTTTTACTGCCGCTGGGCAAAGTGCCACAGCAACGCCCGGCGCTCGAATCTTGTCAGCGGGTCCTCGGTTTTTTGGGTATGTTCCTGCGGGGATTACTGCAAACGTGGGCGATAAATTCGCTGTGCGGTTTAGAAACCTTGCGGCGGCTTCAGTCGGCTTAAGAATTACAGGCTTCTACACGGGGCCTAACGCCGACATCGGCTCTACTTCGCAACGGTTTGTCGGTGATAAAGAATTTGCCGACCGGTTGGTTGCACGGGAAGGAACAACAGTTCCACAGCAACTCGATATCGGCTCTACGACCACAATACTCGCAGGAGAAACAAGAATCGTCGGGCGCTTGGACATAGCTTCTGGGACAACTATTAACCTTGCGGCGGCTGACAGCTATCTCGTAACTGCCGGACCGATTACAGGACCTGGGACTTTAAGCGGACCGGGCGTTATCATAAGCGTTTAACTTTTAAGGAGAAAATCTGTGTCTTTTATACCAAACTTAACAAGCTCCCCGTCCCTCGCGGTAGACGGACTTGCGGGTACTTCTGCAAGTGCTCCTGTAGCCTTCCCAGCCGGATTCACCGGCGTAGGAGCTATACCGTTTGCTGCCGCTGACGCAGCGCTGACCATGACTGTCGCAGTGCATGGGTCTCTAGTGTCTATGACGCCCACAGCTACAAGAATTATTACTCTAGCTTCAACGGGAGTTGCTACAGGTTTTCCTGTAATGATCATCAATAATAGCGCAACGTTTAGTATCACGATCAATGCCTCGGGTGGTACGCAAATCACGGTATGCGGCCCTTCCACTAGTATCAGTCTTTATTCAAACACTGCTGCACCAACGTTAAACACGCAGTGGAGCATTGCAAACGGCGGCGCGTTTCTGCTTTCAGGTAACAGTGTCGGCGCTGCGATTACGCTTGGAACTAATGACAACTTTGATCTGAATCTCAGAACAAATGGAGTTGTCGGACTGACGTTAAGTACTGCGGGCGCTGTTACGATGGGATTCACCCCGTCAACAAACATAACGCACCGAGTAAACGGCAGGGAGCTTAGACTTATAGGCCCTACTGGCGACCCAGCCTTCTTTCAAACAGACCAAGCAACGAATAACGCAGGTAAAAGGTGGCGCTTCGGGCATACTGGCGGAATCGCAGGTTTTAACAGTTTCGATTTACAGAACGAAACAGATAACATCATTGCATTTTCGGCTTCGAGCGCAGGCGCTGTTACGATGGGGGCTAGCGCAGCAGTGGGATTGAAGCACTCGCTGATTGGGAACAACGTGCTTGTCCTTGGAGATGGCGGCACCGTTGACTTTAAAAACAGGGCAGAGACAACAACGTTTATGTCGATACAGACGACGACCGGCGCTGTTACGATTGGGCCACCGGTCAATCTGAATTACAACGGAACAGCACACAGTATTGCGGGCGGATTGAGAGTTGCTACTCCGACTTCGCCGAGTACCGACCAAGCTTACTCGTTCAACCTGACAGCTAACTCGCTTGGTGATAATGCAACGCATACTCGCACCAACACGGCAAACGGTGGTGTAAGATTCATTTTAAATCCCAGAACATCGGACAATGATTCCTGCTTTAATATACAGACAACACCTGCCGGAAGCTCGCTTGCGACAAGTCCCGACAAAACGGTTTTTGCTGTAACCGCAGCAGGCTCTGTTACGCTGGGGCCTTCTGCTGGTCTCGCGGGCTTTCACCTTATCCGAAACACCTCGACAACGTCGTCAACTTTATACCTAAGTAACAGCAGCACTAGTACATCGTCAGATACGCACTACAGTCTGATATGTGAAAAAGGTTCAACAACTGTTTCGACTTCACAGAACTACATCTTGTTTCAAGCCAACGCTGGCGCAAGCCTAAACGGCAAAATCAACGGTAACGGCGCTAACAGTGCCGCCTTCGGCTCAACGTCTGATAGCAGAGTAAAAGAGAACGTAGCTGATATGGAACCAATGCTCGCAAACATGGTTGCACTGAGACCTGTTACGTTTGACTATATCCAAACTGCGTCAACAAGCGCCGGTGAAGGCGTCGGCTTTATTGCTCAAGAAATGGAAGTAATATTTCCAGACGCAGTGAGCGAAGACGGCAACGGCTTTAAGCAGATTAGCGGTTGGGACAAAACAACGGCTCGGCTTGTCAAAGCTCTGCAAGAACTATCAGCTAAAAATGACGCACTAGAAGCTAGACTAGCAACATTAGAAGGAATAACCCTATGAGTTTTATCCCAGGCGCAAGCAGTACGCCTTCAACATTTCCCGACGGTTTTAGTCTATCTGCTGGTAGCGTAACTAACGCTACGCTGCGATGGTCCTCGCCGACAACTGGTCTGTACGAACCAGGAACTAACCAGATCGGCTTTACTAATGCGGGCGTGCAAACATTCTTAATGAGCGCTGCTGGAGCGGTTACGATTGGGCCGAGCGCTTTTGTGGGGGCGCATGTAATTAATGGCGCTCATTTATCAATACGAAACAGCGGGTCCAACGGAGGTTACATCGAGGGCCAGCAGGCAGGTGTGCCACAGTGGTTTATCGGTAAACACCCGTATAATAATTTCACTGGTAACAACGTTGGTATTGGTTCGGTAGTCGCGGGAGTTGGGCTTGAATTTGCGTCTGCAAATGTGTTGTGCGGAGCAGTAAGTGCAGCGGGCGCTTGGGCGTTTGGGCCTGCTCCTAGTGCGGGCGCTAACCTTGAGCATATCTTTCAATCGCAGGTACAAACACAACTTTCAATTAGGTCGTTAACCGGCAATTCGTCAATACTTAATTTTCAGCAGGGAAGTACAAACCGTCTTCAAATTAGGCACAACCCAGGGGTGAACAGAGCAGAGCTGCTTGTAGGGAACCCTGCGACTCTTGTAGCTGCCGAGATCAGCCCAACAGGAGCTTGGACGCTGGGCGACGGAACCAACAACACCGCATCGCATGTGTTCAGGGCGAACACAACAAACGAATGGGTTGTCAGAGTTCAAAACTTGTCGAATAGTAACCCTTACGGTCAAGCGATAACATTCACAGCGGCAGCGCCTAATGACACTACTCGACTGTTTTTTGAATGTGCGGACAATGTTGGGGTAAGGGCAACAATACGGTCGAATGGTGGTATTGCGAACTTTTCAGCCAATAACGTAAACTTGTCAGATGCGCGGCTGAAAGAAGCTATCGAGCCTGCGCCTTCTTATCTCGCAAAGCTGTTACAAGTTGAAGTCGTTAACTACAAGTTTAAAGACCAGACCCATGATGATTTCAACTTAGGCGTTATTGCCCAGCAGCTTGACTCGGTTTGTCCTGAACTCGTTGACAAAGATGGCTTTGGTACAACGCCCGCAGACGGCATTCCTTTAATGTCTGTATACCAAACCGACCTCCAATACGCGCTCTTAAAAGCACTACAAGAACTATCAGCAAAAGTAGACGCACAGGCTGCTGAACTAGAAATATTAAAAGGATTAAACTAAAATGGCATTCTTACCAGGAAATACAGCATCCCCGTCGACCGCGACGGACGGCATTGTCGGCAAGGGTCAGCTCGGCAATAACGAAACAATATCTGCTACTCGTGTACTGACTAACGCGGATAGAAGAATTCAAGTACTGACGCCTTCAGGTGCAATAAGAATAGTTCAGCTTCCTACTACAGCCATTGTTGCTGGAGAAGCTTGGGCTATAACATGTGCTGCAAGCTCAGGCTTTGGATTAACTGTTCAAAGTTCAAATGGAACAACAATCGTCACGCTTAACCCCGGCGAAGCGATGACTTATTCGGCTAATATTGCTACTCCTGTAGCTGCTACAGATTGGAGTTTTTCTGGGGTTGCAGTAACTGCTACTCTTGCTCAAACTCTTTTAAACAAAGTAGTTTCATCAACCGCCGCAATCACAGGTGCTCTAACATTACCCTCCGGAACAGTGGCTAACCGCTCTGCTCTAGCTACGGTCGGGATGATTAGGCATAATACCGACGCAAACGAGTTCGAAGGATTTTCGAATGGGACTTGGGCAAGTGTGGGCGGTGGATTAAACGAGCAACCAGTTAAAAACTACCTTAAGACATTCTCTAATGCCTCTGTAGCTCCTGGGACAGTATCTAACCTTGCTTCAACAACCGCTAACCTTGTTTCTTTAACTGCGTTTTACACGGGTACAGCGGCTAACGCTTCTGCTGTTACAAGTCCGGCGAATACTGAGCTGAGAGGCTCAACCAACTACCTTACAGCGGCGCTGACATCTAACCCCACCGGTACATCGTTTGTGCAGTTCCCCGCCTTCGCTTTAGAAGGCGCAGACCTCGGCAAACCCGTCATGCTCAACTTTGATATCCTTGGCGTTACTGCTGATGGAAATTGGGATGTAGTCGTAGTCAGGTACAACTCATCGGGTGTTCACCAGAGCATTATATCAGTTGCTGGGAACGCATCCGCAGCAACTCCTGCAAGTGCTAAACTGCCAACGGGCACGTCAAGATTCAGCGGCTTTTGGGTGCCAGACAGCATTACCCCTTCTGACCTCTACGCTGTGCGACCGAGAAGTTTGGCAGGCAGTGTTGCAGTGCGATTCGATACGCTTTTCTCAGGGCCGCAAGTGCTGATGCAGACGGGTGCTTTGACCGACCCAATCATAACCACAGGCATCACTGTTTCAGGTTTTGGCGCAACTCCAACGGTCGCGAGTGTATATTCCAGAATTGGCCAAAACGCTCACATTCGGACGGTAGTAAAAGTAACAGCGGCATCAGGTTACGGTAATCATGTTTTCACACTTCCGGCAGAATTAACGCCAGACTTTACCAAGATACCAGGGCAGGAAGGCGGATTCGGCACGACCAATGCTTGGGTAGGTGAGGCTAGTATTGTCAATACCTCAACGGGTACACTTTGGAAAGGAAGGGTTCTTCTTAACACCTCAAGACAGATGACGCCATACGGGCCGAATGGTCAAGGCGACTGGAACGGAACGGTTCCCGTTGCGCTGTCAACTAACATGTCAATAACTCTTGATGTTATAATCCCAATAGTCGGCTGGTCGAGTAACGTAACAGCGGGTGATAGGAGTGTCTCAGAGTACGCTAGTAACTCAGGTGTCGGCGGTGTAGCTGCGAATACAATTTACACCACAGGAAGTGTACAAGGCGCTCTTGGTTCCCAATTTGTTTCAGTCAATAGTGTTACCTCAGGTGGTAATACAAAATACCGGCTTGATTGGGCGACAGCAATTCAGGCAACGGACACATTTATAATACAGACGACACAAGACTTCGGAGTTACTTTTCAAAATGAAGGCGGCTCAATTTCGTACATCGGACGAGGGCGTCAAGGCGCGTCAGAATACGGGATGTGGACTGAGCCCATTAACGCAAGCCAAAATTACATAGTCTTCGGTAACCAAGGGCGCATGATATCGAATGCAGGCTACGCAGGCTCAGGCGCTGCATGGTCTGATATTGCAGGCAGTGCGCAGTACCTATTCAGAGTATTAAAAGTAAGCGGCGGCGCAGTAGTCGGGTTTCCGATTGGCTCACCGAATATTACTGGGCGCACCGATGGAATTGCGCAGCCTGCGGGGATTGTAGGAGAGGTTATTAATGGAACGAATCTTTCACCTGCGCTTGGCTCATCAGGGGTAGTGGTTAACCACTATTCGATAGCATTAACAGCGGGGAACTGGCGCATCGAAGGAACTACGGGCTTTAACATAGGTACCACGGCGGTTGTTGGCTCGGACAATTATATAGTCGTCTCAGTTTCTTCAACTTCCGCGTCAGAACAAAACCCTCTGGGAATCACAAGTCTGGCACCGGTCGGGTCGGGCGGCGGAAGGCAGACGGGGACATCTAGGTGCATTTCGATATCAGCATCCGCAACGTGGTTTCTCACGGCAAGGCACGGCATCACGACAGCAGGAAATGCATCGGTTGATTCAGGAACAGGATTTTTTAGGGCTGTCAGAATCTCATGAAACACCTAGCCGATAGGCGCAGAAAGCATAGCGGCTTTCAATTAGTTTAGAACTTGCATGGTGCGAGAATACTAGTTGAGGGCCAGTCTTTCAGACGCTGCTTCATTTCTAAGCTCAACAGCCAGTCTATAATAGTCGTCTGCATCCAGCGGTTCTTCGTCGTCGCTCAGACAGCTCGGGTATCCTTGAGATGCTGCGTATTCTTTTAATTGATCCGCAATTTGTTGCATCGGGGAATCCGGCGATAAGCCTAATTCTTTCATTGTGTTAAGAGCCGAAAGTGCACTTCCCGTGAGGTCTGCCCAATAATTCACCATTTTGATTTCCTTTGCAACTACTGAAACTTGTGAAACTTGTGACGGCTTAACCCTCACATCTCCTGTATCGGACAATCATCAGAACAAGTAAAGGCTTATTTCATATTTTTAAACGCCATCTCAGACCAGCGCACATACACTGCCGAAGGGTAGATGTGTGCAAAATGCCCGCCTGAACTTGGCGGCCAGCCAGCAGCCTCTCCATACTTATTCAAAGTAAGCATTGAGTTGCGGTTGTCCGCAGCGGTGCCCGCAATACCCTCAACACGTTCCTTGGCACCCTTCAAATATAGAAACACAACATCGTTTTGATTTCTGACATTCTCAAGCGTCCTCATGGTTTCACGAGTCCAATAGTTGTCCACACCGTGCTTTCTAAAAAGCATCAGCGCGCAACAAACAAGGTTTAGCTGGTACGGCTCATAGACTGTAACCGCTTCTACGAAAGCTATAAAACCGAGGAGTGGTTTAAAAATCTTCGCGAGAATAAAACCTTTTAGGCCCATGTGTGCAACAGTGGCATCTTTACCAAGCGCTAGTCCGAGTTGAGCCCAGCCCATGACGCCCACTCTGTTACGGTTGTCGCTTGCCGTTGGTGAGAGAAGGCCGTTGTTGGAAGCGAGATAGCGCGCGATGCGTATCTTAGAGAGCTGAGAAGCGCCAAGCAGTGCGCCAATGAACATGTCGCGACTGTTAGAGTTGCGGTAATCCGTGTTTCTGTTCGCAGCTAGTACGTTGCGCCAAATACGACCGTTGCTGTCAATACAAGCGTCGACGTAGCCTTGCTGCTCCGTGTCCCCGACCGCCACGAGCATACCTGCGTACAGTAGCGAATCGCCAAAAACATCGGAATATAGTACTTCAGAATTCATTGTGTGTCCTTTTAATTGTTTAAACTGGTTAGGGTTTGCCGCTTTTAGTTCTGCTGTGAGTACTGGGTCGTAAGATCCGCTACCAACGCTTGCTTCAGTCCTCCTCAACTTCGTATGTTCCAGAAACAAACACACACGCAATGCGTGGGGTTCGTCCTTCAATCGAATCAGTGACTGCTTTTGCGGCGGCCTCCGATGGATAGACTTCGCTGGCCCATGTGGCGTATACGCTCACCCACCCCGAGAACGCTTTTGTTACCATCATTTTTTTCTTGACTATCAAACCTGGAATAGTCACATACGGTAGAACGTCATAGAAGATATGGGTGCGGTTGTTCTGCGCCATGAGCGAGGTGCTGCCTGCATCTCTTGCTACAGTCCAGGTGAGCTTGTGATCGGTGACCTTAGTTCCCTCAGGCAATGATTCCACAAATTCAAGTACCGTGGGTTCTCTATACGGTGGCCCCATGACAAAGTCACGCGGGTCGTGTGTGTACGTTCCAGTGGCGAATGCGCTCGCGGGCGTCTCGAAGGATAAGATGTCCTGCGACTGAGATTCGTCGGCAGCACGGTAATGCCCGTTTGATGTGTAGTAGTGGCGCATACCATTACCTCCCTCGAAATAAATACCATACTTGCTTCTGCGGTAGTGTTCCAAAGTACGAATAATGGTGACTGTCTGGGTCTGACCGTTTCGGAGAGTAACTACGTCTCCGACTCTTAAATCACTAAGGTCTACTGTCATTTTCGGCTCCATTTATTTCACCGGTGATTCAAAGGACACAATGTCCAGGTCACGGTCGTCTCCTTCTGCCCGGCCATCCACATCGAAGCTATAGGGCAAGCCCTGCTCGGTGAAACTAATACTAAAACTACTGTACGCGTATCCATCTGCGCAGTGGACATCTTGGTCCCACGTCTCTTCAACGGACAGAGTTCGACCCCCGCGCAAAGTGACGATATCTCCAATTCGCAAGTCGTTCAGGTTCATTTTCGGCTCCATTTATTTCACCTGTAGTTCAAAGGACGTTCAACGCTCATTCGTCTAGTGACGCTTTACATTGCGTTATCAACACTTGACATTCTTCGAGCGTCTCGTAGGTATCACACGGCTTGCACGCAGCAACGGATTCGACTTCGCAACTTTTCTTGACGCCATCCGACGTGCTTGTACACGACCAGTCACCAAGACAGGCAAAATACTCGCAAGACAGGCACGTGGTCATAGCGCGAGCTACAGCCGCCGACTCCCTTAGCAACCTTTCTCTTTGGTTCAAATCGTCAGTTTGTGTGTACACAGGACCGAGGAAATAACCACAACTCACCGCCAGCAACCCCAGTGCGGCTACAAGCCCTATTCGTTTACGCACGCGAGCCCCCAAAGTGCCAAAACAATTGCGAGCGTCAGCGCAACAATTGAGAGGTTGATGTAACGACCAACCAACAACCCCAAAGCGACGTAGCAGCAAAGACTGTACAAACTAAACAGGATATTATTCTTTGTCATCAGGCTTGTCTTTCTTGAATATCTTCTCGTCGCAGTACAGATAGGCTAGCCGCAGTGCCTGCATGCGTATACCGATCAGCTCGGGGTTCATCTCTTTCGATTTCTTGATCTTCTTTAGCGTAAGACCCTTTTTTACTTTTACTTTGTCGTCACTCATGAAGATTTCCTTGCAAGTCCGAGTTTTCCAATCCGTACAGCGATGTAGTCCCAAGCCCAGTTTTGAGGGTCCAAGTCGGCTACATGCGCTAGCCCCGTAGGCCAGTGCTTTAGAGTATGCCTGAATTCTCCGTAAGAAAACATCCCCCTACACGTCTCAGGAAGAGCAGTAGTTAGCAGATAGTGTGCAGCCATCTCACTCTCCTGGCTCTGAAGATAGCCGATAGTCTCGTTCACAAGCCCTTTGGCTTCTAGCTGAGACACAGCTTCAAAATTTAACTGTGTGAGCGTCAGTGGAAACACAGTAGTCCTTTTGTCAACGATATCACAGTACTGTTGGAAACGTGCGTTCCCATGCTCTAGGCCCATTTTGCCTACGAACACATGGCGAGTTTCATCTCGCGATAGCAGCCCTGTTTCCGCAATCTCAAGAGCTTGATCGAGTTGTCTTGGTGACTCGCTAAGTTTTACCCAAACTTCCTCTCCCGATCCCGGCTCTTTAAAAAGCTTTGGGTGTTTCTGTAGCATCTCTGTTGCCAACTTCGACCGCATGGTGCGAGCCACTGCGTGGACGCTTGGAGCATGCACCACGTGTGTCACGCGTTTAATCACGGCATCCGGTAGGTCACGTACACCGATGTCCTCAGTCTCTAAGTTAGCAGCCGCAAGAATAAGGACGTTGTCGGATAGCTTGTACGTATTCATAAATGTGCGATCGAGTAGCATTTCGGTAAACATTCCAAACGTCTGGTCGCTCATAGGCCGATTAAACTCGTCCAAAAACAACACGGTTTTGGGGACGACGTAGCCTGTGGACGGGTCGTCGCAGAGGTCCTTCACCCATTTGTCAGGGTACGGGATAAGTACCTTGTTTACTTCGTCTTTGTGTGGGATGCAAAGATTCAGCGGGTCGATATTTAATACGCGCCTCTCAATGTAGTTAAACCCGTGGTTTTGGGCAAACGCTTTTACTAGCGCAGATTTACCAAACCCGCTCGAACCATGTATCAGGATTGTCTGTTTGGTCTGGAAGTGGGCTAGAAACATGTTGTCGGTAATCATAAAAATCCTCTCGGTTTATTTCCTAGTGTAGTGTTCGGAGGGAGCGCGCAAAACTTGAGAGGAATTCACATATTTTTTAGCAATCATATTTTTATTAAATGAAACCTATGCTGCGTTCTCACCAAATCCCACGCAATCTCTAAGTCGGATAGCACAACGACATCGAGGTTGTTTCCGTGGTCTTTATAAATTTTGTTCATCATGGCGTCCGAGATTACTGTTCCACCCCCGCCTACAAACGCTTTAGCATCCAAACTAAATGGTCGGATATCCGCATCAAACGTGTAAGTCGCTAGAAGCTTACCGCTCGCTTCCATGTGCTTGCAGCCTGCGTAGAGTTGAGAGAGTGTCTCAGGATTACACATAGATCCCGACACGTCAAGTAGTAGGACCGCTTGCCTTGTCCTTCCAGGTACTCTCTTAACGCCTGGAAGATACCCGTAGGCGTGGTTAATTGCGCTGCACGTGTAATGCGACTGTGGGTTTTTGAGGCTTAGCCTTTTTGTTACAATCCGCACTTGCTCTAGCGCATCGCGGATTGTCTTCATAAGTTTCGCCCTAGGGTCAAACGTCAGGTCGCTGTCCATAGCTTGGTGACCAGCGGTAGTCCCCATTCTTTGCGCAACGTCTTTCGCTGTCATAAGCTTATGCCTAATTAAGTCACCCACACCGTCTTCAATTTCGTGCTCGTCAAAAGACGGGGGGAGTTCGTCCGCAATGTCTAAGATCCGGTTGTAATAGTACACCCAGTCTTGGTTTCGCTCCAAGACGACGTGGGTGACGTTTGAGTGCTCTTTTGCCTTCCGGTCTATGGTCTCCTGCAAAGATTCCACGGTAACCATACCACCCAGCACGTCCTTAGTGGCTTGGGCTTCCGTTGGAAATAACCTGATAAGGTCTTCATGCAACGCTGCGTCCATGGCCGCGTTCGCAATCCGCTTTTCAAACTTAGACATCTTTTGCATCTCTAGGTAAGTGGCTATCTGGTATATGTGGCGGATTTCGTGGCATAAGACAAACAAAAACGTATCTTTGCTTGAGCACACGGCGTCACCCAAGGTGATCGAGATCCCGCTTGGAGTAAACCGCACACTGGCAGACGGCGTCTCCGAATTGTGTGACACCGACACTTGCTGGAGTAGCGCGAGGGTGTGATACATCCGCATTCTTGCCAGGGTCGTTACCGCGTGTTCGCGCAAGTTACTAATGTCCATTACAAATCCCTTTCATCACGAAAGCCCAAAAACACAGGAAACCGCGGGCGACCTTCCGATCCCACACCCTGAAACTTAAACTTCACATGTCGACCTAGCAGCCGGTCTTTCTCCGACCAGTAAGACTTTCGAAGACCGTGGGTAAGCCCATCACCGGTGCCGAGCTTAAACTCCAAGCCCTTCCACGCCACGACTAACGCGCCGAGGGTATCTTTACCGACCATGCCGTCTTGGTGAGACGATCGTTTCGTAGTCCCCAGCTCAGACACTTGTACAACGTTGGTATTCTGCATTTGTTCTTCATACCCGACGACCAGACCTTCATCGTCCTCGAAAAACTTAACTTTAAGCAAAATTTCTTCTTTTAAAGTAGAGCGTCCGAATTTGTAGCGTCCTTTTGGATCTCTTAGCATCGCGCCCTCGAGCCCAAGGTCGACCCAATGCTGTGCTTGAGCAAGCGCCTCTTCGGCACCGGTCACAGTGAAATAAGACAGAAAACATACATGCGGGGGTTCCTTCGCCGCAAGAATGCGTGCTAAGCCCATCGCCCGCTCTTCATAATGTGCTTCGCCTATCTGGTCAAAAACCCAATACGTAAAAAATGGAGTTCCGGCTACGCTCATGACCGCTGATTGTGTTTGGTTGAAGTCACAACCGTTCACCATGATTTCACCGTCCATGCCGTCAAGCTCGGGCATCAAGTAGACAAGAGCTTCGAGTTGCTCGCGTATGTATGTGTTTGGGATAGGCTTCAGTTTGCGGGATACGGCTTTACCGTTCAACAGGATGCAACGTATACCATCCAGCTTTGTCGAGATAAGCTTTGGGTATTTGAGTTTTGAGAGGTCGTCGGCTTTTTCAGCGAGTAAAGGTTTAAACTGTTTCGTCATAACGCACTCCATTAAGGTCTATCAGAGGTATCGCCAGTCTGTGCCAAAACTTGAGAGAAAAGTTTTAAGGTTTTGATCATAGCTGAGGTTTTAGTCAAAAGTCCAGCAATTCTTCTCATTTTGCGCTCTTGCCTGACACTCAGCTCAAAGATGTTGTTTGGGCACCTAGTCAACTCTGGCCGGTTGGTAAAATGCTAAATAATAAGAGGGGGGTCGGCGTGGACGTAATTGATTGGATCTTTAAAAGCATTCAGGGCGGTAACACGGCACTCGCCATAGCTATAGTATCAGGTGCCGCGTTATACGGTATTTGGCAGCTCGCTATGCGCTTTTTAAGGTTTTTAACTACCCTTTTTAAAAACACGAATGCAGAACTATGCTCTATGAAAGAGATGTTTGTCGGCTTAACCAAAGAAGTCGAGAAGTTAAACCTCGTGTTAGAGAAAACCGTAGAACTCAGCTCTCAGCGCTTTGGTCACCTCGAGCACCGTGTCAGCCGCCTAGAGAATCGTGTCGACGTTTTACAAGATAAAGACTAACAATATGACTATCATCGGTATTTTTGTTGCCCTCTTTATCGGTTTAGGTGTGTCTTCTGTTGCTGGCAGGTCAGGGTACATTGACCCTATCATGCTGACCGGCGACGGTATCAGCGACCCGTTGATTAAAGCCGAAGCTGCCGAGTTCATTCAAGCTTGTGAGCGAAGAGGGGTAATGGAGCCCTGTGAATTGGGCGTGGGATTTATCACGCGCGGCGAGTTTTGGCATGAAGACGCATTCAACACGCTACCAGGATCGGACGGCGCAGCGGGTATTACGTACAGTTCGTTTGTCACACCTTTCAAAAACATCTTTATTCAAGCGCACTTGCAGTATGCGTTGACGGATCGGGCCTTAAAAAACCTGATCTGGCACGAACTAGCGCATGCCGTGTTTCAGGCGGAGCACGACGACTTGTCCCCGCATCTCATGAATTCCGGTTTTGGGATCTACGAGCTAGAAAAAGAGCGGATGTCGTGGGATATCTTGGAAGAACACTTGTTTCGCAACTACGGGTTTCCCAACACTCAAAAATTAAAGTTTCATTGTAACTTAAACGACTTACGGGCTTTGGGTACCCTTCTCATTGCGGGCTACTGCACAAACCCCTAGGCTTCATTTCACACGCTGTAGCTCAACTAGTAAAAACTTAACACAGTCTTCCACCCAGGCTTCCCACGTCTCTAGTGGAAGCCCTTGCTTTAAGTGTAACAGCGCAGCAAAAGCTCCGCTGCCGTAGTCCCACCAAGAACAGCACGACACGATAGCTTTTACAGGTGCCGAGGGGTCTGAGGTAAACATTGTGAACGTCTGTTTGTGCGATTGTTCCGCGAGTGCTTTTTGAAGCGCCATCAATGGCTCTGAGCAGAGAGAATCTTTTCCTACTACCCGTTTAAGCTCTTTGTAAAGCAATTCGGTAAAAAGACCCTGTACTTCTGAATAAGTACGTATTCTTTCAAAAATGAAAACACAGAGTTTTGCGGAAATTTCCTCTGGGAATAGCGTAGGGGTACGCAATATGAGGTCTAAGCGACCTAGGCACGTAAACTTGTAGGAAGAGAGCACATCCTCTATCGTCCCCGCCCAACTTGGAGAAAAGGGAAGGTTCAGCCCTGCTGGGTGGTAGCGAAACGACACAGCAGTTAGGGCGCGATCAAGCTTTGGTGGATTTTTTTGCACGTTTTGGGCTTTTTGGTGGAGGTGGGGGTAGATTTTCAAGCATTTCTTCGAGTTCTGTATCCGCTACACCGTCTTCTATACCATCGTCTGCACTGTCAGCGCCGTAGACGAGGTTAAAGGGTAGGCCGAGGGCAGGTGCTTTTGTGGGGAGTTGTATGAGTTCTTGGCATTCGGCCACCGCTTGGACGAGCTTGGCAATTTCTTTCGGGTCGCTGACGTAAGACATGTTACCGGCAATGTCGTATACGGCACGGTATCCCCGCCCTGTGTCTTTAATCAAAGAAACAAACTGGGGGTTAATATAAAGAGTCTTTTTCATGGAGTCTTGTATACTCAGTATCATTTTTTCGCCTTTTTCTTCTGGTCGACAACCGGAACCTTGTTGCGCTCTGTAAGCCTTGCACCGCCGTGGCATAAGTTCCACTCTTTTCCTTTATGCATTTCGGTCATGGTAGCTATAAAATCTTCCCAGGTCTCATGCTCTTCTTTGAAATACTCCGTAATCACTATCAAATTTCCGTCCGCTGTGGGTCCGTTGAGCTGATTTCGGTGTACTCGCAATCGGTTCTCCTTTGTGTCTACAGCTATTTTAGGCTGTCGGGGGTAAAATGGCAAGGAGGAGAAAACTATGAATATTACTTGGAAAATGGCATCATTGGGTGCTTTCGTTGCTATATCGTTGGGCTTTGTAGCCGGTCGTATGACCAACCAAGCGACTACCACTTCTGTTGTCGACACAAAAACGTCAGAAGTGAGGGAAGTTGAAAATAAACTTGTTGTCGATGTAGTAGCAGACAAGGTGGTGGTGGTCGAAAAAGGACCTACAAGAACCAGAACAAAAAAGAAAGTTACACGCCCTACAGGTGAAGTCGAAGAGTCAGAGACTGTGGTTGAAGAAGGACCTGTAAAAGTCGTCGAAACTGACAAAGGTACGTCTAAGCTGGTTGTAGACGAGAAGTCTAAGACAGCGATAAAAACCGAAACACGCACAGAGACGACGAGTACGCCACCGAGAAACTGGTTGGTTGGTGGGTCTGTATCTTACGGATTGACAGATGCGCTTCAGCAACAATGGCAAAAACCCGACGTGGAAATCCACGCGGGCTATCGAATTTTTGGTGGGTCCTACTTCGTCGTACAGACTGGGTTTGATGTTTCAAACCAGAACGTGAAATTAGGCGTGGGTCTGAACGTCACGTTCTAGTGTTAGCCGCGTTTCTTTTTTTCAATGAACAATGCACAGACGTCTAAAGTCGCTTTTAGCGGGTTAGTAACATTCTTCAAGGCCGCGTTAAAGTCTTTTACGATTTCTTTGGCGTCTTGAAATCCTTTGTTATTCTCCACTTGCTCGGTTTGCGCGTTAATCTCAATCCAAGACGCAGCAGCCATATTTTCAAGTTCGGCTACGGGCTTGTCGTCCAGTTCTTCAATGCTACCGAATTCGAAACTTTTGGCGATACGCTTAGCTTTCTTTTCGGAAATACCAAACAACCCGATGAGCTTGTCCGCCGTTGCGCGTACGTCTTCAGCGTGAATTTCTTTAGTAGGTGTAATCTCGTTAACAGACATTATCGTATCCTTTACAAATTAAGTGAGGGGCCAGAAAGAATTGAGTTTAAAATATCATTTGGAATTTCGCTAGAGCCCGAAGCGGCGTGTTGTCTTTGCTGCGGGCGCTGAGGTGCTTGCGAATTTTGGGCAACTTTACCCAACGCGCCTTGCACAGTTTGTGTAAACATTAAAAGATGCTTGTGAGTGGCGTCATGCGTACTGGAGATAACAGATGCCATATGGTCTAGCATCTTGTTCAGTTCCCCGACGTCTTCGAAAGTTTGTTCGTTAGTTTGCAACGAGATGATTTCTTTTTCGACGGACGCTAAAAACAACTCCCACACGCGAGAACCGCTAGGCTTCGCTAGAACCAGACTTTTGATGTTGGCGTCACGGATAACTTGAACCATTTCAAAAGACCGTTCGACTCTTTCAATAGCAGATAGAGCTACGGACTTAGGAGGGGCTAGCTCGGGCAAAGCATTTTCTTGTTCTGTATTCGGACCTAGATTTTCCGAATCCAAAGCTTCTAGTTTTTTGCGTACCGCCACCTTACCCTCCCAATTCCATATCAATAATATCGTCGTCTGGAGTATACCCGTTTGGATTTGCCATGCAAGCGGCGACGACCGATCTGTACGCATTCTCGTCGTCACGTAGAGCTTTCAGGGTTTTCTCTTCACCGTGAAACTTGTGTTCTTTACCATCTACCTGAAACGCCCACCATTGCGGGTTAGATTTTCCCGTATCGGGATTTACAGGATGATATACAATCCCGAGTTTTGTAGCGAGAGAAAAAAGGCTCTTGTCTTGCCGAATAATACGGCAGGTATCAAAGTCAGCCATGATCTCAGCGACCTTCCCCTCCATTGTCCCCCGCGACTTAACGATCTTGATGCGGACGGTCTTGCCCGTAGCGACTAAAGAGTCACGCTCTTTCGATTCAATGATATTACCCGTGTTATCGACCTGCGATTCCTTACGGTTTACCGTCTCTGTAAGGAGCATACACTCAGCCTGAAACCGTAGTTTCTGGCCGCCTGTGATGATCCACTTGTTACCCGTTTTCTGGAAATCCATATCTTCGATTGCGTGCTGGATCAGGAAAATAGTCACGTCGTATTTAGCGGCAAGGTCGTTTAAAAACTTAGACAGGGTACCAACAACTTTTGCCATACCGCCGAACTTGTTCCCAGCGTCTTCGATGTTCCCTTCTGCGATCTTTTTGAGTGCGTGAGGGTCTTGTAGACCCCCTAAAGAATCTACGATAATAGCTGCTATCTTACCTTCGCCCGCTTTTAGACTGTCTTCAATAGTCTGCAACGTGCCAAAAACTTCGTCCACCTTTGAAGACGAAAAAATGGCAGTTCTTTCGAGGTCAATGCCGAATTTACGGAGACGCGATACACGCTCGGGCATGTTGTAATAGTGTTCAATGTCTTTGATAATAATGATGGAATCCGGTATTGCTCTCTGAAGCTTTGCGGCGGCAAGAGTGGCAAGAAACGACTTACCCGAGCCCGAAGGTCCGGCCAGTACGTTCAAACGGCCTCGGAAAAATCCACCCCCTAAAGCCCATTCTAAAAACGGCTCGTCGATCTTGACGAATGTAGGCGGGCGAGATGTGTCTTTTTCGATTGCGGCGGCGCTTGTCGCACCGTCCATTTTTTTAAGCAATGAACTCATAAACTTGGGTGTAGCCATTCACAAACTCCTAAAAAAGAAAGAGGCAAAGCCTCTAGTGTTACAAAAGTGCAAGCTGAAACTATTTACGAATTCTCGCCTGAGTAGTCACGTTATCACGTATGTTCAAAGAGTCAACAAAGCTCTTAAACTGCATATCTGTACCTGAAAAGCGCTTAGCTTTTACGTCCAATGGGGCTGAGACTAGGGGACACGCAGACCAAGTCACTTGAAACTGGCCAAAAGGCGTATTCAGAATCTCCTCTAGGGTCTCTTTAAAAGCTTTCTTGGAGCAAGTAAGGTTAGCGTTACGGTCGGTCACACCTTCTTCAGCGAGGTCCGTACCAAACGACCACCAGTCACTTCGTGTTTTTGCTTTAAAAGCCGCGTACGAAATACCGATGCGCTTTGCTTGCGCAATATCCATCAGCTCTGCCATGCGTGTGAGAAATTTAACGAACGATTCTGCATTCGGTGCTTGCTGCTGGTTCAGCCCGTAGGACGTAACATGCTGCATCGAGATCGACGAGTAATTTGAAAGCCTTAAGTCGCACGCTTCAAGAATTACAAATGCCATGGAGATTGCGATGTCCGCAAAACATGTGATCTTCTTTTCTGACGCGCGAATATAGCTGATAGCTTTCATTCCGGCTAGAACTGATCCACCTGGAGAAGTGATAACGACAAACACTTCGTCGCTAGGACTATTGGCGATGTCTTTTATTAACTTTGAGACGCTCTTGTCGTCTACTGGGCCTCTCAGGGTGACCGTGTTGCTAGGGTCAAGCTCGATGGTGTCTGGAGTTTTTGGAAGATTCTTTTTTTCCCTAAACTCAAACCCCAGGGCGGTACCGGAAAACAAACTCATTGCGACTAACGCCGAAACGCAAAACTTGAACATACGTGTCCTTTCTAATGGAAGACTACTTAAACATTACCATGTTTTTGTGAAATAATCAAAATTGGAAAACAGAGGGTGGGTGCGCCACCCTCTTTGTTAAAACCCCTTGGAGCCGGATACACCGGAGGAGTCACGATAACCATAGGCGATAGAGCGGGTAGAACTGAGAGCCATGGTGATCGCTAATTTAATAGAAGCGAGCTGTTCAACCAACGCTTGAAAGAACCCCTCCTGCAAAAAGAAGCCTTGTACTTCTTTATCCATTGCCACAAAAGCCGCTCGCATGTCTGCGGTACCCTTGTTCCCTGTAGTGTTACACCAGTCGGGAAACTTCTCTAGAGCGGCAATAGCTTCGGCGTTCTTACGAAAGACTTTCGTCTCATTTAGTTTAAAAAGCGCCGACGCATAGTAGGTGCCTGCAACCATAAGACCTTCTGAAAGAGTAGACAAAGCCACGGGCGCCGTGGACTCGGTCACATTTGTAAGGTCCGAAGCTTGGACAACATATCGGGCTAGAGCTTCGTGTGCCTTGTCTAGCGTCAGGCTTGCCTGCTGCGGGTTGGGGTACACGTTGTTTAGGCTCAACGAGCCAAGCGTTGTTAAACTCATTACCCACCTGCTTTAGGAGGTAGGTTGGCTGCCATAAACTGCGCCAAGTTAGGCACGGCAGACGGTGCCACTGGAGGAGGTGTAAAAGCGGGAGCCTGCGCAGCGACGTGTTGCGCAACAGGTACTGCATAGGTCGGCTGAGGCGCAGGTACTGCATAGGTCGGCTGAGGCACAGGTTGTACGTATTGTGGCTGTGCCGCTTGCACATGTTGTACGGCTTCTACCTGCAACACATGCTGTACATGTGGTACATGTGGTACGGCTTCTACCTGCAACACATGTTGTACATATTGTGGCTGTGCTGCTTGCACGTCGTCTACCTGCAACACAGGTGCGGTAAAGCCAGCGGGTGTAGGAGGAGGCGTTGGTCCGGTAGCTGCGACAGCACCTTCTGTTTTCAAGTACTTCGCTATGCGCTCAGAAATGGATCGCGGTAGCGTCTTAAAGCCGTTCTGTGCGTATTCGTTTACTTCGTCGACAGACCACGGGAAATTATTGACGTGCGCCACTGGGTCGGGAAGAGTAGCGGTATCTAATTGGAGGATCGCAGGATGGACTGGCGCGTCAATTATCATTGGTATGCTCATGGTCTGACCTGTTGCCGCATCGGTAATAGTGCGTAGCTCTTTTGCTGGCTCTGCGTGATAGCGCGTGTCCATGAAGGTAGAGCCAGTACGCCACAGCTTTGCCCAACCTTTGGTTGCATTTAGGTTGAAAAGATCGCCTTCATTGTTTTTGCGCATAGAATCTGTAAGAGATTCAACCGCCGCAGCAGTCCCCCAAGCTGGCTTGCCAAACAACTGATCCGTGATGGTTCGGCTCGTTGTGAGGACGTGCACTTTCGGGTCGTTTGGGCAGATAACCAAGATAGCTACTTTAGTCTGCGGTTTAATAGCTTTATGTTCGTTTTTCATTTGGTTGTATTGGTGAGCATATTCGGGAAGCTTGTCGAAGCCGCCCTTTTCCCACTCTTTAATCGTCTTCTGGAGCGAGTCAGCATACTCTTTTTGCGGGTCTTTGAATCCGCTTAGCTCGAGGGAGGGACGTGTCCAGTTTTCTGCCTTACCGTTGCGGACGATTGTGTAGGGCATTTGGTCGTACTTAAGATACTTCAGGAAGTTTCCCTGTGCATCTTTCTTAGAAAGGATCGGAACTACCTTGATGTAGATAGGATTGTCTTTAATTGTCTTCGTCTCAAGGCGGGTCGAAGAAGACTGTGTGCCGGAAACTTCTGAAGCGTTGTATGCAGTACCGAGAGTAGTCATTGTATTTCCTTATGCCTATACGGCTGGTGTGAGTATGGATGTCTATTGTTTTGACTTCCGTGGTCGTTTATCGGAAGTCTTTTTTGGGACTTTAGCTTTTTCTTTTACCTCCTTTCTAACAACACCTTCTTGGTTAGTTTTTAATAGGTGGCAAGGTCCGCAGAGTAACTGTAGCCGATGCTTAATTGAGTTGTAAAGCGCAAGACGAGAATTTATTTTTGGGTCCCATACTTCTACGTCTACAAATTCTCTAGCTATCCAGGTGTTGAAATCGACGTACCCCGTTTGCGGGTTTATGACAGGCTCGACGTGGTCTACCTGTACCTGTGTAATTTTATTAATTTTTTCAGGAAACCACTGCTTGCAGTGATTGCACTGGTACTCGACTCTTCGTGCCTTTGACGGAGACCCGTCTTGTTTAGTAACCAGACGCTCGCGTTTATTAAACTCTTTTACAACGGAAAAAAGAGGACTTCGAACAAAGACTTTTTTCAAAGCTGAAATCACGCTAGCGCGTAAAACAAACTTGTACTCTTTTTTCTTCTTTTTGACGCCGGTATCTGGGTCAGTTTTCTTTTTCACATGCGCCGCCACATTCTGTTCGCAATACCTAAAGGCATACCTCCAAATTGTTTTGCTACATCTACTTCTACAAATTTCGAGTATCCAACTTCTTCACGCCACTCTTTAGCGATGATACTCAACGCCTCTCGGCTATGCATTGCGTCCTCAGTCCAGCATTTAGCAATGTAGTCGTCACCCCAGATACGGAAGTTGTCGCCGTGGTTGTCACGCCCTTGTGCCCTACATGCGGGACACGGAAGGTCGACACCCGATGGCTTGTACTCGACACTGTTCTCCTCACAATACCAATCGAGCATAGCTATGATGTCTGTACGGTCTTCTTCTTTTTTAGGCGCGCCCCAATTGTGCGAAAAAGGGTCAACCGCAAGCTCTTCTTTGGTGCGAATGACTGTGCTGTTCTCTTGTGGGAGGTCGGACAACGGTACCGCGCGCCGCACTTCTAGCACTGTCTGCTCAACGTCCCCTCGCCAACATCCAGGAAAGCGAGACCACCGCGCAGGGTCGTTACAGCCTTGGTCATTCATTCGATTAAGGCGTTTTGACAAAAAGAAAAAGATTTTCTTAAAAGTCTTTTCGTCGATCGGCTTTTGCGCTCCACCAAGAGTAAAGATACGGATCAGGTAGTGGTAGCTTTTTCCACCCGAAAACGTTTTAGTAGTCCACGGTATACCGGAGGCTTCCATAATTTTTTCTTGTTCGTCTAGCGGAATTGGTTGACCCTCTAGGGGATGGTGCTTTGGATATTTGTCAAACTCGATTAGGAACGTGCGCGAAAGAGCGGCGGAGTTAGCTCGAACTTGCGTCGATCCAGTAGACGGATTACCGCAGAGGAAAACGCCCTGCGGTCCTTTGTGACCGATCCATCGCCTAGCTTCGTGTAGAGGGATAGAAATACACGCTCTGTTCAATTCGTCGGTGACCCAAACAAAATCGTCGGGATCAAATAGAACGTCTAAGGCTTGTTGTGCAAGGTCATTCGCTAACATGCTGGGTTTCTTGAGGGATGTAGTCGACATAGATACCAAACTCTCCTAGTAAATCTAGACCAAGACCTTTGAATTTTCTAAAAACTACGCGCTTGATACCCACGAAAGCGATGTGCTTGGCGCAATCAGGGCAGGGCGAGTGCGTTACGTAGAGTGTAGCACCTCGAGCGTCGTCTATGTTCGTACAGGAAAAAAAAGCACGCATCTCTGCATGTACAATTCGAGGATGCTTGTAGTCCGACTGCATGTCAATCGGCCAGTAGTTAAACAATGGCGGAAAAGAGTTGTAGCCTTCCGCGACTACGTAACCTTCTGTATACGCATATGGAGCAGGGGGGACACGGTAAATAATTGCACCTACCTGCGTCTTAGTGTCGTGGCTGCATTCTGCGGCAGCTTCCGCTAAGTCTAGCATTTTGTTGTCGAAATCCGTGTCGTAGGTAGGTTTATTTTCGGCCATTTTTTTTCTCCTTCTTGTCTGCTTCCACGTCTAGTTCTTCTTGCTTCTTGCCGAATTTAGACCAATCATCCGGTACCTCCTCGTTCTCAAACCGCTCTCTGCTCGATTCGTACTTAAAGGCGCTCACCGCAGTATAAGGAATACCTGGATAGCGGAACTTATCACACTTGATAATTGTGTAGTTGTCTACACGCCCGATGATCAGTACGTGCGTGGCATCCTCAATTGCACCTTTACCATTTCGCGCTACGGAGTATGCGTCCCATGTTCGGGGGTGCTTCTTTACATCTGGGCTGTACCCTTGCTGAAACGTCACGATGGGCGCGAGCTTTAGGCGCTGGTTGCAGAGAATCTGAAATCGCGTGGTAATAAATTTTATCTGCTTGAAAGGGTCTTTTATGTTGAGCGTTTTAGAGTTTTCGGGGTTGTACGTGTTACCCGTGTTACTGAGTTGGTCAAAAAGAGTAAGTTCAGCGCCGAAGTGCTGCGATTGCTCGACGACGTAGTCGGCTACCGAATCCCAACAAGTTGTAACACTCATAGACGTCGTAGTGTCGTAGATACGGACGTACTTTACAGCGTCTTCAGCGACTTTACGTAAGTCAGCAATCCCTTTGATTCTGCCGATAATCGTCGAGATCGCGTACAGGTACGAGTATATGTCTAGCTCGTTACTAAAAACCGCAACCATACGCTTCTGCATAATCATCTTAGCTGCCACATGGTTAGCAAACGTGGACTTCCCATGCCCTGAACGTGCAAACACAACTGTTAAGCTGTCGAGGTGCACGGGGACGTTAAAGTCGTCATGAAATATTTTGAACGCAGAGGCTTTCCGCTCTTCTACGTAAGTAAACCCCTTGTCGATCTCTTCTGCGGTCTGGTTGCGAATCTCGTTTACACTAAAAGGAGAGACTTTAGGCGCTTCGACGACGTAGCCGCCCGCAGGCGACCACAGCGAGTCGATCTCGGATTCGGTAGGTACACCGGTGTACATTTCAGCCATGTTATTTCGCTTCATAGAAATTGTTACCGACAGCAAATCCAAATCTCATGTTTAAGCTCCATTTAAGCCAAGCGTTGACACGGTCTTGCGCAACTTCTTTGGCCTTTCGGCAATCCTCTAGGTCGACTTTAGGGCATTCTATAATTACTTCATCGTGGATGATGGTCACGAACTTAGCATACGGTGCTTCTTCTAGCAAGAATCTGGTAAAGTTCTGAATAATTGGGTTCACAGAAGACTGTATCATCCAGTTGAATGCTTTTCTAGGTTCGGGGGTACCTCTGTATCCTAGAGGGTTTACAAGAAACTCCTGACGTTCGACGATCTGTTTTTGTTTGTCGGCGTATGCTTTAATGCCCGAGAACACGTCCCAGTAGCGATACCAAAATTTCTGCACGTCTTCAAACCGAACATCAAAGCCTGACTCGGTAACTGACTTATGAATCTTTGCAGCGCCCGCTCCATACGCAATCGCCAACGCGCATGTCTTGTGGATGTTTCTGATCTTTTTCAATTTTGTTTTGATCACTTCATCGTCAGCCAACCACTGTTGTGCAAACGTCTTACCCGACCAGTCCGCCGCGAAAGCTTCGCGAAGAACTGCGGCACCGAATGGCGAAAACGACATGGACATTAGGTACAGATCGCTAATCAGCATGACGTCTTTTTCGTAGTAAGGTTCTTTACCAATCCCCGTCAAAGAAGCGTGTGTGTACAGCCGGTCTCCCGTGTACACACTGGTAATTGTGGGTTCACAGCCTAGGGCGTCTGCACTGATCAAAATATTATCTGCACTTGAAGGGAGCAATGCAGACATTAAGCCGGAATCCCTGCGCCCTAGAGCTTGAATATTTGCGCCGCCGCCACCTGCGTACCTCCCCGTGACAGTCCCACACAAGCGCAATGTGTGGTGCCAGCGGTCGTCTTGCGTAGATAAGAGTGCAAGTTTAGCGGCTTGTGTTTTAATCAAGAGGCGCTTTCCTCTGTTCTGGACAATTTCGCCAGGACGACCCCACTGATGCATGTGAGCGCTTCTAAATGACGGAGAGTTCTTAGGCGTGACCAGAAGCTCTGCGCCATGTACACGACCTTGTTCAGTTTGAATTATCTTAAACCATTTCAGTTCCGTTGCGTCTTTAACTTTCATGAGTACCTTCCGAGCAAGGTCAAGTTGATTGACGCACAAGGCTTCCATATGTGTTTTAGACGTGATGTTAAACTCAGGAAGGATCTCTACAATCTTTTTCTTAAACTTAGACTGCTCTTTGATCTTAAGCGCTTGCCGCACTGCCATAATAGGATCAGCGAATTCTTGAAAAAAGACTTGGTCAATATCTGCTACTTCTTTGTTTACGTCTTTGACGTATTGCAATAAAGCCGCGCGATCGACGTTAATCCCAGTTATTTGTGCGTCTACAATTAAATGCGCCATGCTCATAAATAGCTCGTGGTCGGTTTCCCAGTCGTACTTCTGTGCAGCGAAACTGTTCGCTATAAACCGCGCAAGCTTAAGCGTGCAGTCAGTGTCACCAACGTTGTACTCCTCAAGCGCCGTATCGTCAGCGAGATAGATGTACTTCATAAGATTCTTTTTAGTCATTTTGATTTCCTTGGTGACAAATTTTGTCTCCCAGGTACCGCTAAAAAAAATAGCGTCGTCGTGCTCCACGCCGTCGTCGAGCCAGACACGTTCACCATCGTCGTCGATAATTGCTAGGCGTTGGTCTTTTCCATTGTCGTCGGGGGTCCAAGTTTTTTCTGTAAGGGATTTGTTAGTCTGGGCAAGAGCTACCTGTTGTTTCAGGTGCTCATAAAATTTTTGCTTGTGCCCGACGAGGTGCGGGAGGATGCGGGCTAGCGAGTCGTCTAGACCGAAGCCCTCACCCATTTCGTTTGCGTGACCAAAAAGCTGCGAAAGGCGCATGCTGTCGTATTTAAGATTTAAGTTTAGCTCGGGAAATCGGCACTTAATAACGAGTAGCTCAAAGCCCACGTTGTGGGCTACAAGTGGAATTTGTGCGTCCGAGAGCATTTTCAAGAAAGCGCGAACTTGATCTTCACCTTTGGCAAAGTATGTCTGCGTAATATCGTCGTCGGGATCGCCGACAAGCCAGCTTGCTGCTACGGAGAGTACGCGAAAATCGGGCTCCCACGCGTTTAGTCCAGTCGTTTCGAAGTCTATGCATATTAAATTTGAAAAATTTATCATAGAGACCCGCTTTCATTTATTTAACATCTCTAAAAGATAAGTATGTTTCGCCACGTAATTCGCGGTTTCCGTGTTAATTGCCGTAAGGGCTTCTAAAGATTTTAGAGATTTGGAGTACAGACCTGCGTTGTACGCAACAAGCGTTAAGGCAACAGATCCATTTACTCTTTCATTGATCAGGTTAAACAAGCACGCAGAAATATTTAAATTCACGACAGGCTCGTTTAGATCGTGTGCATCGAGTTTTTCTTGAAACCCGCAGCGCAGCGAGAAATCAGATGCCGTAGGTGGAGTAACTTGCCCGACGCCTCTAGCGCCTGCGGAAGATTTAGCGTCTGGTGAGAAGGCACTCTCGATAGCGAGTGTAGCAATCCAAGCATTCCTAAGTTCAATGCTAGGTAGGCGCTTTACAGCGGTCTGTGCAATTAAAGCAGCCATTGATGTCCTCTGATACGTCGACAAGGGCGATCTAGATATTTCCATTGCGTTTAGCGTAAGACTAATAATACGCAGAAATTCTAGGTCTGCAAGACGCGCCGTCTCTTCTTTTTTCTCGAACTCGACCACCTTGGACTGCAACGCTTGAACTTTCTCGTCTACGCTAGAAAGAGCTAAAGTTTCGGCGGAGAACCTTAAAGAATTATAGCCGAGCACTATAAACACGCCTAAGATAAGAACAGCAACACCAACTCGAAAAAACCGTCGCAAAAAAGATCTAACTTGAATATATAGCATACTTGATGCCTCCTAAATACAGTGTTCGGACGGGATGTCCGAAACTTTAGCAAAAAATGACGTCGTCAAATGACGAGTCGTTAACTCCATGTTCTACAAGTAATATTAATTTTGACTGCCCTACCACACGCAGATGGTCTAAGATATCATCTCGTAGTTCTGTGTGGCTTCCAGTGAGTGCTTCGTCGAGACAGAGAATAGGGGATGCGAACATGTCAGAAATAGCTAACTGCGCGGCTAACAAGCACCTATTTTCGGCGCCACCTGAAAAATCTTCAATAGCCATCTCCAAGCCTTTATGAATAATCTTGAGCCCCATCTTAGCTCTGCGCTCGTCTTTTTTCGTAAAACTCTCATTTGTAATGAATATGTGTGTACCAGCATCGGGGAAAAAGAGGTCGATATAGTGTTTTAAATTTGTGTTTATGGCATTCACAATTGCGCTAACAGAAGACATCGTAGACTCGTCGCTGAGTTTTTTGAGTTTCGTAGCCGTTGTCACACTCTTCAGCAGAGAGTTCTCGCCCTCTACGACTTTGTTTAGGGATTCCTCTAGCAAAAGGTGCGCCTTGAGGGCAGCGCTAAAAGCTTGGTCTAGTGTAATGGCACGCTCTCGCGTTGCTTTACGAGCCAACCCCTCGGCTTGCTTCTGCTCTAGGTCTTTTAAAAAAGACCTGTGGTCGGCTGAGCGGATGTTCAACGCATGCAAACTCTCTCTTATTAGGGTTTCATCTGGGAGATCTTGAACCCACTGCGCTGACAGGGTGCGCAGTTGATTGCGCTTAGACGCTAGGTTTTGTTCCAAAAAATGCAGATTGTTAATTTCTTGAACAACTACGGTCATTTCGGCATGTACATCTTGCTGTTTTTTAGTCGTGAGTTGTACGAGTTCTGTAAAGTCTGTGTCAGACACGGGGTGCGCTTTCGCTAAGAGCCCAGTACTCTCCTCAAACATCTGCCTTTGGACGACGCTTGCGGCCCTGTAGCGTTCCCAGTCGAGTACAAAACTAGCAGCCTGTTTCTCTTCTAGCTCTAAGGTATTTAGTGTCGCCACGAGTGCAGACTTAGCCGTGCCATCGTGTGAATGATGTAGTGTATTCGACGCTAACGTCAGGGGTGCTTGGCATGCAGGGCACTCATAGATAGACGTCATTGCATGAAGTGTTTGCGCTTTTTCAGCGGCTAACGTGGCAATACGTTGGCGAATCGCAGCAAGGTTAGCGTCTGCGGAAACAATCCCTTCCCTAGCTTGTTCGAGAGTTGTCGAGAGACCTGATTGAAGGGCTATCTGTAGCTTGTCGCGGGCTTGCTTCTTTAGCTCCTGCCTGTTGATTTGGTCAGATGCGTCCGCTAAAACGGCAGCCGCCTGTTGAATCTCAGTGGAGAGGCTAAATTTGCGGGCGTCGAGGGCACTTCTTGTAGGTAGTGTATTCTCTAATGCCGCAATCTCAACTTGCAGGTTGTGAATAAGGGGAGCCAGCGTGCGGCTAGGGTGGTTTAGAAGGGCGGTTTGAGCCTGTATTGCGGAATCTACTTCGCGTATCTGTTGTCTAGCGTACTCAAACGTGTCACTAGACCACTGGTCGGTGTCCGCAGGTGGAACCGGAGGGTGATCGAGTGTCTCTAAGTGCGCTTTGCTGCGGGTTACGTTTTCTTGCGCCTGTGCTCGCAAGGACGTCTTGATGGTAAGATTCTGGGTGTACGACGTTAATTTGTCCTGTATAACTTTTTTATATTTCTCAGGGTCGTGGGCACCGAAAGCGAGCGTCTGGATAAAGCGGACTTGATCCGCCGCACCTAGCGTAAGGAGTGACCCTCTAAGCTTCTGCTTGACGTAAGAGGAAGCAGAAAACTGCTCATGGCTCATACCAAGCACCCGCTGTATCTCAGCTTGTCCCACGTCGTTCTCAAGGTGGTCATTCACAATTAACCGACCCGGACCTTTAAAACGAGCTATGGAAGCAAGACCAGAAAAACCTGTAAGAATAACAGAGGCTTTAGTTTCACCCAACGGGGCGACCGCACGTATGGCTTCATCGCCGTAGAGCGCCCAGTTGATGGCTTGCAGTATTGTGCTCTTACCGGCCTCACTATTCCCTGCGATTCTTACTAACCCAGTCTGGGGTAATTCTATAGTTTTGTCTTTAAGTCCCTTAAATGCTTTAATCTCTAGTCTCAAAATTACACTCCTACTGCTGTTACGACCTCTTGAAAAAGGAAGTTTACGTCATTATCGGCGAGTTCGTCCACCATATGAGACAAAACATCTAAATAAGTTTTACGGTCTGTGGAACTAGAGGAGAACACGACGTCGTCCGCCGCAAGTATTATTTTTACACCTAGCGCGTTAAATTCTTTGTAAGCATCGCTTTTCTTAAACTTTGAGAGTTCTAAGAAGGAGCCTGACAGCTTGAGACGAAAAGAGTCACCTGTGTTAAACAGCTCTACACGCGGTAGATTTTCTACCTTGCACTCGTAGGTCAATTTTCGAGGAAGACCGAGCGAGATTAAATTTTCAGTGTACGTCCCTGCGCTGAAGTTAAATAGAGATATCGTCTTTTCCGCTACTTCGCCAAACGAGTGGTGAAAAGGTGTACCTACGTATATGACGTTTGAGTGAGGCTTTTGTCTATCGTGAAAGTGTCCCGCAATAAGAAGGGGCCAATTAGCGTCCCACCTGTCACCTTTTGCGCAGACGACTTTAGGCGCCATAAACGAGCCCTCGATTTCGGGGTGCGCAAACACCGCTGAAGATGTGCGCCAGTCGGGTAGCAAATCTAGAGCTTCTACAAGTCGTCCTGGCGGGGTGTACGGTGTGAAGGAAAATGATAAGCCACCTATAGTGGCTTGAGTAGGGTGGTCAACTATAGTGATATTGCGTAGGTTTTTTAGAACTTTAAACGGATGGTCTGATTCAAGAAACCGTGAAGGCGCTACCATATCGTGATTACCGATAAGGAGGTAGACGGGTACATGTTCAGCTAGGCTCTTAATCCAATCGTATGCAGTGTTTAAAAGCGTACTGTGACAAACTGCGTGGGTGTGGTTAAGGTCGCCCGTGATCACTACAGCGTCGGGTTTGGTTTGCTTTACGACTTCTAACGTAGTCTCTGCCATCTTAAGAAAAACGGGTAGAGTACTCATTTGACAATGAGGGTCACCTATCACGAGAACATTAGACATAAAATTTCCTTCGGTGCAAATTTATTCGGCGCGCCATTTTGTATCGATAAGCATAACTAGTTGGCGTTGCTTACCCGTGTAAAGGATACCATTGCAATGCATCCAAGTCGATGCACCCTTATCGTTGTACCCGAGTTTGAGAAAAGTTGAGGTTCCTACTTGCCAGCAGCCACCCGGATGGATACCGGGACTATGCGAGTGACCCACAAAACAATCTCCGACCGCTTTAGATAATCCCGCTAGTCCGCCTTTAGAGCCGTTAAGTCCAAGGTGCCCATGTTGTGAAAACTCTACTCCTTCTACTTTAAATGATGCTGCGGCGGACAGCCAATTCCAACTTCCATCTGGGTCGGTAGCGTATGATAGTGGGTTGTGTCCTTGGCGAAGTTTTACTGCCAGTTCTAGCGCGATTTCGATGTTTTGTACATCGTTCACAAATCGCATTTCGTTCAGGTAGCGGCTTAAAAAGTAGTCGTGGTTACTCTCTTTAACGTAGCATTCTGTGTGTGCGGGTAGAAAAGATTTAATCGTATTCAGTAGTTCGCCGCAGACCTCAAGTTCCGCGTCCAAAGTGGCGATATGTGTATGTACGAGGGAACGGTCAATCTTTTTAGTTTCAATGTGATGATTCACAGAAGCGCCAGAAAATACGTCTTGAACAAACACTTTTTTAGGAAGGACTACAGATGCTAAGTCTTGTAAAAACGCTAGAGCCACAGGATCAGTTTCCCCAGCATGTAAGTCGCCGACTTCGATTGCCTCTGCTTGCTCTTTCCAAGTTGAGCCGTCAGCAAAGTAGCGTGTACCAAGGTCGATTATGGAGTTATTCTCAGCATGCGCCTGAAGTTGACGAAGATGAAAAATATCGTCGTCTATCTCTATTACCAGTGCGCCGTAAACGTGCCGCTGTTCCGCCAATTTGCCTGGACGAGTTGGTTGATAGTTGGGTTGCGTCACGACACCAGTTGAGTGCACGATACGTGGCAAAGACCCGATCTTACCGGGCAGCATGCGCATGGATTGTACGGGTGCCGCAACAATAAGGCTGATTCGTTCACCATTGTCTAGCGACAGCTCGCTTAGACCCCGTAGAGGGTCTACGAGTTGCGGAACGTTTTGAATGTCAAAAGCAACAAGGTTTGAATTAAATCGGTAGCTCGTTACTAATTGACCACTTTTGAAATACTTTGTAAGAGGTGAATCGTAAAACTCGTCTTGTTTTTCTAAGGCGCGTTGATGCGGGCGCATCCCTAGAATGATAAGGGTGGCATTATTCTGATGGCAGTAGGCTTCAAGGCTTTTTAAAAAGTCTTTGTTCACGTACGCGTTCTGCACTGCGGCAGTAACGACAAAGCGCCCTTGTGTGTGGTCAGCCGTAATGTTCTGAGCTTCGAGGGAGTCTCGGGTAATTGCGTTGGGTTTTTTCTCTTTTTTAATCTTTGTCGTATCGGTCATAAAACTCCTAGAGTCGTTGAAATGTGGACTTTTGAAAGCGGTTCAAGTTGTCTTCTTGGTCTTTTTTTCGAGCGTGTTCGTCTGACACTTTCTTTGATAAATGTGCTGAATCGTAAATGGGATACATATGCCGGTATCCAATGCTCGTACCGACGGTGGTGATAGTTTTCGGGCTTTCTTTTAACCAAAGACACTCGCTGTCCGAACCATCCCGTTTACGAAACCCGTCCTCTAAGGGCTCTACTTCGTCGTCGAATAAGTCGAGTGTGCGATCGCAGTGCACACAGTGGAATTTGTACATCGGCATTTCATGCCTCGACTATAGCGAAATGTTTGTTTTGCCAATTTTTAATTTCGTCAGTGGAAAGTTTCTTGAGCCAATTTTTAGAAGCGTTGTCAAAAAAGAACCCTTCAGCTTTTGCGAAGTCTTTTTGATGAAACGAAACCAAGGCTTTAACCGTCTTTTTTGGCTGTAGAGCATCCTGTATAACACTGTCGAGGTTCGGTAGAGCGCATAAGATTTGAATCAACAAGCGCACGTCGGCTGCTGCCCTATGGAGTTTTAAAACAGGCAATCCAAGGTCAACGGCAATGTGCGAGAGTTTGCTGGCCTTCGTGCCCGTGATTCGAATGTCTTCGCGTGTGCAAAGAAAAGGGCGGTCGATCGGCAAGCCTAGCATCTGTAGGCGAGGAGCATCAAACTTTACGTTATGGGCGACAAGGGCGTCTGCTTGAGAAGCGTAGTAAGACAGTATACAAAGACCAACGTTGAGCCATTCAGGGCTAGAGGGGATTTCTTGAAGGGCTGCGTCAGGTATACCGTTGACGTGAAAGGTCGCGTTGAGTTTGTCAGTCTTCACCAAAAAACTAAACTCAGCCAGTACTTCTTTTGTCGTCGTAGACAAAAGAGCCCCTGCCACTTCAATAACAGGGTCGTCGGCGAGGTCGAGCCCTGTAGTTTCAGTATCTAGTACAAGTAGTTTCACCCACCACCCCCATGCCGAGCTTGCTCTTGAAAGAGCATCCGAGCTTCATTGATTTTCCCAAGGTCCGCAGTTACGGCTATACATCCGGTAGTGGCGCACAAAATCCCAAGTTCCACACCGTTGCGAATTACAGACGTGACCGTCACGGACGAATCTGCTACACCGAGGTCCCGGAAGTCCCCGATAACAACCCCACTTTCTTCAAAGCGGACAGTTGTCGTACCCGTATCGGCTAGTGCTAGATCAAAAGTTAGCGCAGTTCCGTAATTTTCACATAATTGTAAAAGAACGGATTTAAAAGCTTCGCTCAAACCAGCCGACATGCCCGATGCCCTTGCAGCGTAGATGTAAGACATGCCTGCGCCAGGGACGACGCCGTTGCGGGAAGCTGCTTGAACGGCTTGAATAGCATCGTCAACTCGGTCGGCTCTTTCTTGAATGCTTGCAGAGTGCCCGCCACCGACAGAAATTGTAACCAGACCGCCCGTGAGTTCGGCGTTGCGTGCCGAAATAACATCGGCACCTTGGCGTGTGGGCGCAAAGCTAACAGCTTTTTCGTTCTGCGCAGCTCGCTCGGGAATCGTGTGCTTTGCCGCACGACCTGTGAGGATAGTCTTAAAGGGCTGCACCTCAATAGAGGTACAAGTACCTAGGTCGTCGTAGGTGGACGTTCGGTAACTAGCGCCATCTTGCAGGGTGGCGCACGTGATAGCGGAAATGTCCAAGAGTCTCTGATACTCGACGTTCATTTCCGGGCTTAAAGCGAGTTTCGATAAAAAGATGCGTCCTGTGTGCTTTCCGTGAGCGAGGTTGCGGTTCTGCACCATTACCTCGTTGGCAAGACCTTCACCGATATCTTTTGCGAAACAGACCAAGTGTTGCTTGAATTGCCCATTGCTCTGGGCAGCAATACTGTTAACAGCTTGTGTGATCTGCTCCATGCTCTCAAGGTTCCCATTGTAGATAAAGACTGCGGGACCTTGAAGAACAAAAGAGTCGTTCTCGGCAGATTTTTCTGACACTGAAATAGCTAAGCTCTTGTGGTACTCGTACCCACGACCTGCACAGTAACCGTTTTGGCGTACAATTTTGTAGAGTTCATTCTGCAAAGCATCTTTTGCGATAGTGACCGTCCCATAGGCACCTACGTTGTCTAGGGCTTCTAGCGCAGCGGTGGCGATGTCGGAATCGCCATTAGAAGAAGTCATAGCTACGTGGTGTAAAAGGCTCGCATCTCGGATAGCAAGTTCCTCTACCTTGAGAATGGCTGCTTCTGCTTCTCGTTTAAATTGACGGGCGAGAGCTTGAGGATTTTTAGAAGAACTGTTGAGTATAGCGCTGGATACTGCCGCCGCAAGCACGAGAGTGGACGTCGTGTTGTGGGTGACAATGAAATTGTCTGTGATGTAAAGATTGTCAGGGTTACTGACTTTTATACACATCATAGGGGTTGTAACCCCTGTGGCTGTAATTTTGTCTAGCCTATTTCCGTACTTAAAGTTTTCTAAATGTGTGACGCTCCAGATCGGCGGCGGGAAGTAGAGGTTACCTTCTTCGTGTTTCTGTAGCGACATCTTTACAGGTTTACCTAAACTGAGGCAAAGGTCGGTAAAGTCTTGAGCCAGCTCTTTACTGACGCTGCTAAACGCAACCACGCTGCTGTTAGTCGTGTAAGCGTCAGCGTCTGTTAAACCTTGAAATAATTTTTCACGATGATTCGCAGTTGTGTAGAGGTATGATTTAGGGATAAATTGTGCGCCTAGCAATCCTATAGACGCAAGAATTTGTTGCATGGTCTTACCGTCGGTCGAACGTCCCTGTATGCTTACGCGAAATGAAGAATCACTTACTACGTAGGTAGAAGAGAGGTTAAACCCTTCGGGAAGAACCAACTTAGCGATAATGTGCTCTTTTGGCTTACTCAAAGAAATTTCAACAGATCCCGTACCACGAAGTGAGACATCGCCAAGTAAGACACCCACGAGGTATGGGTCGAGAGGCATCTCTGCCTCATTGTTGCAGAATTGGACGTGAGTGAGAGGCGAGTAGTATCGTTTTTGGGTCTCTCCTTCGTTGTTAGCAATTATATAATCTTTGGCTAAATCACCCGTTGTTTTTGTTTCTAATCGAGGGCCGGTAGTACCCGCGTTTGTAACAGTCCAGAGGTGGTCGGCGCAGCATTCCACCTCGCGGTTGTCACTGAACAGCAGTTTGTAAATCTCTCGCTCGCCTTTAGGGAACACCCCTAAGACGGTTTGAATGGTTCCGTTTGTCCCACAGATTCCCATGCCTACTGTGACGTCCCGCATCTCAATGAAGCCTTTAGGTGTCAGCACTTTAGAGTACAGAGGCTGAGGGCCGTCGCCTGCATCTAATACTGTCTTGGCAGAAGACTGGTTGCAGAAGTAATGAATGGCGTGCTCTATCGGGTCGTTGAATTCTAATGCCTTTAAGACAGTAATACCGTCCTTGGTGTAAGTGGCACAAAAATCACCGAGCGGGTCACGCTTTTCAATAATTGCGGGTTTGCCGGAAGGTCCGAGGGTGGACCCCACCGCTTGAGCGATCTTCGAGAGAGCTTCTACGGCTTTGCGTGAAGCGTCCTGTATTTCTAAAGTTTTTGTCATGGCAAATCCTCGTATTTTTTGAGTAGTGTAGCGGCTTCGTCCATGCTCTTGGCGAAACACTCTACCTGTACTTTAAATGTTTTGGCAAAAGATAACAGGTTGACGTCAGGTGGGTTACCCCAGACTAATTTACGGTGGCGTAACGGATGCACAAGGCAGAGCGTTAAAAGCCCGAGGTCCCAAGCAAACTGCCCATAGGAAGTTTTGGCAACAGGTTCTTTCACGTCGTGAGAATACGGTGTTAGATCCCATACGTTCCCTGCGTTGGTTGAGTCTTCTCGGTACCATGAGGTTTGGTCCCAGGTCGGAGGCGTCGTGCCTTTGGAAAGAATGACTGCGGCCTCGCCTAGTTTGGATAGTGTGCCTCTTTTCGAGGTCGTCTGGTAGTGCATAAACACGACGTCACCAAACGTAAGCTGCGGGTACGCCGAAAGGTCTGCGGTATGCGACATCGCTTTTACAAGGTCCATCTTGCTATGTCTAAAGGTCAGTAAGGTGACACTATCACTAGAGGTGCCTTGGTTCAAACGAGTGAGGAGGGTTTTTGCTTCTTCTTGTTTGACGGGCATGTTGAACACGTAGACGTCGGCACTCGGCATAGGGGCTTCCCACACACTGTCAGTGCTGACGACTTGAATTGAGATAAGATTGTCTTCAGACTTCATCATCGGGGGTAGCCTCTTTTGCAAACTTAGAGAAGCCTGCTTGGTCGTGTCGGTTAAATGCAACGATGTCCGTAAGGACAACTTCTTGAATTAAGTCTTCTGTTATAGTTTTGTCGGCTTCTTCAAACTCTACGTAGAAACTGCTCATAAAACCGTGAGCGATTACTACAGAGCCGCGCTTGACATGCTGTAAAGCATGACGAGCTACATCGTCTTTCGCAACTACCGTGTGGGGGAAGGATTCACCTCGGCTGTTTACGATACCGATATCAAATTTAACTAGGGAGCCGCCGTTTCGGCGGGTTTTTACGTTAAGGTCAGAAGTTACAACCCCCATCAACTCACACCTGAAGTACGAAAACATTTTTAAATCCTTTTTAAAATTTCTAGCACTTCTGTAGTGTAACGGGCGCTAAGAAAAAAATCAAGCGAGGCTGTTCCAGTCTAGGTGCTGGGCGGTCGAGAGAGGGTTGTCGCAAGTAGGAGCACCCGTGAGGCTCCTCTTACCTTCGCGTGCTTTGTTTGACGCAGCGGTGTAATGCCCTAGATACACGTCTTTGTAAATGACCGTTTGAACTTCTTTCGATAGCTTAAAAGGTATATTAAAGGTATCCGTAAATTCCTTTACCGCAGGTTTAAACGATTCCAGTCTGCCACCCAGTCTTTGCTGTATAACAACGAATACAGCGTCGATCAGTTGGTTTATCAAACTCACCATATGACTTTCAACCATAAAAGAAGGCGTAAGGTATTGAGACGTCCCCAGTTCTATACGGCACAAGCAGTGCAACATAGCGGCTCTAGGGTTGCTAAAGCGCTCAGGGTACTGTTGAAATTCAGCTCGCACAAGCTGAGGTAGCAGACCAAAGTAAAACGCGTTAAAGTCGGGCGGTAACCTTGGGCCGTGTGTGTTTAACGGGTCGTAGGGGTTAATAAACGAACATCTTTCCCAGCCTAGCGAAGCAGCGTCCAGATCCTTTGTGTGCTCGTTAAAGTCAAAAAATTGCTGAGTATACGGGGGAAGCTCGCGCATAGGCGGAAACCCCTCAAGCGTGCGATCCGCTTTTGCTCGGTCGACATCTAGTTTGCCGTGGCGTGTGTAAGTAAGCCAACAGAAAGGCCGATGTTGATAAATGACAGCTACTTTACGGTAGTTCTCAAGCACTAGCTCATGGTACTTGGCAAGCTGCTCCGTAGAGGAGAAGAGCCACTGATCTGGCGCCTCGCCGCAATCCACACGCCTGAAGTACTCTACCCACCACGTGTAACGCGCCATCTCGGTAATGTTTTCACGGTAAGGGATGAACATGGGCGCTACGCTCTCGTTCATGTCGAGTTCGCCCGTGTAGTAGTGGTCGGTACGAAAGTCTAAAAACACTTTTAATTGTGCATGGAGTTTATACTTTTCGTCTCGTTCAGGCAAACCCCCGGATGCACGTTGCAGCACTAAGCCTCGGAGGGTTTTCTCAATTGCTTCGGTGTATTGGATGGACGAAGAAAAATCGTTGTTCCGTGCTTTGACAGCAGCGAAGTAAAAATAATCTTTTGGCTTTTCTACGTAGGTGGTTATCCACTTTAAAAACGTAGTGAAATACTCGGGGCGCAGTCGCGGGTGAATATCAAAGGGGGTCATGTAGATATGCGCTATTTTCTCTGCGGGCTCTTCGGGCTCAAGTTGTACGGCTATGTGCCCGAAGCGCATAGGTAAGGCTAGGCGCGTCATGAGGCAGCTACGTCTCTCTATACCGTCCCAGAATTCTAACCCACCAAACAGAAAAGTCAGGATTTTCGAAAACAGAAACTGGATATCGTCGCTGTCTTCAGGGTTTTGCCACGCTGCGGGACTGACGCAACCAATACGCTCGTCTAGTATCTCTAAAAGCTCGCGATGCGTAGCGACGGGCATCGGGATAACATCCATCTTGGTCGGGTTACAAGTGAAATACTCGTAAAACACGTTACCGGAGACGTCAGGGCTAGGGAAGTAGGGGTCAATGAGAGGACGGAAGTTAACCATGTCCGTTTTTGAATTTTCATGAAACTCAATAAAAGAGGGGTCGTATACAACGCGCCCGTTGAAGGAGCCGTTGAATGCGGGGTTTACGGTAGGGCGCTTCCCTGCGGCGTAGAGAGCTTTAATCTTCTCTAGAGTAGGGTCACGTACCACGACGTCGTCGTGAAGAGTAGTAGATCTAAGCGCCGTGACATTTGCAATAGCTCGTTTTTTCTTAATCACTGGTTTGTAAATCCTATTTAGAACGTGTGTGGGTATTTAAGCGTTGCGTTAATGAAAGAGATTCGGTAAAATCTGTAGCCGCTTCGTGAAGAGCGTGTTCCGCAGCGGCATGAACTTCGGGCGTAGTTGCATCGTGTAGGAGAGCTACGCGGAATTCTTCTTCTACTAGTAACCCCGAGTTCACAGGGAGGTTAAACCGTTCAACGGCACTCAGTAAATGGCTCAGCTCCGTTCTGTAGGGTACCACGAGAGTATTGGCTGTGTTTGTATTAGCGAAGAGCAAAAACGGGCACAAGGAGAGTTTTCGATAGTCGAAGCAGTCAATCATCGGTGGAATCCCTGTAGTGTACTGCTTATGTACCAGAGCACGGGCGGTCTCTATTTCAAAAGCCGAGGATGCGCAGTATTCAAAAACAGATTCAAGGTACTCGTTCCCTAGGGCTTTGTATATAGCTGCACGGCTAGGGCGAAGCTGGCGTGCCAAATTAAGCGCTGTCAGGTCGGACGCTAGCAAACCAACAATATCGTAGCTCTCTGTAAAGATGCGAAGACCTCGTTTAAGTAGTTCGGCCCTTATTATTACGGTATTGCGATTCAAACTAGACTTGTAGCTAAAGAAAAAGGAACCGGGTAACCGTGTACCTTGGCGTAGAGATGTTCTGCTTTTGGTGGATTCACCTACCGGAGAGGTAAGCCAGTTACTCATAGGCTTGAGTGTGTACTGGGGATGGTTACCGGCGGTATGCGTAATATCAAGTACACCCCGAGACGTTAAATGTCTAAGTGCGGCAGCAACAGCGGTCTTTCCCATCCCTGTTGCGTCAGTGAGATTCTGGCGAGACGGCATGAAGGCGTCCGAGTGAAACAATAGATGCATCAGGATAACAAACCCCCCCGAATCGAGCCTTAAATCCAAAAGCTCCCGCCGCAGCGTAAGGTACTTAGTTGTTTTAGCTTTTACCGCTTGATACGTACTCTCAACATACTCTGATTTCCCTAACATAAACCCTCTCAGTAAATTGCGATCAATACTACTTTCAACCGTATCGGCAGACCCAAACGAAAGTCAAGCTCTATTTCTACCTGACCTAGAATTCAACCCAAGGGGTACCCTGGTATCAAAACCGGACAGGGGGTACCCTGGTATCAAAACCAGCCAAGGGGTACCCTGTCCGGTTTGAAGGATAGCTTGTCCGGTTTTAATTTCCAAACAGGTACCCAACTAGTGCTTGTTAAGGTACCCACCCCGGTCATGTAAAGCAAAATTCTAAGTTTGTAATCAACCTGGGGTAGGCTGGTTTTAGGTACCCCCCCTGCCCGTGCGACGGGCAGCTATTAATAATAACTAATAAAAACTTATTAATAAAAAAAAAAACTAACAATAAAACCAATGCGCGAGGCGCAAATTGCTGCGCGCTCCGCTTGCACACTTCGGAATCCGGAAGGCGGTGGATCATTCTTACCTCCAGCAATGAAGCCAACTCCCTCCTGAAGGCATTTCCTCTCTGAAGCCTACTTTTAGCCCTCCTGTGATGCCCTAGACCTCTGACCCTTGTCAGTGTAGCCATTGAGCTTTAGAACGTCACCTTGAGGCTGAAAACAACTTTCCCCTGTAGCCCTGTGCCCATGTAGCCAAAAGTAGCACCATTGCAAAACTAGAACATCCAAGGTAAAATCATGTAGCAACTCATGAAGGATTTGAAATGATTAATAAAACTAGCATTTCTGATGTGAATACTACCCCTGGACTGACTGGAATTGGGAACCTACTGGGTAAAAGCCCTGTAGCCTCCTTCAATCTCGACGGCATAGAAAATCTTATCAACACCAAAGGGTTTTTGGGGTTTCATATCAAATCGGCGATAAATCCCGACAGAAACACGGTCACTGCTGGCTTAAATCCTAACGATAACGGCTACTCACGTATTTTCTACTCTGTTCATCCTGTACGTCTGGTGCCAACAAACATGAGCCTGACGGATACCCTTACGCGTGTCGGGTTAGCGATTCAAGGCAGTTCTGTACTCAACCTTTCTGGATCCTACTTAGACAACCCAAACGCAAGAGTTCACGCAAAAACCGGCGACCTTATTGTAATGAACCCGAGTTTCACCGAGGTCTACGATCAGATCGTCGACTACGACGGAGAAGCGGTACTAAAACTTCACTACCCTGCCCGTGAGGTGGACTACCTAGCGTCCTCGAAACAAGCCTTCGAGTTTGGCGTAGACTTCCTACTTACCCCGGACGGCTCAATTCAGTGGCTGAGAGGTGCACTCAGTCCTTCCAAGGGGGACGTGCTTAGCATCGTGTACACAGCCTCACCCATCTACGTAGTAAACCGCGTAGAGCATAGTTTGCGAATTCTGCCTAGTAACACCACGGGCAACGGTAGTAGCCCAAGACAAGCGCGCTACGCGCCTCAACTGCTTTTAGCCAATCTCTCAAACGTTCGATCCGAGGGACCTTCCTTTGACCCATTCTCACTTCCTGTCGTCCAAGACTGGCAAAAATATTTACTCGCTCACGAAAAATACTAAAGGAACCAGCAGCATGCAAGACTTAGACAAAAAGAACGACCCTCTCAATGCGGAACAACCACCGAAAGACGTGAAGAAGCTCGTAGCGGCATTCCAAACTGTATTTGAACACCAAAACGGGCGCATGCCTGACGAAGGCGAAGTAGGTGAATTTCTACAAGCTGCTGGCCTAGAGGAAGAAGTAGACAAGAGTGAAGGCGATGAACCCGATGTGCTACATACCCAGGTCATTGAAAGTAAGAACGGTGACCCTTTGTTTTACCTTCTACCAAACGACCGCTGCTTTGACGTAGAGCAAGGCGCGTGGCTTTCCAATGTTCCCAGTTTTGTCGCAGAGCTTCAAGCAAGACCTATGAACCGAGAAGATTTAGTTCCTATGATCATTCATGGTCTTGTAGACCCTCAAAGTTTCGCGGCGCTTAAGGAAAGAAAGCTCGTGAGCAATGTAGTAGTTCGGTTGTACGACCAAATGAACCAGCAGCAAGAGTTAGTTAAATCGGTTGATTCGGTTGATTCTGACGAAGGTTACGACTTGTTCAATGACGGTGATTTTGACGACAGCGACTTGAACGAATTCGGCACAAACGAAAGCAATGGCGTCGAATTTGCGCCGTTGGTTGAAGCTCAGGTTGGTCCCAACCAAGTCGACGAGCTGTTTCGCCTAGCTCAAATCTACACGCTCGATAAGCGTCTTGAGGAAGCGATTCGCAAAATAGTACGCGACGAAATTGGCGTAACGTCAGTTGAGCCACTTGAGCAATCGTTGGACCTCGCAGCGGCAGACCGCATGCATCAAGCCGATGCAGCGGCTAATGAAACCAGTAACGCTGGGGTCGTCCCTGGTAACTACTCACCGGTGTAATCATGGCAGACGAGAAGAGCCCTTTTGATGAAGCGCTCGAGTTCTTTGGTCGTGTGGCTAAAGGATTAGAGATCGGTATTATCAAAGCTATGACAGCTTCTCCTTTGCTTATAAAGCAAGAATTTGCATCGCAAGCAAAGCGCAAGCTCAACACATCCAGAGACACTTACCTAGCCGCCATAGATATCGACATTAAAGGTGGCGTTATTATAGTAGAACTTGACCCTAAAAACTGGTTGGCGCAGGCTGTAGAAGATGGTGCCAGTGCATTTGACCTTCATAAAATGCTACAGACGTCTCAAAAAGTGAGAATAAGCCGTGAAGGCTTTCGCTGGCTAACGATACCGATGGAGAAAACAAAGAGCAGTACACTCAATCCCGGAACAAGTGTAGGGCAGCAACTTGACCAAAAGATTCGAAACGCCTTGAACGGTAAACCTCGCTGGACAATCCCCTACACAAGCCAACGACCCGATGGCACAGTGACGTCAGCCGAAACTCTAATCACTAAAGACCCCGAGCTTATAGGGCTCTCAAGAATCCGTCGGTACTCTAGCCCTGAAGACCCACCGCGAGGGAAGCGCCCTATTTCAAGTCAATTTGTTTTGTTTCGTAGGATGTCTGAAAATCCTCGCAGTAAATCGTATGGCCGGTGGCAGCATCCTGGAATTACAGAAAGAAGTCTGTTTCCTGCTGTAGAGACTTGGGCGAACACGACGTTAATTAAGATTATTGAAAAAATTATGACCAATTCGGTAGACAAGGAATTGAAATGAGTTTTTACGCACCACATATTTCGTTAGCCGCTGTTCTTAAGGATAAGGTAGCTAATCTCGAAAACTACGCACCCGACCTGTTCTTAGTCTTCGAAGAATTTATTTGCATTCCCGATTCCGCCGCCCTTGTGGGCGGCTACAAGTACGTCAAGCAAATCATGGAGTCGCTCGTAGGCCCTAACAAGAAACCCATTGATGTGCAGCTCTACAACACCCCGACACCGCCCGGAAACTATGCCTTGTTTGTTGAGTTCCTTGGAAGCTCGGGCGAGGAGCAATTCTTAGGTGAGCACGCAGGCTACTCCTACACGCCTAACGTCACGAAGAAGATCTTTACTTCTTTTACACCACGCAATCTGCTTGCTTCCTGCCCAAAGACATTGATATTAAACCCTGCGGAAATTAATGAATGTGCTCTTTGGCCTCTTCAAGAAGCTGCGGTTTCAACATCAGCTGACTGCGAAGAAACATTTATTCTAAAGTCGGTTATTCTTTTAAACGGGCTTTTAAATCTTGAGTTTGACCGCGCAATCGACAAAAGTTTATTAGGCCGAAGTTGGGTTACTAGGGCTCCGTCGTTCGGCACGGTTAACGCTTACTCTGGTACCATCGACGATGTGCGCTTGCGGGTTATTCTTAGAACCGTAGGCGAAATCGAAATACACTTACTCATGGCTATGTTGACACGTTGGCTTATTAAGCTAGCACGTACCGATTTGAGGTTTACAGCCGACAATCTTCAAGCGTCTCGGGTCACGCAAGGCGCTCCTTCGTTAGAGTCCGAAAGCCCAGATGTCTTTGTGACCGCCTTTGACTTTTCCTGCCGTTCAGGCGATACTTGGATCTCAAACCGTACTCCAACATCTAGTCATATGGGTCTGGCTGTTGGAGCCGAGAGTACCGACGAAAGCGAGACCATCCTATATGTCTAAGAAACCGCAATCAAAAACAAGTGCGCCAAAAAAGCCACACGTTACCGAAGAAGTTTCCGAGCTTCTACCGACCACCGACAACACTGATACAAAGACGGAAGAAATTCCTCAAGTCGTAGAAGTGCTCGCCGATACCCCCGAAAGAACAATGCACTCTGAGCACGGTGCCCTTTACGAGCTGGACGAAGCTGCGCAAACTTTGATTGCACATTTCAACCCGAGTTGGTTACCGAGCATTCGCGCTTATGCCAAGTCTCATGGGCTTTCTCCACAGTGCCCTCTCGCTCTGTGGTCGTGGTTATTTAAATCTTGGGGTGCCGTTCTTAAAACTTAATTTTTTGAGAGGATTTTTGTGAAACTCGCATTTGGTTCGAAGGCCCGCAGTGGAAAAGACACCGCAGCCGAGTATCTGACCTCTCTATACGGAGGTACAAGCTTTAAGTTCGCCTCCGCCATCTACGACATCTCCCGTTATGCCTACACGCGTGCAGGTCTACCCTTTGAAAAAAACGCTAAGCTGCTTCAGTTTTTAGGGACAGACTTTGGGAGGTCGATCGATAAAGACATTTGGGTGAAGTCTTGCCTAGCCGACATTCAGCGGTTCGAGGACGTTAATTCTGTAGAGAACATTTTTGTTACAGACTGTCGCTTCGAGAACGAAGCTGACGCATTAAAACAAAGCGGTTTTGTCCTTGTACAGATTGACCGATCTGCCGACCTTCGTGGTGATATTGGTCGCGACCCTAACCACCCCTCCGAGATTGCATTAGACCATTATACTCGGTGGGATTACACGATCGGCAACAACGGGACGCTCGAAGAATTTCATAATAAAATTCACACCTTATATTTACAGCTTCTCGACTCTTCCCCGCAGTAAAATGGAATTTCCACTTCTCTAAACATGTCCACCGAGGTTGTCGCTGTGTCCTTTCCAAATCTTCTTGCCGAGATTGCTTTTTACCGTACTTACTCCGCAGTCAAGCCTAATGGCTATAAAGAATCCTGGGACGATGTCGTCCTTAGATATCAGAATTGCCTGATCAAACGCTATTCACACCTAGAGCAAGATATTAAGGACGCTTGCGAATTTGTTAAACTGTCCAAGATTCTTCCCTCGATGCGAATGCTCCAGTTTGCCGGAACTGGGATTGAGCGAGAAAATGCTAGGGCTTTTAACTGCTCAGCTACCAACATTACTAGTTTTCGTACTATTGCTGAGAACATGTACGTTCTACTCTGCGGCGCGGGTAATGGATTTAGCGTCCAACAAGAACACATTTCGCACTTACCCGTTATTTCTGAAGGCTACGCCCAAACTTTTGTTATCACGGACGACAAAGCAGGCTGGTGTGACTCTGTTATTGCTCTTCTTGAGAACCCTCAAGTCACGTTCAATTACGACCTCGTGCGCCCCTCAGGAGCACGAATTAGCACTGGAGGTACCGCAAGCGGTCCTGAGCCCTTGCGCACTGCGCATGAGGCGGTACGAGCGATTCTTCAAAACGCCACAAACCGGCAGCTCTTTGATATAGAAGTAGCAGACGTAGAGTGCTTGTTCAGCGACGCTGTAATCGTCGGTGGCGTGCGCCGTAGCGCCCGCATCTGTATTTTCGATAACGAATCTAAAGCAATGTGCGAATATAAATCCGGTACTTGGTGGCAAAACCACCCTTACAGGGCGCGCACTAACATTTCGGCAATGCTAAAACGAGACGAAGTAACCCAAGACCAGTTCAACGAAGTCCTCGACGCTTGCTTTAATAGTATGTCTGGTGAACCCGGAGTTTTTTGGTCAAACAACAAATCAATGATCACCAATCCGTGTGTCGAGATTGCGTTAAACAACAAACAGTTTTGCAATCTTACGACCGTCAACATAGCTTCCTGCAAAGATTCTTCAGACTTTTACGAGCGGGCTCTGAAGGCCACTTTCTTGGGGACCCTCCAAGCAGGATTTACCGATTTTGCGTACCTTTCCCCCGAATGGAAAGAAATTACAGACGCTGAGGCTCTCTTAGGCGTCAGTATGACAGGTATCTGTGACAACTGGCCGCTTATCGTAAGTTTAGCAGAATCAGGGTTTATGAGTAAGACTGTAGCAGCTATGCGGGTAACTAACGCACGTGTAGCCGCACTAATCGGTATCCGACCCGCAGCACGTATCACGTGTGTTAAACCCGAAGGTACCACCTCGTCGGTCTTAGGTACTTCAAGTGGAGCCAACGCAACATTTAGCCCCTATTTCATTCGAACTGTAAGAGTTGATAAAGCCAACCCCGTAGGTGCGCATTTAGCTCGTGTCCTTAGTGGGACCCCCTTTATCGAAGAAGACGTTACAAAATCCTCGATGTGGGTTGTAAGCGTCCCGATGAAAAGTCCCGCCGTCATTACTGAACAGAATCAAAAAGCCTTAGACGCTCTTGAACGCGTCAAGCTGCTTCACACCTTTTGGATACGCCCAGGTCATGTCTACGGGGACAATACGCATAACGTGTCTTGTACAATTAACTACAGGGACCACGAAAAAGAAGAGGTTAAAGCGTGGATGTGGGAGAACCGTGAGTCTTACGCAGGGATCGCACTCTTTCCTCTGTATGATTCAACGTACGCCCAAGCGCCGTATCAGTTGAGTACAGAAGACAAGTACAACGAGCTTATCAAGTGCTTGCCTCCGATAGACCTCGCCTCGGTGTTCTACGGACTAGACGCCGAAGACACTCGCAAAGAGATTCTGGCTTGCGCCGGTGGAAGTTGCGAAATCACCTAACCATTGCTTTTAACTCCAGAACGTGTAAAATGGCTATAGAGTTATCTAGAGTGATAATTTTAAAAACCGTAACATGTTAATATTGGAGACTTAAATGTCAGGACAAATCGCATCATTGAGGTTGCTCGAACAACTAGTTGAGACTCAGCTCAAAAATTTCGGATTCAAGGCTCCTGTAGTCCTTGAAGCTAAACTCGTTGACGGAAAACCGTCACTATACGTCAACTACTCCGACGCCACCCTCAGCGCTACTGACGCAGCTGTTCAGATTCGTCTAGTATTCGCTAACGCAGCTTTTGCTGACATTGCTCAACAGAGCATCAATGGTTCGGCTATTGTCGCTGGACCGGTTTCAGCTCTAGTTGTTGCTTTTGCCGCTGCTTCAGACGGTTCAACTCCACAGTTGGGCAAGCTAGTAATTCAAACAGTTCAAGCGCTTAACCGCAATAACATTCCGACAAGCCTCTGCCTTGCCGATCCCGCTGGCCCAGTACCTGCACTTAAAGGTCTCAACGGCGCTACTGCCGACGCAAACATTCCTGCGGCTTTGGGTATTTTCCAAGAAGCTCCTCTTTCTTCAACCGGTGGATAACCCTAAAAGAAAGGAGCACACCACATGTCTAGATATACTACACACGCTAAGGCTATGGCTGACGCGCTGACTCCCGAACAGGTTGTCGCCCAGCTTAACACCTTGGCTACACAACTAGAAACGCTACAGAAATCAACCCCGATGTACAAAGCCGACGAAGACCAAGCACCTCTGGACGGCGAAATGCCTCCGATGGAAGGCGAGCAACCCCCTATGGAAGGCGAGCAACCCCCTATGGACCCAATGGCTCCCGAAGGCGAGATGCCTCCTATGGACCCAATGGCTCCTGAAGGCGACCCCGCTTTAGACGCAGATCCAGACGCAGCTCCTGCTGAAGGCGCTGAACAAGAAGTAGAGCAAGCAATTGAAGGCGGCGACGAAGCTGAACTTCGAGAAGTGTTCGGCGACATGGAAGGCGAAGAACTCAGCCAACTGGTTGAATTTCTTGTTAAACTCCAAGAAGAAAAGTCGGCGCAGGTTGACAAATCGTCGGCTGGTATGGACCCACTTGCTATGAGCGAGTGCTTTACGGATATGAAAAAGAGCCAAAACGCCTTGCAAGCTCAAGTGGCAGCTCTTACAAAGAGCATCACTACTTTGACTGCACAAGTCAAAAAGCCCGCTCCCCGCCCCGCAAGCCGCCCTGCCATGATGAACAGCGAATCACTCTCTAAGAGCGACCGCTTTCCTGAGATGCTGAAAAAGAGCGAAGTTGTTGAATTTCTTGGCACTCAGATTCGCCGAGCTGGTAAGCCAGACGCCGACCTTTTGAGCCTTTGGCAAGACGCTTCCGCTACTGGGGAAGACCCATCAGCTCTTCGTAGTCTCTACAGCCGTGCCGAACGCATTGGCGTAAAGATTCCCCACAAGTAATCGCGCAGCCCAATCGCTTAAAATAGCCTTAGAGCCCTAGTTCTCTAAGGCTTTTTCTTTTGGAGATCATATGAAACGAATCTGGACTTGTAGGCGAACGTTCCTCGCCGTCTTGGGAATAGCCTGCCTTACTTTTTTAGGTTACAGGATGGGTAGCACCGACGTGGCTCTAAGCATAGCTGGAATAGTAGCGTCAATTGCGGGTTCAAACGCTTTTGAGGCGGGTAAAAAGCAACTACCAAAGGCGGATGCTTCATGAACCCACGTGACACCTCCTCTGTTTCTTTCACAAGCCAAGACCAATTGGCAGCCCTCTGTCGAAAAGCACAAAAGGGTGCTACGATAGGGAAATACATTGTGAGCGGGGTGGTGCTCTTAGCCCTTCTCGCTCTTCTGCTTCAAATCAACAACTAAAAGGATTTCACAATGCTCGGCAAAAAGATCAAAGACAAAATGAATACATGTTGGGGTGGCTCTATGGAAAAAGCGGATGGCTGCGAGAAAGCGCCCAAGCTGGAAAAGTCCAAAGAAGAAAAAGCCCTCTTGCTAAAGTCTGTCGTTAAAAAATTAAAACTCTAAGGTGACCGTTGTGCAACCCACTCGCTTGTCTTCGCTGGTCCGTAAATTAAAAAATAAAGTGGTAGCGCGCAGGGAAAATACTTTACATCCTGACGTTCATGCACAACTCTGGTCGGAACCAGAGGCCGAAACGATGCAAAAGTCAGACAAGCTCCCACACTACCAAAAGTTTATGGGCACTCACCCTAAAGCTCAAGAAACAGCAAGCTGGGTGGATGATAATATAAGCCACCGAGGGTTGGCTGAATTTGGCATGAGGCAAGCCAAGACAAGACCAGAAGGGTTAGGCAACGAAGAAAAGTCTCAACTAAAGCACTTTAACGATTCCCTACACATGCCGGAAGTGAAAAAGGGCGCAGGAGAGTTGACGAAAGATCACACTTGGGAAAGTGGGATTGAAAAGTTAAACGCACATGAAGCGGCGTACACTGAAAAACATAAAAAAATAGCACCCTCGCTTGTGCCTTCGGAAGGCGAAAAACTCCTTGACTTAGGCGAAGGCGTCGGCCTTTATAATCTACCTCTTGATGGTGCGCGCAAGAACAAACATGAAGCAGTGGGCATGGGTCACTGCGCTACTGCACTTGAGGGTGGTGATCTTTGGTCGATCCGCAAAGACCATGGCAACGGGATGGTGGAACCTATGGTTACCCTTTCTCACGCGGATGGGTACGTAGGTGAAGTGAAGGGAAAACACAACTGGAAGCCTTCAGAAAAACACCACTCAGCTATTTTGAAAGTTTTGGCAAGTGACTTAGTAAAGGGTTTTGTTGGTGGCGGTTATGCGCCAGAAAGCAATTTTAGCTTAAATGACGTAAAACCTGAATGGAAACAGAAGCTCACATCCGTTAAGCCTACGCTCATGCAAAAACCTTACATAGAAACGTTACCGCTACCATTTGCGGACGGGTATAACCACGAGCCCGACGTCCCGACAATTGCAAAAATCAAAGACCCTGCAAAAATGCTTCGCCTCGCCCAAGCAAGCGAGCCCAAATCCGCTGTTCACAATTACTCAGCCAAAAACCCCAACATTTCTCCCGAAGTTGCACAGCACTTAGCGCAAACAAACAACCCAGGCTCTAGGGTTCACGAAAACTTAGCCAAAAACCCCAACCTCTCTCCAGAAGTTGCACATCATTTAGTCCAAACAAACAAGCCCAGATCCGGCGTTCACGTTCTCTTAGCCGAAAACCCCAACCTTTCTCCAGAAGCTGTGAAGCACTTAGCCCAAACAAACGAGCCCGATTCGCCCGTTCACGGAATCTTAGCCGAAAACCCCAACCTTTCTCCCGAACTTGCGCAGCACTTAGCCCAAACAAACGAGCCCGATTACCCCATTCACAACAGCTTAGCCAAAAACCCCAACCTCTCTCCAGAAGTTGCACATCATTTAGCCCAAACAAACAAGCCCGATTCCGACGTTCACAAATACTTAGCCAAAAACCCCAACCTCCCACCAGAAGTTGCACAACATTTAGCCCAAACAAACAAGCCAGGGGCCTTCGTTCACGTACTCTTAGCCAAAAACCCCAACCTCTCTCCAGAACTCGCACATCATTTAGCCCAAACAGACAAGCCAGGGGCCTTCGTTCACAACAGCTTAGCTCAAAACCCCAACCTCTCTCCAGAACTCGCACATCATTTAGCCCAAACAAACAAGCCCGATTCCTCCGTTCACCTTGCCTTAGCCAAAAACCCCAACCTTTCTCCCGAACTTGCACATCATTTAGCCCAAGCAAGCGGACCCGCATCCGGCGTTCACCTTGCCTTAGCCAAAAACCCCAACCTTTCTCCAGAACTCGCACATCATTTAGCCCAAGCAAACGAGCCCGTATCCTCCGTTCACCTTCTCTTAGCCAAAAACCCCAACCTTTCTCCAGAAGCTGCGCAGCATTTAGCCCAAACAAACAAGCCCGATTCCTCCATTCACGCATACTTAGCTGAAAACCCCAACCTTTCTCCAGAAGCTGCGCAGCATTTAGCCCAAACAAACAAGCCCGATTCCGACGTTCACAACAGCTTAGCCCAAAACCCCAAATACGCACATCTTGCGTTATCCGCACCACGCCCTCAACAAGCTACGCACATCCAAAAACTTATCGGCATTCTCAACGACGAAAACGCTGATAGAGGTCTTCAACGTCAAGCCGCACAAGAAATTAAAACAAGAAGAGAAGAAGAACTGCAACACCGACTGTCTGACAAAGGCGATATGCAAGACCTCTTAAATTTAGCGGAATCTTCAGACGACGACGTGTCTGAAAAAGCCACTAAAGAAATTCAGAGAAGAAACCTACAAAAATCAATGCGTAAGTCCGAGAGCAAGGCCAAAACAAGTGTAGTAGCTAAGTTAAAAGCCAAAATAACTACAAAACCAAAAGACGCTCCGGTTCCTCCCCACGAGGTCATTGATTCAGGCATTTTGACGCCTTTCCATCAAACGTTAATTATGCACGGATCAAAAGTCTCATTAAAAGAAGCACGCGTCGGGCATTCAGAAGTAAACCCTAGCAGTAATAAGGAGCGGGCGGTGAATAAGGATCTTAAAAAGGGCGATATCGTTGGTGGAAACCCTGAAGCAAAAGAAAAACTAGCACTCACGAACGAAAACAGGGTGTCTTCGAGCCCCGCCGCGATTGGTGCATATAAAAAACCATTTCAATTTACACAGCGCGACGGGGCTAGTGGACGGCGCGTTAACGTACAAACCAGCAGTGGTAAAAATATCATGTCACATTTTGACCATGCGGCGCATCAAGACTTCAGCTCTGCGGATCACAAAGAAGCCGCCGTTGCCCACCAGAGACACCTTATTGAGTTAAAGGAGGGTCGACCGCACCCAGACCTTCTAAAGTTTCATCAAGACCAGTACAAAAACCATTGGCAGCAACACCAAGATCTAAAGAACCGGAGTAACACGATGTTAGGTAAGTCCTTAAAGGCAAAGTTTCTCAAAAAGGCTTCTCTTGACAAATCACAGACTTTAAGCCATTCTTCAGCGCCTAAGCTTTCCAAGTCCTCCACGCTGGGACAGAGAATCAAGGCTGCTCTGGCAAGTCCTGAGATGCCGACCTTTCCACGGAACCACCACTCCGAAGTGCCTCACCATGACCCCCGAGACGTAAAATATTTTGATATCGAGGAATAAAAGTGGAAAAGTTAGCAAAAGCTGGGTTTACACAACTGAAACAGATGTTTGCGGAAACCAACGATCACGACCACGTCGTAAAATGGGCTGCTGACAGCATCAAACCTAACGACATGCAGTCTTGGTACTTGCGCAACTATAAGCAAAATCCGGCTATTCACACAAAGGCCAACCAAGAAAAAATCGCACATTTTTCTGGAATGCATGGTCTTTCTGAGGATATCAAAAACGTTAAATTAGATAAAAACGACACGTTAGAATCAGGTTTAGCGAAATACGATCAGGCTGAAAAAAAATGGCAATCCAGTAGTGGGAGCCGTTTTACTGCTCCAGAAGGTAAGAAGATCGTTGACCTTGGTAACAACATGGGTTGGTACAATCTCAAAAAGCCTACGTCAGATGAAGAGGCTAGCTGCATGGGACATTGTGGAAATTATGGAAATCCTCACGAAAAAGACCAAATTTTTTCTTTGCGAAAAGAAGTAAAAGTTGGAAACAAGACCTATCACGAGCCTATGTCAACTGCCATTTACAATAAAGGTTGGCTGGGGGAAATGAAAGGTCGAGCAAATTCTCGTCCAGGTGCGAAGTTTCATGAACACTATGCGGCACTGTTGAAACACCCTAAAATCAAAGGGTTAATCGGGGCGGGGCATAAACCACACGAAAATTTTCATTTCGACGACCTAAGCCCAGAACTTCAACAGCAAGTCAAAACAGCAAACCCAAAGATGGTGGACTTAAGAAGTAATGCTTGGGACACAGCAACAAAACATAAAGCCACAGCGTCCGTTCCGAAAATTGAAAAGTATCAGAGCACTGTCAAAGACATTCACCGATCGACTGAACTGAAAGATCAATTGGATCAGGGACATCCAATGGACGCTCTTGACCCAAACGACTTAAGACTAGTCGTTGATCATCCAGCTTTTCAAAAAGGGCACCTTGACAAATTAGTAAAGGGTCTAGCGGATCAAAAAGGCATCAAGGATGTGTATTCAAAACTCCAAGCATATGGCGCTATTGAGAGATCCCCACATTTAAACGACCAGCACATCGACCACTTAATCGATTCAGATGAAACGGCTAACACAGCTCAATTATTAAGAAAAAAACTCAACCAAAGCCACGTAGACAACATCGTTCAAAAAGCTCCTGCCATGGCAGCAGAACAGTTAAAAGACCACCGTCTGTTAAACCAAAGCCACATAACCCATATTGTTAAAGAATACCCCGGTAGAGCAGCCCTATATTTAAACAACCACCCCCTCTTAAACGCAACCCACATAGACCAAATTGCTCAAAAAGCACCCCACGCAGCAGCCGTACATTTAAAAGACCACCCCCTTCTCAACGCAAGCCACATAGACCACATTGTCCGACAAGAACCCAGAGAAGCAGCGAAACATTTAAAAGACCACCCCCTCTTAAACGCAAGCCACATAGACCGTATTGCGCAAGACGAACCCTTCGCCGCAGCAAGACATTTAACCGACCACCCCGTCTTCAACGCAAGCCACATAGACCGTATTGTCCAACAAGACCCCGCTTCCGCCGCCGCAAATTTAAAAGACCACCCCCTCTTTAACCAAAGCCACCTAGACCAAATTGTTCAAGGCAACTCCGGCGCAGCAGCCGTACATTTAAAAGACCACCCCCTTCTCAACGCAAGCCACATAGACCGTATTGTTCAAAAAGAACCCGGCACAGCAGCCTACCATTTAAACAACCACCCCCTCTTCAACGCAAGCCACATAACCCAGCTTGCCCAAAAAGACCCCAACGCCGCAGCCCTATATTTAAATAATCACCGCCTCTTCAACCAAAGCCATATAGACCACATTGTTCAAGAGCACCCCAACGCAGCGCTAGAGTATTTAAGAAAACACCCCCTTCTCAACGTAAGCCACATAACCCATATTGCCCAAAAAGAACCCGGCGCAGCCGCCCAATATTTAAACGACCACCCTCTCTTCAACGCAAGCCATATAGACCACATTGTTCAACAAGACCCCTATAGAGCAGCTGGATTTTTAAACGACCACCCCCTCTTTAACCAAAGCCACATAACCCATATTGTTCAAGAAGCACCCCACATAGCAGCCGAATATTTAAAAGACCACCCCCTTCTCAACCAAAGCCATATAGACCACATGGTTCAAGAAGCACCCTTCAGAGCAGCCGCATATTTAAAAGACCACCCCCTTCTCAACCAAAGCCATATAGACCACATTGTTCAAGAAGCACCCCACATAGCAGCCGAATATTTAAAAGACCACCCCCTCTTTGCAGAAGCTATGAGACGCGCTAAAGCTAAAAAAGTACAGAAACCCGAAGCAACTGCTCCGCTAACCAAATCTGAGAAAAACTTAAAGAGCGTCGTTCAAAAATTGAAACGTAAGGCTACACCACAAACACCAGACACAGCGTTCGAAGCCCAAACCGCTAGGAAAAACCTTCTCAGTAGTATAGCATCCAAACTGAAGAAGATACCCGCTGGCCCAACTTGAATAGGCTACTCAACCTTGACCCGAGACGTAAAATATTTTGATATCGAGGAGTAAAAGTGGAAAAGTTAGCAAAAGCTGGGTTTACACAACTGAAACAGATGTTTGCAGATTCGGACGATCACGACCACGTCGTTAAGTGGGCTGCTGACAGCATCAAACCAAACGACATGCAGTCTTGGTACTTGCGAAATTACAAACAAAATCCGGCTATTCACACAACGGAAAACCAAGAAAAAATTGCACATTTTTCGGGAATGCATGGTCTTTCCGAGGATATCAAAAACGTTAAGCTGGACAAGAACGACACGTTAGAATCAGGTTTAGCGAAATACGATCAGGCCGAGAAAAAATGGCAATCCAGTAGTGGGAGCCGTTTCACGGCTCCAGAAGGTAAGAAGATCGTTGAGCTTGGGAACGGTATGGGTTGGTACGATTTAAAGAAGCCGGTGTCAAGTGAAGAGGCTAACTGCATGGGCCATTGTGGAAATTCGGGAAATCCTCACGAAAAAGACCAAATTTTTTCTTTGCGAAAAGAAGTAAAAGTCGGAAATAAAACGTACCACGAGCCCATGTCAACTGCTATTTACAATAAGGGTTGGTTAGGCGAAATGAAAGGTCGAGCCAATTCTCGTCCAGGTGAAAAGTTTCATGAACACTACGCGGCACTCCTAAAGCACCCTAAAATCAAAGGGTTAATCGGTGCGGGGCATAAACCACAAGAAAATTTTCATTTCGACGACTTGAGCCCAGAACTTCAACAACAAGTCAAAACAGCAAATCCGGCAATGGTGGACTTAAGAAGTAATGCTTGGGACACAGCAACAAAATACAAAGCCACGGCGTCCGTTCCTAAAATTAAAAAATATCAGCATACTGTCAAAGACATTCACCGATCCACGGAACTGAAAGATCAATTGGATCAGGGACATCCAATGGACGCGCTCAAGTCAAGCGACTTAAGACTAGTCGTTGACCATCCAGCTTTTCAAAAAGGACACCTTGACAAATTAGTAAAAGGTATAGCTAACCAAAAAGGCATCAAGGATGTGTATTCAAAACTCCAAGCCTACGGTGCTATTGAAAGATCTCCGCATTTAAACGACCAACACATCGACCACTTAATCGATTCAGATGAGATCGCTAACACAGCGCAACTATTAAGAAAAAAACTCAACCAAAGCCACGTAGATAGCATTGTGCAAAAAGCTCCCGTCATGGCAGCAAAACAGTTAAAAGACCACCGTCTGTTAAACCAAAGCCACGTAGACCACATTGTTCAAAAAGCCCCTGGCATGGCAGCGGAATATTTAAACGACCACCCCCTCTTCAACGCAAGCCACATAGACCACATTGCTCAAAAATACCCCTCCAAAGCAGCTGGATATTTAAACGACCACCCCCTCTTCAACCAAAGCCACCTAGACCATATTGTTCAAGAGTACCCCAACGCAGCCGAATATTTAAAAGACCACCCCCTATTCAACCAAAGCCACGTAGATAGCATTGTGCAAACAGACCCCGGCATGGCAGCAGAACAGTTAAAAGACCACCGTCTCTTTAATCAAAGTCATATAGACCGTATTGCGCAAGAATCACCCTACTCAGCAGCAGAACAGTTAAAAGACCACCCCCTTCTCAACCAAAGCCACATAGACCACATTGTTCAAGAAAACCCCCGCGTAGCCGCCCAATATTTAAATAAGCACCTCCTCCTCAACCAAAGCCACATAGACCACATTGTTCAACAAGACCCCCGCTTAGCAGCCTCCCGTTTAAAAGACCACCCCCTTTTCAACCAAAGCCACATAACACATATTGTTCAACAAGAACCCAGCGAAGCAGCGGAACAGTTAAAAGACCACCCCCTTCTCAACCAAAGCCACATAGACCACATTGTTCAAGAAAACCCCCGCGTAGCCGCCCAATATTTAAATAAGCACCTCCTCCTCAACCAAAGCCACATAGACCATATTGTCCAAAAAGAACCCAGCAAAGCAGCCTACCGTTTAAAAGACCACCCACTCTTCAACGCAAGCCACGTAGATCACATTGTCCAAAACGTCCCCTATTCCGCAGTCGAGGCTTTACAAAACCACCCCCTCCTCAACCAAAGCCACATAGACCACCTTGTTCAACAAGTACCCCACATAGCAGCCGAATATTTAAAAGACCACCCCCTCTTTGCAGAAGCTGTGAGACGAGCCGAAGCTAAAAAAGTACAGAAATCCGAAGCAACTGCTCCGCTAACCAAATCTGAGAAAAACTTAAAAAGCGTCGTTCAAAAATTGAAACGTAAGGCTACACCGCAAAAGCCTTGGAACCCAGAATCATACGGGTATGACGACGGCTCCGACGATGTTTACAATGACATCGACGACGCGGTAGATCATCACAACCTATCCGCAAACCGTCGTATGGAAAGATATCAGGAAATAAATCCGGAACACACAGAAAAAATGATGGACCCGAGTGAGTTAATTCCCTCTGCGCACCTACCTCAAACGTCAGGTTGGTTAAAGCAGCACCCGGAGCAAGAGTGGATCAATCGCTTGAAAGAGCAATTTCCAGATCGAGATTTCGCTCACACTTTAGACAAAAAGAATAAAAAAGCGTTATCGCCAGCCATCACCATCAACGGTGAACTTGCGGACGGTTATGGACGAGCCCACCTTGCGCATGCCCTTGGTGAGCACTTACCGACGTATGATTATAAAAGAAAATTACAAAAATCCATCGTAGGCGTACCGCAAATGAAAAAATCCAACGACCTTGCCCAAGACCTTAAGAAACAGGGCGCAAAAGACCCCAAAGCCATACTTCAAACGCAAAAAGAAAAAGAAGACCTAAAGAAAGGCGACGTAGTAACTTTAGGCGCAAAAATCAAAGCAAAGATCAAAGCAAAAAAAGAAAGCTCTTCCACGGAAGCGTCAACGGTAAAACGGCTTTCCCCGGAAGAGCAATTGGCCAATAGAAAAAAACATCAGGCTGAGGCAAACAGCTCCGCAATGACCGACGTCTCTTCTCATAGGAGAGGAGCCTACGCCCCGCAGAATAGTGCAGCGGAACGCCTGAAGGAACGTGCTGAGACAGTTAAAAAGCTAAAAGACCAAAGCGACCATAAAGACCGCCTCGTTCACATGATGGGCGAACAACACGGACCCGTAGGCGCTTCCGCAGCAAGCCATGTTTTTGAAGCAAACGCAGATCGTTATTCGTTATCGTTAAATCGTGACGACACCCGTGAAAAGGAACGCGTCGCAGGAAAAGCGAAGACCTATATTACGCATTACGGACAGACGCCCGAAGGGCACCACGTGTTTCTTCACCAGAACGCAGGATTAGCCCGTCTTATGGCAGTGCCTTCAGACGGGTCTGCTGTCAAGCATCTTGGGTCAATTCACCGCGCAACAGACGCAGTACGCGTACCTAATCCTAAATACTATACTTCTGCGGAAGCAGCTCAAGCGGATCAAGCCGATTCGCTCGAACGTTACAAGCAGAGCCATCAAGATCCCAAAGGTAACGCTTTACGCGAAAAAGAATTGCGATCAACGAAACTTCTCTCAGATGCCATACCTTCGATGGCAAAGTACAAAGACGCGGGCGAATTCAATAAAAAGGACTACACGATTTCTAGGGGACCGCATAGTTGGGGATTCGAAATACGCAAAAAGGGCAATGATCGCGAATCGTTTAGATACCACGTACAAAAAGGAGTGCCGAAAGACCATGCAGAACACAATAGCTTGGACGCGCAACCTCTAGTAATTACGCCCGCGTACACTAAGGATGAAGAGAACCACGGACAAGCGATGCGCTTCTTTCAACAGCATATGCAAGGACATTTTAAAGTGAAGAGCGCCTACGGTGACTTCAGTTTACAGCCAGAACAGAATCCTTCTTGGACGCCACAACCAGAAGCAGTACCCCCTCGTGGCGAAAAAGTGCCAAGTATGTTTGGTAAAAAGACGGAGCAACCTAAAAAGCCTAACCCCTTTTCAGTGGTTAAATCTCAGCGCCTCGCCAAAGGTGATGTAATAAATTTAGGCGCAAAAATCAAAGCGAAGATCAAAGAAAAAAAAGAAAGCGTCAAGCCAGGGAGCCCTGAGGCACGCCAAGCCACAATCGAAAAGTACGGCCCCTCGATGGCGGATCTTTATGGCGCATTCGACAAGCACAAAGCGAAGATCGAGAAAAAGAAAGCTCCTGTCTCACGGGATGCGCAGATTGAGCAAGCTTTCAACCAGCAGAACGGCACACCAGATTTAGTAGATACCCCGCGACCCCCTATGCCTTTACATACCCCTCAAGAGACAGACGCAAGACACCTCCACGATGTTCTTGTGAACGAGTACGATTACGACAGTAAGATACATAGACCGTCCGACGGCTATGAAGACGGAGACCTTGTCGAAGACTATGCAGCAATTCACTTGGGTAGCACACCGCAACACCGCAGCGAACAAGGGATACACAGACAAATTCCTTTTGCTCAATGGAAAGAACTTCACGAATCACCCGTCCACGAGCAGGGGTCAGACGCCAAAGATGCGCAAGCACCAATGGTTGAACGTCTTGCCTCGGATGCTATAGAGACCGCCGGAAGCCAAGGCTTTAGTCGTATCTTCCTGCATCCTGATTACAATTCTAAAGACTTTGCGGCTTTCAAATTTAAGCAGGCAGCCGACAAAGCCCCCAAGCCGGATTTGAGCCCTGAAGCCCAAACCGCTAGGAAAAACCTTCTGAGTAGTATAGCCTCCAAACTGAAGAAGAAACCCGATGGCCCAACTTAAAAAGGTTGATAACAGGCTTCTCCACAATGACCCCCGAGACGTAAAATATTTTGATATCGAGGAGTAAAAGTGGAAAAGTTAGCAAAAGCCGGATTTAAACAACTGAAACAGATGTTTGCAGATTCGGACGATCACGACCACGTCGTTAAGTGGGCTGCTGACAGCATAAAGCCAAACGACATGCAGTCTTGGTACTTGCGCAACTATAAGCAAAACCCCACTATCCACACAAAAGCCAACCAAGAAAAAATTGCACATTTTTCAGGAATGCATGGGATTTCTGACGATATCAAAAACGTTAAGCTGGACAAGAACGACACGTTAGAATCCGGTTTAGCGAAATACGATCAGGCCGAGAAAAAGTGGCAATCGAGTAGTGGGAGCCGTTTCACGGATCCAGAAGGTAAAAAGATTGTCGACCTTGGGAACAACATGGGTTGGTACAATCTCAAAAAGCCTACGTCAGATGAAGAGGCTAGCTGCATGGGACATTGTGGAAATTATGGAAATCCTCACGAAAAAGACCAAATTTTTTCTTTGCGAAAAGAAGTAAAAGTTGGAAACAAGACCTATCACGAGCCTATGTCAACTGCCATTTACAATAAAGGTTGGCTGGGGGAAATGAAAGGTCGAGCAAATTCTCGTCCAGGTGCGAAGTTTCATGAACACTATGCGGCACTGTTGAAACACCCTAAAATCAAAGGGTTAATCGGGGCGGGGCATAAACCACACGAAAATTTTCATTTCGACGACCTAAGCCCAGAACTTCAACAGCAAGTCAAAACAGCAAACCCAAAGATGGTGGACTTAAGAAGTAATGCTTGGGACACAGCAACAAAACATAAAGCCACAGCGTCCGTTCCGAAAATTGAAAAGTATCAGAGCACTGTCAAAGACATTCACCGATCGACTGAACTGAAAGATCAATTGGATCAGGGACATCCAATGGACGCTCTTGACCCAAACGACTTAAGACTAGTCGTTGATCATCCAGCTTTTCAAAAAGGGCACCTTGACAAATTAGTAAAGGGTCTAGCGGATCAAAAAGGCATCAAGGATGTGTATTCAAAACTCCAAGCATATGGCGCTATTGAGAGATCCCCACATTTAAACGACCAGCACATCGACCACTTAATCGATTCAGATGAAACGGCTAACACAGCTCAATTATTAAGAAAAAAACTCAACCAAAGCCACGTAGACAGGATTGTTCAAAAAGCTCCTGCCATGGCAGCAGAACAGTTAAAAGACCACCGTCTCTTCAACGCAAACCACCTAGACCACATTGTTCAACAAGAACCCCGCGCAGCAGCCCTATATTTAAACAACCACCCCCTCTTAAACGCAACCCACATAGACCAAATTGTTCAAGAAAACCCCTACGCAGCAGTCAAATATTTAAAAGACCACCCACTCTTAAACGCAAATCACATAACACACCTTGTCCAAAAAGAACCCCGCAGCGTAGCACTATATTTAAACGACCACCCCCTCTTCAACGCAAGCCACATAGACCAAATTGTTCAAGAAAACCCCTACGCAGCAGTCAAATATTTAAAAGACCACCCACTCTTCAACGCAAACCACCTAGACCACATTGTTCAACAAGAACCCCGCGCAGCAGCCATACATTTAAAAGACCACCCCCTGTTAAATCAAAGTCACGTAGACCACATTGTTCAAGAAGCACCCCACAGAGCAGCCGAATATTTAAAAGACCACCCACTCTTAAACGCAAAGCACATAGACCATCTTGTTCAAGGAGCACCCTTCCTTGCCGCGCGAGCGTTAAAAGACCACCCACTCTTCAACGCAAGCCACATATACCCAGCTATTCAAGAGAACCCCTCTGAAGCACTCGACTATTTTAAAGACCACCCACTCTTAAACGCAAATCACATAACACACCTTGTCCAAAAAGAACCTGTTCGTGCGGCACGACAGTTAAAGGGCCACCCACTCTTAAACGCAAAGCACATAGACCATCTTGTTCAAGGAGCACCTGCCATAGCAGCGGAGTATTTAAACAACCACCCCCTTCTCAACGCAAGCCACATAGACCACATTGTTCAAGAAGCACCCCGCGCAGCAGCCATACATTTAAAAGACCACCCCCTCTTCAACGCAAGCCACATAGACCAAATTGTTCAAAAATCACCTCACTACGCAGCCGCATATTTAAAAGACCACCCCCTTCTCAACGCAAGCCACATAACCCATATTGTCAAAAAAGAACCGTTCGAGGCAGTCCGAGAGTTAAAAGACCACCCCCTTCTCAACGCAAGCCACATAGACCATCTTGTTCAACAAGAACCCCACACCGCAGCCAAATATTTAAAAGACCACCCCCTTTACGCAGAAGCTGTGAGACGAGCTGAAGCTAAAAAAGTACAGAAATCCGAAGCAACAGCTCCGTTAACCAAATCTGAGAAAACCTTAAAGAGCGTCGTTCAAAAATTGAAACGCAAGGTGACACCGCAAAAGCCCGACACAGCGCTCGAAGCCCAAACTGCTAGGAAAAACCTTCTGAGTAGTATAGCCTCCAAACTGAAGAAGCTACCCGATGCCTGACTTGAACAACTTCCACCTTGACACGAGACGTAAAATATTTTGATATCGAGGAGTAAAAGTGGAAAAGTTAGCAAAAGCCGGGTTTACACAACTAAAACAGATGTTTGCAGATTCGGACGATCACGACCATGTCGTGAAATGGGCTGCCGATAGCATCAAACCTAACGACATGCAGTCTTGGTACTTGCGAAATTACAAACAAAATCCCGCTATCCACACAACTGACAACCAAGAAAAAATTGCACATTTTTCAGGAATGCACGGTCTTTCCGAGGACATCAAAAACGTTAAATTAGATAAAAACGACACGTTAGAATCCGGTTTAGCAAAATACGATCAGGCTGAAAAAAAATGGCAATCGAGTAGTGGGAGCCGTTTCACGGCTCCAGAAGGTAAAAAGATTGTCGACCTTGGTAACAACATGGGTTGGTACAATCTCAAAAAGCCTACGTCAGATGAAGAGTCTAGTTGTATGGGGCATTGTGGAAATTATGGAAATCCTCACGAAAAAGACCAAATCCTTTCGTTAAGAAAAGAAGTAAAAGTCGGAAATAAAACCTATCACGAGCCCATGTCAACTGCTATTTACAATAAAGGTTGGCTAGGCGAAATGAAAGGTCGAGCAAATTCTCGTCCAGGTGAGAAGTTGCATGAACACTATGCCGCTCTTTTAAAGCACCCTAAAATCAAAGGGTTAATTGGTGCAGGCCATAAACCCGAAGGAAATTTTCATTTCGACGACTTAAGCCCAGAACTTCAACAGCAAGTCAAAACAGCAAATCCGGCAATGGTGGACTTAAGAAGTAATGCTTGGGATACAGCAACAAAACACAAAGCCACAGCGTCCGTGCCTAAAATTAAAAAATATCAGCATACTGTCAAAGACATTCACCGATCCACGGAACTAAAAGATCAATTGGATCAGGGACATTCAATCGATGCGCTCAAGTCAAACGACTTAAGACTAGTCGTTGATCATCCAGCTTTTCAAAAAGGGCACCTTGACAAATTAGTAAAAGGTATAGCTAACCAAAAAGGCATCAAGGATGAATACTCAAAACTCCAAGCATATGGTGCTATTGAAAGATCTCCGCATTTAAACGACCAACACATCGACCACTTAATCGATTCAGATGAGATCGCTAACACAGCTCAATTATTAAGAAAAAAACTCAACCAAAGCCACGTACACAGGATTGTGGAAACAGACCCCGTCATGGCAGCAGAACAGTTAAAAGACCACCGTCTCTTCAACGCAAGCCACATAACCCACATTGTTCAAGAATCACCCGGCGCAGCAGCCGTACATTTAAAAGACCACCCCCTTCTCAACGCAAGCCACATAGACCGTATTGTTCAAGAAAAACCCTACAGAGCAGCAGAACAGTTAAAAGACCACCCCCTCTTTAATCAAAGTCACATAGACCACCTTGTTCAAAAAGACCCCCGCGCAGCAGCCGAATATTTAAACGACCACCCCCTCTTTAATCAAAGCCACATAGACCATATTGCTCAAAAAACACCCTACGAAGCAGCCGTATATTTAAAAGACCACCCCCGTCTCAACGCAAGCCACATAGACCACATTGCTCAAAAAGCACCCCACGCAGCAGCCGAACATCTAAAAGACCACCCCCGTCTCAACGCAAACCACATAGACCAAATTGCCCAACAAGAACCCTTCAGAGCAGCACAATATTTAGGCACCCACCCTCTCTTCAACGCAAGCCACATATTTTCTGCTATCCACCAAGCGCCCCGCGAGGCAGCCGACTATTTAAAAGACCACCCCCTCTTCAACGCAAGCCACATAGACCATATTGTTCAAACATCTCCGAGAGATGCGGCCCGATTTTTAAAAAACCACCCCCTTCTCAACCAAAGCCACATAACCCACATTGTTCAAGAATCGCCCGCCACAGCAGCCGACTATTTAAAAGACCACCCCCTCTTTAATCAAAGCCACATAACCCACATTGTCCAAAAATCACCCGACGCAGCCTCCCGTTTAAAAGACCACCCCCTTTTCAACCAAAGCCACATAACACATATTGTTCAACAAGAACCCAGCGAAGCAGCGGAACAGTTAAAAGACCACCCCCTTCTCAACCAAAGCCACATAGACCAAATTGTTCACAGAAACCCCTACGCCGCAGCCGACTATTTAAGAAAACACCCCCTCTTCAACGCAAGCCACATAGACCAAATTGTTCAAGAAAACCCCTACGCAGCAGTCAAATATTTAAAAGACCACCCACTCTTCAACGCAAACCACCTAGACCACATTGTTCAACAAGAACCCCGCGCAGCAGCCTTACATTTAAAAAACCACCCCCTCTTCAACGCAAGCCACATAGACCACATTGTTCAACAAGACCCCTCCAAAGCTGCCATATATTTAAACGACCACCCCCTTCTCAACGCAAGCCACATAGACCACATTGTTCAACAAGACCCCGGCGCAGCAGCCTTACATTTAAAAAACCACCCCCTTCTCAACGCAAGCCACATAGACCACATTGTTCAACAAGACCCCTCCAAAGCTGCCATATATTTAAACGACCACCCCCTTTACGCAGAAGCTGTGAGACGAGCTGAAGCTAAAAAAGTGGAAAAGTCCGCAGCAACAGCTCCGTTAACCAAATCTGAGAAAAACTTAAAGAGCGTCGTTCAAAAATTGAAACGCAAAGTGACCCCACTAACACCACCCAAAGCCCAACCTGCTAGGAAAAACCTTCTCAGTAGTGTAGCCTTAAAACTAAGAGGAAAATAAATGACAACCCAACCTAAAATTGATTACTCCCCGATTAACATGATGGCACCCCCAAACTTTTACGCCGAAGTGCCGGAGTTCAACATCACACAGAATCAAGCAACCACCCTCTGGGTACAAGTGTCCCTCACGGACGCTCTTGGTACCCGTAGGCGAATACCCGCAGCGGGAGCCACATACAAGCTGAGGTTTCCGAGAGCCAGACAAGCGATCGTAGGGTCAGCTACTCAAGGCGCCGACCAAACGTTCGACGTCACCGGAACCCTTCTTTCGGATGATCGTTCTATGGCATCGTTTGCGCTCACCGCAGACCAAACGAAGCTCGTGTTTCCAGGAAACGTCCTTCTTGTTATCACGGAGGGTGTCAACGTGACCACAATCACTAAACCCCTCGTTCTGAAAAAACACTTTCCCTTGGGGCAATGTTAATGACAAACTGGCAAAAAGCACAACAATACCCCGTATTCGCAGAAGAGGATGGACAAGAAACAGCCGTTTCACGGTACCGTGCCTTCCCTACGATAGAAGACTTACGCGCAGTGGCGCTGTTTGGATTTAGCGTCTACGCCAACCCTGCGGTCTTAGAGCAGATCACTGACGACTTCCTTTACAACGCCATTACCTCTGCCATGAACGAAATAGAGATGAAGGAAGGCATTACGATTACCCCTACTGAATACACTGAGCCCTACGACCTATCGGAAGGCTCTGCGGACTACTTCAACCCCTTTAACGGCTACAAGCTTACAAAATGGCCCGCAACTCAACTACTCTCGCTGCAATACGTGTACCCGCATGCCACGTCGACAGACCCTACGCTGTCGTATGAAGTCCCCCCTCAGTGGATTTCGCTAAGAAGAAATAGAATTTCAGTTATACCCGGTAAAGGAAGCCCTGCTATCACTCAAGGAGGGAGTGGCTCTCTTGCTGCGGGTGTCATGGGCAGATCGTTCAGCGCAAGTATCTACCGACCGTCGGCTTTACGCATTCGGTACATTGCTGGTTTTGACCCCTGCAAAGTACCTGCCTTACTTGTCGACATGATTCTCACTCTAGCGACTATACGGCTTTTAACTGATATTACCCCCGTACTGTTCCCCTACAGCGGAGTAAGCAACAGTATCGACGGCGTGAGTCAATCCGCACAAACACCTATCTTTCAATTTCTGCAAACACGTATCACAATGCTTGAAAAGAAGTACGTGCAGCAAGCCGCAGCCTTAAAAGGCGCGTTTGGTCGATTAATGAAAATGTCAATTTTGACTTCCGGTGGGTAACCTCTTAAACTCCCTATCATTTAAAAAAACCCTAAAGTTGTTTTCGCTTCCGACGAAGAACCTTGTAAGAGCCAATTAAGGCTGCAAGGAGAACACAATGCAATTCCAAGAATCTATGTTTCGTAAAGTCACAAACAGTTTTTTATTTTTCCGTTCTACACCCCCTCAAGCACGCGTAGCCGTCAAAATTATCCTCGTAGACGAGGACAAAGAGCGTCGCTTGGCTTATGGTGAAAAGCTTACGGCACAGGGTTTTGTTGTTCTGGCTGCCGCAACAATCTCTACGGTGGAAAAATACAGTCACCTTTATGAGGGTGCCACCTACCTTACGTCTATCGGCCCGAAGCCCGAAGACTTGATTAGTAGTTTAAGTTTTCTAAGTTCTTTTAGCCATCTACGGTTTTTTACTTTGAATACAACTAGCGAAAACTGCTAATAAAATTTTTAACCTCCCGTTATGTCACCCCCTTCTCCAAACTTTAGCCAAAAGACGTGTAAAATAGTAGAGACAGTGTTTTACACTCTTCCTTAAACTTGGAGAATACAATGATCCCTGGCGTAAACAACGACCTAATGAACCAAATCGTATCTGGCTTTGAGCGACTCAACAAATCTTTCACTGCCGCAGGTCACCAACCTATCATGGCTGGTAAGACCGGTATGGCTGCATTCAGCGCATTGAACGTTGATCCAGTTATTTACAGCATCACTGCTGACAAAAAAATGTTTAAACTTACGGGCAACATGCCGAACGAAAAGACTAATACTCTTGTTCATGAATGGCGCATGATGACCGCTTCTGGTTCAGTTGGCGCTGACCTCTTTTCTGTAGAACAGACAAATTTCCTCGAAGACGCCGGTAAATATGAAGTTGTTGCTGAACCGCTAAAGCTTATCGGTACACAGCGCTCGGTTGGCTCAGTTGTAGAAATGGTAGCAGACGCTGGTGGTTATTCCGCTGGCTTCGAACCGTACAAACAAGCTGAAGTCGAAGCTTCTACACAAATTGCCAAGGCCGACGAACTCGCTGCCTACGAAGGCGCTGACTACTACATCGACGCTGCCGGTGAAATCGACGCTCAACTTCCTTTGAACGCTTTCAACGCTTTCGGTAACCTTAAGAATCCTAAAGCTATCCGCTCATACCGCGGTCTTCAGTCCATCATCCGTAAGGGCGACCAGTCTACCTACGGTATCCCTGGCGACTTCATCGGTTTCGGAAACAACACTTCAGTCGTGTTTAACAACGAGCAAGCTTCTCTTGACCAAACATCTTTGGACAAGGTTGGTCTCTCCTTGGCTAACAACGCTGCGGACGTTTCGAGTACAGAGGGTCACTTGACTCCAGCTCAAGCTTCTGCTCTTCGTACTTCGCTCTTGGCTTTCCAACGCCTCGACATGTACGCTAAAGGAACTGTTACTGGACCTGTAGCTGACTTGGCACGACCAGACGGCAGTATTGGCTTCATGACTGGTTCGGGGATGCTCGAACTGTGTGGCGCTCTTCTAAAGAATTCGATTGTTCAAATTCCAGTGCCTTCGCAACTTGGACAAGGACAGGCTCCTAACTCACCGGCTGCTCCTACTGTTTCTCAGACCGCCGGAAGCACCTACCTCGCCGCTGCTCAGACAGTAATGTTCGCAGTACAAGCTGTAAACATCTACGGTCGCTCTTACCCAATCTACACTGCGGTTATCACCGTTGGTGTTGCTGGTAACTCTATCAACCTCTCAATCCCCGCTGATGCTATGGTTGCCGAATACCACGTGTTTATGACCAATCCTGCCGGTCCTTCAACTGCTGACCGTGTTCGCTTCGTAGGACGCATTCAAGCTGCGCAATCTGGCGCTACAGTGTTCAAATACATCGGCGCAATCCGTCCTGGATTCGAAACCGCAGTATTTATGCCAAAAGACGAAGCACGCGCTAAGTCTTTGTCACTAGGACCAATTCTTTCGAGAGTTGAAGTTAATCCTTTCGGTCTAAACAAGACAATTATGTGGTTTGCTATTAAAGCAATCAAAGTCGTTTTCCCACGCCGCTTCGCACTCGTTGACAACTGCGGGTTCACTAACCTCAAGTAAGAACTTCCTGTTCTACTGACCAAAGCCCAGCATCCTGCTGGGTTTTTCTTTTTGAAATAGTTCTAAAGTTTCAAAAAAATGCTACGATACCTCATGAAGCGAGGTGTTGCGTGAGTAAAAAAATAACCGCCGAGGAAACCGAAATACGTGCCCAAAGCTTAAACCCTAAGTTGTCTTTAGTAAGAGCAACCTACGTCGATACTCATACCCCTTGTGAATGGATTGAAGAGGGCTTCGGAGCTTTTATACGTTCACCCAAAAAAGTCGTATCCGGCAAACAGTGCCACCATCCTGCGTCCACGCAAGCGCGGAAAGAAACAACTAGTCTCAAACGCTACGGTACCAAAAATCCCCACCAAGCAAAAATAATCCAAGACAAGCAACAAAACACGGTACGCCAGAGGTATGGCGTGGTCAATGTAAGTGAGCTGGCATGGGTCAAAGCAAAAAAGCAGGACACCGCTCGTGCACGCTATAACTGTGAGCATACTCTGCAAGCACCGGAAGTACGCGCAAAGGGCGTCCAAACGTGCCTAGTAAAGTATGGAGCTACCAACTACATGAAATGCCCTACCATGGTGCGGCGCATCAGTGCCAGCCTCCGTGCAAAACATGGCGTTGACTGGACACCACAACTGCCAGAGATGAAGCGTAAAACGCAAGTAACAAATCTACTCAGGTACAAATTTAAATGCGCTTTACAGAACCCCGACGTCGCTGCCAAAGGGCACGCAACAAAATTGCGTAGAGGGTCGTATTACAAGTCAGAAGCTGAACGCCAAATTTTAGCCTACTTACAGGAAACCATTGACCCATTAGCTCGGTCTACCCAAACGACATACGCCAATCGTCAGTTTCAGATTGACATTTTCGTTCCTTCCAAGAGCCTTTGTGTGGAATACAACGGGATGTTCTGGCACTCCGAGGGAAATAAGAACACCTACACCACGAAACACTTAGACAAGACCAGAGGCTGTAACGACCAAGGGCGGCGTCTCATACACATTTGGGAAACCGAGTGGACACGTAAGCAGAGCCAAGTCAAGTCTTACCTCAACGCCGTGTGTGGCGTATTCGAGCGCCGCGTAGCGGCGCGAAAATGCACCATTGTTGAATTACTAGACCGCGACCTCGTCCAGCGGTTTTTAAATCAGAATCATCTTTTAGGCTCTTGCGTATACACAACAGCGCTGGGTCTCGTGTTCAATGATGAACTCCTTGGAGTGGCTCTGCTGGGTCGCCACCACCGCTTAAATTCTACTAACGTCGCTAAACGATTTGCATTTCTTTCTGGGGTGCAGGTTATAGGGGGGATTAGCAAGTTAACCAAGCACTTGTTCTCATACACTCAATCGGACCACCTCGTGACATGGGCGGAAATTCGACTAGGTGCAGAGGCATCGTATTCAGCCGCAGGGTGGGTGCCGCAAGCAACTTTACCGCCCGATTACTTTTATTGGAACGACAACAAAAAAATGGTAGTTTCCAAGCAGTCACGGAAAACCAATCACAAGGGGACAGGCTTGACCGAACGTCAGAAAGCACTCGAAGATGGGCTACTACGGATATATGATTGTGGGAAAGTACGTTTTGTGATCCGACGCCCTCACGTAAAACCTCCCTGTTCTACAGACTGAAGCCACGCGTTACGCGGGGTCTTCTTTAAATTTGCTTTAGAACCACCCCTTCCGCATTGGTAAACTGTAAGGGTTTTTTCGCCAGTAGTAGACATTCTTTCCTATACCTACCAAAACGTACACTTTCGCTCCTTGCATGCACCAATAGTAAGTTAAACAGAATTGCTTCTTTTTGATGCAAATGTTAAACTCAAGTCTAGTGGTGAACCGCCGATACCACACTAGCCGCAAACCCCCAAGGAGCCCCCATGAAATTCATTATTGTACTTTGCCTCTGCATCTCTCAAATTGCCTTCGCACGTAACTCAGACAAAAATGTTCCTGATTCTGCTACGCCTACTACCCTATGCACAGCGAAAGTCAAATTGAAAAACAAAGAACTTGAAGTAAAGGGTTGTGTTAAAGACCCAGTGAAGCCCTCCACGGCTCCGGCAAAAGCGGACAAAACAAAATAATCCTTGACCGTCGTGGAATTGATCGGTAGAGCTTTCCCTTTTGCGGAGCGACCCCAAGCCAAACTTTAGAGTGCCCTACACAATAGTCATTATGCATGAACCCCAACCCTTAGGAACGCCATGACAGACGAGACACCAAGCCAAACTTTAGTCACGATGCCGAAGATAGAGTTCAAACCGAAATATATCTCAGAGGACCTTTCTCCCAAGTACGAGACAAGCTTGTCAGCTTGTTTTGATCTGCGGGCGGACATCAGCCACTTCATTGTCGTAGGGGACAGCCCAGCGGTCGTGGTCATACCGACAGGGGTTTACTTGTCACAAACAGAGGGCAAGCAGATGGCGCTGATGGCTGACTCCGTGCGCCTAAAACTCAGAATAGAAGAAAAATCCTCCTTGGCTGCCAAAGGGTGGGACGTTAAAGCCGGTGTGGTTGACGCAGACTACCCACAGGAGATAAAAGTGATTCTGCGTCTCCCAGCAGGATCGGCTCTCAACACAGGGGACAGGATTGCCCAAGCGAGCTGGGAGATGGTCTTTGTGGCTTTGGGCGTCGAGACCCGAGAGGTTGAGCGCGTCGGTGGCTTTGGTTCTACTAGTGAACCATTAGGTAATACCTAACTGTTGATTCAATCGACATATGCCTTTTGCTCTGTCGATTTTTCTGCGTTTTGTCGACATAACGCCCGTACTCGACACTCTTGACCAAAACTAACCCGTATTATAATAGCAGTTTTTTAGTTGGTAAAATCTACTTTGAACTGTCTTACTCCGTCAATTAAGCTTAGGAGCCTAACCCAATGATACTATTCACATTACCAGATGGTAGCACTACCGTGATCCCATCCGTTGCCGGATTGATCAAGATTGATAACTCGCTTATCAACATAGCCGCGTCACCAGCGAACATCTTGCTAGTCGGTGAGTCCACAGAAGGCGCACCCGTTCAAGCTTTGAATCTTCAAGGAAATTTCTATACTGATTTCGCGGAACTTAAGAACGTACAGAAATCAGGCCCCGTCGTTGACGCCGCTCGCCAAGCGTTTACAAACCAACCCTCGGTAATCTTTTCACAATCTATTAACAGAGTTTATGTTGCCAAGACCAACCAGTCGACGTCAGCATCAAAGCTTATTGCTTTGCCTACAAATTACGGCAGAATCGCTTCCACCCGTTTTGGCGAATCCGGTAACCTCATAAAGAGCCAGATCGTCACTAGCCAGTCAGAAGTAAAGCCCAGCCAAACTCTCTCATGGCTTCCTGCTCCTGCCGTTTCTGCAAAACTTGCGGTTAACGGTGCGCATATCGGTACTTACGCACTCGACGTCACTTCGCTTACCGCAAGTGCTTTCCCGTTCATTACCACTATCAATAGTAACCTCTCAGGTCTTGGCTCAATCACAAGTGGCTTCAAAGACATTATCTCTGGAACACCGACGCTTACAGTCACAGCCACTGACGACACAGTTGTTATCGTGAACTCTGCGACTTGGATCAACCAACCTGCGGTAAACGACACACTTGTTATTCCCGCAGGCTCGGTCATTGCGGGCGCCGCAGACGCAAATGTAGGGTCTTACCTCATTACTGCATCGACAGGTGTCAGCGTATCAGCGCAAAAAATTGTTTCTACTAACGCGGGCTTTACAACCGTAGTTGGCTACATCGCTCCCGTAAACGTCGCAGCCGCAGCCGTCACAGGTGCTCAAACCGCTTGGGCTACAGCCGACTTAATCTGCTTGGCTCCTCTTACGCTCGCCCTCACGGTAGCCGCAGACGCTGGTCAAGGTCTTTCCTTTGAACTCGCTGGCGTGAACGACAAACTCGGTACCAGCCTCGTAAAGCCTGCTTCTTGGAGCGCAGCTATCTCCGCTTCTTCTGCGGCTACTGGTTCTATCTCCGCAGCCGCTTCGGGCTCCTCACTAACAGTAAGCCTTTCAGGCATCTCTTGGTCTACTCGACCAGCAGCCGGTGCGATTGCTATCATTGCCAAAGACAGCCCAATCGCAGGTGCCTCAGGCGCAAACGTAGGCGCTTGGCTCGTCGCAAGCTCAGGGCAGTCTTCAGTTGTTTTGACAAGTGTATACGCTCTTACAGGCGCAACAGTTGCTTCTACAGCTTTGATTGGAGATGCTTCCCCTGTCTTGTTCCAAGGCACTCAAGTCAGTAACTCCCTCGTAGCTGCCCTTCAAGCTTCTGCCTTTGAGCGCAAAGTTTCCTTGGTCGCTACTCGAGTAACCGACGGAGAATCCTTTCCTACAGACGCAATCGGTGGGCAAGTTGGATTGTCGGTCTCATTCTATGACTCCGCCGCTACTGCGTGTACGGTAGAAATCACGACAGCTAACAAACTTCTAATCACCCCGACGGCAAGCCCCGCAATTGCTCCTATCAGTATTCCCTTGGGCAAGTATGCCACCCTGCGAGACCTAGCCCTCTACTTGAACACGGTGTCAGGCGTATCGGCTAAAGTAAATCCTGCGTGGAACGCTTTTCCTCCGTCGGTTCTTGACCAAGTAAGTGCCATCGGTTGTCTTTCGGAAAGCGTCCAACCATCTCACGCCGGTCGTATTAAAACCGACCACTACGCTTGGGTTACCTTTTTCGCTCAAAGCGCTTCTATTGTCTCTTTCATAGCTGGCGCAGCTCGCAAAGCTGGTCTACCACTTGCAGAAGCGGCATCATCCTTCCTCGCAGGCGGCGCTGTCGGCGCAACTAGTAACGCAGATATCCAAGCAGGACTTGACGCGGGTATTAAAACCCCTGTTCGAATCGTTATTCCACTCTTCTCACGAGATGCGGCTAAAGATATCGAAGACGGCCTTACAGACCCATCGTCTACTTATTCAATTGAAAGTGTGCACGCAGCTACAGTAGGGCATGTAGCTACAGCTTCTACCCCTAAAGCAGGGCGCAGACGCTTTGCCAACCTTTCGTTCTACGGATCGTTTGCAGACAGCCTTGACGCTGCTCGCACTCTCAACTACGAGCGCGCACAGATATCCTTTCAGCTTGTAAGAGCACTCGATGGAGAGGGTACAGTTCGCCGCTTCTTGCCTTGGATGTCCGCAGCTCAAATTGCAGCAGGACGTGGGCAAGCACCGATTGGAACCTCTATGCTTCGCAAGGGTTTCGCAATTACGGAAGCTGTACACCTTAAAGACAGCTCCATCTACTCAGATACCACGGTTTTAGACTTTGACACAGAAGACCAAGGACAGCTTTCAGAAGCGATTTCCGCAGGCTTGTTGGTGTTTGGGAACGTACCAGGACAAGGGCTTCGATTGATATCCCCTGACCTTTCGACTCTTTCTCTGGTTAACAGCGGACAGAGTTGGGCACGTGAACGCATCAACGTTCAATACGCACTTGACCAGTACTACGACACTGTGAAATCCGTCTTGGAAAACTACATCGGCGAGCGTACCAGCGACGTCTCCCCAGCAGTTATCCAAACGTCAATTGACAACGTTGCGGCTGCTTTCGTTCAACAAGGTATCCTCCTTAGCTTCAAGCCTTCGAAGGTTACATCCATCGGTAACGGCTACAACGCCCTTACACTGGTAATTCCAGCCGAAGCAGTCGAGTTTATTGGCGTGACAGTAGAAGCGACTCGGTCGGTCTAAAGCGAAGGGTGGGATGTTTCCCACCCTTTAAAATATAATTACTTTAGGAGACAAACATGAGTTCGCAACTATCAAAAGGGTTAAACGGTTCCGACTGCATCATCAGGATTGGTGAGCGGACGTTAGCCTACGGTTCTTCCATTTCGTTCAGTGAGGACTTCGCTAACCAAGTGATCGGTTCTCTAGGGTCAGGCGGCCCTTTGGCGCTCGAACCAACAGCATACTCCGGTGGCTCAGGGTCGTTCACGATCTCTAGGTACGCAGTTAAGGATGCTCCGGTCACAACTAAAGAGCGCCCTAAGCTGGGTACTGCATCCTCCGACGCTAAGGATAACTCGTTCTACAGCAAGAACGCATTCTCCCCAGCGCGCATACTCATGGACAGTACGTTTGACATCACAATCAATTACAAAACAGGATCAGGCACGCAAGTGGCTCAGTACAAGCTAGTTGACTGTCTTTTGACGGGTTTTGACATTTCTTTCAATCCCGGCGGAATCTCGTCAGAAAACGTGTCCTTCGAATGCCGCCTTGTCATTGACTCTGCGGCTGAGCCTGAAAAAGAAGCAAATAACAACCACTAAGGAATTGCCATGAAAACCACACCTTCGTTCGTTTCAGGAGCCCGCATCCTGATTAAAGTCGGAAACAACACGGCGGTGTTTGGCGTTGCTACTAGCATCCGCACCTCGGCTACCGTCGTTAAGCCTAACGTACTAGGTCAGTACGACCCCGCATTCATTCAAAAGCTTATGCAAGGTCCCGTACAGGGCTCCTTCACTATCTTAAAAGTGCTTAACAAAGCAGGACGCGACGCCCTCACTGCGCAAGCAAAGCTAGCAGCTTCCACAAGCGGTGCTGTAAACCCTCAGGACATTACGAATAACGCAAACAGTACCGTAAAAACCCCTCTTGTCAGTACGGCCCCCGTAACGCCAGCTAGTTTCACGACTATGACCAATGCAAACAACAGCCCTTTGACGGACATGTTTGTGAACCACATGGACCCCGCTAAGGTTCTTTTGTCGACCGCGGTCGACATTGACATCTATCACCGCTACCCGACAGACGACGGTAAGTTTCAGGACGCTCTTCTGTTCTCCGTGAAGAATTGCCGCCTTACAAGTCGCTCGACAAGCATCTCTCCAGGCTCTCTAGTAAACGAGAGCTTCAGCTTTACTGGATTGCTTTTAGACGACGGTTCTGGTACTTTTGCCTTAGACAACTCTGGCTTTTAGAGGGAAATATGCTTTCAATCGTACCGGGCGGACATAACGGAAATAATAAAAATTCCGACAAAAACGTCCTTAAGGTGTGGCGTATAACCGTAGACAATGGTGACGTTTACCTTGTAAAAGGTACCGAAGTGTATGTGGGCGACGAAGGCGAAAGCCTTGTAGTCTACAACCGCGAGACCATAGTCTTCTCTGAAAAGACACACGTAAACGTCTCTATTGACGATAAAGAGTGGGTCACCAAAGAAGCCCGCCCTGTAAAAAAGCGAGCAGTTTCAAAAGTAAAAGCTCCAGCAAAAAAAAAGTCTAAAGTCTGACCGAAAATGTGCGATAGCTACGTAGACCCCTTTTCATTCAGCCCTTCTGCAAAGAAGGGTTTTTTCTTTTTAAAAGTGCTAAAGTCTAACCAAAGGAGTCCGACATGTTTCTCGGAGGGAAAATCATGGAAAAAGAATACGGGGTTGTCCGGTCGGACGAGAACCTTACCGAAGACGCAGCCAAGATGTACCTGCATGAGGCGAAAGCGCTTTTTCAACGATCCAGCCCTGGCTATAGACTAGTCCGCTTAGGGAACTACCCTGCGTACCAAGACAAGGGACGCTACATGTTCCCTGTTGTCGAAATACTAGGCGTCAAGTAAGTGGACTGGCTTGAAGGGTTTGCCGCCGCGTCAGAGGGCAACGTCGAGAAAGTCCGTGAATTCGTAACGACTTGCTCAGTGAAAGAAAAAGCTGCTTTAGGTACCTATTTTCTTCATGCCGCAGAAGAAGGTCATTTAGAGGTGGTACACTACCTTTTGGAGTTCGTGGAGCACGACGACGTTGAGATCGCCCTGAAGTGGGCTGTAGACAAAGACCGTCGTGCCGTAGTACATTTTTTGATACCCCTGGTAGACCCAAGTTTCATCAGGCAGTACATTTGAAGGAGGGTGCGGTGATACTGTCACACACCGTGTTAGACGCAACAGTTTTTGAAGTACTTTTCTCAGTGGTGTTGCGGGGTGAGTTGGAGTGCGTAAAGAATTTGTACGCCACGCCCTCTGCAAACATATTGCTGGCCGCGCCCACTCTGTTTGCGCACGCCGCTGAAAAGGGACATGCGGACATCGTGGAATTTTTAGTAAATTTTGTTCACGACCAAGAAGACATCCAGTTTGCGTTTAGACTAGCCTACACACAACAGCGCCAAAGCGTAGTTGACGTGCTGATACCTTTGGTAGACCCCCACACCTTAAGACAATACATTTGAGAGGTTGCAGCGATGGTTGATTGGTGCGTAGTACACGATGCAGTGTCAGAAGGAAATTTAGATTTCATCATTGCGCATATAAACTCCGTGCAGGGCATGGCTTCAGAAGTTCATTGGGTAACAGTACAGGCTGCAAGCCGCGGTCAACTAGAAATCCTCAAATACACCACTCCTTGGGCGCAACCCATGACTTTGCACGCAGCGCTTATTCGCGCACTTAACTACGACCACCAAAATATCGTTGATTTTTTGATTCCCTTTTTGCAACCTGAACTTGTTCGACAATACATTTAAAGGACACCGTTATGAATTCCGCTAAAGAATGGTCTGACTACTACCGACAAGCTCTTGAGACAGTCCAAAAGGATTTGGCCGCTTCCCTTAAAGAGGGGGAAAACTTTACCCAACGGCGCGCTTACGTGCTGGGCTACATCGAAGGCGCTTTAAAAATGGTCACCGTAGAAGTGGACCGTGAGCACAAATGACAATAGACTTAGCCGAGTTGAAAGAAGTTGATAACCGGCTGACGCTGCGTTTTTGATAATTGTATTTTTGTTTCCGTTATGGCACCATGTGTTTAGTTTTCAAACCCCATTTACAGGACTATGTATGCAAATTGTATTAGACGTAAAAAGTACAGACCTCGACAAAGAAGTGACGGAGATCTTGAGTTGCTTGTCGCCGGAACAAAAATCTGAGATGGCATATCAGTTAGTCAATTTAAACTTAAATTCTGTATCGTCCGAACTAAAGGTTTCTGCGGTCCGTGAAAAAATAATAGCGGAATACGCCGAAAAAGATAAGCACATCCGGTGGAACGATGTAAAAAATGAGTGGGAGGTCAAAAACCGATATTACGATTACTCTGCGGTTGGCTGGGAGGAACGCGAAGCGCTAGCAAAAGAGACATCCGCCAAGCTTGGCGTGAACAAGTTTTTTAGATCAGACGTGCTGTCGGCCTTACTAACAGACGCAAAAGCACATTGCGCAACGGCAGTAAAAGAAAGCCCTGAAATGCAAGAAGCGATTGCGCTTGCCATTTCGGCAATAAAAGAAGAGATCCCAGCCTTGGTGAAACAAGCTATGGTTTTGCAGTTTGCACAACAACTTGAAACATGTATGGCAACAATCAGAGGGAGCCACACGGCGCACTCTTCCCTTCACGACCAGTTGGTGGTAAGACTACAGAATAAAATAGGATCATTCTAACTATGCGTAATTTTTGGATTCTCGTGATGATTGCTCTGATTCCCATTCTCGCCGTCGGTATAGGCGAACTTTTAGGCGTGTGGAATGCCATTGATTGCATCGCACCACCAACAATTGGATGTGAGGAATGATTTATTTTTGGGCATTACTTTGTTATTTTTCTGTGACTTTCCTGTTAGCCCTGTTCATCGGGCATTTCATCCATGCTGGACAAAGCGATAACCGGCCCTAAAACTCGTATTTTAAAATGTAAGAAGACTTGAGCTTGTGGATATTTCTTTTCCTCAAGTCTCTTACACAGAGGTATGCGCAACATGACAACCCCCGATGGCAAAACTGCTAAGCCCAAAGCCGCACAAGTTCTCATAGGCGACAATGCGCTCATCGTGGGCGAAAGAGCCAAAAAGCGAATAAGTACCCCCTACGCCAAGCTCCCAGAAGCCTACGCAGGCGGCAGAGCCATCATCTCTGTAGCCGACGCCACGGTTGCCTTTGTGCAATCAGCCTCTTGGTCAGTATCTGTGGACATGGAAGAGGTCAAAACTGTAGATTCGATCCTACCGTGGGAAATCGCAATCAACCAAGTGCGGGTAAGAGCCAACCTGTCACAGTTTGTCGACCCCGCCAGTAGCCCTGACTCGCAACTCCTATTCTCAAACGTACAAGCTTTACTGCACCAACCGCTCGTGTTTATTGAGTTCTTTGACAAACTCGGAACTAAAATGTTTACATCAAAGGGTATGTTCGAATCTATAAGCGGCAGTATCGGAAACGCGTCGCTCGCTACACTCACGGCATCTTTTATAGGGATCGGTTGGGCAACTAACACGGTGCAGTCATTTACCCCCTACGCCGACGACAACCTTTTGGGTCGGGTGCAAGGTGCTTTGAACTCTATTAAAAAGATCGGTTTCTAATTCCCTCCTCTTGTGCTACCCTTTACTCATAATTTGCGTTTAATCACACTGCATGAATTGCGAACCTATGACAACGTACATCGAACCTTTTCTAGAAGAACGTATGGAAAAAGCCAAGGCCAAAGCAAAGCGTATAGCGCATGGTAAGGTCGAATCGGAATCAGATTTAGAACAGGTTTTTCGAGCCAGCCTGTCCAGACGCTACAATATCCCTGTCTTCGACACATATTTCGACGACAAAACCTTAGACGAAATCGCCTACGAGGTATTCCTACACAAAGAGCTAGACCGAAAAGAATCGGGTGGTACAGACGAGGACGCTCAAAAAGAACTGACACAAGTCTCGAACGAAGACCGTGAGGACTTGTTTAGCGACCTAGTTGAAGATTCTGAGTTTGCTCAACGGTGGGCTGAAGCGTCAGAACCACCTCCCCCAACGGAAATAGACGAACTACACTACGAGCAAGGAGAATCACAATGAGTAACGAAATTAAGTATTTAGATATTGACGTCGTCGGCGAAAACACTGGAACCGTCTACACGGGCACCCTCGAAGTCCGACCTTTCATGACCTCTAGAGGAAAAGTTGAGTACACTCGTCTTTTGAACCGAGAGACTAAGGGTTTAGTGAGGGATGTACGACCAAACCTGGAGCAGTTTCGACGGTTACTAGAAGCACTCGCTGAGAAAGACCAACCCTTTTCGAAGGAGCAAGTCGACCTCGTTGTCAACGTAGCTGCGCAGACATTTGGTATCTCTGACCCTGTTGTCGAAGAGATCTCTATTATCGCAGAACTAACTGTGCTGGTAGAAAAGGGACCCTCATGGTGGAAACCATTTGACCTTATTGACGAAAGTCCCTATGTAGAGATTAAAAAGCAACTTTTAAGCTTGCAAAACCCCACAAAAGAACAACCCGAAGAAGCGCCAAAAGCCGCCGAATAAAATCTCTTAATACAGTATAGGGGATAACGCGTGGCAAGCTTTGAGTTTAAGGGTTTAAAAGACCTTTTAGCAGACATCCAGAAGATGAAAGCGGAGATATCCTCTGCCACGGGGGACGTAAAGAACCTTGCCGGTGCCTTTCAAGCGTTCAACCAAGGCTCCTCTCAACTATCTGTTAATAAACAGCTAGTTGAACTGCGCCAACAGATGACCGCTGTGCACGAGACAACCATCAAAAGTCAAATGCAGACGGGTGGTGTGTCGGGCTTCTCGCAAGGGCTCCAAACGCTCGTTAAATCGCGCAAAGCGGCACAAGAGGGAAACCTCTACACGGCTAACTTTGGTGGTACCCAACCAGCAGGACCGCCACCCCCTACTACAGAAGCTCCTGCTCAAGGGATGGGTCAAGCACCAAAAGGTCAAGCACGCCCTACTACAGAAGCTCCTGCTCAAAGGATGGGTCAAGCACGCCCTACTACAGAAGCTCCTGCTCAAGGGATGGGTCAAGCACCAAAAGGTCAAGCACGCCCTACTACAGAAGCTCCTGCTCAAAGGATGGGTCAAGCACGCCCTACTACAGAAGCTCCTGCTCAAGGGATGGGTCAAGCACGCCCTACTACAGAAGCTCCTGCTCAAAGGATGGGTCAAGCACCAAAAGGTCAAGCACTCCCTTTCATGAGCGATTCCGCGCGTTCTTCCGCAGCTATACTAGGGTCTTTAGGTGGTACGCGAGGCGGAGGTCTAACGGACGTCATTCAAGCCCAAAAGTTTGCATCCGCTTTTGAGCAAAACAAAGAAGCCCGTTCAAAGATTATGACTAATCTTGCCGGACAGGACAGCCTAGTTGCCAAAGACCTTGTCAAAGCAATGCAGCAAAACGAAAAAACCGTTCAAACTCTGACCAAAGCCATGACGAAACTAGAGGCAGGTATTGTCAAAGCGGAAGCAGGCGGAGACGTCGCAAAAGCGGACGCTTTGCGCCGACGCTTAGGTGCCGTATCAGGTAAAGTACTTGACGAAGGCGAAAAAGCTGAAGACCTCATGCGATATGGCGGCGGCATGGGTGGTGGCGGTGGACCAGGAGGACGCCTTGGTAAAGCTCGTGAGTTCGTGGAAAACAACCGAAACGCGTTGCAAGCAGGGGGTATGCTCGTTGGTGCAGCCGCGCACGGATACATTACATATAGTGAAATAGGCGAACAGATAGAGCGCCGCAATATCAACTCCCCTTACGCCGCAATGCAAGCCCGTGCGCAATCGGAAATGGCTGGCGTCAACAGAGAAATGCTGCTCGGCGACCCTACTAACGGACGGTCCTTGTTGCTCGGTGCGGGCGACGTTATGTTCCCTACTTCAGACGCTAGAACGACTGGTCTCGGGCTTACGGGAAGAAAAACTAGCGAAACTAATGCAAGACAGACAGCAACTCAAGAACTCGCAGCATCTAAAGCAGAGCTGGCTACCGAGATTACAAAGATTGGGTTCGGGCTAGTCGCAGCAGTCGGAGCAGCGGCGGTGACCGTAGTCACCGGTGGTGGTGCCGCACTCATAGCAGGCGGGATTGCAGCGGGGGGATTGAGCGCGGCAGCTCAAGGGCTCAGCGGTCTAAGTAATAACACATACGGTCAATCGCAAGGTGGCTTTGTTGGGTTGCTCTCAAAGCTCCCTGGCTTGGACTTTTTAAAAGAAAGTAAGAGCGTTGGCTTAGAGAAGAATGTATTCCAAGCGCAACAAGAAGCACAGGTTCAATCGCGCATAGACCAAATGCGCAATGACTCGTTAGAGACCCGAGAAGCTCAACGCTTCATGTCAGGATTTAGTCAAGTCCGTGCTGCCGCCGATGTAAAGCGAATGGCGATCGGTCACCTCGGTGCCTACGCTCGTTCCGGTCTCGAAGGGATGGACGTCCCTTCCGCCGCAGGCGATCTTATTTCTGCAGGTTTAGACGCAGAGTATGTAAATAACAACGTCAAAGTTAAGGGGCGCCAAGCCGCACTTGATAGCCTAAACGTCACGGCGTCCGAGTTTGGTGGAGCCCAGAACACGCTGTCAGGCTCTATGCTAAACAACAGAGCAGCTACAGGGCAAGAAACTTCGCAGTTCTTACGACTATCCCGCGCCGGTCTCGGCTCCATGGAACAACTTTCAGGAAACCTTCTAGGCTTGGGACAAGTTGCAAACACTGGCAACGCCGACAAGCAACTCCGAGAGGTGTTAACCGACGCAGTATCCCTTGGGTTTACTAAGTCGCCCATGTCGCAGAAATTTGTTCAAAGTGTTGTAGACCTATCGGGAAGCTTGCGCACCTCGTCGACAGAAACCATTTCCACGGCGATGCGCAACGCAGCCTCACTCTTAGGCGTAGGTGGGCAAGCAGATATTCGCTCCTTACAAGGAGCAAAAGAGGGATTGGGTGCCTACGCTGCGGTCACAAATCAAACCACTGGTATGGGTGGTGTACTCAGAGCAGACGCGCTCATGCGGAGCGGAATAACGCTCGCTAAAGGCGGTGGTATCTTAAACGGTATGAATGATTTACAAATTCAAGCCGCAATTAAGCAAATCGAAAACAAAAAAATTACGGACACCGAGACTGAGACCCTATCTCGGTCTATGGGTCTAAACCTCGACGACAAAAATAACATTACTGGCGACACGAAAGACGTCCTCGGTAAACTGAAGGGTTTTTCGTCGACCGTAAAGGCACCGACAGAAGCGGTGATCAAAGCGATGTTCAAGACCGAGGGTATGGACTACGACGCGTTGAAATCTAAAGTATTATCCAAAAATAAAAAAGAAGGGCGAGACGCTTACGCTAACTTAGTCTCCCTCATTCAGGGTACGATTCCGGGTTTAGACACGGCGGATAAGGCAGGTACTTACGCAGCTCAAGTAACTGGTTATCAGGACACAAGTAAGAGAGGGTCACTTGCTGAACAAATCAGACAAGGTGACGCAGCTCAACGCGGTGACGTTTTTTACTCGGCACGTACAAAATTTATCAACCAGCTCACGTCGGAAGCCAACAACGCTACTACGGGGGACTTGAGGAAAGACCAAGTCGAGCAATATTTTGCCTCTGGACCCGATGCCCGCCTGAGGTTCTCGGACAAAGAAGGTAAGACCCGTATTGCAACAAGCCCAACTGACTATGAAAATCAGAAAAAGCAGTTTGGTGGCGCGGCGCAGCTTCAAGACGTCTTGGCGCAAAAGCAAGCGGAGAGTGCTCAAGCTGAAGGTAAGTACGTTTTTGCCACTCTTGACAATATTGGCCCAAACGCCAAAGCTGTGCTACAGTCAGTATTTAGCGGCGTTCCTGATAAACGGTAAAAGGATCTTTTATGGTGAGTACAACACAAGCTTCGATGCGCTGGCGTTTAGTGGCCTACCAAAACCAAAATCCCTATCCTTCTCGCGACGACAATGATAGCTCAGTTTTTCCTATTATCGTCGAGCAAGGGGTAGTTTCGATCTCTATCACGCGCGCTAAAAATAACCCAGAAGGTATTGCAAACGTCACTCTTGTAGGGCCTTTAAATGCCGCTATATTTCACGGCAATTGGGTAATTATTCGGTCTAAAGTCGGAGAGTTTACGAAAGACCCGCGCAACGGCGGAACCAGTGGTTTAGCACCGTCGGCAAGTTCAATTAAAAAGGCTTCGACAAACGGTGGTGTTACACCCAACCCACTCTACGTCGAGGGGTTACCTCGGTTTATCGGACAGATTGACTCAGTTCAATCGACGTATCAAGTTGACCCAGCTACGGGTCTTGTATCTAGATCACACGCCGTGCGCATTCGCGAGTGGTCGCATGTGTTTCGCCAGACGATTAAATTTGACTTGTTTGACCTCTCCCAACAAGTTGCCACGACGCCCTTTGCGTCTATTCAATCCGCATCATCCGTGCTTCAAAGCGGGTCTATCAGCCCTGACCCGACGGCATCTCTGCAAGCAATCGCAAAATCCGTTACAAACCCTTTTGAGTATGTAGCGATCGCCTTGGCAATGGTGTCGGGTATCAGTAAAAACGCGGCAGAACGTGTTACCTCTGCCAACTCAGAAATTCAAAAGGCTTTAAACGCGGCTACGTTTTATTCAAACATTGCAACAAAAATGCCATCTATTCCTAAGGCACTTCTGACAGATATGGGCTTAGGGACAAAAGCCGATCCCGATCGCCCATTTGCTGCTGACGAAAGCTTTGCCTTAATACTGCTGGGTAATCAAAGACCAGGAATAGGTTCGAGCACCGCTGGATCACTTCTCTCTAACCCTGTTGCCCTACCAGTAGAACCGAGGACTAAAGAATCACAGGTAGGGCCGCAAGGTACTTTTGATGGTGTCTTCACTTCCGAAGACGAGATCGTCAACAGTTTTAAAATTCCCCAAGACCGGCCAGTCATGTACGGCTCCCTTGCTGATTTCTCTCAAGAATTCGACCTGTGGGATCTGATAAGCGCAAGAATAGACGCAGATGTGAATGAAATCTTTACCGACATCTGGTACCATCAAGACGAAGATGTAGTCATTGGACGCCCTGTACTTGTTATGCGAGACAAGCCGTTTCTTTTAGACCAAATCAGAGAGAACATAGGCGACTTGTCAAAACAATGGTCGTCTTACGACGACCTTCCAAAAGTCTACATTCCTTCGGACCTCATACAAGGTATCACAACAAATAGTACGTTCATCGGCGCACCGAACTACACACGCGTAAACGTCAAAGACCCCCTTCTAAGAACCGACTCCTCGGTAATCGCACAGGCTCAAGTAGCGGGACGCGCAACCAACTTTGCAGCTCAGTCACGCTACGGTGGTATTTTTTTCTCAGTAGACAGTGCTTACTTTGCACAGGTCGGGTCAAAGTTACCAGAGAGCTACGAGTTTAATGGTGTGGAGTGGTACACAGACCTTAGCAAGCTAATGCAAGGGTGGTACGGTACACGTATCTATTTTCCAAGTGGGCAGATCATGCTCAAAGACAACAACATCCCTATCATGGTGGGGTGCAATATCGTTTTTAGCGTCGGCAAGGACGTCACCTACGTAGCACACGTGGACAGTGTATCGTTCTCACACCAAATTAGTCCTCGAGGTGATAGGTCGTCCGCCACAACGATAAGCTTTTCGTACCTAGCAGGTTACGAAGATGGGAAAGCTTTTGTTCTGGGCGCAGAGACAGTCCAGGATTTATTCGTCAGCTCGAAAGCGGAAGTACCTAGCCTCTATTCAAGCTCGCTCGGAAAACTCGGAAACTTAATAGGTGGTGAGACCATCCGCACAGCGCAGAAAGCCGTTGCGGCACTAAGAAAACTCGAAAAAGCGTTGTTAGGATAACTCTATGCGTTTCCAATCCAGCCCGACCACTTTACCCATGATTACAGTCCCTGTAGATGGGGAGATCATAGAAGCTTATCCACCCTCGGACGTGTTTCAGTATTACACCTACGACGTTCTGATTCAAATACCCCAAGGTACAAAGACAATAGTCTCTAACGCAGTCACGTCGACTATGTTCGGCGGACCTTTTGACTATTTGCAAATGCGCCGCAGGTCGTCGTCGGACTCTGCTCCTAGCGCGCCCGGGTTACCAACGGAAGATTTAACAGTCGGTGATCGTGTTATCGTCATGTTCATCCAAGGAGACATGAGAAAGCCGTTAATCATTGGTGGGATGCCACACCCTAGAATGGCTACTGACCTCCCTACTGAGACAGACGCTCCTCAAGCACGCCTCTCGTATCTCGGAATGACCTTTGACGTAGACCCTGACGGCGCGTTCGCAATCACACACAGAGGCAACCCCTCTAACGCAGACTTAGCGTTGGCTGTTCCGCCCGTGAATATTCCGACAAAGCTATCATTCTTACAGATGCTAGATGATGGGTCCATTGCTCTTGGAGACGCGTTTAAACAAAAAATCACCATGACAGCGAGCAAGGACATTACGTTTGGAAACCCTTTGTCTACTATTAAGATAGGGCTTACCACACCGGATATCACGCTTGATGCATCAACGAAGATCAATGCGACGGCAAAACTCGCTGTAAGTTTAGCGTCGGGCTCAAACACATTAAAACTCGACACCGTAGGGCGGTCGATTGAAATGTCTTCTACCGGTACGTTTGCCGTATCTGCTATTCAAAGTGCAAAAGTTTCGGCGCCGCTCGGTATTTCCCTCGAAGCCGGTATAGCGAAATTGGTAATGAAAAACGGACAGGTAGCGCTAGGTACACCGGCAGGTGAGATTTTTGCCATGTTCGGGGAACTACTACAAGAAATCATCACGGCGGCTCCTACTTTTTGTGCCACAGCGGTAGGCCCAGGCGTACTGGCTCCAGGGCTGTTAGCGAAAGCTCTAGAATTGAACATTAAAATTGCGCTGATCAAAGGAAGCCTGTAATGCCTTTTGACCCGCTTTCAAAATGGAAGAGTAGCTTCAAGACCATGGTGGTACCGACCATGGGCGTCGATGGCCCTATAAAAATGGGCATGTGGCTTAACTCACACATTAGCAACAAGCCGATGTTAGACGCCGCCACAGTCTCGTCCCCGTCGTTCTCATGCGTGTGGCAACCGGCTATATTTATCGCACAGATGTTAGCAATTCCCCCGTCACTTAGCCCTATCCCGTTTGCCCTTAAACTTGGGCAGGCTTGGGCGTCCGCCACTCAAGCGAGCGTACTCATGGTGCCGGCTGGCGCTTTTGTTGGGGCTCCTACACCGCCGACACTCTTCTCAGCACCACCCGTGGCTCTCTTTAACCCCGCAACTATCGCATCGGGTACCGCATTGATCATTGCTAAAGTGTCGACAGCACCTCCCGCAACTGAATCCGATAAGTCGGCTATTATAGAAGCACTTTACCAAGCGACAACTCAGCTTGGGGTTATGCTTACTGGGCTTAATTCAATTCCTCCGCCCGCAGGGCCACTCCCTTTAATCGTCCCACTTTGCCCTTTAAAATAACGTAGAGGTGTATAAATGGCGGTTTTCGACGTATCAAAGCTCGTACAAGCAGGAATGGACGCTTTTAAAAACAAAGGGCGTGGCGAAGAGGGCGTTATCGACATGTCGTATGCCGAGATCTTCGACGACTTACGATCCGACCTGTTCGATTCGAAGACGCAAAAAGCGTTTTACACAGTCAAAGCCAAGAACTGGCACCAAACCTACCCCTACAGGTTCGTGATTCGACTCGGCGGCGCTCAGTTTATTTACGCGCTACCTATTCCCCCAAGTTCTTATAATGTCTCGACTATCATTCCCTCCAGAGCTACCGCAACTTTGGGCGGCGTGGTCGAAGAATCCAGCGAAGTCGTATTCTTCAACATCTCCATGCAGGGTACCTTTGGGCAAGCTATTTCTAAACAGCGAGGTGAGACCCCTGCGGGTCGCTCTGACGAGTTTAGAAAAGTCTTTACAAGCGGCGGTCTCCTAGGTTCTGCTTTATCGACTTTGGCAAACACCGCAGGAAACCTCATTAAAGCCGCAACGTTGCAACTAAACCTGCTCGAACTTTTAGGGAATGCGCAACTTCCGTACTCCTCGTCGTTCGTGAACGCGGATACCGCACCGTCAGAGGGCCTTATAGGCGACGTAATTAGCTCCGTGTCAAACATATTCAATCCCCCTGGAGCCAGTGATCCCACTAAGCTCACCACCACCGGCGGTAACGGATTTACCGAAGTACACGCCTTTCAAAACTTTTTGCTCGCGTATCAAAAACTCGCTGCTAAAAGCCCAGGAGACTACAGCCTGCACTTTCAAAATATAAAAGATAATTGCGAATGGCGATGTATTCTTGCTTCTCCCCCGACGTTTTCAAAAAACGCTCAGCGACCGTTTATCTACGACTACGCACTCACTTTGTCCGCGTGGAATCTCCGACAGCTCGACGAGGTAGTTCCGCCCATTGACCGTTTCGGTCCAGGAGGCGACCTTTCCGACATAACATCCGCTTCTGCTACCGGCGCTTTTACCAAAATGGCTAACCTTGGTGCCACAGTATCCAAAGCACTGAAAAACCCCGCGTCTCTCCTGAAGATTAGGAGCATCGGCTAATGGCATTCTCAAACGTCTTTCAAATCATCAAAGACCTTACTCTATACCTTGGGCGTCAAGCGGGACTTCCGCCTACGTTTGACCTGCTGCCGCAAATAGCCCAAAACCGCTGGCCTTGGTTTTGTGCTCAGTGGCAACCTACTCTAAAGAGACAAATCTTCGCCGTCGCTGCGGGGGACGAGCAACTTACTGTGCTCGCAAACCGATTGCAGCGTGACGTGGCAACGTACAATCTGGGAGCTACTGCCTACAACCCTTTTGCTTCATCGACAAGGTTTGCTGAGTACCAACCCCTTCTAGCCTCTATTTCACTTACGGACATTCAACCAGACGTGAATGAACAGCTAACGGTAAACCTTGAGCTGCAACGTATCGGTAAGTTCACGCTGGATACGTTTCTGTTAATGCGTTCTGCTCTTAAAAAACAAAACACAATCGCCACACAAGAAATAGGGTTGGGGGACGCAGACGCAAATAGAGTGACAGGCTTACCCACGGTATTGTCCCAAAGATCCGCACGCACGGACGACTACTATCAGCTCCAGTCGTTGTTTGAAATCGAAGAAACGCTCGACCAAATCATTTACGACTTTAAGCGCACGTCCGTGCAAAAGAGCCCTAATTTACTAGCTGCGGCAAACGCAAATATTACGGGTGGGTCCGCCGTAAGAATTAGAGAATCTTGGCGAACCTTTGTGGGGGTGCCCTTTTACCAATCTTTAGAAGTGATGGCTCAGCGTTATATGGGTTCCACCAATTTGTGGTACGAACTGGTTACCGTAAACAACTTACAGGCACCTTATGTAGATGAATCGGGTATTAAATATCTTTTAAAAGCACCCGGCGCTGGCTTGAGCCTGCGTATTTCTTCAGATGCAATGACGCGAGTAAGGGTAGGTGCAAAGGTTCGTATTGGTTCTTTGACCAAACAAGCAGAAACACGGTTTATAGATAGAGTTGTCGAAAACTTAGATACCACTATTACTCTTTATCTTTCGGGCGAACCTACCCTCGCATCTTTCAAAACCACTGAACAAGCATATGTACGCGCGTTTGCGCCGGACACCGTAAACTCCGATTCGTTTATTAAGATTCCTCTAGACGTAGGGTCAGGCACTCAAAGCTTACCTGCACCGAAAGCCGATGTGTTAAAGCGGCTCGACAACGCATTAAGGGCGTTTGGGGTAGACGCGCTCAGGGCAGAAAACACAGGCGACCTTCTTATCGACAGCGGTGACTTTGCGCTCTCGTATGGAATTGCGAACGTGAGACAGAGTGTCCTTCAGGTACTAAGAACAAACCCTGGCGAACTTCCGTTTCACCCAAGGTTTGGTTTACCGGTAGAACCGGGAGACACTTGGACAGCATCGGTAGATGAAGGGCTTATTATTGCAGAACTTATACAGAACTCTATTCGCGCTGACGGTAGGTATTCATTCGTTATTGTGAGAAGCATTGTGACTACCGGATCTTCTGTGTCCATAGACCTGTTAGTGGGTGTACCTGGAGCTGACACTGCTATTCCATTAAGTTTTGTTTCAAATTAAATAAGTTGTCTTACAACTTTAGGGTCAGAGTGCGGTATTAAAAACTGTACTATTTCGAAGTGACCATTCTCAGCAGCCCAGCGCAAAGCCTCAGAATAGTGAGCTTTAGGGTCGGAATGCGGTAGCAAAAACTTAACTATTTCTAAGTGACCATTACCGGCAGCTACGCGAAAAGCCTGAGAACCATAAGCTTTAGGGTTAGCGTGCGGTAGTAAAAACTGCATTACTTCTAAATGACCGTTCAAAGCAGCCAAGCGCAAAGCCTCAGAATCTGAGCCTTTAGGGTCAACGAGCCTTGTTTCCACCAATCGCTTTACTGTCTCTAAATCGCCACTTTCGACTGCGTCCCAAAATTCATCTTGATAATTCATACGCACCTCAGATAAATTGTCTTACCACTTCAGGGTCGGAGTACGGGAGTAAAAACTGTACTACTTCTAAGTGCCCGTTCTCAGCAGCCGAGCGAAAAGCCTCAGAATCTTGAGCTTTAGGGTCGGAGTACGGTAGTAAAAACTGTACTACGTCTAAGTGCCCGTTCTCAGCAGCCGAGCGAAAAGCCTGAGAGCTATAAATTTTAGGGTCGGAATGCGGAAGTAAAAACTTAACTACTTCTACATGACCATTCTTAGCAGCCCAACGCAATGCCGCAGATTCGTAAACTTTAGGAGCGGAGTATGGTAGTAAAAACTTAACCATTTCTAAGTGACCGTAAGCCGCAGCCGAGCGAAAAGCCTCAGATTCACACGCTTGTGGGTCGGAGTACGGGAGTAAAAACTGTACTACGTCTAAATGACCATTCTTAGCAGCCCAGCGAAAAGCCTGAGAACTATAAACTTCAGGGTCGGAATGCGGAAGTAAAAACTTAACTACTTTTAAGTGACCATTCTCAGCAGCCGAGCGAAAAGCCTGAGAATTGTAAGCTTTGGGGTCGGAATGCGGAAGTAAAAACTTAACTACTTTTAAGTGACCATTCTCAGCAGCCGAGCGAAAAGCCTGAGAATTGTAAGCTTTGGGGTCGGAATGCGGAAGTAAAAACTTAACTACTTTTAAGT
>Ga0163151_10000080_pt1 | contig 158417 bp, 142 predicted proteins | sample OliLakLV19MP5IB2_FD_145596 | JGI IMG/M metagenome (GOLD analysis project Ga0163151, IMG submission 145596) | Freshwater microbial mat bacterial communities from Lake Vanda, McMurdo Dry Valleys, Antarctica - Oligotrophic Lake LV.19.MP5.IB-2 | ecosystem: Environmental > Aquatic > Freshwater >...
GAGGAGGGTTAGCCAGCAAGTTTGGATCAACTTTTTCCGGCCCGGGGAAAGTGAGCCCGGTGGCATCAAAACCGAAAGTGGAGATCATCGGTTTCATTTCGCTGTAACAGACGCCTCCGCCAAGAGCCGAGTCACATCCGGGGGTATACGTATTGGAAATATTACGCGGGGCATCCCAGAGCAGACCAGAAAGGTCACTCGAAACAGAAAGATAAACCTCTCGATTGGCTTGACCAAGCCTGCCAGCATTGCCGCCAGATGTGGCGCAGTCGTTGTATATATTATTGATGGTGTCGTTTGCGTCAGCAAGGTTCTTAATGTCATGGGTTTGAGAGAAAACCACATAGAGGTTGCCGTCGCATTCGCCGATGGTTGCATCACGGGCATAACTGCCATTGAAACCGCAAACGAGACTATTAAAAGCGAGACCCCAGTCGGCGTTCTTAATACGGCTTATGTTGCCAGTTGCATCCGACCAGTGGAAAATACTCTTAGAAAAGTCGTAAAAAAGGAAACCGGTCGAATCGAATACGCCCGCCGGCCAGGGTTCGCCATGCCAGACGATATGCAGATTGTCATCCGAGCTGTACATTCCGTGAAAGTCAACACGAAGACCGTAAGAGACCGAGTTGCGATTATAGTTTGTGATATTGACTTCGGGGCCAAATGAAACCCCGCCATTAATCGATTCACGATATACCATATTACGGTCGATCGTTGATGTTAGTCCACCCGCCACTGTCCAGCTTGCCGTCTCAGTGTATGCGGTAGGTGAATACTCCTGATAGACTATGGCCACTTTCGAAGAGGCCCGTGATGAGGTGAGAAATCCTCTTGAGGTCGCCGTTACCCCAACCGTTCACTTTTCTGAAGTACTGAATGACTGTTTCAACTAAGGGCACACCGTCACCTGTGTTGACATCGTAGAAGTCAGCCATAGAGCCGGTGACATGGATAACAGTGTCCGAACCGACCACCTGAACGTCGACGATCGGCTCGATGAATTTTGAAGTATCAATCGCGGCCGGGTAACCGATTTTATACTGCGAAGGGTTTATTCTGCTTCCCGCGCCGAAAAAGCATGACTGATCGACAGTCTGGTAGTAAAAACGGTTATCTCTCGGCTGGCCGGAATTATCACGGCCACCAAGGATAATTAACCCCTTTGGGCTGACGGCAAGATACGGATTTGTGCCTCTCTCGGTTCCGTCATCGGTCTGAACACGGCATCCGTTTCCAGCCCCTAAGCCGTTCGGCCAGCTTCCTGCGACCGGATCATAATCCATATAGCCATACCCTTCGGAAGCGGCGGTTGCCGTTTTCATATCCGAATAGGAAAAATGAAAATCGGGAGTGCCCCGATGTTCGACCGAACGTCCTTCATAGGCGTTGTTGACGTCATTGTAGGTAGAGTTGATGGTCAAGCCGGTCGGGGGCGAGGCCGAACGTGTAATGCCGAGCGAGGAACGAATTGACTGACCGGATGCGGATTGGTCTCCAACCGCATTATGGTCCATCGGTTCATCGCGCATTAATTCACGGCCGTTAACCGGGAAGCTGTATTGTGTGATTGTGCTGGACTGCTTGCTTTTTACGCGGTCGCGATTATCATATGATGTTCGCGCCGAGAGCGAAGTCGCAACGATGGATAGAACCACCGCTCCAACAATGAGAAGATAAGGTACCTTCTTTGTCATGTCTTTTTCTTTCAAAGGTTGTTAATTCCAACCTGAATTATATCAATCCAGGTTATTCTTCAATATAATAGTTGCAATTGGATAAGACTGTAGCGTCCGGATCAGATCAGACGAAACCGTCCGCGCATGTGACTTAAATCGAATAAAAAATTACCTCCTTCCATATCGTCCGTTGTTGCCAGCGTCCGGATAGTCATGCCGGTTGCAGACAAAGTTACACACTTCCGTTAAAACGGTTGTGAGAGGTCATAGAGACGCGTACAGTAAAGTACATCCGCCACATTTGTCAGCAAAACCCTAAATTAATAGACAGAAAAACCCGCGTTGTTAAAATTCCTTGTACCCTAATGGAACCCTAAGCTAGTTTAAGATAGCTTTTGGATTTAATTTATCAAGATTTTTTCGATTTTGGAGCAATTTTGTGAGAAATTTTTTTGATAACCGACGCATTTTTTGCGATAGGAACTATGGAAAGAATGTATCCCAATTCCAGGCATTTCATCTACAAATAGTCTAAGAACTAAAATCAAAACGGCCTCCGTTTTCCGGAGGCCGTCGAGAATTGATGAGAGGGCTCTCGTCAGAACTTTGATCTCATTGGCAAGGAGCTGTCGGAGTCAGGTTAATAAAGAGGTGATCAATCAGTGCGGTCAAATCACCAATGTCGACAACGGCATCCGGCGGGGAGGCAATGTCGCCTTCAGCTGTACATAGCAACGGAGCCAAGGTGATAAAGAGGTTGTCAATCAAAGCGGTCAAGTCACCAATGTCGACCACGTCGTCGAGTGAGCCGTCGACGTTTCCAGTCGACCCGATACAACAGCCTCCAACTCCTGTGGCTGGGATAACATGGTCAAGTAACCATTGTCTGGCCTTTGCGGCATTGGTGACAATATTATCCGTCGCCGTCTTGGTCGTCGCAAGAGCCGTATATATGTAGAGCGTATCGCCCGCGTTGATCGTCTGGTTGTTGAAATAGGTCATGACGCTATGTTGATCGGTGGCAGTCGGGTGTGAGCTGTAACCGGCATTTTGCATATTGTTATAAATCTCTGAAGCCACAAATCCGTTGGTGGGATAGAGATAGGTTGGATTTGATGCCGTGTAGGCCCCATACGGATTGAGGCTTGTATCGACAGTGAGTCCGTCGGTCGATACGCCGAGGAACTGAATAACACCGAATCGTTTCGTATTATCCTGACAACTGGCTCCGATACCATTCTGGTAGATCATCTTCATGGATGAATTGAACGCGCCCAGATTGTTTGAACCGGAATTTGTCGGTATATCCCAGTCTATTCCTTCGCCGATTGCAAGTCCGCTGTGGCTGGCGCCGTTCCACGAGTATACTTTCAGACACTGTATAACGAACTGCGAGCTGTCGAGTTGTTTTGGAGCGTACCAGATTTTCTCAAGTCCAATCGTAGCATCACTCGTGACAAACGATCCAGAGCTATAAATATCGTAATCACCGGCATCGACTGTAGGAATAGTGGGATTGCCGCCCGTGGTTGGCCGTTTGAATTTGTTGGTGTTAAATAAATTCCAATATGCCTCATGCGAAACCCCGTTGAAACGCGCGATAATCGGCGTGCCATCATAGGCATAGACCGACGCGCAATCTCCTTCGTTGCCGTAATCGAGGGTCGTATTCGCCGTGCCGCTGTGAGCAAAATTGCCGTTGTCACTGACAACCAATTGAATGCGCGCGGTGGCAATGGTATCAAATACCGGCGGGTTGCTCACTAATTCACAGACATCCCCGACTCCGTCATTGTCGCTGTCGGTTTGACTGGGATTATAAATTGTGGGGCAGTTATCTAACGCGCAGGTAGTCAGTGGGAAGCCGGGCGAGCCAAAGCCATCACCGTCCGGATCGGTGCAAGTATCGCAGGCATCGCCAATCAAATCGCCGTCAGAATCCTCTTGGCCGGAATTAATCTCTGTCGGGCAATTATCGCACTGGTCGGGCACGCCGTCGCCGTCGCCGTCGGGTCCGGCGGGGCAGGGAACAGTGGTCTTGAACATTGAGCGGCCATGAGTTGCGGCTACTAATAGTCGTGTTCTCGGGTTCATCTCAAGGTCATGCACAGTCGTTATCGGCAAGCCGGTTCCAAGCAGGGCCCATGAGCCGCCCAGGTTGTTTGATAGATAGACGCCGACATCGGTTCCGATATAGAGCGTCTGGTTGTCATGCGGGTCAAGGATAACATCATTTATCGGCGCGCTCGGAAGATTGCTGCTTACATCGGTCCAGCTTGCCCCGTAGTTAATTGTGCGGTAGATATGGGGGAGATTTAGGCCCTGAGTAATGTATCCCGAAAGAGTTACATAACAGATAGCCGCATTTGACGGATCTACCGTAAGACGGGTGACCCATCGGTCTGGCAGAAGTGCGCCAATGTCTGTCCATGAGCCGCCGCCGTTTTGGGTGACAAACACGCCGCCGGTTCGGTCACCGGCATACACAACTTGCCCGTCGGATTTGGCCGCGCCTATTGTGGTGATGTATCGTGTGGTGAGAGATGGGCTGATTGCGGTCCAGTTTTGCGCCCCATCAATAGTCTTATATACTTTTTCTGTGCCATAGTAGAGGATCTGAGGGTTATTCCGATCCATCACAACAGGAGTGTTCCATCCATGCTCATCGTTTGGATCAATGCCGGCCTGAGCATAAGAAAATGAAAAGCCGCCATCGATGGAACGATTCAGATTTCCATTCTGTGATTCGGCATAGACATTATTTGGATTGGCATAGTCGACCAGACAGTAGAAGCCGTCACCCCCTAAAATTGACGCCCAGTCATTGTCGCTTCCGGTGAGTGTCCGGGGTGTTCCGTTATCTTGAGTACCTCCAAGGATATGATTGTCGTTCTGATAACTGACCGTCATTGCATAAAACTGTGTGCTCGGCATATTTCGGAAAACATTCCAACTTCCTGCGCCATCGGAACTATAGTTCACACCGCCATCGCAGCCGCCATAGAGAACGTTGTTATTTGCCGGCAGGATAAAGAGATCGTGGTGGTCAACATGAGTCGCCCCCGTTACATGATTCCAGTTTGCTCCGCCGTCGGTACTTTCCCACAGCGTCACGCCCAGAGTATAGAGGAGATTTGGATTCCCGCGGGCCGTGCGTATCTGTCCGAAATACCAGCCAAAATTACTGAAACTGGATGCGATTGCGCCGTCGTTAACCCGAACCCAATTTACGCCATCATCGACACTTTTGTACACTCCAAGCAGGCCGCCACCGGAACTGATATGCAGGGCATAGACCGTATTTGAATTTTGGTCCATCGTCAAGCCGATACGGCCGATACTGCCTGCGGCTGGAAGTCCGCCTGTGCCCTGAATATTTGTCCAGGTAGCCCCAAAATTCGTTGAGCGCCAGATAGCGCTGGTGCTTCCCGATGTCCATCGCCACATAGCACAAAGCATAGTGCCGCTGACTTCATCGAGCACAACATCAATTGCGCTGGTTGAATTGTCAACAAAGAGGACTTTTGTCCAGTTAACACCGGCATCGGTTGAGCGGTACAGTCCACGGTCGACATTGTTGTTGCCGCCGAAAACTTTACCCATGACCGCAACCCAGACCGTATCGGGGCGAAGCGGGTCAATGATAATTCTTCCAATTCTGGAGCTGTTTGGAAGCCCCATATTTGTCCAATTGAGACCCCCATCGGTACTTTTGTAAATGCCAGTCCCCTCGTAGGTATCGATAGCCGCGGCGGCTTCGCCGGTGCCGACATAGACGATATTGGCATTTGTCGGATCGACCGCAATCGCGCCTATAGAAAAGACGCCAACCGCATCAAAAATTGGAGTCCAGCTTGCGCCAAGGTCAGTGGATTTGAAGACACCGCCCGCCGCCGCCCCGGCATAAATCGTGTTGGGATCGCTGGTGGGAACCGCCAAGGCCGTTATACGGCCCGGGATATTGGTCGGTCCGGTCCCTGACCATACTGGTGTATTGGGTGTCGCCCGAAACGAATTGCGCATAGAATGCGCCTCGTTCAAAGCTTCAAGATATTTTTCCTGAGGAATGACATCGTAGGGATAGGCGCGTTGTTCATAGAAGTATGTATTCGGGACCTTGGGAATCCCCTCCTGCAAACGATTAATTTTCCCGAATTTCTTGAGCCGATAATACGCCTTCCGGTCTTCTGGCAGATCGGCCATAGTTTTCTGCTTCGGAGGAAGCATAAGGAAAATCGCGCTCGTTGCAATAATGGCGATAGAAATCGCCAGCAATATTTTTTTCATTTATCCTATCTCCAGTCCGCGGAATCGTGCGTGGACCCATCATTGTTTCTTATGTAAATTATTGAGCCTGAAGCCCAATAAAGCCACGTAGGAAATTAATAGCAGCACGTACTTCGTATTCTACCCAAATTAGCCATTTTGTCAAGGCAAAAAGTTGCCGGGACTACTCAGGAAGAGACCGATTGAGCCCTATTTCGTACAAAAGCGGAGCCTTGGTATGCCGATAGTTAGAGAACAATTCTTGCCCGTGACTGTTATTTCGGGTATACTTATAAAGCAAAGAGGCCGAGAGCTTTCGAGTAGTGAAAGTCTGCTTCTTTTAGGCAACAAGCATGGAGGTATAGTCGGCATGCAACCAGTTCAGAGCAAAAAAAAGAGCGAGCCGTATTTTAGCGACAACCCCCAAGTTTCTCGCTTGCCGAATCATCTTCTCCAATTTGCCGTAGATCAAAATTACTCTCAGTATACTGCTGTCGATCATGCTGTCTGGCGTTATATCATGCGTCAGAACTGCCATTTTCTCAAAGAAAATGCACATAAAGTATATTTCAAAGGATTGCTTGAGACCGGAATCGATTTGGATAGCATTCCAAGCATCGACGACATGAATCGGATTCTCGGCCAAATTGGCTGGGGGGCTGTTGCTGTCGATGGTTTTATTCCACCAGTCGCCTTTATGGAATACCAAGCTTATAAGGTGCTTGTCATCGCCTGCGATATGCGCCAGATACATCATATCGACTATACTCCGGCTCCTGATATAGTCCATGAAGCGGCTGGGCATGCGCCTATTATAGTCGATTCTGAATATTCGGCGTACTTGCAGCGTTTTGGAGAAATTGGCGCAAAAGCGATGTCTTCAAAGAAGGACTTCGAACTCTATGAGGCGATTCGCTCCCTTTCTATTTTGAAAGAGATTCCAAATACCTCTGCCACAGATATTGCCTCCGCCGAGAAACTGGTAAAAGAACGTCAGGCGAATTTAGGAGAGCCTTCTGAAATGGCGCTTTTGTCACGTCTGCATTGGTGGACGGTCGAGTTTGGACTGATAGGTCCGATGGATAAACCAAAAATCTATGGCGCCGGATTGCTTTCATCTATTGGAGAGTCGGTGACTTGTCTTGAGGATCATATCAAGAAAATCCCCTACTCTGTCGATGCGGCTAGTTTTCCATTCGATATAACGACACAACAGCCTCAGCTTTTTGTTACGCCGGATTTTGATCACCTCAAAATGGTACTCGAACAGTTTGCAGATACTATGGCTTTCCGCCGCGGAGGAACCGAAGGTCTTCAAAAAGCCATTGATTCACACAACACCGGGACGGCTGTCTATTCATCGGGATTACAAGTCTCAGGCGTTTTCACCGACATTCTCACACACCGCGGCGACCCGATTTATCTGAAAACGACCGGCCCGACAACTCTTGCAATCAATGAGTCGCTTCTTCCCGGTCATGGAAGAGATTATCATAAAGACGGTTTTGGCTCTCCGGTCGGCAATTTCAAAAATGTTCCGCGTCCGCCGGAAGATCTCGATGACAGCGGGCTTGCGCTCTGCAATGTAGTACTTGGAAAAGTCGGAACGCTTGCTTTTGAAAGCGGAATAAAAGTCCTCGGCCGTCTTGAGAAAATCGAACGGCGCAATGGCAAACTGCTTCTGCTGTCATTTAGCGACTGCTCGGTAGTCTATGGCGACTCCGTTCTTTTCCGTCCCGATTGGGGAACGTACGATATGGCTATCGGCGCAAAAATTATCTCTGTCTTCAGCGGCGCGGCGGATATGGACGCCCATGAACAGATAGCTTTGGTCTCAAAAACGCGGACGGTCAAAGTCACATATGACGATGAAACCCGCCGCCTGCAAAAGTTGTATGGCCTGTTGCGAGCGATGAGGGAAAACCAGGAAAGCCTTGCTGATCTTCCCGATCTCTGGAACACAGTTAAGGCAGAGCATCCAGACGACTGGCTTCTGTCGCTTGAAGTAGTCGAGCTGCTCGAAGCAAGAAAACTGTTCCCTGAACTAAAAGCCCAGGTTCGGGCGTATCTTGAAACTAAAGCAAAGTCAGAAAAAGAGTATTCGAAACTTATCGCTGACGGCCTCAACCTCTCGGGTAATCTCAAGGCGCGGTAGGCCGAAGTTTATTCAAAATATCTGGTGCACTCAGGCGCCCTCCCCTGAGTGCACCACATAAGATCACACCGTCCGCCGCGGCGGATTTCTTAAGTGAAACGTGGCAATCTTATGTTCGTTTGTTCCGTTAGGTCTTGGCTTTGGCTGAGCGTAGCGGAGGCAAAGGTGTGACCTGACGGTCGCTCGCCCTCTCACACAGCCAAAAATGGCTTTCCTTCTTATCCCTAAAAGAGTATTATAAATCATGCCTGCAAGCGATGCCATTTGGCCGACAATATACAGCGCGTGAACCTCCAAGCTGTATGTATGAAATGCAAATATTCAAGCACCCCATAACCAAAGACAGGAAAGACACCATGCGCACCATCCAACGCCTTGTTCTGAGTCTTCTGTTGGTTGTTTCACTCTCTTCGCTGAGTTTCGGAAAGACTGATGAGTTTGGAACGCTCAAACCAAACCAGAAGATTGCTTCGTTCAAAACCGAAGCTGTGTATGAAAATGAAATTGGCACCGTCATCGGGGCGCGGTTTCGGCATATCCCCAGTGATTTTGTGCTGGATTTGCTCCGCATTCAATCGGTTCCACAGGGATTTATGTGGGTAAACTCACCCCCTCCAACCGACCAAGGGGAGCCGCACACACTCGAGCATCTGCTTTTAGGCAAGGGGACGCGTGGTCGGTATGTGGCCTCATTGGAAGATATGTCGCTCGGTCAAAGTTCGGCCTTCACCGAACAAGTTCGCACCTGCTATCATTTTCATACCAGCGCGAGTAACGATGCTTTTTTCAACCTTTTCGAAGCAAAACTCGATGCCATGCTCAATCCCAATTTCAGCGATGAAGAGATTCGCCGCGAAGTTTGCAATATGGGCATTATCTCCGGTGATGACGGCTCGCTTCGTTTAGAAGAAAAAGGTACTGTCTATAATGAAATGGTTTCTTCGTTTGAGCGCCGTTGGGGGAATCTCTATTTTACTCTTGGACGGCTCATGTATGGCATGGATCACCCGCTGTCGTACTCGGCTGGCGGTTTCCCTGCTGCCATCCGCACCATGACACCGGCCGATATTCGCAATTTTCATTCATCGACGCATCACCTAAATAATATGGGAGCGGCCGTTTCCATCGGCGATGACATTTCATTGGCCGATTGTCTTACCAAACTTTCTGACATCTGTGGTCGTGTCGAGCCTAAAGCAAAAAAGGGGCTGGACCCGGCAAGCCTTTATGACCGCTTGCCGAAAATAAATCCTCTGACGGTCGGCACAATCCAGCTTGAGAACTTCCCATCGAATAATCCCGATGACCCGGGGCTATTGGTCTACGCCTGGCCAGCGACACAGAAGTTTAACAACAATGAAAACTATTTCATGCAATTGCTTCTTGAGAATCTTTCATCAGGCGAAACATCGAATTTGCACCGACTGTTTGTCAATTCACAAACCCGAATCATTGATATCGGCGCAAGTTCCGTATTCGGTTGGCTCGACCAAGGACCGGGCTATCCGGCCTATATCGGCTTCGACGATGTCAAACGCGAATCTCTCACTGAAACGATGATTGACTCAGTGCGCGGCCTGGTGCTCTCAGAAGTCACTCGTATTGCCGCACTGCCTGACACTTCGGCTGAACTCAAAGCATTCAACGAGCGCGCCAAAAATCGTGTTGTTGAGCGACGCCGCTACCTGCGCATGTTCCTCAATTCCCCTCCGGGATGGGGATCGCGCGGTGTGGGTTCGGAATGGATAGAGCTCGTGCAACGCCTGCACCGGCTGGGCGGTTTCAAACGCTCGCTTACTCTCAATCCGGAGTTGGCATTTGCAGACAGCCTTTTGGCTTTAGACGGAAATATCTGGAGTTCCTATATTACCAAATGGCGTCTTGTTGCAGACAAGCCCTATGGCGTCGGCACCCGCCCCGACCCGCAAATGATAACCACCTCAGAGTCCGAGCGGGTCGAGCGAGGCAACACATACGCTGATAAATTGATGGCCGACTACGGCGTTGAGTCGCGCGAGGCCGCAATTGTTCGTTACAAAGAAGATTACGATAAAAACACCGCTCTCATTGACGAGGAAGGCAAAAAAATTCAGATGCCCGGCTTCATTAAGAATCCACCGCTCGGTATCGATGATAACCTTCGCTATACCGTCGATACGCTCCCCGGCGGCGGCTCGATGGTCGTCTCGACTTTTGACAACATCACGAGCGGCACATTCGCGCTGGCATTCAACATGGATGTTGTGCCGGAATCACTCTTGGTCTATGCCGCCGCGCTCCCGACCTTTATTTCACAGGTCGGCGCTATACGCGATGGACAGGCAATCTCTTACGAACAGTTCATCGAATCAATTCGCAAAGAAATTCTCGGACTTAATACATATTACAGTGTTAATTACCGAACCGGACGCTCGGAGCTTGTGGTCAGGGCCGCCGGAAGTAACCGCGAGGAGAGCAAAAAGGCGCTCGGGTGGCTTGCGACGTCGCTTTTTGATCCTGACCTACGCGCCGAAAATCTTCCTCGCATAGGTGACGCCATTCAATTAGGACTCAGTAATCACCGAAGCCGCACTCAAGGCTCCGAAGAATCATGGGTCAACAATCCGGCCGAAGCTTATTGGAAGCAAACCAATCCGCTTCTCCTGGCAACGGATTGTTTTTTCACTCGCGCTCATGCCTTCCAGCGCCTGCGATGGCTATTGCGCGATGTCGCATCCCCCGAAACCGGCAAAGAGTTTACCGGAGTCATGTTGGCGCTCTCCACAGCAGGCAGTACGATGGGCCGCGATTCGCTGAGCGCGCTGCTTGATCAATTGTCACTTGGCGATAAGAGTACTTCGACAAGTCCTGTCATCTCAAGATATAAAGCTGTCAGCGGCGAAACGAAAACGCTTGTGAACGACGCTGTCGAAGACCTCCGCCAATCAATAGCCGATGTGCCCGATGCTACTCTTTCACGCGACTGGGAATATCTCTGCAAACAGATTACGGCCGATTCCCGTGTTTCACCTCGCGATGCGCTGGCTTCGATTCAACATGTCCTTGATCTTGTCCGACGCGCCGATAATGTCCGCGCTTTTGTGATTGCTAACAGCGAAGACCAGAAGACGCTCGTTCCTGAACTTGAGGCCATCGTGAAGCGCTTGAACACAGAGCCGTCGACACATCAGACCTATTCGCAGGAGTCACATGTTATCAACCGCATGCATCAACATTCGACCGGCACAGGCAAACCGCTTTTTGTCGGTCTGGTTGAAAATGGAACCCGATCCGGTGTGCATATCAATACTGCCGATTGTGCCGGATTCTGGGACAGCGACCCTGAGAAACTTCTCACCTTTCTCTCAGCGCGCCTCTATGGCGGCGGAGGGGCGCATAGTATGTTCATGCAGACCTGGGGCGCGGGACTTGCCTATTCAAACGGACTTCGCAGCAACGAGACCAACGGACGTCTCATGTACTACGGCGAACGATGCCCAGACCTTGCCCAGACAATGCAGTTCGTCGTCAGCACACTGAAAAATGCCCCATACGACAGCTCTCTTGCCGATTATTCAGTGTCGCAGGCATTTGCCGTGATGCGAAGCGGGTCGTCGTATGAGGCGCGGGGCGAAGAGATGGCCGATGATCTTGCTGATGGCATTACCCCGGATGTTGTCAGCCGTTTTCGTAGAGGGATTTTGGATTTGCGAAGCCAAGGCGGTCTCTATAAAAAGCTCCATGAACGCATGGAGAGAACGTACGGCATGGTGCTTCCTGATTATGGACCAAACGCAGTGGAGTCTGTGGACAAATTCGACGCCAATTATTTTGTTATCGGCCCGGAGAAGCAGTTGGATAATTATGAGAAATATCTTAGATCAGTAGAGTCTCCGGATATAACAATTCAAAAGATATACCCGCGTGATTTCTGGCAGACGACGGAAGGGTTGTAGGGCCGGGTAGGCCGCGAAAAGAGTCCTGATGAAACAGTTCGAAACAATAAGGAAAGGGAAACAGGTGAGAACAGCAGTTACTTTATTTCTATGCCTATTTCTCTTGCTCGGGGTAACCACGACCGTCCATGCCCAAGGCATCGAGTGGGAGACGCTCAATGAGGAGGTGATGGCGCTATACCAGAAGGGTCAGTACGACCGCGCAGTGGTGGTAGCAGTGAAGGCGCTTGATATTGCCGAGAAGGCCCTCGGTCCAGACCATCCCGATGTGGCCCAGAGCCTGAACAACCTTGCGGCGCTCTACCACCACCAAGGCCAGTACGCGCTGGCCGAGCCGCTGTACAAGCGCGCGCTGGCGATTAGGGAGAAGGCCCTCGGTCCAGACCATCCCGATGTGGCCCAGAGCCTGAACAACCTTGCGGGGCTCTACGACAACCAAAGCCAGTACGCGCTGGCCGAGCCGCTGTACAAGCGCGCGCTGGAGATTTTTGAGAAGGCCCTCGGTCCAGACCATCCCGATGTGGCCTTGAGCCTGAACAACCTTGCGGGGCTCTACGACACCCAAGGCCAGTACGCGCTGGCCGAGCCGCTGTACAAGCGCGCGCTGGAGATTTTTGAGAAGGCCCTCGGTCCAGACCATCCCGATGTGGCCTTGAGCCTGAACAACCTTGCGGGGCTCTACAACACCCAAGGCCAGTACGCGCTGGCCAAGCCGCTGTTAAAGCGCGCGCTGGAGATTTTTGAGAAGGCCCTCGGTTCCAGACCATCCCGATGTGGCCGGGAGCCTGAACAACCTTGCGGGGCTCTACAACACCCAAGGCCAGTACGCGCTGGCCGAGCCGCTCTACAAGCGCGCGCTGGAGATTAGGGAGAAGGCCCTCGGTCCAGACCATCCCGATGTGGCCTTGAGCCTGAACAACCTTGCGTTTCTCTACAACACCCAAGGCCAGTACGCGCTGGCCAAGCCGCTGTACAAGCGCGCGCTGGAGATTTTTGAGAAGGCCCTCGGTCCAGACCATCCCGATGTGGCCTTGAGCCTGAACAACCTTGCGTTTCTCTACAACACCCAAGGCCAGTACGCGCTGGCCGAGCCGCTGTACAAGCGTGCGCTGGAGATTAGGGAGAAGGCCCTCGGTCCAGACCATCCCAATGTGGCCGGGAGCCTTGAAAATATGGCAGCGCTGTATCGAGCCACCGAGCGAGAGAAGGAAGCTGAAAAGCTTGAGCAGCGTGCGGCAAGAATTAGGGGAATCAAGCGGTGAGCAAATGGGCTAACACGGGCGCGACACGGGGGCTATTTTGAATTGCCTTGGTGGTGTCGTCAGACGCCCCCGCCTGGCGATATACTTATAGTGTCGGGCGGGGGGCGCCCGACACCATGGAAAGAATGAGATCACACCGTCCGCTGCGGCGGATGCCCGACTGTCTTGACGTGCCTGCATCTGCGGGTGCAGACTCGCTGCAAGACCCAGAGAAGAGAATATGAGATTGCCACGTCGTGACTTATGAAAGTCACTCCTCGCAATGACGTGGTATGAGTGCCTACATTAATTCTTGTGGCCGACTTAGCCTCGGTGGAGTATTGTACCCGATATCATAGCCAAAATTCCAACATCGTCATTGCGAGCCGCGGCTTCTTAGACGTCCGCCGGTGGCGGATGGCAATCTCAGTTGTCTTAGTCTTGTAGCGCGGGTCATTCTTATGCCCCGCGGGTCTTTTTCTTCGATACAATGAAACCCGCACTAAGGGGCGGGCCACCCGACTTTTCTATGCAGTCAGGCGCCTCTGTCTGATTGTCTTTTCGTGCGCGACTAGGATGTCCCGCGCGAATATTTCCAATATTCAGGCGGCTGGTGTACGTCCCCGTGCACCAGCTTTATTTTTGTCGAAAGTTCTGATTCACTCTGTCAGTTGCTCTCTGATATTTTTGCCAACTGTGCAATGACTGCCGCTTCAAGTTCCTTATAGTCAGTCTTGGCGTTCCACTGCTTGACAATCATCCCATTCTCGTCAATCAGAAAGAGCGCCGGTATACCGGAAATATGCATCTGTTTCCATACCGGATCTGCGCCGTTATCAAGAAAAAGCGGATAAGGGATCTTTTTCTTGTCGACATACTTCTTTACCTTTTCAGGCTTCTCTTCGTCAATGGCTATTCCTAAGACAGTGAAGCCGCTTTCGGAATATTTCTTGTGCAACTTCACTATATCATCGGCCATCTCCACACACGGTTTGCACCAAGTCGCCCAGAAATCGATAAGCACCACTTTGCCGTGATAGGCGGCCAGTGAGTCAACTGTTCCATCGAGCCGAGGCAGAACAATCGGCATGGCTTCGCGCGGAAGCACGGGCGGCAGGAATGACAGCGGGTCGGCATCGAACTCCTCTTTGCAGGTCAGATTGCAAAAGTAGTATGATTTGCCTTCGTACTCGCTGACTCCGGCAACTTTTTCTTCGCCGTGCATTGTGCCTCTTGCAGAGCAGACTGCGCAGACGGCCTTCTCGGGATGGGCCGTCGTCTGGGCAGAGACGATATTGCTCTGTGCGATCAAGATCAGCATTGATACAGCCATTAGTCTCAAAATCTGTTTCATAGACGTTCCTTTATGTTTCAACACTTTCTCCATAATTCAAAAACCAACAAAGACCGAAATCCCTGCCTGTTCATACCACAGCCAGAGCAGGCTCAAGCCGACTCTGTCATTTATATAATAGTTGCCGACCAAATGCGATCGGTTTCCGTCATACATCGGCATGAGCGAGAACTTGCTGGAAATCTCGATATTTGCTCCAAACGGATAATTAATCCCTTCATCGTTGTCTGAATATTGAATTCCGGCATACGGAGCAAGTCTCAGCCACGGCAGGTATTTTCCGACAACGAGGTAATACTGCAAATTCCCTTTTGTTGTTCCGATTCTATCGGAACTGAATCCGAACATCAGCGAGGGTCTTTTTGGACTCTCGGTCAGAATGAACCAGTTCCCAAGCGGCACAATTTCTTTAACCACCGGATTGTATTCAATGCCGACCTGTATCTTTGGCAGGACGCTGTAGGTCGCGGTGAATCTCCAGCGCGGCCGGTCAAACTCGGTGTCGACAAACCGTCCGGAGATATTAAATTTTGCATCGAAGCCGCTCCCACGGAGCGGCGAGCCTTCGCCCGGTCAGCCCACTCAACGGGGGACGAGCGAGACTTTTGGCCGATCCGGCTTTTGGACGGTGGAATCTTTTGCAGTGTCTGAATCGTCCGCAACGGCAATTCCACCGAACAAAAACAGAGATGCGGCAAGCATCATAAATTGACGCATACGCTATTCTCCAAATCAAAAATGTTTATGTAAAAACGAAAACAACAGCTATTAGCTGTTAATTGGAGGGGCGCGAAGTCCCGATTGGCAGAGAGGCGGTTCAAAAACGCCGTAGAAATGTTCTGAGTCAGCAATCTTTGAGTAGTAAATTATATCGTCTGTGAGAGGCGCCTCATGGAGTGCCGGATCCGACTGGTCAGAGGCTGTGCGGCAAAGTGTGAGGTCAACTGGCTGTATCCCATCCGCTGTGACAAAGAGACAGCAATGGTCGTATGGGATCGATGACCTATCATCTGGAGCTGGACAACAATTATTTGCGCACAGTTCGGTGGATGTTTCTTCGGCTGATTCGCTGTCGAATTGGAGATTGCATGCTCCAGAATTAATGCAGACCGTCCAGCCGTTATTAAAAGTGATAAGCGTTATCAGGAAAATAATAAAAAGTCGGGTGTAGAGTGAGAATCGAGCAGTATCGTTGCTGGAATGCGTTTTGTACATACTGGTAATATCGTCCATTTCCCTGTTATACGCAAGTCTCATCGATTTATCGTCAAAGACGGGCAATTGTCTGAATCATGCACATATTACTCTCGCCTGTTTTACCTTGATAAAATAGCCGCCTATATACTTTATTCTCACGTATGTCACCATTGGCAAAAAGCTTAGGGTAGGCTCAATGATTCTAATAGCGGGAAGGAAGTCGTAATGGCTCAGTCGTTTTCATTTGATATTGTCTCAAAAGTGGACATGTCGGAAGTTCTTAATGCCGTCAATCAGGTCACAAAAGAGATACAGACCCGCTACGATTTCAAGGGTAGCAAAAGCTCGATTACCCTCAATCAGGAGGAAAATCATATGATTGCGCTGGCCGACGACGAATTCAAACTGCGAAGTGTGGTCGATATTCTGCAGGACAAACTTATCAAGCGGAGTGTATCCCTCAAAGCCATGACCTATAAGACGGTCGAGGAAGCAACCCAGGGGATGGCCCGTCAGCGGATTGATATCCAGTCGGGGATTGAAAAAGAAAAGGCTAAAGAGATTGTGAAATATATTAAAGAGACAAAAATTCGAGTCCAGGCCGCAATACAGGACGCGCAGGTCAGAGTTTCAGGACAGAAGAAAGACGACCTTCAGACCATAATCGCGAAGCTGAAGGAACATGATTTCGGCATCCATATGCAGTATGTCAACTTTCGATAACTTCTCTTCCCCTACCGCATAATGCCCCAGAAAAAGATTGTCTATATTGTCATCGGTTGCGATACCGATCCAGACCGCTCCAAATTCATACCCGGTGTGCGGGATGATGAACTCAGTTGGACGGGGATGCTACACGGCATTCCCAGAACAAAAGAACAACTGAAAGAGCTTATTGATGCTGTTGGCAAAAAGCCTGTGTTTACCTGGTGTTTAAGAGTTGACGATCAGATAAAGCGCTATCTTGGGGCATACTCATCAGTGCTGTCCGCGCACAAGGATTTCCTGCTGGAACTTGAGCGCAGTGGCGATGAACTCGGATGGCACCCTCATTTTTGGCGTCAAGATACGAAGTCACAGCAGTGGTATCAGGAATGGAGCGACAAAAAATGGCAGACAGATATGCTGAGGGTGGCCCATAGCGAGTACCAACAGGTTTTGCCCGGGCGCGCCAAGTCGGCCAAAATGGGCTGGGGTTATCACAATAATGAGACGTTTGCTACTCTGGAGAAACTTGGGGTCAAACTTGAATTCAGCGCCCTTTCGGGTATGGCTGTTAGGCCGCCGAGTGTTCAAGGACGAGGTGTGAATTATTTCGACTGGTTTTCGTCGCCCAACCGGCCGTATTATCCGTCTCGGGACGACTATCGTCGAGAAGCACACACTGTGACTGAATCTGTTCCGCTCTTGGAAGCGCCGAATTTTACAGCTGAATCATTTCGATGGGGGATGGTGGCCGGACTGGCATTAGCTCTCAAGATGTACCGCCCGGGGCAGATAATTAATTCATTGAGACGCCCCGCCTACTGGATAACGATAACCGGACGACCTAATCTTTTTCAGCCTCTTCTCGACCAGTTGCGACGCACACTTCGTAATTCGGATCAAGTTTTCTTTGTCACATACTTTCATCCTGACGAAGTTATCGAAAACAAAAGTTCGCTTTATTCACTGGACTATATGAAGAATAATATTCGTGGACTTCTCAAGGTCGTCAAAAGTTGCGGCGCCGAGGCACGTTATATCCAAGCTCGTGAGATTGCTGAACTCCACAGACCGAACCTGCTGTAATCGATAGTCTTCTTAATTCTTGCTGAATCAGAACCTATACTGTTCCCCATTAGTGCGTAGCTGATCTGAAGGAAGTATCTTGTGGCAGTTTTCACAAAGGAGAATTGTCATGAAGAAGCGGAACTGGGATAGCAAGACCAAAGCCAAGATTGTACTGGAAGGTTTGTCTGGCCTGCCGGTGGGAGAATCCGCGGCGGCGGACAAGTGGCAGATCAGTCAGACGCAGTATACAACAGAAGGGCGGGGCGGCGGTCCGTGAGGTGGTGCGCGGAGAAGCATCACGAAGGACACAATTCTATGAGGCAGGATAGGGATACAGAAAAAAGGCCAGAGATCTCGTCTGGCCTTCTCTTTGCAGATCCATCGCCTGCTAAACTACTTGTTTGTCTTTTCTTTAAGCGAGTCAAGCCAGCCAACCAGAGCCGATAACTCCACGTCGGAACCTTTAAAAGAAACCATATGCTTCTTCCCCTTGATCGACTCTGACTTCCTAAGGTACTTCGTCATGAATGCGACTGGATATTTAGACCCAACTGTTGACAGGTCGGGAGCGGCGTTGGGCTTCCCTTCCACCGGCTTTTTGCCGAGCTCAAATTTGCTCACGTAGTGACACGTGCCGCACTTGGCAGATGTAAAAATCACCTTGCCGTCCAGCGCTGACTTCTCCGCCTGTTTGTCCTCTGACATCATGCCGACCGACGTGAGGGCAATAGCGACAACAGTGAAAATGATGATCGTCATAGACTTCATAATGGGCATCCTTCGCTACTTGGTTTCGCGTACTTTCATCTTTCTTTTCACTCAGGGTCGAAAGCCAAATCTCTCGACCCTGAAGATAGCACTAACTAAGCGCCTCTACGGGCTAGAACATAGCCCGCATATTCAGATACAGCTTGTTTGACAGATCAAACCCTCTGTCGTCGGAGAGATCTTTTTCGTAGTAAGTAGTAAAGCGAATATTCTGGTTAATAATGTAAGTTATTCCAGGTACGATGCGTTGATACTGCCAAACTGGCTCTCCAGCATAGGTTCCCGACGCAAAGGCGCTATCAGACGAATAGTAGTCGTAGTGCAATCCCAGGTGCCACCGAGGATTCGGCATGTATCCGGCTTCGATACCAACACCGCTAAACTTCCACTCCTCCTGGTTCGTCGTTCCAAACCTCCAATTGTCGTCTTTAGCAGACACATATGCCGCCTGGATATCAAGTTTGTCAAGGTACCTGATATTTATCTGCGGAGAGAAACGAATGAATTCGTTCTTGCGCTGGACAGTATCGACTGTGACGGTGGCTGAAGGAGTAAAGCCGGTAAATTTGGTGTCCGTCCCCTTATATACATGAAGAGTTGCGGTGCTTCCTTCAAAGCCTCGAATTGTATTGTCCGGTAGGCGGAATACCAAGCCACCCCAGTACTGCAGATACTGGTTGATGTCAGTAGCTTTTGTTCCCGGGGAAACTCCGGCATAAGTCAACAGCCAATCATTATATCCATAGTATTGAAGCCCCGGACGGGCGCTTGACATATCAACGGACTCTTCACCCTTGCCATCCGATGATTTCTTAAGCATTACTTCAGCCTTCAACGCAGGGAACTGTGGGAGCCGATTGGGGAACGAGGCAAATTCCAGAGGAGAAATATTACCAACTTGGAAGTTGAGACCCCGTGTATTCGCAATATTTGTGAAGTTCCAATAGAACCAAGCGAACTTGAACGAACCAACGCTGTTTTCCAGTTCCGAGAAAAAGGATATGTCCTTGTACACCGATCCGGCGACAAACATTTGGAGCCAGATAGGATTACCAAGAGTCACCCGTGTGCCTTTGTCTGCTGCAGAGTCCTCTTGAAACGCGTTAGTTTCTATTTGAACCGGTGTTACGTTGACCCGGAAACCAAAGATATCCGAAACCCTCTTTAGGAAGACCTCTTCCTTGTTTGGCTCTTGGTCATGGGCGGCCATCAACTGATACCCGTTCCGGAGATAGTCCTCACCGACTGAATTGAGACGGGGGAAAACGGTGTGACAAGTCACGCACGGCATACCAGTTTCGCGCGACCACTGACTTACTGCCACCACACTTTCAACCGAGATGAACAGGACAACGATCATCGGTACCAGGAAAGCTGTGATGGTCTGCATAGTTAGCAAATACTTTCTCATATAGTCCTCATAAAGTGATAGGGTTGACTTAGTTTTAGTTTTCAATTCCGCTGTGCGTTCGAAGTGCTAAATATGATCACACGGCTCGCGAGCCAATTCAGACAATTTCCATCGAAACGTTTGCCATGTAATCAGCGACATATGAAACCTTCTTTGGTTATCGTTGGGCTTTCATTTTAAGACTTATCGGAAGGAATCAGCGCCAAAAGATACAGGAGTATACCTACAGCGAGAAATGAACCGCCTGCAATGAGATACATAAGAAAGATGGTTGGGTGAGTCCAGAATAGCGTAATGATCTCCACCAGCAAGCCAATACAGATAAGTGCTCCTGAAAAACGAAGACGCCATTCTATTTTAGTTCTGGTGGCCATGATTAGAGTGAATCGTTGTAGAGAGCTACATCATCAAGGTTGTGAACATCGTGAATAACATCGTGGCAACCACTGCTTAAGCACGAAAGCGTATTGAGACTCAATGAATCTCGTGTCATTGGTGTCTCGATATGTGGGCTGCTTTCTTCAAATTTACGCATGCCGGAGTGACAGTTCAGGCATTCGCGGTTGTTGTACGGTGAGTACAACTGCAACGTATCCGGGATATTCCCGCTGTAGAAGACCATAAGATGACGCAAACCGCGGATTTTAGAGTTTAAATCTCCGTACAGGGTATAGTCGGTGTGGCATGTATAGCATGCCTTATCTCGCGGAATAAAATTGTTTTGGTAATGAACAGCGGGAACGAATTCGGCATCGTCAACCAGCAGACTCTTTCCATATTCATACATGGGGTGACACGAAAGACAAAACACTGTTTTTTTAGACTGTTCAAGATGCGCCGCCACACCCCAGACACCACTCACCGAAGGCAGGACAAAGAGCGCGAGAAAGGCTAATATTTTCCCTCCCGGGTTCCTTGTTATCTCCGGTCTGGCCGTAATAATTATCGCCAGTCCGATACTAATGACTATAATGATCGGCAACATACAAATCGTAACCTCAGACCGACAGTTTCAAAACAACAAGTAACCACTAGTGATCTTTATTCTGTTTCGAGTTATTGGAGCCCTTGAAAGAAAACCAAGCACATGTGACGCCACGAGACTATCTCCCATCAGTTATTGATCACTACGATCAAGTTCCGCTCACATGCAATATCATTTCAAATAGAAAGATGTCAACAATCTTTTGGCAAAATAAAACATTACTATGAAGTACAGTATTGGAATCCATACTTTGGAGTAAAGATTAGCTGGAACTCAACCGAGGCAAAGTACCGAGTGTGGTGGAAAGGCTGGTCATGTGAATTGGCCGGAAACGGGCGATAGCGGCATCGCGAGCGGCATCCATAGCCGACAGTCCCAGCGCCAAGATTGATTTGCGTATAAAATTATGATAAGTTTATTGTAATAATAATCTGAAAGAAGCGGCTAATGCAGAGAATAGTTATTATCGGAGGTGGATTTGGCGGGCTGTATCTTGCCAAAGCGCTCAAACGCGCTCCAGCGCGCATTACGCTCATTGATAAACGCAATTTTCATCTCTTCCAGCCATTGCTCTACCAAGTCGCAACGGGCGGTTTATCCCCGGGCGATATCGCATCGCCGCTTCGATCCGTGCTCAAAAAAAACAAGAATACTTTTGTTCTGATGGGCGAAGCGGTTGACATCGATTACCCGCGCCAAAAGGTCATTTTAACAGACGGTGAAATCGACTTTGACACATTGGTCGTAGCCACCGGCTCGAGCCATGATTATTACGGGAATGAACAATGGCGAGAAATCGCGCCCGGACTCAAAACAATCGAGGACGCGCTTGAAATCCGCACTCGCATATTTACCGCATTTGAAAGAGCTGAGCGGGAGACGGACGATTCCGCTCGTAAAGCTCTGCTGACATTTGTTATTGTTGGAGCCGGTCCGACCGGAGTGGAACTTGCGGGATCTTTGAGTGAGATTGCATTTGACACACTCAAACGGGATTTCCGGCACATTGACCCACGTCAGGCTCAAATTATTTTAGTCGAGGGGGCGCCACGAATACTGACCACGTTTCCCGAAGATCTTTCCCGCGCCGCCTTAAAGTCACTCGAAAAAATCCATATCAAAGTAGAATTGGGAGCAAGAATCGTCAACATCACTTCCGAAGGGGTAACGGTGCGTCGAGGAGAAACAACATTCCCGATTGCTGCAAAGACAATTCTTTGGAGCGCGGGAGTAAAGGCATCCCCATTGGGCAAGGCCATAGTGGAAGGAAACGATGAACTTATTGATAGCGCAGGACGAATCAAAGTCGAACCGGACTTGAGTATTCACGGACGGCCCAATGTCTTTGTTATCGGCGATTTGGCGCTCTATGTACACCAGACAGGCTCTCCGCTTCCAGGAATTGCCCCGGTCGCGATGTCACAAGCGCGGTATGTCGCACGATTAATAAAAAATCGAATCGAAGGAAAACCTGTCGGTAGGTACCATTATCGAAATAAGGGAGTCTTAGCGACAATTGGACGCGCTTCTGCTGTCGCCGATTTTGGCCGTATCCGTATTTCCGGATTGATGGCATGGTTGCTTTGGACGTTTGTCCATCTCATGTATCTTGTCGAGTTTGAGAATAGGCTACTGGTTTTCGTTCAATGGACGTGGAATTATTTCACTCGAAATCGCGGAGCGAGACTTATCACTGGTGAAGGAACTCCAAGGTCCTCAATCCGCCATGACGGGCCTCCTAGAATTTAGCGTTAAATCATTAATTGATAACAATTTATTGTGATATAGTCCGGTTTCCATTCAGTCACAATCCTCCCCTGTCATTTCACTGACATACTCAGCTAAGTTAATCTTTGGAGCGATAGACCTATTGTTGAGTATAAGCTGAGACAGAAGCTATCGAGCAAAAAGATTATGAGTAGTTCACAAGATAATAGAGTCATTTTTCCAACAGAATCGCCGGAAATCTCCGGCGTCAGAGAAGCCAGCCATGAAAAGCTTGCTCCTTTGCTAATTACCGATTGTTTTGAGAACAACTCAAGGGATTCCGTTTCATCTTCCCAACAACTTGTGACTTTATTCCTCGATGAACAACAAACAGCCGGGTATCTATCGCTGACTCCGCAAATTAAGAGAAGTCCGGGCCGCAGAGGAACCATTCGATATGCTATCCGAAGTTTGACAAACACCCTTATTTCTGTTCCCAATTTCATACGGGTCATGGAAAACTACAGAATTGTCATGTTTATCGCAAATAACGCTCTCACTCTTTTAACATGCTTCCTGCCGCTTATAATTCTTGCGAAACTCTTTGGTAAAAAGGTCTCACTGTATTATCGCTCAAGTGATATGGAGATCGAGTTTGAGAGATATGGATTTCTCATCCTCCCGGTCTGCCGCCTTGCCGACAGATTATTGGTGAGCAGTTCGTTCGAAACGGAGCTTTTCAGGCGCAATGAAATTCGGGCCGAGAAGCTGGATTTGCCGGTCGAAATCCAGTCAACGGACTGTCGGATCATCACTGAAGTTCAGCCGCATATGCTGGTTGTCGAAAACGAGCCCGGCACGGCGAACCTTCGGTCTGTCATCCGCGCCTTCAGCCTCGTAAAGCGGAAATACCCAAGAGCCGAGCTTTCGATCGCGATTAACTCATCGATTATTTCCAACATTAATTATTCCCAAACTCTGGATGGTCTCTCCGGAATACGCGCCATCGGCTACTCCAGCGACAGCGAACTGAGAATGCTTTTTGACAACGTGGATATTTTTGTCAATGCCGGGGTTGGTGCGCCGCGCCCGGAACTGCTTGCCTGGGCATTCGATGCCGGACTTCCTGTCATTACAACAGACCGATGCGGTACCGCCGAAATGATTGTCGATCGTGAAAGCGGCCTGCTCATAGATGTTCATAACCACAATGCCCTTGCTGACCGGGTAATCGATTTGATTGAGCATCCGGAACTTGTGGCAACTCTCTCCTCACGAGGCCGACTGCAGGCCGAAAAGCGCTCATGGCTCGGTGTGCGCCGGCACTGGTACAATCACTTCCGAGTGCTTGCGGAATAGAATCGGGCTCTCCTCCCAGTCTAATAGCGCTATTATGTGATTGCGTGAGTGACCATTCGATGGCTATATTAGCTCCGTGCTTTCCAGATATAGTCACAGCGCTCTTGAGAGCTTCCGCTCCTGTCCCCAGAAATTCAAATTTTCATACCTCGACAAAATAGAACTGCACAGCGAGAGGACAACCGCCGATGCCTATCTCGGCAGCGCAGTACACCGCGGACTTACCAACCTCTATCAACTCGCCGCCGATGGTGTGCTCTATCCGCTTGAAAAGCTCATTGAAGACTATCTTGCAGAATGGGAAAAACCAAAAAAACTCGGCATCGAAGTCATCAATGAGAACAGAACGGTCGAGGACTATATCGCGCTAGGACGGCGAATGCTGACCGAATATTACGAGACCTACAAACCGTTCAATCAGGGACGATTGCTTGGCGCTGAACTAAATATCTCTTTTCTGCTTCCTCAGTCGCCATTCCAGTTCAAAGCTCGAATCGACAGACTGTGGAAACGGGAAGATGGCACTATTGAAATCTGCGATTATAAAACCGGAAGCCATTTCCCGCTTGGGCCGAGCGACCCCTCATTTCGGTGGCAGATGGGTCTCTATCAGCTGGCCGTGCAGTCAAAATATCCTGATTTCACCTCCATTGTTCTCTGCCAATATTTCCTCAAACCGAATCAAGTGTTTTGTTATCAGATGCGCCCGGACGAAATAGAGGAAATAGCCGAACAGCTTCGGATCTTGGTGCTTGATACAGTTCGCGCCGAACGGCTCGAGACATTTCCCACAAAAGAAGGGTTTCAGTGCAACTACTGCGATTTCAAGCACCTTTGCCCTGCCAAACGCCACAGCTCTCTGTTGGCTGCCGAAGCCGGCAACGCCGAAACCGCGGAGAAAACGACAGCCCAGGCGGCCACCGAATTGGTCGACAGATATCTTGATGCGCATAGAACCTGGAAAGAAGCTGAAGCTGAGAAAGAGGCGCTCAAGGTAGATTTGATCCGCGCCGCGAAGGACCTATCGCTTGATAAGTTGGTTGGCGAACGTGGAGAAGTAAAGGTTCGCATAAGTCTCGATGAGAAGTTCGTCTCGATATCCAAAGACAGAGATCAATTTGCCGAACTGTCACAATTGGTTCGTGAGTTCGGCTTCGAAGATTGTTTCACATTGGACGAAGGTCTATTTTATAAGACAATTTATTCAAAACACCGCCTCTCGGATCCCCAGATGGAGCAATTGAAAGCATATCTGCTTGTCCAGGAACGCTCGACTGTGACTAAGAAAGAAAAAGAAGAAGAATAGCGGAGGTGTCCGCTGCTGCGGATCGAGTCTTGTCCTAAGTAGGGCGAGGAAGCCTGCCCGCTGTGGCGGGTCTGCGAACCCGCCGATTATATGATCGCGCCAGCCCCGCGAGTCTTGACCAAAGTAGGGCGGGTCCGTCCGCGAACCCGCCAATTATGTGACCGTCAGGTCACACTCACTCCTCGCTGTTCGCTCGAAGTGACCAAGACCCGCCGCGACATCCACAAAAAGAACAAAAAAAAGGCGGAAGAAAAACTCTCCCGCCCGATCTGATTAAAATATTGTCATTCAAAAATCTCTTTTTATCTTCAAAAAAGAAATCATCCTCCGGCTTGAGCCGCCTTCTTTAACTTATCATTGGCAAAGACAGCGATTTCCACACGGCGGTTCGCTTGCTTGCCTTCATCACTCACATTGTCCGCTATGGGTTGAACTTCGCCATACGCCATTGTTGTCAAACGTCCCGGCGAGACGCCGTTACTCACAAGCGAATTCTTTGCAGAGTTGGCGCGGTTCTGCGAGAGATCCAAATTGTGCTCTTCGGAGCCATCGGAATCGGTATGTCCTTCAACTAAAACTTCAGTGTCAGGATATTTATTAAGAATGGCCGCCAAGTGTGCGATATTTTCGACCCCAGCAGGCTGCAAACTCCATTTGTCGACATCGAATAAGATTCCCGAGGCAAATGTGATTTTGATACCTTCGCCGACACGTGTGACGGTTGCGCCTTCGAGATCGCGGCGCATTTCTTCGGCCTGATTGTCCATATAATTTCCGATATACGCCCCGGCCGCTCCGCCGATGGCCGCGCCGATAATAGCGCCGACAGCGGTATTGCCCGCTTTATTTCCGATGACGCCGCCGATTACGGCTCCGGATGTGGCTCCGATTGCCGCCCCTTTGGCTTTTTTGCTCCAGCCGCAACTGACATTGCTGAGGGCAAAAGCCGCGCATAAAACAATAATAATTGTTCGTTTCATTCTATCTCCTCCTTTAGGTCTGTTTAGACAAGAAAAATGCTCACGGAAGTGCGTCTTGTCAACCTCAATGAACTATTTTTTTAACCAACCACGGCCATTTACTTTAGCTCAATTCTAACACTTGACAGCTTTGCTCATGAGCCCTTAGTTTCGACATTAGCAGGCAATTCTGCACTATAAATGATACCAACGATCTGGAAGGAACGTTTCACGATGCCGTATAAATTTAGCCGCTGTCTGTGCCTTGAATCGCCGGATTCTGAGGCTATGATAACATTTTACAGGGATGTGCTCGGTTTGCCCTTGGTTCACCAACATCCCGAGAGCGCCGAATTTAATGCCCATCCGACCCGCCTCTTTATCGATAACCGTCCATCGCGAAATGTTATCATGGAGTTTCTTGTGCCAGACCTTGAAGAGGCGCGTGTCGAATTGACAGAGTACGGATGCCGGGAAGTTAGGTGGGAAGGTAAGGGGGGCTGTTGTTATCTGGTAGATCCGTTTGGATTCATATTTAATCTATACGAAGAGCCTCGCGCTTTCGAGTAGTACGTAATATCGAAACATGCCGGGGGCCAAAAGGGTCGGTAAGGTATTCCCTTCATTGTCGTAAGGCACTCCGGTACGTGACGCACAGTCTGTTCCCCAACGCCGGCCCACTGTGGCGGTGCGGGCAGGCGTGATGGGACGTACGCCAGCCACTAAATCGACAATAAAAAAAACCCGCTTGCTGAAGCGGAGTTCTATCTGTCACAAAAGGGAATACGATCTAGAGCCCGCTTGCGCTGAAAGTCACAATCACTTTTCCGGAGTCGACTACAAAGGCTGTCGGGTTATTGCCCGTGCTTGTGCCGTAATAATCAAACTGGCCAAATTTCGCGAGCCGCTTCAACTCACCTATATTCATAATTGCGTTAAGCGATTGAACATACGTGACTTTGCTTTTACCTGCCGGAACAGTCAATTCCAGTATCTGCGTGGCATTCGCCTCGACTGCGCCGACGGAGGCATGGTTGGCGCCGAAATCGTCAACCCAGACCTTAAAAGTCACCGGCCCCCCTTGATTGTTGGTGATATTGAACTCGGCGCCGACAGCATCGATCTGATCGATCTTGTCTTTGTGCTCTTTCCAATCGGCATTATCAGTAATATCAACGGGATAACGATAAAAGCCCTCCTCCGTTGTAAAATTAAAATCTTCGACCACAACAAATGTACCCGAGACCAGACATCCTGCGGCGATAAGCCCGGCAAGAATCAGTCCGAGCACGCCAATCTTATTTTTTATGTACTTCACGTGCATCTCCTCCTCTTAAAGGGCGCCAATGTTATATGTTAGGCCAACAGTGGCGTTGATAGTTTTCTTCGATCCGCCTTCATCTATGGGAATGATGATCGCCTTGCCGCGGACATCGATATCAAATTTCGGCGAGAACCCGAGTCCGACCCCTAATCCAACCGAGTATCCGACATCTGAGTTGTCGACTTTGGTCATATCGTTCTTGGTTGTATACGAGCCAATGCCGACGACCAGAAAAGGTTTGAAGGCGACAACGCCCGGCAGACCGCCGAGGGTAACATCGAGACCGAACGAATTAAAATCAGATCCATTTCCGAGGTCTATACCTTCGATGTCATCTGGGTCCCCAAATTTTCCGAATGTCGCATTGGGTTCAAAGACCGCGAAGGGCAGAACTTTCAATCTGCCGCGAACGCCGAACAAAGTCCCGTTTCCTTGATCTTGCTGGACGACAGGAATGTTTAGCCCGCCGAAGACGCCTATGCCGAATTTCGGCAGCACGGCCGTCGTCGACGAAGCCATGAGCAGCAGAGCGCTGATGATTAATATGGGCTTTCTCACGATACCTCCTTTAGGTAATTATAATTACAGAGACCTCAAAAATTCTCTTCGTCAGGAAAGTTTATAAACCTGACCTGTGATTGTCAACAATTTATAGCGGACATATCGAAACCAGATTTTTTGGTCGGCGACTGCGACTTTGGGTTGAAAATACGCCTCAATTGGTTTCGTCCTCTATATGTATTGCCATGTATCTCCATCAGGGCTTAAAAAAATTATCCACAGCCGAAAAATATTTCTTGACATTCAGGAACAACAGGGTATACTGGACGCGTTTATTAAACTATAAAGCAGTGTTTATTAAACTTTACTTGCAAGGAGAAGTAGCCGGAATTGGAATTACAGCTTGGTCCGAAAATAAAGGCTTTGCGGCTTGCATCGGATTTGACTCAGGAAGAGTTAGCCGATCGCTCCAAGCTGACCAAGGGGTTTATATCGCAGTTTGAAAATGATCAAACCTCGATTTCGGTTGACTCGCTTGCAGACATCCTTGAAGCGCTCGGGATTTCCTTCTCGGACTTTTTCGGTGATAAGGCCGAAACCCAGACCGTTTTCTCACCCTCCGAGCGCGTCTCCATCGAAGACAAAGGAGCGGCGAAATTTGAGTTGTTGGTGCCAAGTTCCACCAACAACATCATGGACCCCATTTTGCTTGAACTGGCCCCCGGCGAAAAGCTCGACAAACAGGGGCCTGGACCGGGAGAACAGTTCGGGTATGTCCTCAAAGGAACGATAACTTTGAGATTTGACAACACCCGCTTTGAGGTCCCCAGGAAACATTGCTTTTACTTTGAGTCCGACAGGGCTCACCAGATAATGAATAAGAGCAGCGCGACGGCTCAGTTACTGTGGGTAACGACTCCGCCGCGTATGTAGTGAACCGTAACAACCCGTGAACCGCGAAAGGGAATGGGAAATGAAAATTCTTGGACGACACTTGATTGTCGAATTTGTCGACTGCGACCGCGAGATTCTTGATGATTCGCCCGCACTTGAGGAGTTCATGAACGAGGCCGTTCGCCGATCTGGAGCGACCATTGTCCGGTCGGTTTTTCATCGCTACAATCCTCATGGTGTGTCCGGCGTGGTGGTTATCGCCGAATCTCACTTGTCCATCCACTCATGGCCTGAATATGGTTATGCCGCTGTTGATTTTTTCACCTGCGGCGAGTCGGTCGACCCATATAAAGCATTTGAATATATGCGGTCAGCCCTCAAAGCCGGGAATGTGACTGTCACCGACCTCAAACGGGGCATCCCGTCCGAGTTTGACGAGGTAATCAATCACAAACCGGTTCTTTTAACCAAGACGGCCGTAAGCTAACTGAAGGGAGACGATAATGACTCACTCATTACATTTCTCGACCATCGAAGAAACACCTGTTTTTCGAGGAATAGACACTGCTCTTATCCGAGAGTATTTCGCAAATAAAGGCCTGGAGACGCCGACACTGTTACTGTCCCGCTCCGAGATTGGCCGGAACTACGACTCGCTTAAAGCGGCTCTCCCGCGAGTGGGGATTCACTATGCGGTGAAATCCAACAACCATCCGGTGATTCTCGCGGAGATTTACAAACGGGGCGGACATTTTGATATCTGCTCGCTTGGTGAAATCGACGATGTTCTCAAAATCGGCGCCAAAGCCAATGAGCTTATTCATACCCATCCGGTGAAAAGTGTCGCCGAATTCGACGGCGCTATTGACCGCGGAGTAGAAGTCTTTGTTGTGGATAACGAAGAAGAGGTGAAAAAATTTCGCCGCTATACGAATAAGAAACTCAAAGTGATGATTCGCTTTCGAATCGCCACCAACAATACCGCTGTGGTCAATCTGCAGCTCAAGTTTGGCTGTCTGGTCGACGAAGTTCTTCCGCTGGCCAAACAAATCGAAGATGCCGGCCACGAGTTCTACGGCCTCTCTTTCCATATTGGCTCGCAGTGCCTCTGGTCGGAGAACTACCTCAAAGCAATCGATGCCTCAAAGGCATTGATTGGCAAACTCGATACTGCCGGATTTAATACACGGGTATTGGATATCGGCGGCGGCTTCCCGGTGCAGTATGTCGAGCCGATTCCTTCGACTGAGGATTTCTGCGCTCCTATCCGCAAGGCCTTGGATAAAAAAATCCGTCCAGGTGTAAAACTTATCAGCGAGCCGGGCAGATTTATTTCCGCGAGTCCTGTGACTTTGGTCTGCTCGATTATTGGCAAATCGTTTCGCGATGGCAAAATGTGGTATTTCCTCGATGACGGACTTTACTCCACATTTTCAGGCATCCTCTATGACCATTGCCAGTATCCAGTCGTGACAGACCGTCAGGGAGAAGGGAAGCTTTCTGTCCTCTCGGGTCCGACCTGCGATTCGTTCGATGTAATGTACGACGGGCTGATGATTCCCGAACAGCAGATAGGCGACCTGTTTGTGTTCCCCTGTACAGGCGCGTACTGTTCGGTCTCCGGTTCTAATTTCAACTCGCTCAAACGCCCCGAATACCGGGTCGTTGACTAAGCGCGTTATAGACGAGAAGGAAAAGAAAGAGAAAATGCACGAGCAAAAGACCGCCGAGCGCGGAGTCTCTGTCGCCGGAATGGAAGACCTCTGGAATGTCTGGTATTCAGAGCTTCACGAGCATTGCGCAGGCCTGACAGTTAAAGTCGATCGGGTTTTGGAATCAACACAATCCGATTTTCAGCGGATCGATGTCCTTGAGAACAAGTTCTTCGGAAAAATACTTGTTCTCTATGGCTCGCTCATGGCATGCGACAATGACAACAACGCCTATAACGAGATGATTACCCATGTTCCGCTTTTTACGCATCCGAATCCACGCAATGTTCTCATTATAGGCGGCGGCGACTGCGGCGCGCTGACCGAAGTGCTCAAACATCCGGTAGTCGAAAAGTGCACAATGTGCGAGATAGATAAAATGGTGGTCGAAGTCTCCCAGCGGCATCTGCCGCATCTGACGACTGGCCTGGATGACCCTCGCGCCAACGTTATCTTTGCCGATGGGAAACATTTTATCGAGAACACAAAAGAGAAGTTTGAGTTGATAACTCTCGACCTTTCTGATCCGATCGGCCCGGCGGCAGATCTGTTCCAGAAGCCGTTCCATCAGAAAGTGTATGACACGCTGACCGATAACGGCATCATGATTGCCCAGTCTGAGTCGCCGTTTTATCACAAGGCGGCGATACGGCCGATGTATGAAAACCTCAAAGACATCTTCCCGATTGTGAAGATGTACACCGCCTTCATGCCGATTTATCCTTCGGCCTATTGGTCATTTGCCTTCTGCAGCAAAAAATATGACCCGCCGTCGCAATTTGACCAGAAGCGCTATGACAAACTGGAGTCATCCTTGAAAACGCGCTACTATAACGCAGAAATTCACAAAGCCGCTTTCGCTCTCCCGCCGTTCGTCAAAGAGTTGATAGATTAGGTATTGCAGGTCACCAAAGGGTGAGTCGTTTCGAGGAACGAAGTGACCCTCCACGGCGGGCAGGCGAAGCAACCTCAGTTAAGGTTATCAGTGCTGTCAGGCGCCCTCCTTCGGCGGACTTGAAAGCCCTCGCCTGACAGTTCAATCATAATGTCGGGCGAGGGCGTATTCTTCAGGAATAAAGACTCGCGGGGCATAAGAATGACTCGTGCTACAAGATGAAGAGAAGATGTCGAGACCTAAGAAGGTATGATCTACTTATATCGGGGAACTGAGATTCCCCGGGCTCGTATACAGAACAACAAAAACAGTAATCATCCAAAGAATAACAGTGAACAAAATTGGGCGGTCGCCAAACAACACTGTCGTCGGTGAACCCCCCTTGTCTTCTTTGTGAATCAAATAGAGATACCTGAAAATTCCATAGACAACAAACGGAATTGTCAAATAAAGGTTCTCAGTCCCCAACTTCTCTGAGACCTCGCTTGAAAAAGAATAGAGCATATACATCACCACCACCGACGGAGTTGTGACGGCAATAAGCTGGTCTAATAAATACGACGAGTATTTTCCCAGAATGGCCCGATGAGCGGTGGCTATTTTGTCCAACATAACAAGCTCGTGTCTTCGTTTGCCAAAAACCAAAAAGAGGGCCAGCAGAAACGTGTTTATAAGCATCCACTTTGAAGCGACAACATCAATAGCCGCCGCGCCTGCAAAAGTTCGAAGGACAAAACTGAAGGCAATGCTCATGGCATCCAGAATGACAACATTTTTGAGCGCGAACGAGTAGGCGAGATTGAGAAGTACAAATGTGCCTGCTATGACAAAAAAACTTCTTCCCAACAGCCACGCTCCAGCCAGACCAGCGGCCATGAGAAGTGAGGCAAAGACCACAGCCTGGGTCGGACTCACTTTTCCAGAGGCAATCGGACGGCTTTTTTTGAGCGGATGGATTTTGTCTTTGTCGCGATCGACCAAGTCGTTGATAGTATACATCGACGACGAGAGCAGGCAAAAAATCACAAAGGCGGCTATGATTCGTTCGATTTTGTAAACCGAGCCAGCCTCGCCAGCGAAGACTAATGGAATGATAACCAGCCCGTTTTTAATCCACTGCTCGGGGCGGGCGAGTCGGAATAGCCATTCGAATATTTTTGGTGACAGGGTTCCCATATCAAATCCCGCTGATATACCTTAGTCTCCGAAAGGGAGCGCTTTTTCTATAGACGGATAAAAGTTCGCAAAATAGGCTGTGGCTCGTTCGGTCGCTTTCTCAATGCTGTCGTTGCGCTCAAGTGGGACGGTCAGCCTGACGATGGCGGCATCGGTCGGTTTCAGGAAAAGTGAGTTCTTCATGAGGTCCCATTTGAGCATGAATTCATCGTCAATATCTCCATTGCGTGTTTCAAACCAATAGAACATAATTTGTTTGCGGTCACGTTCGCCGATTATCAGCCGGTTGACCTGTTTGGTCTTGCCATCGGGCAGACTAAGCGCGTACCGCTCGAGCCGTTCTATATTCCATCCGCCGCCGGGCAGGCAATGTTTGGGCGAATGAATCTGACTTCCGTATTTCTGAGAGGCAAAATAGGCGATAAATAGCCAGAGCTGTTCTCCCGAAGGCCCGCGGTAATAGCGGAGTGTGGTCGTGTCGGCTTTTAGTATGCCGTAGCTTTCCTCCGAGAAGCGTCGTTCATCACCGATATAGCCGTTGACGTTCAGCGGAATCTCGCTGAATTGGACCGGACGGTCGGGAGTCTGCTCGATAAACCTCAAATAGTTTCCGAATGCCCCTCCCAAGAACAAGATGATTGAGGCAATTATCACCGGGCGGCTCATTTGAACACCTGTTTGAGTATCAATCCAACGACAAACAGCATAACAAATGCAATAACAAAAACCATGAGCCCCATGATTGAATGCCAAGGCTCGGTTGTAACTTCGGCAAAGCCTGAGCCAACCAGCACCGTTGTTGTAAAGACCCGAACGACATTGGCAAATACCGCGATAGGTATGGTCGAAAGAAAAAGAATTATCTGGGGTAGGAACCGCCGCTGACTTGTGTGAGCAAACAGGGCCCCGAGCGCAAGGAGCGAGACAAGTGAGCGCATTCCAGAGCAGGCTTCTGCGACCTCAAGCGAGTGTCCAGCTATATGGATAATATTCCCCTGCCGGACGACGCCCATCCCCACAGTATCGAGTACAAAGACGGTGATTGTTGTCGCGAAGGCCTGCATCGGAAACGTTGCGGCGTAATAAATAACATACGGGATGGGAATCATGAACAGCAGAAAGAAAAAGGCGAACCAGTTCGCCCGCACAATCGCTCGACCGAAGAGGTAACAGACCAGCCCGCACAAGACGAGCAGGAAAGAAAAACGGACGGTAAAATATTCGGAGGCGCCATTGCCCAGGATAAATAGCCCCATTCCGATGACAATAGGCACAATCCCGAGAATATCATGCGACAAGACGATCGCACTCAGTTGCTTCCGCTGCGTCCAGATAAGATATCCCGAAACAAGAGGCACCAAAAAGCCATGGGAATAGTTATCGTCTTCGTACCAGTTGACGATCAAATCAGATAGGGCAGGGGCATAGATTCCGATCAAAATGATAAATGGTATCAGATACCAGATATTTTGAAGCGAGGGTTTTGAAGAGGCCACGGCGGTCGTAGACATATAGCGTTAAGATACTCTCTTTGGGACGTCTAATCAACTGGTAATAGCTTTGTCGACACTCGTTATCTTCTCTTTACAGAGCAGGTTAGTTGCATGTATCTTATAAAAACGAACTGAGACAGAACAACTGGTCTATGACGGAGATATGAGCTACTTCAAATATGTTTAAACGCCGCAAACGGATATCCGGAAAATCTCACTTTTGCCTTCTTGTCAATAAAAAGTCGGCTGAATATGATCCGAAAGCTATCACCAAACTCACAACCGCTATCAAAGAACAGGGGGGCTTCTATACCATAACCGAACCTGAAACCGCAGGCGAACTGTTGGAGCATGCCCATGCCGCGGCATCGAACAAATTACAGGAACTGCCGGGTGATGCATCCAAATGGGGCAAGATTACCGCGCTCATTGCCTGCGGAGGGGACGGAACCGTCAATCTTGCTGCCCGGGCGGCGCTTGAACATGATATGCCCATTGGCATTCTTCCGCTTGGACGATGGAACAATATTGCTCGGTCTCTGTATTCCGATCGAAGCACCGATAAAGTCATCACCCAGATTCTTTCCGGAAAAACGCGGATGGCCGACAGCGCAGTGGCATCGGGACAACCATTCTTTGGCTCGATCGGACTTGGTTTTGTTCCGCTCTTTGCCGAAGAGTTCAGTCAGCGCAAATTCCCCCGTTTGTTTAACTTCGGCTGGGCATCCCTCGGATCACAGATTGCTTCGAAAGTAAAAGCGGAAGCCATGACTATAAAAGTGGACAGCTTTCGGTTTGAAGTCACGCCCATTATGATAAATATAAACCTTGTGCCCTACACTGTCGGCTTGCCCATGTCGCCGGTGTCGCTCACTGACGATGGCAGCGCCGAAGTTATTTTTGACTACGGAAATCATGCAGATGAGTTTTCCGCCTATACCCGTAAGATAGCCAAAGGCGAATATGTCTATGGAAACATCATTCGTCTCTATCGAGGCAAAGTTATAACCTGTCAGCCAACCAAAGGAAAAACGCTTTATCTCGACGGCGAGCTTATCATTCTGCCAAATAATTCACTCGAGGTAAGCATGGCTCCAAAACAGCTGACAGTATTGGCCTGATAATCCATGACATGGCCTATCATTATTTTCGTTGATTTACTGCTTGTGTTTTCTGCATCAGGGGTGAGCGCGCAAGATGACTCAATCTACACTGATAGGATAAAAATCTCCGATACAACAACCAGCGATACGGTCATTTTTATCCCCGACGAACCGGAAGAAGGCGCTCTGAAGGTGGATAACCCAGTTGACTTGGAAACAAGATTGGTACAGAATCCGACCAAAGCGCTCTTTCGCTCGATGCTCGTGCCGGGTCTTGGCCAGATAAAGAATAGAAGTTATATCAAAGCGGGAATTATTATTGGTTTTGAGACTTGGTTTATAGCATCAGCGATACACTACGGCCGCCAGGCATCGAATTTCCGCAAGCAATACACGGCGGCAACAAGTATCAGCCAGAGGAATGTGTTGTACGGACTGTATGAAAACCGCCGTGATAATAGCTATAAGTTTCGCTGGTTTGCTGGAATTGCCATTTTTGTTTCGATGTTTGATGCCTATGTCGATGCCCATTTATCTGGCTCGCCGAGTATGCAGGAGAATCACAAAGTGGATCTATCGATATTTCCGGACGATGCTGGCGGTGTGAATGCGATGCTTACACTCACGTTTTGAATCAACTATTTATCTTCAAGCACAAAAGATTTCAGATCAAGACCATACCGTTCGGGATCTATTTGCCGGGCTATTTTCCGGCCGGCATGCTCCAGTTGTGAGAGATCTGTCCAGAGCGGGTCGGCCAGAAGTCCTTTTTCGTCACCGACGATTTTGATATACGGCCTTGAGCGGTCAGTGTCATTGTTGGTGAGAACCAACGCTATTTCATTGGTGGTCAACAGCACAAGTGTTCCAGCAGGATAGATTCCGATGATATTACTAAATAGTTTGAGCAAAAAGGGATCGAATTTGACTTTCATCTGATAGCTCATCTTTTTCAACACGACATCGGGGCCCATCGCTTTTTTCAGGTATACCCGTCCCGAAGTCAATGCGTCGAAAGTGTCGGCGATTGAAATAACCTTTGAAAACAGATCCGGCGCCCTCTGCTGGTAACGAAGGGAGGGATAACCAGTGAAGTCATTGTTGATATGATGCTCAAATGCGCCGCGCGCCGCGCGGGCGGTGTGGACGTCGAGCTTCATATTGCGAAGAATCGTCTTGGCGCCAAGATGAGGATGTCTCTGCATTTGCAGCCAGTCGTCCTCGTCATAGGCACCAGGTTTGCGAATCAAATCCGTCGAGAGTTTAACTTTGCCAATGTCATGAAAAAGCGCCGAAAATCCGAGCTGTGACAGGCGCGGTCGGTCGAGATTGAGCCGTACGCCCATAGTCAAGGAGTAGACACACACATTTGTCGAATGAGCGTAGGTATAGTCGTCAAAATTGCGAATTGCGGTGAGCTCGATTAGCGAGGACTCATCGCGAGTAATGTGGTCGATAAGACTGTGGACCACCCTGCGTGTTTTGGAGGCGTTTATTCCCTTATCCTTAGCTGCGCTGAGCACAACTTCCTCTACGACCGACACGGCTTGGAAGAATGTCGTTCGCGCCGCAGCCCTGACTTTCTGACGCACTTCTTTATTTTCAAATGGAACTTCGCTTCCAACCTCTTTGAATGACAGCAATTGAATCGACGGCAAGCCATGGTTCTTCAGTTTCCCGCTGAGAGATTCAATATTTTCCTCCGATGGGCGCATGGCGGAAATGAAGGTGAAAAATCGGCTCAACTCTTCAAGGGTAACCGACGATTCAATGTGAGCGCCAGCGACACCAAGCATTTTCCACTCGGCGACCACGCTTGCAGCGCCGGACAGACCCTGGTCATCGAAACGCACCATCTGTTCATTGACAAAATAACGACCTGAGATAATTTTGATGGAAATTCTGCTATGCTCAGAAGCAAGCCCTTTGAATATCTCGTAAAACCCGCTCAGACGGCTTTTAAAGGTTGCATTATTCTGCTCCAATATTCGCGCTGTTTTGTAGAGCACGAAAAAAGAAGTAAGCATGTTTTCTTCAGCCTTGCCAGCCAACAAGCGGGGCGCAGCGTCAGTTGCTGGACTGTTCATTTCGTTCCTCCGAATATGGTTTCACGCCGTCTGCGGAGAGTTTCCTGAGCCCGCTTGCGAATGCCGGGCCGCCAGCTTGAGCAGAGCCTGAGCAGAAGCTTCTCGCACCGTTCACTCTCATTGAATCTCAGGGACTCAAATGCAGATGCTCGCACAAATGAAAGCTTCTTGTTAAAACCAAAGTTATATTTGAGGATTTTCTCCGAGAAGAAATCGATGGCTTCAGCTCCTCCCAGCTTGGAGAAAGCGTTATGAACTGACTGACGCTCTTCTATATCCAGCGTGTCGAGTCGATCTCCCATAATGAGGGAATTAATAACAGTAAACGAACGAGGCGTTTGTTTTAAGACGATTGATTCGATAGCTTCTTTGCGTATTGCGGCCGAAGTATCAAAAACCATCATTCCCAAAACAGCCAATGATTCTTCCACCGGACTATCTTTGAGCCGGCTGATCAATTCCTTGCGCACAGCAAGGTTTTCATTTGAGGCAGCTTTACGAAGGTAGTTGAACGCAGCCGGATCCTCTATCTGTGCCAGGACAGTTATTGTATTGATAACTACATCGGGTCGCTTGTCGAATATCCCTTTGGCGATGATATGGATTTGTTCTTTACCCGCTTTGACGAGAAAATCAGAGAGCATGGCATAGTATCCCCGGTCGGTGATCCAGCCAACAAGTTCAGTTATTCCCAGAAGCGATTCTTTGCCGAAGACTTGCAGATACCTGCGAAGGTCCGCGGGGCCAAGATTCGGGTGAGTGTTAACCGAGTCGGCCAGCAGTCTAATCCGCTCACGGCTTCCGGCCATCGCCCTCGCTTCTTTCAGACGTTCCGCCCACATCGGTTTCTCTGCCCTGACAGCAGCATCGAGCGTCTCAAAGTATTCCAGAATTTGTCCGGCCTCCGTCAGACGTCCGTTTTCTATGAATTCGCCGTGTACTTTTTCGATAATGGTAACTGTCTCATAGAAACCAGTCATGTCGGTTTCCTGATGCAGCATCTCTTTGCAGAGTTCAAGAGTAGATTCATTCATATCGAAATCAGCATCGTGAGCAGTTAATGTTTTTACATACTCTTTCTCTTCCTGAGAAAGTTTGAGTTCATCATTAAGCAGCAATGCAGTTTCGATGACTGAGCGTCCCGAAAGTGGACCCGAACTGCCGGAAGCAGAGGTGGATTTACTTCCCACAGCATCTCGCGGGAGTTCTGCGGGGAAATTAAAAAGCTCCGAGATTCCGGGCTGGGAACTATTGCCACTTGCTTCTTTAAGGCCCAGTTCCTCAAGCTGCTCTGAATCGGAATCGCTATATCCGATCTTCTTCGCGCTGGAATGTGTTGGTTGGGACAGTCCGGAACCCGAGGCTGTTGGTTGTTGTCCCTGTTTTGGCGCTGGACTTTGTCCAGTCGTCATTCCCTGATTCTTCGCTTGAGGTATACCAAAGTTCCCATTTTCGATGAAAATGCTATCACCGAAAACTATTTCTTCATCAGCATTAGGGCTGCCATCATCGAGTATATCCCCTTCGGTAAAAATGGAATTATACTTGTCAGCGCTGTCTCCCGACGAATATCCGCCGCCACCTCTTTGGGTCTCTTTGACTTTAAGGTCTCCTTCGTAACCTGAGAGGGCGACATCTTCAACAGTATTGAAGGTGATGTTCGGGCTTCCCATTTCCCAGAGCAGGGCGACAAGGTCCAAAGATTTATTGGTCGCATTTACAAATGTTTTGAGCACATCAAGGAAGTGATAAATGTCGTCAACGCTTAATTCCGCGCCGAAACGAATCGTAGTAATCCCGCTGGTGAAAAAGAGTCCTGCAAGTGACTCTTCCTTGGATTTGTCAGTGTAGGCGACTTCGCCGTTATAGACAAGGTTGTCCTTATTGACTGTGACGGCAATCTCTCCAAAGTCTTCGATAAGGTCGACCAGCTTTTCTGAGAATGTACGCTTAAGCGAGGCCGGCAGAGGATTACCCTCCGGATACATCGAAACGACTTTGATTACTTTCAGCAGGTCTTTGAGGATGAGGCCAATACTCGAGAGTGTTTTTGAGTTAGCTGTTTGTATTTCTATCATAAAATATGCCTATCGATATACTATTCGGCACATTATGACTAATCTTGAAGGAGAGACAGACACAGAAAACCGACTTGAGACAATCAAGAGTTATCTCAATGCAGTTGAATAACCTATAAGGAAAAGCCTGTTAGAGTAATTCGATCTTCTGTCTGTTTTTGAGAACCTTTTTGGTCGCATTCCGGGTATCGAAAATAGCCTTTGACTTGTCCACAATCCACTGGTAATTATAAAGGGTATGGTCGGTTACGATAACCACAAGATCCGCTTTTGCCAAAACAGAGTCTGTCAACTTGGTCGATTTTGCCAATTTATCACGCCAATTGAACGTCGGAACATAGGGGTCGTTGTATGTCACCTTTGCCCCTTTGTCTTCGAGTAATTTTATTACGTCCAATGCCGGAGATTCACGGACATCCTGAATGTCTTTTTTGTAGGCCAATCCCAGCACGAGTACCGAGGATTTATTTAGGGCTTTGGCAAAACGATGATTCATGAATCCGGAAATACGCTCGACCACATATTCGGGCATGTGGCTGTTAATTTCCCCGGCCAGTTCAATAAATCGGGCGTAGTAGTTGAGCGACTTCAGTTTCCATGAGAGATAATGCGGGTCAATGGGAATGCAATGCCCTCCAAGTCCCGGCCCGGGATAGAACGGCATAAATCCGAATGGCTTCGTTGCCGCGGCATCAATAATTTCCCAGACATCGATTTTGAGCCGCTCGCACATCAGAGCGACTTCGTTAACAAGGCCGATATTCACCGAGCGGAAAGTATTCTCAAGCAGTTTGACCATCTCCGCGGCCTGGGTCGAGGAAACGGGATAGACGTTTGGAATTGTGGCTTCATAAAAAGTCTTAGCCACTAATGTGCAATTGGGTGTAATTCCCCCGACCACTCTTGGTGTGTTGCGGGTATTATACTTGGCATTACCCGGGTCAACGCGCTCAGGCGAGAAGGCAAGAAAGAAGTCTTTGCCGACTTTCATATCCCCCCCCTGCAAAAGCGGCAAAATCAATTCTTCGGTTGTACCGGGGTAGGTTGTGGATTCAAGGACCACAAGCGAGCCCTTTGTAAAATTGTCCTTCACAAACCCCATTGCCGAAAGGATGTAGCTGACATCGGGGTCTTTTGTTTTCGATAGCGGGGTCGGGACACAGATTGAAATTATATCAAGACCTGCAAGATCTTTCGGATTATCGGTCGCGAGAAACTTGCCGGTGGCCACAGACCCAGAGACAACCATATCAGGAATGTCGTCGATATCGGACTTTCCGGAGTTGAGCAATCTAACTTTTGTCGTTGAGATATCAAAGCCTGTAACTTTGAAACCGGCTTCGACAAGCGCCATTGCCAATGGAAGTCCCACATAGCCAAGACCTATGATGCCCGCTCTGGCTTTGCGGTCTTTTATCTTAGTCATCAGGGTATCGTAGTACGACCCTTTTACCTTTTTCGTCTTCATTTAGCCTTTCTTTCTCATTGATCGAACCTCAGTCCGCCAATACTGCAGTGTCTCCTGCAAAGTTTCACGAACACTGTATCGGCTTTTATACCCAAGTTGTTCAACCGCTTTCCGATTATCACCGCGCAAAATTGGAATATCTGATTTGCGAAGCCGCGCCTTGTCAACTCCCACTTTTATCTTCGCAGATGAGAGGCTCACCAGCCCCTCAAGCAACTTCTTTACCTCTACACTTTTTCCGCTGGAAAGTTGATAGATTTCGCCGGGTACTCCTTTTTCAACGGCCAGCCGGTAACCAGATACAATGTCTCGGACATCTGAGATATCCCGCCGCGCCGAAAGATCGCCCACACTGATAATCGGCTTTTGAATCCCGGCTTCGATCATGGCCACTTGCTTGGCAAACGATGGCACAACAAAGCTGTCAGTCTGCCTCGGGCCGCTGTGAGTGAAGGCGCGCGTAATGACTACTGGAAGACCATGTTGGCGAAAATAATACAAACTGGTCTGTTCCGCGGCCGCTTTGGAAATGCCATAAGGCGATATCGGATTGAGTGGCTGATTTTCTCTCAAGGTCTTATTCACAGGAGAAAATTTCCCATAGCAATCCGCAGAACCGACAAACAAAAAACGCTTTAGCGATCTCGTCTGCTTTGCCGCTTCAAGGAGATTGACTGTGCCACTGAGGTTTACATCAAAAGTCAGGCGCTCCATCTCAAAAGATTTCCCCACCGAGGCAATCGCGGCCAGATGAAACATATAGTCCGGTTTAAGGCGTATCACAATCTGTTCGGTTTTTTTCGCGTTTGTAATATCCAGTTCCACAAGGTTCAGTTTCTTCTGAATGTCTTTGAGATTACGAAGAGGCTCTTTCGTATTTGTTGAACCTGAAACAGTGTAGCCATGCGCCAAAAGCTCTTCGGCCAAAAACGATCCTGCAAACCCGGCGATGCCGGTGATAAACGCGTGCGGACGCTTCATTCGTTCAAAACGCTCTCAGCGCTGACAGACGCTTCATATCGGCATCGACCATCATTGTGACTAACTGTGTGAACGATACTTTTGGCTCCCATCCGAGTTTCTTGCGCGCTTGGCTCGGATCACCCAGAAGCAAATCAACTTCTGCCGGTCGGACAAAGCGCTGGTCGATGGTCACATATTTTTTGTAGTCCAAATCAAGGTGGCCAAATGCAAGTCGGACAAATTCTTCAACCGAATGCGTCTCACCCGATGCGATAACGAAATCGCCCGGATTTTCCTGTTGGAGCATAAGCCACATTGCCCTAACATAATCTCCGGCAAAGCCCCAGTCGCGTTTTGCGTCAAGATTGCCCAGCGCGAGGTTTTTTGCAAGTCCCAGTTTTATCCGAACGGCCCCATCGGTTATCTTACGCGTGACAAATTCAAGTCCCCTGCGCGGCGATTCATGGTTAAAAAGGATTCCCGATGAGGCATGCATACCATAGCTCTCGCGATAATTCACTGTGATAAAATGGCCGTAGACTTTGGCCACACCATACGGCGAGCGCGGATAGAAGGGGGTGCTTTCTTTCTGAGGAACTTCCTGCACCTTGCCGAACATCTCCGACGATGACGCTTGGTAGAATTTTATTTTCTTGTCGACATGGCGAATCGCTTCGAGGACTTTGGTGACACCCAGAGCATCGAATTCACCGGTCAAAACCGGCTGCACCCAGCTTGTGGGGACAAAAGACTGCGCGGCCAGATTATAAACCTCGTCGGGGTGGTGCGTATCAATTATCGAAATAATGGAAAGCTGATCAAGTAAATCGGCCTGTACAAGAGTCACACGATCGGTAATATGGTTTATGCGCTCGAAAGATTCAGTGGATGCACGTCGCACCATGCCGATAACCTCATACCCTTTTTCCAATAGAAGTTCAGCGAGGTAGGAGCCATCCTGTCCAGTTATACCAGTGATAAGAGCACGCATTCCGTATTCCTTATAGAGTCGGTTGTTTGTCCGTCGTTACTAAATCGGCAAAAAGCTTTCCAATATAGAACTGGCGGTTCAACGGGTCAACGGCTAAAGCAAGCAGGGATTTAGCTTTGTCTCTAGTTGAAATATAGGAAAGTATCGATTATACTTGAACGGATGCTACCACCAAGGAGACATAATGAGACTTTTCGTGTCCATCGGCACTATCGTATTAGCCATAGCCGCCATATTTATTGCGCCAGCAGATGCAATAGACCGAATATCCAAGCCAAACAAGGCAACTATGATTGATCCACAGGCTGAAATCACTGCCGATTCACTGTTAAAGCTGGCCGACTCGACCTTTCAAAAGCGCGACTATGCGACCGCGCTTGAACAATACGATTCGGCCGCCGCGCTGGCCCGCAAAGAGTTCAATCCGTCAATTGAGACCGAGGCCCTTTCACAGATGGCCCGTATGTATATTGGGCTGAACCGCATTGAAGAAGGCCGACCTATTCTTGAAAAAGCGAAGATTCGGGCCAATCAGAGTGACCAGATGGGCTGGAGTCGGTATTTGAGTGTGCGGGGACGCTTCGAATGGAAAGAGGACAGCCTTCCCAAATCCCGTGAGACGTTTATGGAACTGCATGAATACTGTCGAACCAACAACCTTTGGGCGCGGGCGGTCGATGCCGCAAATATGCTTGCGATTGTCTGCGAGAAACCCGAAGAGCGCATCGATTGGAGCCGACAGGGGATCGCCGCCGCCGAGGAAGGCGAAGTCCCAAGCTGGCTTGGGCCGCTTTGGAATAATCTTGGCGCCACATTTTATGAGATGAAAGCCTATGATAGTGCGCTTGCGGCCTATATCACTTCGCGCGAATACCACTGGCGTCATTCGGCTGAACGCTCGAAACTGTTTGCCGATTATCACATAGGCATGACCTATCGCCATCTGGGGGAATATGACGAGGCCGCAAAATGGATTCGCCCGATGCTGGCTTGGGCGGAGCGGCTGGAAGACCATGATGCCATCGCTCAGGCGCTTGAGGAGATGGGCGAAATTGAGATTGGGCTGGGCAAGACGAAACAGGGTGTTGAGACATTAAAGCAGGCGTTGAAAGAATATAGAATTGCTGGCAATGACAAGTCAAGACCTGATATTTTCAACGCGCTGGTCGAGAGGGTGAAGACGCTGGAGTAGGGGGGGTATTCTTCGAATTTATCCTATATCGATCAGACTGCATTTGTTAGTGATTGCTTTTTGAACAACCGCCTTTAAATCTTCATTCGAAATTCTGAGAGCCTGAGCCGTTGTAATTCTTATCAAAGAAAATCCATTCTTTTCACAAAGCATCGCTTTCTTGGAATCGTTTATCGTAATTCTTAAAAGATGCTCTTCTCCCCACACTGGCTTGAAATGTTGCTCTCCTTGAACTTCGATTGCAAGATTTTCACCAGTTAGTACGATGTCAAGTTCCAATTTTCCTAACCAGTCGAAGCCGCGATAATTGTAAGTAAAGCTTGTTGTCGGAAAGAGCTCCTTTAGTCTGTTTCGTAGAGAACGCTCCGCCTTACTAGATCCACGTATGGCCACCTGTCTTGCAAGCACGGCTGGTCCTATCATATCGAGATAAGAAGACAATAGTCTTAAAGCCTTTGCTTCTCGATTGTGATCACGGTAACGATATTGTGGCCAGCTCATGCTACCGTAAAGTTTGACATCTGTATCGTCCAAATGCTCTGGAGCGAGAAAGTCGGGATGTCGGAATTCTACGGCCACAGTTCCGTTATCCCACAAACACAGATTTGCAATACAAATATTTTCGCGAGTCTTGAATGATAGAAAGTAATTTGGTACAGTAGACTGTTCACGCGGATTTGATTTAGTCGCCACTAGTTCGTGTCGTTCCACTCCAGCGAGTAGTCTATTCGCCCGTGCTAATGATGCTGGGTCTGCTCGTTGATCAAATGTCTGTTTGGCCAAAATTGTCTCCCTTTATTCTATGCATATTATACATCTCAGATTGCTCTTGTTAAAACTAAATCCTCAACCCGTCATTGCGAGCCGCGGCTTCTTAGACGTGGCGTGGCAATCTCATGTTAGTCTGCTGCCGTGAGCGTCGCTTTAACTTTGGTGCGCGACCGGGACGTCCCGCACGAAGAACGGATATAGGGGCACCGGAAGGTATGATCTACGAATATCGGAGAACATGAGATTGCCACGTTTCACTTCAGAAAGTGAAACTCGCAATGACGTACTGAAACACTACACTCGTAATCTTGTACCACACTCGGCCACGGCGGGAAAGTGGGCAGACAGTGTTAGTCTTCGTGCGGGACGTCCCGGTCGCGCACCGATATTGATACCCACCGTCCCAACGAATGTCGAGACGCTTTGTGCGATGACAAAGAAATTTTATCACATGTCATTCCAGTCCGCCGTGGCGGAGAATCCATCTTCTCCGATAATTGTAGGTCAGGCAGCCCCGTCATTGCGGGCCGCGACTTCTTAGACGTGGCGTGGCAATCTCATATTTGGATTTGATCACCTCGGCGCTCGATATAAAATCAGAACTACTTGAGCGAATCTCTCAGTACTACGAAGTCAACGTCTGTCCTTTCTCCTTCAAGAAGTTTTGACCACATCCTCGAGGATTGTACTCTTGCAACATCGCTGAATCCCGGCGCTAGTCGGTCTATAGTTTCGAATAATTCGTCGTCGCTTACTTCAAAACAATACCGAAAGATATCGAGACCACTTGAGAATATTTTATCATACGCGTTCGACGGAGGAAAAATGTTTGAAAGACGCACGATGGCGTCCTTCAATTCGGGTTTTGGTAGGTAGCATACGACCGCCCAGCTTATGACTTTCAAAGCCTCGTACTCATTCCACTTTCTATCACAACTCCGTCTGCGAGTGCGGATTCTGCCACTGGCGCTAAGTTGTTCGAAATTCGTCAATATCTCAAAGAAAAAATCTGGCCATCGTTTCAAAACAAAATACCAGTAGTCTTGAAAAATATCCGAGTTCAATACCATTTCACCGCGATGGACGTGATAGAATTGCTTATATAATATCGGATCTTCATCCGAATTGATGCACCCTATAATAGATCCAATTACCTCTCGAGTAATTGTTCTAACGAGTGCGGAATATTCGATGCAGTCAGGTGCATAAACCAGATTATGAAGCAAGCTCAACTGGTGGTACTGTTGATAGAACTGGGCACTGGCGGACTCTGACTCTACCGGCTCAATATTTCTAATCTCAGTTACCAGTTCGGATGTGCCTCTTAAAGAACGATCCACCCCTGAAATTAGACCTTGTCCGGGACGCGGATTCAAGAGCGTTTGCTCAAAAGAATAGGGTAGGTTAATAACGCCCAATTCTCTAAGTGCCAAGTATTCAGGTTGTCGTTTTCCCATCAAGGGAAGGATGTCTTCACAATGCCTGGGATTTATTTGTGCCAAATTAATTATACTTCCAGGTATCTTGTCCAAATACCGAAACAATTTATCAAATAAACTGAAGCGAAGCACAAGTGATGAGCAGTCAACACCTCTTCCAGCCAACGAGGGGATTCCTCCATACTCTCCAAATATAGGATGTTCGATAGCTGGGAGCCAAAAATGAAGAAAGTAATCGACCGTCTCATCGGGGTAACACACTCGATCTTCTTCTTCTTCGTCTTCGTGCGAGGGTCTAAGTTTTTTGCCGATGGCAATATTTTTCAGGTAATCTGTCTTCCCAAGTAATTCCATGAGAAGGTCGGAACTGCCGCCCTTTTGAATGTGTGTGACAACCTGATCGTAATGATCCTGTTCCTCAAGATTCTCAATAAAGTACTTTGCCCACTCTAAATGTGCCTTGGTAAGCTCTGAACTGATCACTTCATCCAATAACAAGAAGTCGTGGAGCGTCTTGTGGCAAAGCTCGATTTGGTGTGACGGTGAATCGGGATAATCCCGCAACCATTGCCTTAGTTTGCTAATAACCGATTGCGTATACCGAGCATCTATGCCTCTTTGTTCGAGTATGGCCACCAAAACATCTAACCATACGCTACCTTCGGATACGAGCAATGTCGACAAAAATGGAACAATATGATCAAGAAACACTGTTCCATCGCTGTGCGACTTCCCCAAGTCATCAAGAGTCCGTTTATACAGGTCTTTCAATTTTTTTGGCAGTTGCTCGATTTCCTCTACGTTTAGATAAATATCATTCAAAACACCAATAACAACGTACTTTGCATATATAAATTGGCCATCTGTTGCCTTGGAAATTGCATTCGACCACTGTTCTCGAATTTCTTCGGAACGCCAGGTAGCGAGTTCACGTTTCACGTAATCAAAAATATCTTTTAGTTGTTCCTCATCTGTGAAGCTTAAAGTCATATCCGGATCACAGTCGAACTCTTTAATGTCTCTCGAAAGAATTACTGGAGTGACCAATCCCGACTCGGCTATTGTTTTGAGAAAGGCAATGATTTTTGATCTAGTCCCATCAGGCGCTTCATCGATCCCATCGACGATAAAGATAAACTTTCTTTCCGGCGAAGAGAATGTTTTGAGAACGTCAGACAACCAGTGCGCAATGTTAACGCTATCGAGATGTGGTTGTTCTTCTTGAGAAAAAATAGGCATATTCAATGAGTCGCTCAATTGCTTTGCAAGGCTGAGCCCCATATTGATGATCTCGTGAGTCAGGCTGTCATTATACAGGATATAATGAATGGCGACATAAATTGTTTGTTGCCCTTGTTGCCACTGTGGTTGTTTTAGTCTCCCGAACAAAGATGCCGCAATCGCAGATTTCCCAAAACCAGGTGGAGCAAAAAATAACCATGAAGATTTGTGTCTGGCTACCACCTCGTTTTCGATTTTGTTCATCAGATTTTTGCGACCGACAAACTTATCGGTTAAGGAACCAGTGCGGTTCTCAGTAATTTGGCTCAGCCAAGTAATGTTTTGCGGAAACTGGAAAGACTTAGAGTGGACCGATTTGGCTGATGGAGAGTCAGCCCGTTGGGACTCGCTATCGAAGTTATCTTGAAGGGTTTTCTTGATATCACTAGGAACGGACTCCACTTCTAAGGCATGAGTCTTAGAAGTTAAATCCTCTGGCGCTGAGAGAATTGCAAGCATTTTGGGTATTGAGGCTAGACCAGTTGCAAAATCTCTTTCGTTTCGAGGGGTACCGCCTTGGCGACGGCGATTGTGTGCGAGCGCATTATCCCTGAATTTTTTTACGTCATAGAAAACTTGTATGTCGGCCGGATCGAGCTTGAATTCCTTGCTGAAAAATGACAATCTTTAGGACAGTCTGAAAATCTTCATGGTCAAGGTGGCCGAATTTTCGGATTCGGATCTCGGCATCGCTTTTCTGCTTAGACGAGTCTAAAAGATAGTCATTCTCGAAAACTTGTTTCAACAATGTGGGGATAGAAGGATTGAATTTCTGGATTAAGAAAGGTAGGACGCTGGTATCAACAAAGTCGGAAATCTTGCCTTTTAGCTTAGGACTAATATCAGTCATATTGTATTTTGGATGACTCCTCGCTGCTATATATGCCATCATTCGAAGTCCAGCAAGCGAAATTCGCTGCCAGAGTGTGTGCAACGTGGTGTCGGGCGCCCCTACCCGACACATTTTAGACAGTCAGGCGGGGGCGCCTGACTGCACAAAATTTAAGGGGTCAGTCCGCCGCGGCGGACTGACCTACGAATATCGGAGAACTGAGATTGCTTCGTCACTTCGTTCCTCGCAACGACTCACTGCGAAATGACTGCGTGGATTCGGGTACCCCATTCCGGCGAGGTGGAGTGCACGACTATTTACCCTGGATACCCCGCCGCCGCGGGACTGACTTACGAATTAACTCAGCAATTCAAATACTCGTTCGCGAAAATCAGATCACCGGTGGTTTCATCCCCATGCCGCCCCATTCCTCAAACGATGGCCCGTATGCGCCGGTCACCGGCAGTCCCGCTTGGCGCATGAGAACTGTCATCTGGCCGCGGTGATGGGCTTCGTGGTTGATAAGTATCATGAGCGTCAGTCCCCGTTTCCACTGCATGCCGTACATGTTGTCTTCGTTGTGAAGCAGGCCATCGTTCCAGTCAGACTTGATCTTGGACAGCAATTCTTTTGAGGCAAGGTCATAGAGTTTGCGGATCATATCCGCGCTTGGCGGCATCGGATCCCCGCCCTGAACTTTGGTCAACTTAACTCCGGCCTGTCCCATCATTTCAGGAATGGTGGTTGTGATATGCCATGCGATTCTTCCAAGTGTCCTGTGATTTGAAGCGACAGCTTGCGATAGGGAGGCATCGGTCAGCGTCTGCAGGAGTTTGAGGGTTTTGCCAGATTCATTCTGCCATGATTTTGCGAAATCGTCGACTGTTGTAAACATAGTCTCCTCACACGTTGATGAATTGATATTTATTTGCCATAGTCTACATCATAATAGGAGGTTCTGCCATCACATTTTTTCCGGCGTTTGAGGCTCTTTGAACGGAGAAAGCACTGGCTGTATATCTCATCAGTAAATCACTTGTGCAAGATTCCGCTTATCGCTACCTTCCCACCATTAGCGGGCGGGCGGGCCTGAATTAAACAGCTAACAGTCTCATTTTTAGGGAATTTCTAATGGCGGAACAATATATTTACACGATGGCTGGCCTGAACAAACATTACGGCCAGAAGCATGTCCTCAAAGATATCTATCTCAGTTTTTATCCCGGCGCCAAAATCGGCATCGTCGGCTCAAACGGTTCAGGAAAATCGACCGTCCTGCGAGTCATGGCTGGAATTGACCAGGAATTCAACGGCAAGGCTGAACTCAGTAAAGGGTATCGCGCCGGGATTGTGATGCAGGAGCCTAAACTCGATGACTCGCTCTCGGTTCGCCAGACACTTCAATCGGCTTTTTCCGAGACGATGAAACTGGTGGCCGATTATGACAAAATAACCGCCTCACTTGCCGAACCGATGTCTGATGATGCCATGACTGCCGCAATGGATAAAATGGCGACACTTCAGGATAAACTCGATGCCGCCGATGCCTGGAATTTGGATCAAAAACTTGATCAGGCAAGCGACGCCCTCTGTTTGCCCGATGATGAGCGTGTGGTAAAAACCCTGAGCGGCGGTGAACGCAGGAGAGTCGCGCTGTGCAAGGCGCTCTTGGAACGTCCCGATTTGCTCCTTCTCGATGAACCGACCAACCATCTTGATGCCGAAACGGTCGACTGGCTCGAAAACCAGCTCCGCGAATATCCCGGTACAGTTATCATTGTCACCCATGACCGCTACTTTCTGGATAATATTACCAAATGGATTTTGGAACTCGATATGGGACAGGGGATACCTTACGAAGGAAACTATACTTCATGGTTAGAACAAAAGCTCGGTAAACTCGCCGCGGCTGAGAAAAAAGAAAGTCATCGTGGACGCGCGCTCGAACGCGAGTTGGCCTGGATTAAGATGAGCAACAAAGATAAACATGAGCTTACCCGCACCCGCCTTATTGAGTATGAGCAGTTGGTTGCGCGTGAGAAATCATCAAAGGAACGGGATGATGTTTCCGGGATTCAAATCGCGCCCGGCCCGGAACTCGGCGATAAAGTTATTGAGTTTGCATCAGTCTCCAAAGGGTTCGGCGGAGAGCCGCTGATTGATGATGTGAGTTTTTCAATTCCCAAAGGGGCAATTGTCGGACTTATAGGGCCGAACGGAATTGGCAAAACAACTCTGCTCAAATTGGTAACGGGAAACTTGAAACCTGATTCCGGGCAGGTGTCAATCGGTTCCACGGTTAAATTTGCTTATGCCGACCAAGGCCGCGAGGCCCTCAAATCTGGCCAAAGCCTGTTGCAGGAAATTGGCGAAGGAGCCGAAGAAATTATGATAGGCAAACGAGCAATCCCGTTACGTACTTATCTCTCTATGTTTGATTTCAAAGGTTCTGATCAGCAAAAACAGGTCACAGAACTATCGGGCGGAGAGCTCAACCGCGCCTACCTTGCCAAAGTCCTCAAAGTCGGCGGCAATGTTGTGCTTCTCGATGAACCGACAAATGACCTTGATGTCAATACCCTTCGCATGCTCGAAGAGGCGATTCAAAATTTCAGCGGCTGCGTGCTTGCGATAAGCCACGATCGGTTTTTTCTCGATAGAATCTGCACCCATCTTTTGGTCTTTGAGGGGGCTGGTCAAGTCAGGTGGTTCACCGGCAATTTCCGCGATTACGAAGACTGGCGCGCCAAAGAACTTGGCGGCAAACTCTTTGAAAACCGCAGAAATAGGTATAGGAAACTGGTCAAGGCATAGGGGTAATATTCCAACGACTTATTGGTGGGGAACGGGCGTCGGATTCTTGTACCACATTCCCGACATTCGTCGGGACGGTGTGATCTTCCCCAGTTCCGTCTGGTCTTGCCGACCTTCTTAGGGCGGTGTGACCTGACGGTCTTCCTTCATAATGAGAAAAACTTGTACCACACTGCTTGAGGTGCGATCTTTTCTTTACCCTTTGCTTCTGGGAGATATGAGGGTGAGGGTTTATTCGTGTGGAATACAGAATCGCCGAACCACGGGTGTTCGTCGCTACAAGAGAAAGAGAACTGAGTTGCCGCGGCCTGCCCGCCGTGGGGGAACGTACACCAGCCACCAGTTCTCTTAGCCGTGTCTGAAAGCTCTTAAAATATGAGTCATTTAGGTCAAAATCGACCTATTTTTACCCGTTCCTTGTGAAATTTTCCACATATTTCCCTTTTAAATTGACAAATAAATTTAAAACGCTGTATCTTCACGCCCTGTTAGACATCAACAAGTACTTAACATGTTATTGTTATTGTCCGACAGCGAATGAGTGGGGAGTAAAAGCCTCCGTCTTATTCTGGTGCAGGCCATTGAATGGCAAGCCGTTAAATGGTAGAGTAACAAACATTAATAAATCGGAGTTGCGAATAGCTCTCACAGCCGCAGTTCCACAGTATTTGTCCGGAAGGGCAAGAAGGAAGAAAGGATCAGTAATGATTAAGAAAGCCGCACTCGGTCTCACACTCGTAGCGTTGCTCGCATTTGTTGGTTGCGGCAAGGCTCCCGATGCCGAAATGACCGCCGCGCAAACCGCTTCGCAGACTGCCATGTCAGCCGAAGCCGAGCAGTATGCTCCGGCCTCATACCGTATGGCAATGGACACTTTGAATGCCGCCATGGCCGCCAAGACCGAACAGGATAGCAAATTTGCGCTTTTCCGTTCGTACGGCAGTTCCAAAGATATGTTTGTCCGCGCCGAAGCATTGTCCAAACAGGCCGAGGCCGATGCCGCGACTGCCAAGGAAGCTATGAAGCAGGAAGTCATGACCATGATTACCAACGCCCAGGCTGCTCTTGATTCAGCCAATGCCGTTGTCGCCAAAGCCCCGGTGGGCAAAGGTAACAGAGCAGAAATTGAACTCATTAAAACCGACCTTGTCAGCGTGGCTGCCACCTTCCAGGAAGCTCAGAATGATTTCAATGCCGGAAGCTATATGACCGCCAAGACCAAGCTTGAGGCCGTTATGGAAAATGCCAATCGGGTCGCCAGCGAAGTTGCCAATGCCGCTGCGATGAAGTCAGGAAAGATGTAATTATCTTCTGAATCGACCAGATTGCGGGGCGGTATAAACTGTTATGCCGCCCCATTTTCTTGAATGTCAGAGAAAACATGAAGAAACCGTTTACTATCATTTCGATGCTGACCGAAGCTGTCAAACAACTATGGCTTTCGGCCGCGCTCATTTTTGTTTTGTCACTTTTTATAAGCTGTCAGGATGCTCCTCAAGCACTTTTATCGACAGCAAAGCAATCGGTGGAAACGGCCGAAACGGCCGAAGTCGACCGGTATGCGCCGGAATCTATGAAACTCGCAAAAGTGCTTTTTCAGACAGCCCAGCTTGAGATCGCAAAACAGAATGGACGGCTCGCTCCCTTTCGGGACTATGCCGGCGCCGATTCTCTTTTGCGTTTAGCTGATGTTGCCGCATACAAAGCCCGGAGAGACGCCGCTGATTCACTTGGCTTTCTCCGCATAACCGCCTTTACCCAAGTGACGGCGGTCGGAAAAGATCTGTCAGAATGGCGGAAAAAAATCCAGAGCTCGCTCGCAAAACTTAAATTCCGCCAGGAATGGTACACCGCCGATATTGCATACAAAACCGGCCGCAAACTTTTCCAGGCTGGCGAATACGAATCCGCGCTTGCGAGTCTGAGTAAAGCCAAGTACGCGCTTGTGAAACTCGAAACAAAGATGGATAACATAGTCGATGGAGACAATCAGCGACTGCCTGTTTGGCGTGAGTGGGTCGATGAAACGATCAAAACATCAAGAGCCGAAAGCACATACGCCATAATAGTGGATAAGTCGGCTCGCAAAACCTATCTCATCAAATCCGGCCGACTTGTGCATACCTATTCCTGTGATTTAGGCTACAATTCTGGTGATCATAAATTGCGTTCAGGCGATGGAGCAACCCCGGAGGGGATGTATCAGGTGACAATGCTCAAAGCACGCGGCAGTAAATACTATAAGGCCCTGCCCATTAATTATCCCAACCAAGCCGACAAGAGACATTTTGCGGAAAATAAGAAAGAAGGCGTTGTTCCTCGTCTTGCCGGAATCGGCAGCGCGATTGAGATTCATGGCGAAGGCGGCCAGAACAAGGATTGGACCGAAGGATGTGTGGCATTGACCAACAGTGATATGGATCATATCTTTAAATATGTGAGGGTCGGCACACCGGTCACGATTGTCCGACGCTCTGATATGTGGCCATGAACAAAAAAGTATTTCTCAGCATCTTCTTTCTCGTTGCCGTTGTTGCCGTCGGCGCCTATTGGTCGATGACGACTCAGTATGGCACAAAAGCGGACAATGAGAGAGCATTGGCAAGCGCTGATGCAGCGGTCACCCGGCCCTCGCCGACGCTCGCCAATCCTACCGCAAAAGATATTCAGAAGGCGCGCAAAGCCCTCGGTAAGCTCAAACCAGTCAAATACTATATTGTCATAAACACCCACGACAATAAATTGACTTACCGCTCAGAAGACTCGGTCATTTTTGTGGGCGAGTGCTCGACAGGCTCAGGCGGAGAATTAACAGACAGCGCGACCGGCCGAAAGTGGATGTTCGATACACCGCGCGGGGTGTTCAAAATCAAAGGTAAAATCAAAGAGCCGTGGTGGCGCAAACCGGATTGGGCCTTTATCGAAGAAGGGGAAGCTGTTCCTAAAAATGATCAGGAACGTCTCGACCCGAATGTCATGGGAGATTACGCGCTTGATTTTGGCGATGGCTACTTCATCCACGGCACGATCTATGAACGCCTGCTCGGTGTCGGTGTTACTCATGGCTGTGTCCGGCTCGGATCAAAAGACCTCGATGTCCTCTATAAGAAAGTCCAAATTGGCACGCCCGTTTATATTTTCTAACCAGTCATTTTCACTCAGACATTTCTATCCTTTTTTTGTCTGGCTTACAGCATTTTTGTTTTGCGCCCTTATGGCCTGCGGGGGGGATGAAGTTCCCAAACCTACTGAAAAAGCAAAGGCGGCGATACCGTCGTCAAAGCCTGCCCCGAATCAAGAGCAGTTGTCATTGGAGTACAAGCGGCTCAATGCCGAACTCGATTTGGCTCAATCAAAAAAGCCGTACATGATTCTTGATTTGAAGCGCAAACTGCTTGTGTTGAAACTCGGGGGGGCCAAGGTTTGGGATTACGCCCTAACGATTGCCGATGCCGATTCGGATGACATTGCCGATTTTGGGAAGCGTTTGTCAAATCCGGAGAGCGGATTCACTCGACGGGTAAAGGCAAAGCACCTCTTTGCCGCAAAAGACCAAACACCCGATTCCATTCTGTCCATTGTCGGTGGCGCGCTCAAGGTCGACCCGACATTGATGCAGCGCGAACTGCCGGAAAAATTCCAGCTCGTATTTGACGATGGTTTTATCATGGAGTTTCGAAGCGATGTTAAAGGTGAAACCGAATCGACTTTGAAAAACACATATCTAACCGCAAGTCAGGCAATAAAACGTCTGTTCGGCAACGTCTATATCGTGACGACGATCGAGCCTGAGGCCGCGATGACTCTGTATCGTGCCGCTGATGTTGGTTTGGCGATGATGGTCGTCACGGATTGAAGTTCGTTTTTTTTCATTGTAAGAAGGCCGCCTAAAAGCGGGCAAGCAAATTCAAGCAGACACTACCGGCAAGTCGTTGCGAGGAGCGAAGCGACCCTCCACGGCGGAGTGCCATTTACCTTGTATGCTGTCCGGCGTCCTGAGAAAGAGGGCAGGCACAGGGACCTGCCCCTACATAATCTATAATTAATGGCGCTCTTATGCTTCTGTAGGGGCAACCCTCCGTGGTTGCCCAATTTTTTCTTCGTGCAGGCCGTCTCTGGCCTGCACCGACAGGGAGATCGCACCGACCCTCGCGGCGGAGTGGATACGCTAACTTAATGCAGACATTCCCGACACTGTCGTTGCGAGGAGCGAGGCGACATGGCAATCTCATATTCGTCTTTATCTTTGGTGCGCGACAGTCCGCCGCGGCGGACCGCACGAATATTAATACTGGATTCCCGTTTTTACGCCCGTCGGACAGGCACGGGAATGACATAAATGAAAGACACTCTTATGTTGATTCGCCCCCCCCTATAAAAAAATGCGCCATCAGGGATTCGAACCCCGGACCCACTGATTAAGAGTCAGTTGCTCTACCAGCTGAGCTAATGGCGCATTCTATCGATACAATTTTATGAGGGTGGATGGGATCGAACCATCGACACCCTGATTAAAAGTCAGGTGCTCTACCACTGAGCTACACCCCCATAAAACATTCGAGGGCAGAATATAGTCTGCCTAAAATACCCTCACGAGAGCTATTGTCAAACGGTTTTTCCTCCACTTTATCACGTAGTTCACCCATCCGCCTTTGGTAATCCGGCAATTTTACCCTATATTGACCCGAGTGCAAAAATGAAACAAAAGCCATGAATATCAATCAATTTTTCGATTTCACCTCCGGCCAACTGCGGATTCTTGCCCTCCTGACTGCGTCAGCAATCATAATGGGCTGTTATATTCTCATCAAGGCATATTCCACGCCGACATCGACCGCAATTTCGCTTCCTGTTTTTCTATCCGCCGAAGAGCGCACCTTGACCGGGGTGTTTGTTCTCGACCCCAACACCGCGCCCGCAGACTCGCTCGAGCTTTTGCCCGGCATTGGCCGGACGCTGGCCGATCGGGTTGTTGCCTATCGCGTGGAAAATCCGTTTGAACGCGAAGTGGAAATCACCGAGGTGAAAGGAATCGGGCCAAAATTGTTCGAGTCGATCAAGCCATACCTGAAAGTCAAACGCTGATGCAAACCAGCAGCGTGGGAATCGAAATCGGCCTTGAGACCCACACACTTGTGCAGGTCTCATCCGACGGTGGTCGCCCCGAAGTCAAACAATTGCGACTTGTCGATCGTGGGCAGTTGTCTGAATCACTTGCAATACATCCCAAAGCTATGTCGGTTGTGCTGCCGGACAGCGAGACCATAGTAAAGATGATTTCATTGCCGAATCATGGCCATCTTGATAAAAACGCCGTCGCCGAATTTGAGTTTGCGCAGTCACTGCTCGATGACAAGAATGCTTTCAGATTTATCACCATGCCTGGATTTGGCGAAGAGAAACAGCTTGGTGTGGCATTTCGCAAAAGTCGCGAGGAGCATTTGGTCCAGACGATTGTTTTATCACATTCCCTCCATGGAACCGCAATTGACACCATCCCTCGCGCACTGGCGCTTGGGCGCGGGTACCTGAATTTCTGTCTGCCCGATGAAAGCGAATTTCTCTGTCTGGTCGATGTGCATAAGCAGACAGAACTTGGTGCCTCGATCTGTTTTCTCTATAAAAGAGCAATCATTGGCCTTGCGAGAGTCGGGTTTGAACAAGCTGGCGCAGAGAGTGACGAACAATGCAAAGCAATTGGTTTTGAGCTCAAAACCATCATCAACTTTCATCTGGCCGGTTTGTTCGATATCGGCCTGACCCGTCCGCTCGGAACAATTTTGCTTTCCGGCGAACCGGCAACAAATAGGCTGTGTGCCACTCTCACGACTCTTTTCCCAGTCGGTGTTGCTTCACCGAAAGCGAACTATGGTTATTTTACGAATGTAGACGAGGCCGATATTTTGCCGGAGAATTGCCTGGCCGCACTCGGTGCGACAGTTTCGATTACCCAGACTGCGCCTACTGCGCATCAATAAGTTGTAGCTTGCCTCTTGTCATCTCTCGGCGTATGTTTTGGCCGATTATAATGTGGATATTAATATAAAATGAATGCAAATAAACCTAAATCCCTTGCCGTCTATCCCGGAACTTTTGATCCGACTACCAACGGGCATATTTCGCTTATTGAAAGGGCCCTGCACTTATTCGATGAAGTCATCGTGGCTGTCGCTTCGAGCGGAGCGAAGGGGCCGCTTTTCGATGCCGATGAGCGTCTCGATTTAATGAAAACCTCGATTGCCGAAATAACCGGCGGTGAGCGTGTGAAAGTTCTCAAATTCGATGGCCTGCTTGCGACCCTTGTCGATGACCTCAAAGCTCAAGCAATCATCCGCGGCCTGCGGGCCATATCAGATTTTGAATATGAATTCCAGATGGCTCTTATGAACCGCCGATTGGTGAAAGATGTCGAGACCGTGTTTCTGATGCCGGCGTTGTCATGGGTCTATCTGTCATCGACAATCGTAAAGGATGTTGCGCGGCATGGCGGCGACATAGCCGGACTAGTTCCGATACATGTGGAACTTGCGATAAAAAAGAAAATTGCCGGATCAAAAAAAGAATAGTATTGCCGCGACAATAGTTAATTTCAGCCAAGAGTTAGAACAGCACAGTTAGTATGAGCGAACAGAAACATAACAATAAAGCAGAACCCGCACCCGAAGCGGAAATTCAAGCCCCTCTCGCGGATCTCATCCGAATACGACGCGAGAAAATCCGCCAGATTCGGGAAATGGGAATAAATCCCTACCCCTACCGTTTCGAACGTAGCCACCATCTGAACGAACTGCTTGAGAATTTCGATACTCTTGCCGCAAACGAGCAATCAGTTTCAGTCGCCGGGCGAATTATGACGCGCCGCAAAATGGGCAAAGTCTATTTTGCAGACCTAAGGGATTCATCGACACGAATGCAGATTTATCTGCGGAAAGATGATGTCGGCGAAAGCGCCTTTGACCTGTTCGATATGCTCGATCTGGGAGACATAATCGGTTGCAAGGGAACTGTGTTTATCACCAAGACTGGCGAGAAGACTATTAAAGTCACACACTTGGAATTGCTCACAAAGACCCTGCACCCGCTTCCCGATAAACATGCCGGGTTGACCGATATTGAGACGCGCTACCGGCGACGCTATGTCGATCTTATAGTCAATCCCGAAGTGCGCGAGGTATTTGTCAAACGGACTCAGATAATTCAGTCGATACGGGATTTTTTGAACGGTCACAAATTTCTCGAAGTTGAAACACCGGTTTTGCAGCCGCTCTATGGCGGGGCATCGGCGCGGCCATTCAAGACGCATCATAACACGCTCGACATCCCGATGTATATGCGTATAGCCGATGAACTGTACCTCAAGCGATTGATCGTCGGCGGCTACGACAAAGTCTGGGAGTTGTGCAAAGACTTCCGCAACGAAGGAATGGACCGTCTGCACAATCCGGAGTTCACCATGATTGAGCTCTATTGGGCCTTTGCCGATTACAATGATATGCGGGCGCTTTTTGAATCGCTCTTGCGGAATACCGTGCATGCGCTCTATGGGAAACATACCATTACCTACAGCGAACATGAGATTGATTTTGGGCCGCCATTCAGATGGGTATCTATGATTGATTCGATAAAAGAACAGACCGGAATCGACTTTACTGACTTTTCATTCGAAGATGCCAAAGCCGAAGCCAAAAAACTCGGTGTTCAAGGCGCGGAATTATTTAATCGCGGAAAAGTTATCGAAGCCGTGTGGGAGCAGAAAGTCGAACACACCCTCATCCAGCCTACATTCATCACCGATTTTCCGGTTGAGATTTCACCACTCGCCAAGAAACATCGCAAAGATGACCGCCTCACAGAACGCTTCGAATTATTTATCGCCGCGCAGGAGATGGGAAATTGTTTCAGCGAGTTGAATGACCCGGTCGACCAGCTTCAACGGTTTCTGCAACAGCGCAAAGCGATGGCCGCAGGAGACGAGGAAGCGCAGCCGCTTGATGATGATTTTATCACCGCCCTGACCTATGGCATGCCGCCGACTTCGGGATTGGGTTTTGGCATAGACAGACTGGTAATGCTTCTGACTAATCAGCATTCGATTCGGGATGTGCTCTTTTTCCCCCAAATGAAAGACACAAAAGACGGCACAATTCCAGTCTCAAAGATACTCACGCAGCTAATCGAGGAAGAAGAGAAATAAACGCAAATGGCCGCAAGCGGATCTTTTGTCATTCGACCAGCAGTCGAAGCCGACACATCCCTTCTATCGAGGTTCATCCATGAACTTGCCGAATATGAAAAACTCTCACATGAGGCAATTGTTCCAGAGAAATTACTTAGGGAATCTTTGTTTGGTAAGCTGCCATCGGCGTATGCGATTATTGGAGAGCACGACAGTAAACCGGTTTCTTTTGCCATCTACTTTTTTAATTTTTCGACATTTTTGAGCCGACGCGGGTTATATCTCGAAGACCTCTACGTCAAACCTGAAATGCGCGGACATGGCTTTGGCAAACAACTGCTTGTCCATCTTGCGAAGATAGCCCGTGACAATGAATGCGGAAGGTTTGAATGGGCGGTACTTGACTGGAACGAACCCGCTATCGGCTTTTATAAAAAGCTCGGCGCAAAGCCGCAGGATGAATGGACAGTCTTCCGTCTTGAGCGAGATGGGATTGAAAGGCTGGCCGTGTCGGAGAAGTAGTTTATTTTATCGGTTTAACCCTTACATTGACATCCCAGTGAAGACCGGTAGTCGGTGTTGATATTCGTGCGGTGTGTTTCCAGGGGACTGGCCCACACCAAGTGACCGCCAGGTCACATCTTTGTCGTTGCTGCGCTTAGCCAAAGCCAAGACCTAACGGAAAAGAGAAGCCGCCACTGCGGACAGGCATCCGCGAGGACATAAGAAAAGCTGGCGATTTCGCGCCAGCTTTTCTTTGAATCAAAATCTTTGAGCTTTTGGACTCTCGTTCACTTAGAATTGAGCAAGCGCTCCACTTCATTTACGAGGTCACTGAAAACCTTGATCGTCGCATCGACCGGCTGTGATGTGGTCATGTCCACTCCGGCGTCTTTGAGAATATCGACCGGATACTTCGAGGTGCCGGTGCCGAGAAAACGATGATAGGTTTCGAGGGCGCCCTTTTCCTTTTTTAGAATCTTCTGTGACAGCGCCTGAGCGGCTGCGTAGCAGGTCGCATACTGGTAGACGTAATATTCATTATAAAAATGCGGGATACGTATTCCGGTCAGGTCATTCACACTGTCGATGACAAGCTCGGGGCCGTAGTAGCGCTGATTGATATCCCGCCAGGTTTTACGAAGGAAATCGGCTGAGAGAGCGCCCCCCTTCTCTACACGGTCATGGATGGCCAGCTCAAACTCCGAGAAGCTAACCTGGGTGTAGAATGTACCGATAATTTGATCAATGTAATGAATGAGCAGACGGAGCTTTTCGGTTTTGTCGCTGGTCTTTTCGAGCAGGTATTTCATGAGCACGGCTTCGTTGCATGTCGAAGCGACCTCGGCAGTGAAAATATAGTGGTCGCCGTATATAACAGGCTCGTGGAGGTTGGTATAGAAACTATGCATGCCATGCCCCATCTCATGGGCAAGGGTAAAGACGGCATCGAGGGTTCCATTAAAGTTTAGAAGAATATGCGGGTGTGAAGAGTGCGTTCCCCAGTTGTAGGCTCCTGAGCGTTTGCCATCGTTTTCGTAGACATCGACCCAGCGGGAGTTTAGGCCTTTTTCAAAATCAGCCAGATATTTTTTACCCATCGGAGCAAGACCCGCGATGATTTTTTGTTTGGCTTCATCGTAGGTATATTCTTTGGCTTTGCCCGGCAGAAGCGGCGCGCTCATATCATAGTTATAGAGTGTGTCCACACCAAGAATGCGTTTGCGGACGGCCGCCCATTTATGGAGCGGAGCAAGATTGGCATTTACCGCATCGACCAGATTATGATAGACGCTCGGCGGAATATTGTCGGCATCGAGGGCCATCTCAAGGCAGGTGTTGTAACCGCGGGCTTTCATCTGGAAATAGTCTGATTTAACCGATCCGGCCAGAGTCGCCGCAAGAGTGTTGACATGTTCAAGGTAGCCGCTATTGAAAGCGTGATTGGCGTCACGTCGCACACGTCGGTCAGGGGATTCGAGCAAAGCATAGTAGCGTTCTTTGGTCAGCTCGACTTCCTGACCAGTTTCATCTTTAATTGTGCCGTATGAAATATCGGCATTGTTTATCATTTCAAATATCTGCTGCGGCGATGAAGTTACCGGTCCTGCCATTGCCAGAAGTTCTTCTTCACGTTCGGAGAGAATATGCGCTCGTTGACGAGCAATGTCTTCGAGATAGAAGCGGTAGACATCAAGCTCGGGTGTGCTTTTGAGAAATGTCTGTAATTGATCGCCGCTGAGTGAGAGAATTTCAGGCACAATAAACGAAGTGGCCTGTCCAAATCGAGAATATAGCCCGGAAACCCGGTCCGACATTTCCTGCGCTTCGCTCACCTGCTGGTCCTCATCGAATTTCAGGTTGGCGTAGACATACAAATTGGACATGACCAGCCCGAGCGAGTCATTGAGTTTGAGCACTCCAACAAGCTGGGAGGGCGAGTTTTTGAGTGTGCCTTTATAGGCATCGAATTTGGTCAGGCTGGCTTCAAGGCTGCTGTATTCCTTTTCCCAAGCCTCTTTGGATGCATAGAGGCTGGTCAAATCCCATTTGTCTTTCTCGGCGATTTCAGAGCGTTTTTGGACGGCTTTGGTTTGGGCCAGAAGGATGGTTGCTCCCAATAAGAATACGAGCAGCAATCCAAAAAGGACATATCCAAATCCGGTCAATGTTAGGGGGCGGTTCATCTGTACTCCTCTGTTTTGTTTTTCTCTCTGGCGGGCAAAGTAACATTATAATTTACTTGTACACAAGATTGTATTTACTGAATTTTAGACGTACGTTACGGTATAGTTGTTCAATCTAATTCTTATTGGCAGAGGTCAGAATGGCATTTGTATACGCATCATCAGTAAAAATGCACCACACCGATGCGGCGGGACTGCTCTTTTTCGCACATCAACTGGCTTTTGTCCATGACTGCTATGAGGCATTTTTGGAAGAAGCGGGCTGTTCGATGCGGTATATACTCTCCGAATCAGATTTTCTTCTGCCGATAATCAAGGCCGAATCTGAATACAAAAAGTCGCTTTTTGTGGGAGACGAGCTTTGCATCGAAATGACTTGCGAAAGCAATTCGACACATGCCTTTGTCCTGGTTTATCGCCTGCTTAATGTTAAAAAAGAGTTGGTCGGAAGCGCGAAAACGGTACATATCTGTATCGACAAGACAACGCGCGCCAAGAAAGAACTTCCGAAGAAACTCCGCGACGCCCTTATTCACTGCTGCGAATAGATTTGGCCATCTGAGCTTCCGCATATTTTTGCAATGCTTTTCGGTCGCGCTTTATACCCGGCGAACTTAAATCTACATTATCAGGTAATAAAAAGAAGGCGGATGGTATCTTGAAACGGGGCAGAATGTTGGCGAGTGTTGCCCGGATGCGTGGTATCAAAGAGTCTATCAAAACGTGATCGGAGCTATTGAAGAGTCGAATGAGGGCGACCGGTCGGAAGCCAAATTGGGTATCGCTCACTGGCACAACAACAGCTTCGACAATCCCCTCGATTGTGGATAAAGCTCTCTCGATTTCCTCGGGATAAATATTTTCTCCGCCGGAAATAAATAGATTGTCTTTGCGGCCAGTCACAATCAAATCGCCCGAACTATCGAGTTTTCCCATATCTCCGGTGTGATACCATCCTCCATCATCAACCGGTTTGCGCACTGATTTGCCTTTGCAGTATCCTGCAAAAAGTGTTTGACCGCGCGTCAATATTTCACTATTGGCATCGATCTTCAATTCCCGGTAGGAAAGCACTTTGCCGGACGATCCTATCTTTGTGTCACTTCCCGATGTGATTGTCGCTGTCGATGTCATTTCGGTCAGGCCGTATGATGTGAAGACCGGCAATCCGAGCGAAAGAAGGCTTTGTATCAATCGATCCGATAGCGCGCTCCCACCGAGAAGAATGGCTTTAAGAAACGGGAATTGAGTTCGATGGATCGTCAGTTCTTCAAACAAACGCTGAGCCTGGGTTGAGACTATCGAGAGATGTGTGATTCTATTATCAACGAGTGATTCTACGATACTTTGCGATGAGTCATGGAAGACAACTGTCCCATGCGCAATTATCGCACGAAACAGAATGCCAAGTCCGCCGACATGGCAGAGCGGAAGTATCTGCAGCCAGCGACTACCTGTCTCAAATCGAAGAGCCTGATTAACCCCAAGCGCGCTATAATAATGATTGCCCAGTGTGTGCAATGCTGCTTTGGGGTTACCTGAACTGCCAGAAGTAAAAATCATAGTTGCCAGTTGGTTGGCTGATTGCTTTGATGGCAATGACATCCGGGACTTGGTGGTATTTTCAGCCAATAGTTCTTCCGCGGAATGCACATTAACACTATCAAAACCAGCGGCCGTCATATCACCATTTAGTATGACTAAATGGCTTGCATCTATTTGATTCAGCTGCATGGCGATAGCTTCTGTCGGCAGTCGTGTGCTTAAAGGTGCGGCGACAACACCGGCCTGGATTGCGCCCATCACAAGCAGGGCATAGTCTATAGAATTGCTGCCAATAATTGCAAGGCGGTCCCCGGGTCTGAGACCTGCATCTTTCAAATTCGAGGCAACCTGAGCCGCTCGCTGAAAGTATTTGGAATACGAAAAGGTTTGCCTGATGTCAACAAGCGCCGGTAGGTCGGCAAATTGTCCATCTAAGCTTTCAAAAAGTTGTAGCGTTTCAGACATTGCCAATCTCGATTAGCTTCTCAAAACAGATATGATCCTGGATGTTGTCATGAACTCCCAAATCGATCTTGCCATCAGCAATTGATAGAGGGGAACTTAGGATATCATCAGCGAGCCAGGAGAGCGTATCAAAACCACAGGCGATTTGCGGATCAGGCAATGCAGATGCAAACGAAGCCAGCGCATAGATGCCGAGCGATGATTCGAAGGCGGAACTGACAACTGGCGTGATATTTTGATCCGCTGCTTTTTTTGTCAACAGCAAGCTTCGCTCGAATCCGCCCAAAACCGTTGGACGAATGACGACAGCCACAAGCCCCCCAAATACCTGAAGTGTCAGACTTGGGCTATCTTTCGCCGTATTCGCATCTGAAAGAGACTCGTCCAGACAAATAGGCATTCCCGTTTGCTCATAGAGTTCCTCAAGCCTTGTGGAATCCGCGAGCGGTTCTTCGATGTATTCAATCTCGCACTGCGCAACACCTTTCCCAAATGAAACCGCATCTTCAAACGACCATGCCCGGTTTGCGTCGAGTCTGAGTTTTATTTCCGTTCCTATTGCCTGTCGAACAGAATTGATTAGGGAAATCTCTTCGCTAAGCGGCAAACGGCCAACTTTAATTTTGAGGGTCATGTAACCTTCAGCAACAAACGCAATAGCTCTCGATTGTATTTCCTTAACAGTCCCAACAATCAAGCCATTGACATTGACAAATCCGGCGGATTTTTCTAAAAACAGTTTGCGTAGTGGAAGCTGTTGCTGCGACGTTATAAGATTTAGTCCTGCCATTTCCAAACCCATGCGCACCGATGGATAAATCCTCTGGCCAAGGCAGACATTCTGTGTATAGAGCCATCGTTCGAAACCGTTATTGTGCCCGATTACATTTTCCGGAATTGCTATTTTCAATAATCTCTGCCGCAAAAGCTTACACTGAGTTGTAGCCTCATCCACCGACTCCGCGCTCACACCCGGCAAAGGCGCACATTCTCCATAACCAGTGACGCAATCCGTATCTGTCAGGCCAATAACCAGCCCCACCCGAGTCGAAATTATCTTATGTCTAAGTGTCAGTGGCCGACGAAGCGGCAACTCGTAACGATAAATCCGAATATCTGAAATTGTCATAAAAGCCAGCCGAGCGAAAACAAAAGGGTGTGAGCCAGCATCAATTGCCCGGTTGCGCCAAGCATTGCATTGAGCACTTCAGGATCACGGGTGCTGAATATCTTCCTTGATATAAAGAAAGCGAATGGTAATGTTATCAGTGAAAGAATTGCCCATATCTGGCCGGAATTGAGCACTACAACCAGAAGCGGTACCTGTAGCGCAAGCATGACCGAGAGGAGGTACTGCATTCGCGTCCATTCCGCGCCAAATCGAACAGCCAGCGTTTTTTTGCCAGCGTACCGATCTCCTTCAATATCGCGCAGATTATTTACCGTGAGTATCGCAACCGAAAATAATCCCGGAGCAAAACCGGCGATCACAACCGAGGTGTTCAGATCAAGCGCTTGGATGTAATAGGTTCCAGCGACAGCTATCGGGCCGAAAAATATGAAGGCAAAAATTTCACCAAGCCCGTTATATCCCAGCGGAAACGGCCCGCCCGTATAAAGAACACCGAAGAGAATTGAGAATAGCCCAATTGTCACAATCGGCCACCCGCCGCGGGAGACAAGATAAATTCCGGCGATAAAGGCAAGCGTAAAGGCGGCAATAGTCGCGCGGATTATGGCATGTGAGGAGACCAGACCCGCCTGTGTCACTCGTTTCGGGCCGACCCGCTCATTTGTGTCGCTCCCTTTGATAAAGTCAAAATAGTCATTGGCGAGATTTGTGCCGATTTGGATCATCAAGCCGCCAAACAAAGCGGCAAGCGCTGGCAAAAGGTGGAAGCCATTGTCGGCTTTGGCAAAAGCGCAGCCGAGAATTACCGGCGAGACAGCCGCCCAGAGAGTTTTTGGACGGATGGCCAGAATCCAAATGTTAAGAGCTGATAACGGCATTATGAGTCAATGTTATGGACGGCGCGGAAACTTTGAAAAATCCGGCTTACGTTTTTCAACAAACGCATTGCGGCCTTCCTGCGCTTCCTCGCTCATATAATAAAGGAGCGTCGCGTTACCGGCCAATTCCTGCAGACCGGCCTGGCCGTCGCAGTCGGCATTGAGCGCGGCTTTGAGTGTGCGAATTGCCATCGGGGAATTGGCCAGAATCTCGCGCGACCATTGGATTGTTTCGGCCTCAAGTTCAGCCAGCGGCACAACTGTATTCACCAGTCCCATCGCCAGAGCCTGCGCAGCGTTATACTGGCGGCACAAAAACCAAATCTCACGCGCCTTTTTTTGGCCGACCAGCCGAGCCATATATGAAGCCCCATACCCACCATCGAATGAGCCGACTTTGGGGCCGGTCTGTCCGAAAATGGCATTATCGGCGGCGATAGTAAGGTCGCAAAGCATGTGCAAAACATGACCGCCTCCGATGGCATAGCCGGCTACCATGGCGATTATCGGCTTGGGACACGTGCGCATCTGTCTTTGAAAATCCAACACGTTCAGTTGATCTATGCCTGTTGTGTCAGTGTAACCGGCATCGCCGCGAATTTTCTGGTCGCCGCCACTGCAGAATGCCTTGTCCCCGGCGCCGGTAAGAATGACGACCCCTATTGTCTGATCATGGCGGGCATCAGAGAGGGCCGCCGACATTTCATTTACCGTGAGCGGTCGGAAGGCATTGCGGATTTCGGGTCGGTTGATTGTGATTTTTGCGATGCCGTCGGCTTTGTGATAGAGTATGTCGGTATACGAGCCGTGTGATTCCCACTGAACAGTTGAAACGGGCATTTGCTTATCCTCAATGTCTGGCGTCCAAAAATTGTTCTATACTTTCGCATATTGCCAAGGGCTTCTCAAATGGAAGCGCGTGGCCTGCCGATTGAATAATACGCAGTTGCGCCGACGGGCACAAGGAGGCCATTTCTTCAGCGATGGCAATAAATTTCGGGTCGTATTCTCCTACAGGAAGCAGAACTGGCATCTGAATAGTAGGAAGCTCTGGCCAGAGTGATGGCTGTGCGCCAGTTCCGGCGTGCTTGAGTGAGTTCATGAGCCCCTGAGCATTGTTATTAAGCCTGCTTTGACGAATAGCTTTGAATACTTCCTCGTGTTCTATTAGGGACGCAAAAAGTTTTTGGCTATACCAAAAATCGATAAAAGTCTCGAGCGGATCGATTGCAAGTCTTGCTCTCAGTTGGGTATCCTGCGCACGCCGAAGATGTCGTTCCTGGTCTGTTTTCAGTCCGGGAGATGCAGAGATGAGAGTTATGCTTCGTATTCGAGTCGAAAAGCGCAGCGCAAGAAAGAGAGCCAGCCTTCCGCCCATCGAATAGCCCGTTATATCTGCCGCAACGATCTTTTCCCTATCCAATATCTCGATAATAAGTTTCGCTGTTCGCTCGAAAGTATAGTCGTTTTCGTTCGAGAGCAGTGATTGTCCATGCCCCGGCAAGTCAACTGCAAGTATGCGGTGTGTCCCCGACAGTCGCTCGGCGATTTTCTGCCAGTCATGAACGCTTCCGAGAAATCCATGCAGAAGAATGAGTGTGGGAAGTTCCTTGTAACCGGAAAGAAAGTAATTTAGGGAAACAGTCATCAGAGTTGTTTTTATAATTGGGAGAGTTTTTCTGAGACTTCGGTTACGATTGCTTTGTGCAACGCCATATCCTTTTCGCGGTCCAGAGTGATTTCAATTATCGCAGATTTCCCAGACTTTACTCCCTGCTGATACTGATTCACAAAATCCGATCTTGTCCTGGGATTGACATAGGGAATTAAGAAAAGTTTCGCGGCATGTTCAAAAGAAAGATTATGAGGTGTTATAAAATACTTCTCAAAAATAGTATCGAACTTCGCAATTGGCAAATGGGCAAATATCCCGCCCCCATTATTGTTCAAGATGACTATAATAATTTGTTGTGAAGATTGTTTCACAAGCGCCAACGAGTTTAGATCGTAGAGAAAGGCAAGGTCGCCGATGAGCAGGGTGACTGGCTGACCCAATCCTTGGGCAAACCCGACAGCCGAGGCGATTGTGCCATCAATGCCGCTCACTCCTCTATTTGAGCCGACCGTGACATTGTAATTGCTTTTTGAACCGTACATATTCATCAAGCGAATAGGCATGCTCGAAGCCAAAAACAGCCCGCTGTTATCAGCGATTTGTTTCGATAACTCAAATACTACTCCAACATCTGTTAATGCTTCGGCCTTGGAAAATTTGCCGCAAATTATTTGTTGAGATATCTCTGAGGATTTAGTCAGCAATCCAGTTAGACGTGATTGGCTCTGATTTCTCTTGGTTAGAAGCTGAGCGCAGAAAGTTGCAATATCTGCCTCTATCCGCTGGGTTAGCTGGTGCGATGGGTCTATTATCCGGGGCACGCTGTCAATCTGAACAAAATGAACTGGCCTTGTTTGTGCGATAAAATCCTGAAGCATTCTCGAGACAAATTGTCCGCCAATATGCAAAATAAAATCAAGGTTGATTTCTCTCCCATGCACTTCGCTTCCGAGAAACAAATCATAATGCACAATCAGACTGTCAACTGAAAATCCAAAGTATAAGCCAGAAGTCACATCCGCAAACACTGGCCAATCAAGTGTTTTGCAGAGCAAGGCAGCACTTTCCCGCTCTTCTTTTGTTCGTAGCTGTCCGACAATGACCAAGCCTCGTGATGATTGACCTATTTCGGAGGCAAGATGGTCGATGGCTGTTTTATCGCAGGTGGATTTGCCAACCTGATGCCGAGTATTCGGATTGTTGTTTTTTGACCAGGTTTCGACAGGTTTGAGATATGAGAGAAAATCCTCGCCACTCTCTATCGGAGCAAGCGGCTCACGAAAGCGACAATTGATATGTACGGGTCCCGGCTCGGACCCATGGGCCAAACGAACCGCGTAGTCGACAGTGGCAAGGACAAACAAAGAACTGATAGCGATATCGGGGCAAGGCAAATCAATCGAGTGCCGTGCATACCTGCCAAATAATCCGGCTTGGTGTATCGTTTGATTCGCCCCAACATCATGAAGCTCGGTCGGCCTGTCGGCAGAAAGAATAATAAGCGGAAGATTGTCCATTGATGCTTCTATAACCGAAGGGAAATATTCTGCGACCGCTGTCCCACTTGTACAAATCAGCACCGCCGCTTTTCTGGCTGCGCGCGCGTAACCAATGGCGCAAAAAGCCGCGCCCCGTTCATCAAAATGAATTACGCTCTCGGCTCTACTATTTTGCGCAACTGCGGCTACAAGCGGTGTCGAGCGCGAACCGGGCGAAATATAAAACTGTGTGATATTATGCCGGGAAAGTTCTTCGATGAGTAAACCCGCCCAGACACTATTAATGTTGGCGGTAGAGAAAATCATTGTCCGGTCGCGGCCTCTAACAATCCCGCCACCTTTGCCTCGATCTCATCCCACTCTCCTTCCGGAGTTGAGCCCTTGACGATTCCGGCTCCGGCATAGAGACACAGGCGATTGTTGCTAATAAGTCCGCAACGTATAGCAACGGCAAACTCTGCCGAATCATAGCCCACCCAGCCAACCGGGCCGGCATACCAACCGCGGTCAAATTGTTCAAGTCCAGCGATACGGACGCGGGCGTCATCGATTGGGAAACCGCCGACTGCCGGAGTAGGGTGAAGCGCGGAAATGAGATTGGCATCGGTTACGGTGTCACGGAGCTGTCCATTAAACCGTGAGATAAGATGGTGTACACGGCTGAGAGGCAATAACTCGGGTTGATTTCCTGAGTCGAGTTTGTCGCAAAGGTTTGAGAGCCGTCCTTTTATTCCTTCGACTACGAGCGCATGTTCATGTCGGTCTTTGACCGAGGCAAGCAATGCCTGCCTGAGTTTACGATCTTCGTTTTCATCCAAGCCGCGCCGAATCGTTCCGGCGATAGCCTCACTCGAAACTTTCCGTCCTTGGCGATAATAGAGCAGCTCCGGAGATGCCGAAACAAATGCCGTCAGGTAGGCCGGCTGGAAGCCGATGAGGAAGGATGGCTCATTCTCCTGGCTGAGTTTGGATAGGAAGCTCCAAGGTGAGACAGACTGTGAAAAATCAAGCAACGCTTGGCGGGACAAAACTATTTTTTGTGGTTCTCCTGAACGAAGCGAGCTTATTGCTTCGCCTGCAGCTAAAAGCCATGATTTCTCTTCGGGAAAATTGACCCTGGTCGTGAGTGAGCTTGCGCTCCGGTCCCTATCAGATGATTCTGGTGAGAAAACAAGCTCATCAATTTCCTCACTCAGATTTACCAGAGAGCCATCGGTCAATTCATTCCCCATCAGGTTGATGGCAAAGCAAAGATATCCGCCTTTTCGATTCAACTCAAATCGCGGAAGAATAAACAGCGCGTCTCCATAAGGCTCCCAAGCTGGATCATGGTGGCGGCTGTATGGATCAAACCGAAATCCGCCATAGAGGCGGAGCGTCGGATACTCTTTTGCGGTAAGGCTATGCAATTTCCCGAAAAGTGAATGATAGGTGTCGCCCGGTAAAGAACGGACAATTCTTGAGGCGCCAATGCCTGCTGTTTCATCGCGCGACTCACGCTCCCGCCAATAGAACTTGAAATCGTTCTTTTGCAAAGCAAGCCAATCGAGCAGATTGAGATTGTCCATCTCGAATTGTGTTTCGACGCGGATGACCGATGGATCACCCTCGGTGGAGGAAAGTTTCGCACGGTTTAATGGATTAGTCAGAAGTTCTTTGATCTGTCTACGAATTTCACGTTGATTGCCATATGACAACGTGGAAGCTGTGCCGGGCATTATTTACGTCCTGTGTACATGGTTGCAATTCCGAAAGTCAGTGGATGGGCGCTCGTCTGTTTAAAGCCTGAATCAGACAGTATAGTACAAAACTGCTCGCCGTAGGGAAAGCTCTCTACCGTTTGATTCAGGTATCGATACGCGCCACTGTCGCCTGAGATAAGTCCGCCGAGCCGCGGAAGAATCTGCCGAAAATAGAACAGATAGAGTGCCCTCATGAGGCGGTTGGGCGGCAGCGAAAATTCGAGGATGATAATCTGTCCGTCAGCTTTGAGCACTCGTCTCATCTCGGAAAGCGAGGTTGTGATATCCATCACATTGCGAATACCAAAGGACATAGTAAGAGTATCAAAGCTGTTGTCTTGAAATGGAAGTTTTTCCGCCGACGAGAGCATAAGCGACAGTTTCTCGGTTAGATTTCGCTCTTCAATTTTCTTTCGTCCGATCATCAGCATCTGTTCGGCAGGGTCAATGCCCATCCCTCTGACGACTTTTCCGCTGTCATAGGCCGCCAGCAGCTGATCGCCGGTTCCGGTAGCGAGGTCCAGCAGATGCAAATTGTTTCCTTCGATTGTGTCGGCAACTTTGCGACGCCATTGTTTGTCACGGTTGCCGGAGAGAAGGTGATTGAGGAGATCGTAACGATGGGCTATACGATCAAACATGCCGGGGATCGGATTTCTTAAAAATTTTTGCGACGCCGGTGAGACGGAATTGTCGCTGGAGGAACGTAAGATGGTTACTAGTCTGGTCGCGCTCATTTTCTCCTTCTATAACCCGCAATATGATAAACTGGTTTCGACCAAGTTGGCTTCGCCTCCAGTTCCAAGCTGATAATATAGTCTGACAAAATGATGAGGCAAGGATTATCCAAAAAAACTCCCTCAGACTTTGATTCTCAAGATCGTCCAGCCATGAAATCAGTTACCGAGAGAGCCCTGACTGGCTATACTGCTTGTTGTTATGGGACAAAGGAGTGAAGGAGAAGTGAACCCACCACAGCGGGCAGGCATGAGATTGCCGGTTCGCTGCAGACCCGGCGTGATGGGACGAACGCTGAGTTCTTTAATTCCTGTAGCCCACCCAACGGGTGGGTTTTTATATGGCTCGTATGAGGACAGACTGTTTGATGAGATATGGTGCGGGGCAGAGACACCCCGCACGAACATTTCGGGTACCACACTCCACCTCGGCGCACTGGAAAGACAAGAAAAAACGAACTGAGATTGCCGCGTCATTCGGCTTCGCCTCACTCCTCGCGACGACGCACTGGGGGATTAGCTGGTGCACGAGGCTCTCAAGTCCGACGGGAGTGGAACGTCACCAACCACTTAAAGAAGCTAAACCGGACTGGAATAATCAAAATGCATCGAAACAGGAATTATTAACCAATGACATCACCCCAGCCCCTACTTCTTGACCGTGAACGAGTGACACTTGCCGACTTCCATGAAAATGTTGTCCGACGCATGTACGCCGAATCAGTTCTCGACGACACAATTGTCGAGCGAATTACCTACCTCTCCGATGGTCTTCGAGTCAAAGGCTATCTTGCCAAACCGAAGGCGCCGGGAAAATATCCCCTTCTTATCTGGAATCGTGGAGGATACGGGACACGAGGAGCATTGGATGACCTTACAGCCTATTTGATTTTGGCCTCTACCGCAGTTTGGGGATACATCCTCCTTGCCACTCACTATCGAGGAAATCTCGGCGGCGAGGGCGTCGAAGATTGGGGAGGAAACGATGTTCATGATTCGCTCAATCTCATCGATGTTGCCAAGGAATTGCCAGAGTGTGATATAACGCGAATTGGCATCGAAGGCGCCTCACGCGGGGGGATGACCACCTATAGGGTTCTGACAATGTATGACAAATTCCGCTGTGGAATCATCCACGCCGGAGTTGCCGATCTTTTTAGGCTCGCGGGAAAAAAACCGAGCTTCACATCGGTCATCAATCTGCATTTAGGAAATCTGAGCGAAACTGATCGTAACAAAGAGATCAAAAAACGCTCAGCGGTCTGCTTTGCCGACAAACTTCCCAAAAATGTTCCATTGCTTCTTCTGCATGGAACCAAGGATCAGACCGTCCCGATCGAGCAATCTCAACTACTCGTTGCGCAACTCAAAGCCCATAATATACCGCACGAATTTATCAAGATTCAAGACGGCGGACATGTCTCACTCAAGGATAAATCGTATATCGAGATTGACCGCTATCGAAGGAAATGGCTTGAAAAATATCTGAAGTGACAAGGTCTCATTTTTTTAATACCCTCCTGTCTAGGCTGTCAAAACATACGCAATCTCTAACTGTATAAAAGATAGGCGAATACGAGCCTTCGGTTGACTGGCATGAGTTACCTCCAAAGCCATTATCTCCTTGCCTCGCAAAGGGATTTTGGTATATTAGTCGACTCTGGAGGAACGGCTTACGCGTTTTTCCGAGGTTTTGTATTGCGTAATTTTTTATCGAAGGAGTTCACCGACTCAAAAGTTGATACGGTGAGTGGGTTGTAAATGTTTTCCAGTTTGACCGATAAGCTTGAGCTTGCCTTCAAAAAACTTCGTGGGCACGGAAAGCTTACCGAAACCAATATTAAGGACTCGATGCGCGAGGTTCGCCAAGCGCTGCTCGAGGCAGATGTCAATTATAAAGTTGTCCGCGATTTTATAAAAAATATCGAAGAGAAAGCGCTCGGGACCGAAGTCCTTCAAGCTATTGATCCGGGTCAACTTATAGTCAAAGTCGTTCATGACGAACTCGTTGGATTGCTTGGTGGGGCATCGGAACCGCTTGCGCCGATTGACAAATCTCCAACCGTGTACATGGTGTGCGGACTGCAGGGTTCAGGCAAAACGACGCTTGCAGGCAAAATTGCCCTTATGGCAAAGCGGAAAAATAAAAAGCCGCTTCTTGTCGCCGCCGACATTTATCGTCCGGCCGCGGTCAAACAGCTCAAAGTCCTCGCCGATTCGATAGGCGTCGAGCACTTCTTTGTCGAAGGGAAGACCCCGCCGGAGATTTGTCTTGAGGGATTCAAATACGCCCAGAAAAATTTTATTGATCTGGTTATTCTTGACACCGCCGGACGTCTGCACATAGACAACGATCTCATGAATGAACTTGAGGACATTAAAAGGCTCGTCAAGCCCGATGAGATTCTTCTTGTCGCCGATGCAATGACCGGCCAGGATGCAGTCAATGTCGCCGAAAAATTCCACGCCAAGCTTATGATAACCGGTGTCGCGCTGACAAAACTTGACGGCGATGCCCGAGGCGGCGCGGCCTTGTCAATTCGTAAAGTAACCGGCCGCCCGATTAAATTGGCTTCAACTGGGGAAAAACTTTCGGACCTTGAGGTGTTCCATCCGGATCGCATGGCATCGCGAATCCTCGGTATGGGGGATATTGTCACCCTCGTTGAAAAGGCGCAGGAGACCGTCGATGTCGAGCAGGCCCAGAGAATGCAGGAGAGACTGCTCAAAGCCCAGTTTGATTTTGAGGATTTTCTGACGCAGATGAATCAGCTAAAGAAAATGGGACCGCTCGAATCTGTTATTGGAATGATTCCCGGAGTCGGCAAAGCGCTCAAAGGAGTCAAAGTCGACGAAAAAGAAGTCGAGCGCACCGCGGCAATTATAAAATCTATGACCCTCGAGGAACGCCGCAAGCCGATAATAATTGACGGCTCACGTAAGCGGCGTATTGCCCTTGGGTCGGGCACATCGGCGCAGGAAGTGAACGCGCTGATCAAGCAGTTTTTCGCAATGCAAAAGATGTTTAGTTCATTTGGTAATAATAAAAAACGGTTCACTGCAATGGCCCGAGGGTTGCGTCATTAGGACGCCTCGCGGTATTGCGCGAACACAGAGGAGGTATCATTGGCAGTTCATCTGAGACTACGGCGTATGGGCACCCACAAGCGCCCCTATTACCGTATTGTCGCGGCTGATTCCCGTCGCGCCCGAGATGGCAAATTTTTAGAGCTTCTTGGCACTTACGATCCGATTACTGTACCTGCGAAGGTAACAGTGGTCGAGGACAAGATAACCAAGTGGCTCGATCAAGGCGCTATCCCAAGTGACACCGTCGGCTCTTTGCTCACGCAAATCGGTTTTATTGAAAAATATCATCAGGCAAAAAAGGGAGTCGATGTTTCGGCAATCGTGCTGAAGTCCACGATTAAAGAGCGAAAGAAAAAGACGCGCAAAATGAAAAAGGCATCGGTCACTGCCGAGGCTCCAGCCGCTGTTTGATTCTGACAAGACGTCGGAAGTATACCAGCAGTGTGATCTGACTTCACGTGATTCGTGCGCGTTAGTTTTTTAGCTTCGATTTTAGATTAAATCGAATAAAGAGCAACGGTCCGTCGGCGAACATAACTGTCTTACGAAAGGACTCAGACATGAAGGAATTCATTGAATTCATTGCCAGGGCATTGGTCGACCAGCCGGATAAGGTCAGCGTGAATGAAATTGAAGGAGAGCGGACAACCATCTACGAGCTTCGCGTCGGCGATGGCGATCTCGGGAAAGTTATCGGCAAAGCCGGTCAAACGGCCAAATCGATCCGCACGATACTTGCCGCCGCCGCGGCCCGTACAGGAAAACGGGCGGTGCTTGAGATTCTGGAGTAAGACAGGTTGACACCGCGATATGTATCGGTCGGAAAGCTGGGAAGACCGCGCGGGGTACATGGCGAGATTTGGATAACGCCGGACACCGATTTCCTTGAGCGCTTTGCCGATTTGAAATTGATTTATTTGCGTAATCGCGCCGAGTGGGAGGAATTTAAGGTTATCTCCTCGCGGGTTATCTCAAATCGACCAGCCATCCGGCTTGAGGGAATAAAGACGCCGGAAGATGCCAGCCGACTAACTAATCGAGAACTCGCGGTGATAGCGGAAGATATAGTTGAACTGCCGAGCAATACATACTATCAGTTTGATTTGGTCGGCTGTAAAGTGTACGACGATGAGAAAGGCGAACTGTTGGGCGAACTAGTTGACATCCACCATTATCCGGCCAACGATGTCTATGTCATTCGAGGCGTTCATGGCCGCGAAGTCCTTTACCCGGCAGTGAAGCAATTTATAAAAACTGTTGATGTTGAAAATAAACGGCTCGTGGTAGCCGAGGCAGGACTGTTCGGCGAGTAATACAATGCTTGCCTGACTGAAAAGATGAAATTTGAAATAATAACGCTCTTCCCGGACTATTTTACGCTGTCGCTGAAACAGTCTCTGCTCGGGAAAGCGCAGGAAAAAAAACTCTTTGAGATCGAAATTATACAATTGCGGGATTTTGCAACTGACAAGCACCATACCGTCGATGACACCCCCTTCGGCGGCGGAGGCGGGATGGTGATGAAAATCGATCCGCTCGATGAATGCCTCAAGAGTCTTGGCTATGAGCACAAAAATGCTGGTGGAAGTGTGAAGGAGGACAAAGCGCATCTTGTGCTTACCTCGGCGGCAGGCAGGCCGTTCACACAGGATATGGCGATCCGCTATTCGTTATCTGACCGAATGACCATCATTTGCGGACACTACCTTGGGATTGATGAACGAATAAATGACCTCTACGATGTAGAAGAAGTCTCAATTGGCGATTATGTCCTCACCGGCGGAGAACCCGCGGCGGCGGTAATGGTCGATGCGGTCGGCAGGCTGATACCGAAGGTGCTCGGTAACTTTGAGTCGGCCTTGGATGATTCATATATGAATCAGATGCTTGGCTCGCCATGCTACACCAAACCTGCCGAATATGAAGGTATAGCTGTCCCGCAGGAATTGCTTTCCGGCAACCATGTCGAGATAAAAAAATATCGCCGCAGAGCAGCTATTAGAAAGTGTTTGAAATACCGCCCCGATTTGCTCCAGCAGGCGGAAATGAACAATGATGAACGGCGATTCATGGAATCGCTCCAAAAATTAGATAAAGTGAATTAATAAGAGTACGTATAGAGAAAGGATGTTTCGGTGAAACAGATTGAACAGATCGAAAAGATGTATCTTCGGGATGATTATCCTGAATTCAATCCAGGTGATACGATAAAAGTACACGTGAAAATTAAAGAAGGCGACAAGGAGCGAATCCAGGTCTTTGAAGGAATCGTCATTGCCCGGACCGGTTCTGGCACAGGCGCGGCGTTTACAGTCCGTAAAATGTCCCAAGGGATAGGGGTCGAACGAACATTCCCGCTCTGCTCGCCAAACATTGCCAAAGTCGAACGTATGCGTGTCGGTCTGGTCAGACGAAGCAAATTGTATTATCTGCGCAATCTCACCGGTAAATCAGCTCGTATCAAAGAGCAGTTGGCCGATGTGAGCAAAGAGGGCAAGAAGTAGTTTTTTTCGCTTCTCTTTTGGTCTCTGACGAAATAAAAATTCCGCTCTGTTGATTCGGAGCGGCATTTTTTTGTTTATACAAGCTGACTCGCTTCCGTCGGATCTTGCCCACTCCGAGGCAACGAGGAGGAGTGCTGAGGCGACCGAAGTCCGCCAGTGGTGGATGACCTGACGGTCACTTAGTGGCTACCGTGACGTCCCGCACGACGAACGATACTCAGTGGTTGGTATACGTTCCGGTGCACCAACATTCTCTAAACGTGTCGTTGCGAGGAGTGAGTCCGCTAATGAGGGCGAGCGACGTGGCAATCTCAGTTCTTGAAATGCAATTATTCCAGTTCGCAGTGGTGGAGAATCCATCTTCATCTTCGTGCAGGCCGTCTCTGGCCTGCACCACCTCTAAGTCTTAATCTTCGTTGGAATGTGCGGTCCCCACAAATGCGACTCCTCATCCAGTCTTCGACATCCTTCCATCAGAATCGACTCATTTGGGGCGCTCGTGTTGCGCTCGGGGATTTCTTCCGGTTTCACCGGCTGGGTAGACCAGAATCCTTTGGTAAAGGCAATTCCTTCATACACTGCTTCGGCTCCGAATTTGCCGCAGCCATGAGCATGAACAATTTCGCCCTGATTGAGAAAAATCACAAGTTCTTTGCTGTCGTGCAAAAGCGTGATCCGGACAGACTTCCTGCTTGGTCCCAAAGCTTGAAGCAGGTCAATCAGATTCATGCTTTCAATATTACCAATTGACCCGGTTGAGTCATGGTGATCTTCGCGGGTCTGCGCGCCGGATTCAAGACGCGACTGTACTTTTGTCATTTTGGCGACGAGCAGATCATAGCTGTTATCAAGCGGCAGCAGGTCTTCGATACCCCGTTTAAAAATTGAGGTAAGATGCGGGGTCATCCAGTGGTCGACTAAAAGAAAGACCGGAATCGAGGCCAGCTCTATTCCTCTGTCAGCGAAGGAGTCTATAAGTCTATGGATTACGCTTGGCTCACCATGCTGGGCCAAAACCATCATATCCGGCCTTCCCCTCTCAAAGAGGTCGCCAAAATTATCGGGCGCATGTTGCACAACTGCGCGGAAGCCTTCTTTACGAAGTTTATTTTCAATGCCGCTTCCGAGCGCGACATCCTCGCAGAATATCATGACTTGATTGAAACGACCGCGCGGAGGCGAAATGAGCAGGTCGCTCTGAATTAGCGTGATAAACGATTCAACAACCTCGGTCAGGAAGAGTTTGCCAACCAGAGCTTTTAATTTAGCGCTGAGGACATCGAACTTATCGAGCGACATCTTCTGACTGGTTGGAATGTTATCACAGAAAATATCAATGATAGTCAGGATATTTCCGCCAAGCGCTTCAATTGGCAGTCGCTTTTGGTATTTGTCGTGGAGATTTATATACATCTTTTTCAGAATACCAATCACGACCGGCGAGTAATTCAGGGAGTCCAGAAGTTTGACTGTTAACAAAATGGAATCGCGGCTGTCTTCGGGCGATTCACTGCTCCCGTAATATGTCTTTGCCAGATCGTGCAGATATCCCGCAGTTGCTATCACAAGCCGGTCTTTGGCCGGGAGTCCCATCTGTTTGCACAGACGCTCGGCATAGAGACCGACCGTTCCGCTGTGATTTCCGGGACGGTTATCTTTTGAGGAGAGTATCGATGTAAAAAGATGCAAACTTTTCAAGTGCAAATCTATCTGGGCTTCGTCCATATTTTGAAGCAACAGACCGGCCATCGATTCGTAGTATCGCACACTCGTGCGAGGCGAGGATTTTCTCAGGCGGTCGATGAGGTCGAGGTAGTCTCCTTGAACGGTATCACGGATAAATACCGTGTCAAACTGTCGCCCTGACATAAGGTCCATTGCTTCGTCCGCCGAATCAGCGGTTTTGACCTGATATTGATCGTGCTCGAGTGACCCGCGAAGGTGATTGTCTGCTTGCGGATCGTCGGTGACCAGCAAAATTGACATACGCTGAGGATTGAGTGTCAGCGGCACAGAATCATTAAATCCGCCTTCAGCGGACGCCGAAATTTCAGTCCCGGGTGGCTGCGGCGAAGCCTGAGCCAGACGCGGGAGATAGCGCTCAGCAATGACGCTTTTGAGAGCAATTTCTGCGGCCACATAAAGTTTGATAATTTTGCCCCGCGCAACAAAATCCAATTCTTCAATGAGTCCTGCGGCATGCGGGTCATCGCAGGCGACTTTCAACGTATTATCTTCGGGATCATAATCAAACGGCACAACCATTCTCGACACGGCGACCTTTGCCGATATGAAGCGAATGACCAGATCGGGAATGTCGATCGCTGATAGCACTACGCCATCGCAGCGATATTGTTTGGCAAGCGCTCGCACAAGTCCGGCTTCATGGATATATCCCCGCCTGAGAAGATGCGATCCGAGCTTGCCACCATATTCCTTTTGGTAGCGGAGAGCCTCTTTGACTTGATCCTCAGTGACAAGACCCTCCATCATGAGGATCTGGTCCAAGCGCATTGGGAGTTTTTTTTCTTCGGGGTTCGTGCTCATAGTCCTTTGCGGGCGAAGTTGGAATAGAGGTTTGTGTTTGTCCAGTGCGAAGCGGGCTTGTGTTCCGCCTACAGAGGCTTGCGTCTTGCCATACCAAACCGTAGAAGTGTCATACGTCGCACAATCGCAGCCTTAATGACATACCGTCGGCTGGTAAAACGCAGCCAAAGAAGCGGCGAGTAGCGCAAAAGTCGAATATGTCTCTGAAGTCTATTCATACACTGCCTATTGATGAATAGTATCGGCTTATGACGGGGATATTAAAGCTACTAAAGTAACAGTTGGCATGTTCAATTTTTGCGCACCAGTAGTTAAAGAGGAGATAACGGTCTCGCACCCAAGGTAAGAGAACCTGAGATTGCCAGTGCCAGCCCGCTGTGGCGGAGTGAGGTACCCAAAAACTTCGTGCAGGCCGTCTCTGGCCTGCACCATATCTAAGAAACATTTTGTTCTCACACCGCTCGTATGGTCTGCCTGAGGCTATCCGAAGTGATAATGGTCCTCCCTTTGCGACGACGACCGTCGGCGGACTCTCCCTGATATCTATTTGGCTCCTCAGACTGGGTATTATCCCTGAGAGAATTGCTCCTGGAGTCCCGGCTCAGAATGGCCGTCATGAACGCATGCATCGGACGCTCAAAGCCCAGACGGCTTCTCCGCCCAAGGCAACCCTGCGTGCACAACAGAGAGCTTTTGATGCCTTCCGCCATGAGTATAACAATGACCGTCCTCATGAAGGCATAGGACAGAAGACGCCGCAGAGTCTCTTTGCTCTCTCGCGGCGGACATATCCGTCACGACTGCCGGAGATAAAGTATCCTGACCATTTCCTGGTTCGCACGGTTCATGGACAAGGCGACCTCAGATGGAAATCACGACAAATTTATCTCAGCGCTACCTTAGCCGGACAGCACATAGGCATGGAAGAGACTGAGACTGACCGCTGGACTATTTGGTTTGGACCGATTAGATTAGCCGTGCTTGATACGAAAACATACTGTCTGCGACATTACCCGAGACGATGGAGACATCGGAAAGAAAGATGACAAAACCACAAAAGTGTCAACCATGTCCCTGGATAGATATGTCAACTATGTAACCGTTCATACAGTATAAAAACCCACCCGTTGGGTGGGCTACAAATGATAAAAAATAACATAGTCCCGCCCGCCCCCCGCGACGGCAGTCAGGCGCCACCAATCCCACATCAGTATACTCAGACAGAAACCTGTTGTCTCGCCTTCTCCGGGGCAGGTGTCCAGTAGCAATCTGGTCAAACAGACTGGTATCCTATCTCCGAGAATAAGAAAAAAATGACCCCAACGGGAGTCGAACCCGTGCTACCGCCGTGAAAGGGCGATGTCCTAACCACTAGACGATGGGGTCAGACAGATAAATTGCAGTCGAAAGTATACTTCCGCTTCCAGCGGGATGTCAAGCTCTTTTGCGCCTGACAATCTTTGGCTTACTAACTGTAAAACGCGAACAATGCTCACAAAGGTCTCTTCGCCAGCTCACCATTATACACCAAAGCAAAAAAATAAAAGCAGGCGATTGCTCACCTGCCCTCGTTGCTCTCTTACAAAAAGTCATAAGAGAAATTATACCGTAATATCTGCAATAAACTTGAATTCGACAAGAATTAATTCACAATGCAGTCAAGAATCAGCAGTTTTTTTGTACTACGAAACGGATCATCAAAGCAAGCGTGTGACCGATCGAACACGCGCTACGAAGAACCAGAGGATGCCATCCAACGGAGTCGGACGCGTCTGTTACAAACTATTTCCTCGCCCGAATCATCAGAAATAAGCCCACCAGAAAAAACAGGCCGTTGATTCCCCAGGCTGCGACATCTTCCGAAATCTTCTGATTGTAGCCCGACGACTGGCTGATGCGAAAAAGCACAAAATAAGAAAGCGCGATAAGCGCTCCCGCGGCAAACGAGGCCGCAATGCCGCCCCTTCGCGGATTTGCCGCGAACGGCACGCAGATCAGCACAACGACAAACGAAGTCACCGGGAACGCGTATTTGATTTTGAGATCGAGTGATTCATGGGTGTACTGGCCCCCGGTACGTTTCATAACCTCGATATAATGCTTCAACTCATCGAGACTCATATCTTCCGGCTTGCCGAGCCGTTTGGCCAATTCGGACGGAGAATCTCTTATTTCTGTCAGAGCCAGAGTGTCAAAGGTATCGAATGTTTCCTGCTTGGATTTATCGAAGGTTCGGACAAATCCAGCTATGGCCTGCCAGCGAAGATCGATAAAAACAATTTTTTCGGCTGTCATAAGCCGGCTGAGAGTGTTGTTTTCGGTTTTATAGAGTTTGAAATCAGTTCCCTCGTTTCGATCGGAATTGTAATTACTGATTGTGTAGAAATGCCCTGGACTAATTTGGCGGTAGAGATTACGCACCGACGCTTGCGACGACCGGGATTTGTTTTCTATCACAAACTCTCTCATCTCGATCCGCTTTTTGTTGGCTGCGGGGAAAATATACTCATTGTAGTAAAAATGACCGACCGATAAGAGCGCCCCGACGACCAGAAACGGAAGCGCGATTCGATACAGAGAAATTCCCGATGCCTTCATCGCAAGTATCTCTTGTCGGCGAGCGAGTATTGAAACTGAGAAAAGACTCGCAAGCATGACAAACATCGGCAGAAAAGATTTAATCACCCAGCCTGCAAAATAAAGATAGTACTCAAGAACAATCAGAATTGAAGTGTTTTTATCCACAAAATATCTCAGCATATCGACCATATTGATAACAATAATCATAAGCCCAGCGGCAAGACTAACCACAAAAAGTGACTGGAAAAAATACGTGAGCAGGTATCGATCGAGTGTTTTTAACATGACACTAAAGATTTGATTTCCTGAAAAATGAAAATATCGGACGTTCGGTAACTACTTTGATGATTAAATAGAGCCCGAGCACGCCGAGAAGAATATTCGCTGACCACATCGCCCAGAAGGGCGAGAGCAGGCCACGATCGGCGATGTCCTCTCCGCCTATAAGAAACGCCCAATAGAGAATGAAAATCCCGATGGAAATGGCAATCGCGATCCCCATCCCGCCTTTGCGTGTGAGCATGCCGATAGGCGCTCCGACCAGGATAAAGGCAAGTGTCGCCGCGGGAATCGAATATTTTTTGTACAGTTCGATTTGATACTTATTTCTGACCTGCGATTGGGCGAAAATCTGGTCATTGCTCTTTTGCAATTGATTGGCCATGACAGCCGCATCGGTTTTGACTATTTGATACGCGGCCGAATCGGTCAAAGAATCTTTGAAGCTGTATGAGAAAGTGTCTGCAAAAAGATAGGTGAGCCGGGTTCTGAGAAAGCTCGCAATCTGTTCGCTATTCGGAGCCATTGACAAAGTCGCTCGATCCACATTCTCTTTTAATTCCTGGATATTCATCTCACGGTCAGAGCGATATTCTGTTTCACTGCGTTGAAGCTCGGAGCCGGTTCCCGTTACATTGAAGACCTGTGTCTCAAAGTCAATTTTGCGATAGTTCTCCGGCTGGCTCAGGTCAAGCGAGTGCAATTCGCCGTTATGGAGAGTGAATTCTGTGGTTGCGCCATTGTCGACTGTTTTCAAAAAGCCGTAGTCAGCCACAATAATTCGCGGAGTGCTCGGGACTTTGGTCTCGGTGATGCGCACGCCCTCGACTCGCGATGTCGTATGGTCAATTTTGTCAATTAAGATAAGATATCCCGGGACATCGGTGATGAATGTTCCGGAGCGAAAAATAAGTGTGGGACGCATCGAAGCGATGTCTCCCCACAGTATGCGGGCCTTTTGGTTGAGATCGGGCAGGACTTTGTCATTGAATTGAACCATCCCAAAACTCAGCAGGCCCCCGATAACCAGCAGAGGCATAAGTACATGAATCAGATTTATCCCGGAGGCTTTGACGGCAGTGATCTCAAAGTCCGATGACAGTCGCCCGAAGGCCATAAGCGTCGCAACCAGCACCGCCATGGGAATCGAAAGCGCGAGCATCCAGGCCAGGTTCAGCCCCACCAATTCCAGCGCGATCCAGATTGAGAGATTTTTATCTATGACATGATCGATAATGCGCGGGACATGGTCGATGACAAGCAGAAAAGTTATCGTAAAAAAGGCAAACAAGAACGGGGCGATGTGCTCACGGATTATATATCGAGTTAGTATTTTCATAAGCGTTTGACAATATAGCAGTTATACAATGCTGGGCAATTCCTATTGTAAGCTCCCTGTGTTTCAGATTTTCTTGCGATTCTGGCCATACTAGTTATATTATGACCACTGTGGAAGCACGACATATCAAAGATTTTTCAATTGAGGACAAGATCGACGGGTTTTTTGTCATTCGCAAAGTCGAAGTCAGAGAATTCACCCGCGGGCAATTTGTTTCTCTGGAGTTGGGTGATTCTACTGGCCGAATCAACGCCGTCCTGTGGGAGCCGGATCAATTTGCCCTTACAGAGCTAACAGAAAGCATGGTGGTCAAAGTCCGCGGGCAGGTCGGCGAATACAATAACAAACGCCAGATAACGCTCAGTAAAATGCGGCTGGCGCTTGAAAACGAATACAAAATAGAAGACATCCTGCCGCATTCAAGCCAATCGCGAGAGGAACGTCAGGCGCGGCTTTTCTCACTTACCGAAAAAATCGAAAACAACTATATCAAAACTTTGGTCAATGCGTTCTGGCAGGACCCGCATTTTCTGGATAAGTTTCTTGTCGCTCCGGCAGGAAAACTATGGCACCATGCCTATATCGGCGGTCTCTCCGAGCACTCGGCTTCGGTTGCAGAACTTGCGATTCGAGTCGCGGTTGGCTATGAGCATATCAATAAAGATTATCTGATTTTCGGCGGACTGCTTCACGATGCCGGCAAAATCGATACCTATACGAGCGACATGGTCATTGATTTCACCGATGAGGGCCGGCTTGTCGGTCACATCTGCCTTGCCGATCACTGGATCTGCCAGCGTGCGGCGCAGATTCCAACCTTCCCCGATTCACTGTTGATGAAATTGCGGCACATGCTTCTCGCGCATCAGGGAGAATATCAAAATCAGTCGCCGGTCCGCCCTCAGATGGCTGAAGCATTTTTGTTGTATTATTGCGATGAAATCGATGCCAAAATGAATGCCATCGACCGCTACCGGGCGAGACAACAAAAAGGGAACTGGTCTGAGTTTGTGAAGCTGTTGGACAGACATCTCTATTTCGGCAATGACGGCGCGAAATAGCAAAGGCGAAGACGCCCGACACCATGGAAGTGAATACGCCCTCACCCTGCCCTCTTCCAGAGGTAGAGGGTAATAAGGAATCTTACAACACGTCGTTGCGAGGAGCGACTTCCGAGGCGTCCGCCGTGGCTGACGGCAATCTCATATTCTCCGATATTCGTAGGTCAGTGACCCTTGGGTACTGACATCTGTTCTTCCAATTTTAACCCGTTCCGACGGGTCTTGGGAATATCGTTGCGTGAGCGAGGATACAGGTGCTGCGGCCTCCGAAGTCCGCCCACGGCGAATGACCTGACGGTCTGTAAGAATCCGCAAGAACCAACCGACACCACAGAATTACGGCCAAACCCTCACCTTCGCTTTCGTCTTGCCTTTTTGGTCGTAGATCGTACATTGTCCGTTCCCGCGTCTGCGGGATCTGAATCGACCGACGGAGAGATGGCCGAGTGGTTGAAGGCGCACGCCTGGAAAGTGTGTATAGGTAACCCCTATCCAGGGTTCGAATCCCTGTCTCTCCGCTGTTTTTGAAGCACCGAAGTCACTTGCTTCGTATTTCGTAGCTGGTCCACGAGGCTTTCAAGTCCGCCCCGCCACAGCGGGCAGGCGTGGTGGGACGTACACCAGCCACGGAAAGAGACCCGATGGCGGAGTATGATGAGATTTGTAGGTCAGTCCGCCGCGGCGGACTGTGGTTGGGCGACACATTGTCCGCCGGCCATTGCGAGTCCCGCTTCTGAGTCCGCCAATGCGGACGACCCGACGGTTACAGTTCATCTTTTTCTGCGCAGTCAGGCGCCCCCGCCTGACTGTTGTAACCATAGTGTCGGGCGAGGGCGCCCGACACCACAGACAAGCCCTCCGCCCACAGAAATTCCCCACTTTACAACCGCCATATTTGTTGTAAATTAGTCCGTCCGATCGACCCCATGTCCGCCGGTTCTCACGACCTGTAATGGAGAGGCGGCAGAGTGGTCGAATGCGGCGGTCTCGAAAACCGTTATATCGAAAGGTATCTAGGGTTCGAATCCCTGTCCATCCGCTGTTTTTGAAATTTGTGAAGGTCAAAATTGAAATCCAACGACGATAGCCGACCACCAAAAGTTGTAACAAAGTGAAAACGGAGTCCAACATGCCTAAAGAAGCTGACAGTGCAACAGTCGAAAGATTCCAAGAACTAGTTCGCGATTTTGAGAAACTACCAAAAACAAGCAAGACTTTCATGGAGATTTCTGGTTATCCCCATTATGAAAACGTTTGTAGCAATATCCTTGCTTTCTACTTTGATCCCAAAGGAGAGCATGGGCTCAAGGATCTACTTCTAGTTGCATTCTTACAAATGAAACAAATCGATGAGGTGTCTAACCTTGGGAAGGTAACGGTTAAACGGGAGTGGGGGACGGATGACCGCAAACGGATTGATATTCTCATCGAACTGGAAAAGTACACTATCGTGATAGAGAATAAGATTTATGCTACCCTTTACAATGACCTCAACGACTATAGCCGGGCTGTTGATAACATGCAGGGGTGTAAAATAAAAGTCGTGCTTGCTCTCCATAAAAAAGTGCTAATAGAACAATCTAGTAATGGATTTGAAAGCTTCACTTATTCTGAACTTTGGAAATGTGTGAGGGACAGTATTGGTGATTACATTGGGCAAGCGAATCCAAAATGGCTTACTTACTTTTTAGAGTTCATGCAAACAACTACTAATCTTGCAGGGGAAAATATGGCAAATCAGAAATCAGACGAATTCTTCGAAACAAACCGTAAAGATATTGACGAGATGTTCAGTAAACGGAAAGACTTTCAGGAACAACTAACCAAGCAAAGAGAACTGCTTAGAGATCTGTTTGAGAAAGCAGATTCTCTAAATAGTCGATTTTCCGGACCTCGGCCGCATAGCTACGATACTATTTTTTTCAATTTGCTTTCCAGTTCTCCAACAATAGCTTTTGATTTGGTTTTAGAGCGCGGAGAGTGGCAATTGCAGCTGTTCGAAAGATATGCCAAATCCGTCTTGCAGATTAAGAGGCGGATCATTCATCCGTATCTCCGCGATTTAGTAAATAAAGCCGAGACCGTTATTAAGGATGAAACACCGCGTCTCGTCGTCAAAAAATGGCCGATTGGAACTGGTTTGGAAGCAATCAAGAGCGACGTCCTCGAATGCATGAAATCGCTCGTTCTGTCTGTAGAGGCGCCAAGTAATTAGTCCCCTCTATGACCGCGCCGCTACCAAACCAATGCCCTCTGCCGTTATTACACTCGCGGGCCGCAGCAAATCGAGAGTATCAGCGTTGAGACAGTCAGGTCAGACAGTGACCGTCACACGCATGAAAGAGGCGGAGATTGAGGTGCGGCCATCTGGCGCCGTATTGTGCTCTCTCGCCAGTTCGACCAGTTGACGGTGGAGTTCGTCCACCTTGCCGTCTTTCCGCGCGGCATCATAGGCATTCATCGTCGGGCCATAAAATTGCCGAAATTTTTCGATATAGTCGGCGGGGGAGTCGGGAGAGATAAAGGTATAGGTGTCGCGAGACATCGAAATCCGCTCCGGGGGTATACCGGCCCGTCCAAATCGCTCGACAATATGCGACTCCACACCCCAGGTCAGCGGGCTGACAAAATCGGCTGGCGGAGGCGGGGTGAAGGCTGAGCTTACTTTCAACAATTGCGAGACAAACGAAGTCGGGTCATTGGGAATCCAGTTCCCCATGACGATACTTCCTCCCAGTCTGGTAACCCGGACCATCTCTTTGGCGACATCGAACGGTCTTGGCGCGAACATGGCGCCGAAAATCGACATGGTCAGATCAAAGGACTTGTCGCCGATACCCTGCAGATCAGAGGCATCCCCTTCCTGAAATTTCAGGTTGTCGAGACCGAGCGAGGCGGCGCGCCTGTTTCCGGACTCGACAAGATTTCTGGCGATATCCACCCCAAGGACATCCATGCCCATGCGCGCTAGCGGAACTGCGGTCGTGCCATCGCCGCATCCGAGATCCAGCACCCGAAGGGGAGGCTGTAAACCGAGGGAGGCAACCAGCGCTTCGCCGGACTCGCGCATATACGCGGCGATCGCAGTGAAATCACCTTTCTCCCAGAGGGCTTTATTTGGATTCGCGGTAGTATTCATAGTTGTTCTAAAAAAAGTTATATTCATTGCCGGGTGCAGTCAAGACTAAATTGCCGACTGAAAAGTTTATATGAAGAAGCTTGATTGGATTTAGAGTTCCGTTGGGTCTTGCACGCCTTCTTATGCAGAGGTGCTGAGGCTTCCGAAGTCCGCCCACCGCGGATGACCTGACGGATACTCGGGTGCATCCGACGGCACAGAAACAAACAAATGTTTGACTGTCACCTATCTTATCCAACAAACACTATATTACAGACATGGCGAAAACTACCCGAATCAAACCGACCCATAAAGCCATTAAAAACTACTATTCGGCTATCGAAGCCTTCAAAGGCCAGCGAATTACCTATGAGCTTGCTATCAAAACGGCCTTTCAATCTCTCCTAAGTGAGACCGGGCGGTCATCCAAATGGACATTGATTCCGGAACTACAAAGGCGCAATGGCTACAAGTCTGTCATCCCTGACGGCACTTTCAGGGATGAATACTATATGGAACGCGGATATTGGGAAGCCAAGGACGCACAGGACGATCTTGATGTCGAGATAAAGAAAAAGATCGCCAAAGGGTATCCAATATCTAATACTATCTTCGAAGATTCTCGCACTGCCATTCTCTTTCAGAACGGAAAGGTTTCTCAAAAGGCTGACCTGACCAAACCGCAGGAACTGTGCGACCTGCTTAACAACTTCTTTAGCTTTACCGAACCGGCCTATCTGGATTTTAATAAAGCGGTTTCGGAATTCAAACTCCGCGTGCCGGAATTAGCGAAGGGGCTGGTAGAGAAGATTGAAGCCGCGCACAAAAACAATAAAGAATTTAAGACAGCCTTCGCGGATTTTTTTGAACTCTGTAAGACCTCGCTCAACCCAAATCTGAGCAAGGCCGCGGTCGATGAAATGCTTGTCCAGCACCTTCTCACCGAGCGGCTCATCCGTCGGATTTTCGACAATGCCGATTTTACCCGACGGAATGTGATCGCCAATGAGATCGAAAAAGTCATCGATGCCCTCACTTCTCATTCATTCAATCGGGATGAGTTCTTGAAGTCTCTTGATCGGTTCTATGTGGCAATCGAATCCGCGGCCAGTACAATTGAAGATTTCAGCGGCAAACAACATTTTTTGAATGTCATCTATGAGCGCTTCTTCCAAGGCTATTCGGTGAAAACGGCCGATACTCATGGCATTGTCTATACGCCGCAAGAAATAGTCGATTTCATGTGCGCCTCAGTCGAAGAAGTACTCAAATCAGAGTTTGGCAAAACCCTTGGCTCAAAAGAGGTCAATATCCTCGATCCCTGCACCGGTACGGGGAATTTTATTGTAAACATCATGCGGCGTATTCCAAAACGGCATTTGGAAGAGGTCTACAAAAATCAACTATTCGCCAACGAAGTCATGCTCATGCCCTATTACATCGCGGCCTTGAATATCGAGCATGCCTATTACGATCTTACCGGAAAGTACGAGCCATTTGAAGGATTATGCTTTGTCGATACGCTGGAGCTGGCTGAGACAAGTCAGCAGCGATTTGGCTTTATGGCCAAGAGCAACACGACCCGAGTAGAGCGTCAGAAGAAGACTCCCATAACCGTCATAATCGGCAACCCCCCCTATAACGTGGGACAACTCAACGAGAATGACAATAATAAGAACCGAAAGTATCCGCATCTCGATCAAGCTATCAGAAATACATACGCGAAGGATTCATCGGCCACCAATAAAAATGCTCTTTCAGACATGTATGTCAAGTTCTTCCGCTGGGCGGTTGACAGGCTTGGCGACCGCGATGGTGTGCTCTGTTTTGTATCCAACAACGGGTTTGTCGACGGTGCGGCATTTGATGGCTTCCGCAAACGATTGGCGAGTGACTTTACAAAAGTCTACCATATCGACCTGCATGGGAATGTACGAAAAAATCCAAAATTGAGCGGTACAACGCATAATGTGTTCGGCATACAGGTGGGTGTTGGCATCACGCTTTGCATTCGCACAAAAAAGACAGAGACAAAGGAACTCAAATACCATCGGGTGCCCGAAGACTGGAGAAAAGAACAGAAGCTTGGATGGTTGGCAGAAATGGAAGAGATGGGGTCGACTCCTGTTCTAACTCTTCCATCAGATAAAACTGGATCATGGAAGACTTCGACTAATATTGACACATACCGTTCATTTACTTCCATCGGATCGAAGCTGTCGAAAAAAGCGAGCAAGTACCACCGAAACATCTTATTTGGAACATATTCAAGAGGAATCCAAAGTTGTAGGGATAAAGTTGTTTATAACTTCAATGAAAGTGAAGTATTGAAACACGTAGACACTTTTATTAAAGCATATAATAATGAAGTCGATCGGTATAAGCGATCAGGTAGTCCAAAACCGATTGACAATTTTGTTGATTATAGCCAAATAAAATGGGATAGCACACTTAAGTTGCATATTCAAAGATACCGTTATGCTTCTTTTAATAGTTCGGCTACAACAAGAGCGACCTACAGGCCATTTACCTCCAAATTTCTTTATTTTGACCCTTTGATTTTGAACAGCGTTCATAGAATGCACTACTTTTTCCCGCGCTCTTGCATCAAAGAAGACAATTTGGTGATTGTAGTCTCAGATATCGGATATCGGGCACACTCATTTAGCACTCTGTGTGTTGATAAAATGCCGGAGCTTCATCTTGCGTCCGTTTCCGATAGTCATCAGTGCTTTCCATTTTACAGCTACAATACAGACGGCACCAATCGCAAGGAAAATATCACCGACTGGGCGCGGGATCTATTCAGAACTCATTACAAGCAGAAATCTATTAGCAAGTGGGATATTTTCTATTACGTCTATGGAGTTTTGCATCATCCCGGCTACCGCGAAACGTTCGCTGAAAACCTGCGCCGTGAACTCCCCCGGATTCCATTCGCCGAATCATTTGATGACTTCACTGCGTTCAGAAAAGCTGGCGAAAAGCTTTCCAAACTCCATACCGAGTATGAGGAATTGAAACCGTGGGATTTGACCTGGGTCGAAAACGAGAAAATCCCGCTTAGTTACCGAGTGGAGAAAATGCGGCTGTCCAAAGACAAGACACAGGTGCAGGTCAATGATTTTCTGACACTCTCGAATATTCCGCCGGAAGTGTTTGAATACCGCCTTGGTAACCGAAGCGCATTGGATTGGGTAATCGACCAATACAAAGTAGCCAAGGATAAGGAAGGTAGTATCACCAGTGATCCGAACCGCGAGGATGATCCTGAGTATATTGTCCGGCTGATTGGACAGGTTGTGCGGGTGAGCGTGGAGACGGTTGAGATAGTACGGTCATTGCCAAAGAATTATGGAAGTGGAATGAAGACGGCGGCCAAAGGGAGTGGTGGAACCGCAGCCGAGTAAGGATAGATTCTTGGCCGATGGCGGAGTATGATGAGATTTGTAGGTCAGTCCACCGCGGCGGACCGTGGTTCGGCGACACATTGTCAGCTGGCCTTTGCTGGCGGGCGCGGCGTCCTGCACGAAGAGAAGCTGGCGGGTCGACTGGTGCGAAATAATAGCGAGTACACGCGCAAGTCATCCATAAAGCTACTGACAGTCCAAATCGACCGTAAATCCAATTTAGAACTTCACTTATGGCTTTGTTTTTGCTATCATATTGTTCGGTTAACCGCACTTAAAAATGCATTAACTACCCCTCGGTCGTTTCGGCGTCCAAGAAAGCTCGTAGATGATTGCATTGCAAACATCTACGCATAATTGAACGATGGCTCTACAGGAGTTTAGGGTTATTACTATGAAAAATGGTTCACATAGGATTGTGCATGAATAAGACTATTTTCACCAAAAGTCTCGGACTTTTGATTTTTGCATTGGGGTTTATTGGCCAGACCCAAGCCCAGTCAGATATATTTCAGGATAACTCCGAGCCAATTTCAGCAGGGTCGTTCATGGCCGTAGACCTTCTTCCGGACATCTATGTCGCGCCGAATTATCTCTACGATAACGACATTTCGACCACCACCATCCCCGGCCGAAGAGTACTCCGGCTTTCAAACGGAACCGCAAATATCGGGCTTGGAAAACTTTATATTTACGGAACTCTGCCAAGTAACGGCGACGGCACACAAAACATAAATCAGCGAATCTACCGAACCGACGGGACATTCTATGACCGCCCGGCGGGACGATTCATTTTCCATGCAGGCCATGATCATATCCATGTTGAGAACTGGAGCATTTTTCGGCTTCGCCAGATTCTCCCCGGCGACGGAGTCGGCGCAGTGGTAGCCCAAGGGGCAAAGACCAGCTTTTGCATTCTTGATCTCCAAGTCTACAACAGTTCTCTGCCCAATTATAATCCAAGAGGGCAGTTTCTTAGTTGCGCTTCAACGATTCAAGGGTTGTCTGTTGGTTGGGTTGATATTTACGGCAAGCATCTGGCCGGGCAAAATATCGATGTGACGACTCTGGCCGATGGAGTCTACTGGCTTGAATCCGAAGTCGACCCCGGCAACACGTTTCTTGAATCAAACGAGACCAACAATATCTCGCGGGTTAAAGTAACCATTGGCACGCCTGCCCCAATAAACGCCGATGCCTATGAGCCCAATAATTCTCTTGCTATTGTCAATGATCGAGTCGAAGGCTCAATCAACAGCCCGAACCTTGGGCCATGTGCTCCAATTAAAAATATCTCCGGCTTGACCATCCAAGGAAGCTCGGACCCTGACTTTTTTAAATTCTATCTCAACTCAACGGGCGGTCCTTCGGATTATGTGAAGACGACTTTCACTCACGCGCTCGGCGATGTAGACATGGTTCTGCTGAGCTCAGCCAATGTTCAGTTGGCGAAATCAGAAGGAATCGTAAACAACGAAACGATCTCGCTCAATGGCCGCGCCAAGGGCTGGTATTTTCTCCGAGTCTACGGCTACAACGGCGCAACCAATCCATCTTACGGCGTTATTGTTGATCCGCCAGCCAACGGCTCTCCATCGATTACGACGACCGCTCCGCCAGTTGGAAATGTCAATGTCCTGCATGCCATCGACAACTACAGTGTCAATTGGACATTTTCAGACCCGGAGGCTGATAAATGCTGGGTCACAGTTTATGTCAATTCCGCGCCTGTGCTCAATGGCAGCCAAGTCCTCTTGCCGACATCCATAAATACCGATGCCAGTGCTGGGCTTTTTAATATCAATACTTCAGAATTGCCGCTGGGTACATATTACGTCTATTGCCAAATCAGCGATGCCGGTACTGTGACCGGTTCATGGGCGCCGGGAACCATCACACTGGTCGAGAATAATATTTCCGGAACGATTGCCGGGACGGTTACCGGAGCCGGGGGGTTGCCTTTGGCTGATCTCACAGTCACTCTGATCAACACCGGCTCAACAGCGCGAACCAATAACAGCGGCCAGTATGCCTTCAACGGTTTATTGAGCAGTAGTTATGGTCTGAGCTTTTCGTATGCCGGATATTTTGATACGACTGTTTTAGGTCTAATACTCAGTGCGCCGAATACAACGTTCCTGGATATGCAGATGCGTCCTATCCCTCCACCCGTTGGCACAATTTCCGGAATAGTGCGGAATCAATCTGCAGTCGCGCTTCCAGGTGTGACAGTCCAATTGCTGTCTCCCTTGCTGAACAGCACGACAGATATTCTCGGTCAGTTTTCTTTTTCAAATCTGCTTTCCGGAGTATACAGTCTGAAATTTTCGTCAGTTGGTTATCTCGATACGACCGTGGTCGGCACTGTGGTTAACGCGCCAGCCACAACAAATATTGCTGTCATCATGCGCGCTGTTCCGACGCCTGTGGGCACGATCTCCGGAATAGTGCGGAATCAATCTGCAGTCGCGCTTCCAGGTGTGACAGTCCAATTGCTGTCTCCCTTGCAGAACAGCACGACAGATATTCTCGGTCAGTTTTCTTTTTCAAATCTGCTTTCCGGAGTATACAGTCTGAAATTTTCGTCAGTTGGTTATCTCGATACGACCGTGGTCGGCACTGTGGTTAACGCGCCAGCCACAACAAATATTGCTGTCATCATGCGCGCTGTTCCGACGCCTGTGGGCACGATCTCCGGAATAGTGCGGAATCAATCTGCAGTCGCGCTTCCAGGTGTGACAGTCCAATTGCTGTCTCCCTTGCAGAACAGCACGACAGATATTCTCGGTCAGTTTTCTTTTTCAAATCTGCTTTCCGGAGTATACAGTCTGAAATTTTCGTCAGTTGGTTATCTCGATACGACCGTGGTCGGCACTGTGGTTAACGCGCCAGCCACAACAAATATTGCTGTCATCATGCGCGCTGTTCCGACGCCTGTGGGCACGATCTCCGGAATAGTGCGGAATCAATCTGCAGTCGCGCTTCCAGGTGTGACAGTCCAATTGCTGTCTCCCTTGCAGAACAGCACGACAGATATTCTCGGTCAGTTTTCTTTTTCAAATCTGCTTTCCGGAGTATACAGTCTGAAATTTTCGTCAGTTGGTTATCTCGATACGACCGTGGTCGGCACTGTGGTTAACGCGCCAGCCACAACAAATATTGCTGTCATCATGCGCGCTGTTCCGACCGAACCAGTCGCCGATGCCTACGAGCCAAATAATTCTCTTCCGGAATTAGTCGCAAAGCCGCTCGGTGCTTATAATAGCGCCAATCTCGGTCCATGCGGGCCACTCAAAGTTATCACTAATCTCTCGATTCACAGCACGTCGGCCGATTATTATATGTTCACGACTAACAGCGTGGGCGGGCCGTCGGATTTCGTAAGAATCGCCTTTACCCACAGCCAAGGCGACCTCGATATGACGTTGCTTGCTGTAAATAATTCTATCCTCGGTAAATCAGATGGAACGACAAATACCGAAACGATAAGCCTGAATGGCCGGGCCAAAGGGATGTATGTCCTTCGCATCTATGGCTACAACGGGGCGAAGAGTCCAAATTATACCTTGACGATCGACCCACCCGGCAACCAAACACCAAGTATTACCACACTAACTCCATTGGCTGGAAACCTTAACATTCTCCGCGGAGTCGGTAATTTCCGCGTCTACTGGAGCCACAGTGATCCGGAAACTGACAAGTGCTGGGTCTCGGTTTTTGTGAACTCATCACCGACCTTAGATGGGAATCAGATTCTGCTCACTGCATCGCAAAACACCGATGCAAGCCTGGGTTCGTATTTGATTAACTCAACTGACCTTGCGCTTGGAACTTACTGGGTCTATACCCAAGTGACCGATGCCGGCACGACTGCCGGGAGTTGGTCGGCTGGAACGGTGAGCTTTGTTTCCGATGTACCGACCGCGACACTTACCGGAACAGTAACCGGATTGTCCTCGCTGGCGCTTGTCAATGCCTCGGTGTCACTGGTCAATCCTCCACAGAGCGCGCTCACTGATAGCGCCGGAAGATTCTCTTTCACAAATCTCCCAAGCGGAAATTATTCTGTAAAAGTCACAGCGCAAAATTACTATGACACCACTGTTGTTGGTGTTTCACTGAGTGCGCCATCGCCGTCCGATATTAGCATAAACATGACAGCCCAGCCCCAGCAGTGCGATGATTTTGCCGATGGCGATATCAGCAACTGGTTAAACGTTAGTGGAGCCTGGTCAGCTACTGGTGGAATCCTCAAAGGGAACAGTGACTTGCTCGATGCAGTGCTTTTGTCATCGTTTGGAAATTATTCGAGCGGTGATATAACCTCGAAAATTCGAATCTTTACAAATTTTACTGATAAGAAGGCCCGAATTGTCTTTGGGTATATCGACGCCAATAACTACCGCTTTATTGAGGGGGACGACTACAACGACCGCTGGAGAATTGTCGAGCGGGTAGGTGGTGTCAACACTATCCAACTCAGTGTCCTGTCGCCAATCAACTCTACTGCGTGGCACTCGATCCGTGTGACACTTTTGCCCAACGGTCTTGCAACCCTCGTAGTCGGAAGCTCGACAATTGGCTCGTATAAATTTGCATCGGCTGTCTCTGGACGAGTCGGCTGCGGTTATAGTCGATCCAATTGTGATTTCGATGATTTCTGCATGACCGGGCCTAATTCAGGCAGCGCCACGACAGCCGGCACGCTGGCATTGATATCAGACGACCTTGTCCCGGCCGAATATTCGCTCTCGCAGAATTACCCGAATCCATTTAATCCATCAACCCAGATTTCCTTCACGCTTCCTTCTGCGGCTCCGGTTACTTTGAGAGTGTACAATATCCTCGGCGAGATGGTAATTGAACTTGTCGATGAACAGATGACGGCGGGGCCGCATACAGTCGAATGGAATGGCGCGAACAGGCATGGCCAGCGGGTGGCATCGGGTGTCTATATCTATCTGCTCCAATCCGGTTCATATCACGACAGCAAGAAGATGCTGTTGCTGAAGTAGGGGCAATTCCAAAAAAACAAGATCACACCGTTCCGACGAATGTCGGGACGGTGGGGACAGAATAGAGAAAAGATGGCCCCCAGTTTTCTCTGGGGAGACATTACAAAGAGTCACTCCAATATTCGTAGGTCAGTCCGCCGCCTGCCCGCTGTGGCGGGGCGGATGCCTGACACTCGTTCTTTGAACTTCGTGTGGGACGTCTCGGTCGCGCACCAAAAATAAAACGAACCTCACCGCAGCAGACGAGCATGAGATTGCCACGCCTCGCAATGACCGGGCCGAGATCCATCTTCTCCATTGTCATACCCCGCGGAAGCGGGGTATCCAGGGTATATAGTCGTGCAGTCCGCCGAGGCGGACTGACGTCCTTAACCTCCCCCTCCCCTCAAAACTTAGCCCATCGCGGCACACGCGGGAAGGCAATCACATCCCGGATATTTCCCATCCCCGTGATATACATCAGCGCACGCTCGAAGCCCAAACCAAATCCCGCATGCGGCACACTCCCATACCTGCGAATATCCAAATACCAGTAATAATTCTCGACATCATTGATGCCATGCTTTTTCATCCGCGCCACAAGATAGTCGAGGCGTTCTTCGCGCTGTGAGCCGCCGATAATCTCGCCGACTTTTGGGACCAAAACATCCATCGCGCGGACAGTTTTGCCGTCTTCGTTCATCCGCATATAAAATGCCTTTATCTCTTCGGGATAATCAAAGACGATAACAGGTTTCTTGAACACTTTCTCTGTAAGGTAGCGCTCATGCTCCGACTGCATGTCCAGTCCCCATTTAACCGGATAATCAAAAGGCTCTTTGGATTGCTCAAGCAGTCGGATGGCCTCGGTATACGAACACCGTTCGAACTCGGCATTGATCACGGCTTCGAGTGTCTGACGCACTTCTTTGTCAACCCATGTCCCAAAAAATTCCATTTCATCGGCGCATTTTTCCAATGCGTAGCGAAGCAGAAATTTGAGGAAGTCTTCTGCCAAATCCATATTATCGGTCAACTCGGCCCATGCCATTTCCGGTTCTATCATCCAAAACTCAGCCGCATGCCGGCTTGTGTTGGAGTTCTCGGCTCGAAAAGTCGGACCAAAGGTGTAAATATCGCCGAGCGCAGTTGCCAGTAATTCTCCCTCGAGTTGTCCGGAGACAGTGAGGTATGTTTCTGCAGCAAAAAAGTCCGACTCCCAATCGATACCGCCGTCTTTGCGGGGGATTTTGTTGGGATCAAAACTTGAGACGCGGAAAAGATTTCCCGCCCCTTCGCAGTCCGACGATGAAATTATCGGTGTGTGGACATAATAAAATCCGCGCTCCTGATAATACTGATGAACCGCGTACGCGAGTTTGGAGCGAATGCGATTAACCGCTCCAAAGGTATTCGTGCGTGGACGAAGGTGGGCGATGTCGCGAAGGAATTCCATTGAATGGCGTTTTTTTTGCAGTGGAAATGTCGCATCGGCTTCGCCGATTAGATCAATTTCAGAGACTACCACTTCATATTTTTGTCCCTGCCCCTGCGAAGCGACCAATGTTCCTTTGACTCTAATTGCTGCCCCAGTCAGGATTTTATCCAACACAGGAAACGCCGTCGGGTTAGTAATGACCGCTTGAATGTTTTTCATAGATGAGCCGTCGTTTATTTCAATGAAAGCGACCTCTTTACTTATGCGAACAGTTCGCACCCAGCCCAAAATAATAAGGCTGCTGTTTATCGGGAGCATTTCACTTATGAGAATTTGGGATATCTTAGTTCGTTTTGCGTAATCCATATAAATCCTTCAACACCATATAACTAGTTTCTTGACATCGGCTTGCATGTCCCGTTTCGTTAATAACTACTGAAAATAGTAGAATGTAATTCAAGCGCAAGCAACAAAGTTTTGCTCAAATCGATGTTAGTATTAAGTTTTTATGATAAAAATGAAACTCTAAAAACATCATGCCGTATAAAAGCTGAGGAAAGCAGGGAATAGAGAACGAAGTTTTTTTGAAACCTGACAAATCCCAACCTATCATTTCAGCCGCAACCGCTGACTTTCACCAAGTCGGCGGTTGCTTTTTTATGGAGCTATATTTTTCTGATCAGTAGGGCAGATGGGTTTGCCCGCATGAAAAGGCTGGTGCACGAAGATGCACACCAGCCACGAATATCATACATTTTCGTGCAGGCCGTCTCTGGCCTGCACCCACAGTAAGATCATACCGTCCCGATATTTATCGGGAGTGTGGTACAAGATTCAAGGCCGGTATTCCTTGAAAGCTCACATCCCTATCAACGAAAATCTTTTAGCCTGATCGACCTTCTTGTCTTCCGTCTTGCTTTATTCGAATAATCTCTTCTTCTTGTCCCACTATGAAATCAATCGCAGTCATAGGCGGAGGGGCGGCAGGATATTTTGGCGCAATTGCGGCCACTGAAAATAATCCAAACGCCACAGTTACTCTCTTCGAGTCCACCAATGATCCGCTCAACAAAGTCCGCATTTCAGGCGGCGGACGGTGCAATGTCACTCATGCCTGCTTTGAACCGTCTGAATTAATTGAAAAATATCCGCGCGGTAGCAATGAGCTTCGCGGCTCCTTTACCCGCTTCCAGCCAAAAGACACGATAGAGTGGTTTGAAAGCCGTGGCGTGAAACTCAAAACTGAATCCGATGGCCGTATGTTTCCGATCACCGACCGCTCCGAGACAATAATAGAGTGTCTGCAACAGAGCGCGGAGCACGCGGGAGTCAATACAAGACTTCGCACAAAAATAACGACTATTCAAAATGTATCCGATGAAAATGACCATACACATTTTGAATTAGAGACGCTGAGCGGTGAGACAGTGCGCTTTGATTTTGTTCTGCTGACCACCGGGAGTTCTCCCTACGGAACAAAACTCGCCGAAAGCCTCGGCCACACTATTATCCCGCCGGTACCATCACTCTTTACCTTCAAGATAAAAGACCCGCGTGTACAAGACCTTGCCGGAGTCAGTTTTCCTGACAGCACAGCTCGTCTTGAAATAGACAAGCACAAACCATTTACCCAAAGCGGACCCATACTTATCACCCACTGGGGGCTCAGCGGTCCGGCGGTATTGAAGCTTTCGGCATGGGCCGCGCGCGAACTCCACGATGCCTCATATCAGGCCGCGCTCTTTGTAAATTGGTGTGATAGCGAAACCGAAGCTTCTGCGCTAACCAAAATCTCGGTGTTCAAAGAAAAGTTCTCGAAACGAACTATTTCGGCCAATTCTCCTGTTGATATTCCCAAACGATTCTGGGCTCGGCTGATAGAGCTCCAAGGCATTGACGCCGAAATGACCTGGGCCAATATTACCAAAAAGCAAATGTCGGTAATCGCGCAGGAACTTACTGCCTCGAAACTCGCTGTCTCCGGACGGGGCATTTTCAAAGAGGAATTTGTTACCTGCGGCGGTGTCGCGCTCAAAGAAGTCGACTTCAGGACTATGCAAAGCAGGATTTATCCCGGATTATTTTTCGCAGGAGAGATTCTTGATATCGACGGTGTTACCGGCGGTTTTAATTTCCAAAGCGCTTGGACAACAAGTTGGCTCGCTGGTCAGGCACTGCGCGGTTTATGTATGGCTGCCGATGCGTAACTCCATGCAGTCAAACTCATGTCTATACTTTTCGCTCGAAGATTCCTTCGTAATATTCATGGCTCTTTACAAACCCAAGTTTCTCGTATGCCCTAATCGCTGCCTGATTGTCGGCTTTGACATTTAACATCACAAGTTTGCCTTCATCCACTAATTCCTGTGTGAGCGCCGAGGTTACTGCTGTCGCCAGCCCGTGTCCGCGAAAGCCCGGATCGACTGCGACACTTCCGATGACTGCGGCATTATACTCGTGTGAATAGACATGGACTCCTGCCGCGGCCACAATCCGTTCGCTTTCACGATAACCGAAATATTTGCCAGTCTCCAGCATGCGCGGGTCGAAATATCCGTCGGGATAGGCAAGTTGGTAAAATTCAACCAGTTCATCGACATTCGCCGGTGTCAGCCGAACAATCGCATCTCGGTACTCGGATGATGTATCAGGAAGAAACTGTGCCGGCGTCATCTTGAAATGTTTGCCAAGCGGCCTTTCGGTATACAGCCCGCTCAATATATCTTTGTACTGCGCATTATTATAGTGGCAGTAAAAGCGGGAAGGCAGAAGGTCGCGGATTTCTTCAAGAGCGATCGTCATTTCCTCAGTGAGGCCAAATGCCATTACCGTCGTAGCCGTGTCGCTGGCATAGATAAGTATGAGGTCTTTGATATAGCGTGAGTCTCCGTAAATGGCCGCCCATTGACATCGGTCGAAATGCATATCATCGAGATCGCCCAGATGATAGGCAAAGAGAATTGGGTCTTTACGGAAATGCTTTTGGAGGCGATGCTTATCAAGCGTATATACAATCATGGCGCACGAGGAAAATACGACAAGTAGGGGACGTGGTCAAGCTCAGAGGCCGGGCTCTATGAAAAGAGGGCAACCCCGTGTGGTTGCCTCCGACAGAATATCCGCGAAATATCGAACGTCTGGCATTGCTATGATAGGTCGGGATTTGTAGGGACAGGTCCCCGTGCCTGCCCTTTTCTCTTTGTACGCGACAGCTTTACGATTCGTTATTACCCTCTACCCCTGGGATAAGGCAGGGTGAGGGCTTATTCATTACTAGAAGAAAATATCAGGCTCGCGGGGCATAAGAATGACCCGCGCTACAAGACGAAAAGAAAACGAATATGAGATTGTCACGCCACAATATGAATCGGGGTCGCAACGACGAGGCGAGTGTTTAACGTCAACCAATACTCTTTTCTCTCATTCTTTCACTACGCTCACTTCGCCAGCGGAGATGGCTACCCGTGTGCCATCAGTCTGCTTCAATATCAGACAGCCGCGTGAATCAATATCAATCGCCTTCCCGCTTGTAATATGGCTACCCGAAAGAATCTTGACATCATGTCCCAACAGCGAAGAGTATCTTTTGAGACGCGCGTGGGATTTAGTCAGATCATGTTTTTGATAGATCAGATATTCTTTTTCGAAGTGTACAAGAAATGATTGAAGCAGAGGCACACGCCGGACTTTATGTTTTAAGGCTCTTCTCAGCGAGGTCGCGCTGTTGCGGAGTTCTTCGGGAAAGTTTTCCACCCCCTGATTGACATTTATCCCCACGCCCACAACAAGGCAATTAATCTTATTTCTCTCGGCGGAAAGCTCAGTGAGAATACCAGCGGTTTTCTTGCCGTTTATCAAAACATCATTGGGCCATTTTATTTGGATATCCCCAGGTGAATATGGCTCGAGGGTTTTGGCCAGCGCGAGCGCGGTCATTATAGAAATTCCCGGCGCGCGTTCCGGGGCGAAACGAGGTTTGAGAATTATCGAAAGATAAATGCCTGTTCCGAATGGCGAATGCCATGACCGTCCAAGCCGCCCTCGCCCTTTGGTTTGTTCTTCGGAAGTGATAATTGTGCCTTCGCTGGCAGGCGACCCCGATTCTGCGATTTGCGAGGCAAGGTCATTAGTTGATTTCACTGTGCGATAGGAATGGCATGTCCGGCCGACAAACGACGTCTTGAGATTATATGTTATCTCGGTTGCTGTCAATGAATCCGGAGCGTCGAGAAAAGTCACACCCTCGCTTTTACGGACGCTGATCTTATAGTCCCATGACGCCAGTTTCTGGAGGGCGTCACTGAGTACGTCATGATCAATATCGAGATTTTTACATAGTGCGTCGAACTGATAAGCCGCGCCTGGCCTTTTACGGATTATCGCAAGCAGGCTGTCGGCAATAATATCAATGTCCGGTTTGAGGGCATTCATCCGATAATTTTCAACGAAAAATCCGATGACGGCGCCGAGTGGGTGATAGAACCGATTGAAATATAGTCCACCCCCGATGCCGCTATTAATTCGATGTTCTGAAGACTCACATTTCCTGACGCCTCAAGCTCGACCGCAGGATTTAGTCTTCTCGCCAGCTGGACCAGCCGACAGAGCGAGGCCGGTGTTTGATTGTCAAGCAGCAGCCGATCGACACCGGCATCGATGGCTTCAGCAAGCTGCAATTCGTTTTCAATTTCGACTTCGATAAGCACACGAGCGGCTTCGAGGTCAAACTGCAACCGGAAATCAGATGTATTCATAAACTCTCTGGCCCGTGCGACTGCGGATTTGATCGAACCAGCGGCGGCGATATGGTTATCCTTTATCAGCATCATATCGAATAATCCGAAACGATGATTGAAGCCTCCGCCATGAACAACCGCCGCTTTTTCGAGCGCCCGGAGGCTGGGCGTGGTCTTTCGAGTGTCAAGGATTTGGGAGCGAGACGCCCTGATTTTCTCTGCGAATTGATGGGTGAGGGTGGCGATACCGCTCAAATGTCCCAAAAAATTAAGTGCAACACGTTCTGAGGCGAGGATAGTTTGGTTAAAGCCGTCGATTTCGCAAATTACCTCCCCATGTCTGAAGTGCGCGCCGTCCCGGATGTTAAACTTGACGGTATTTGCTGAATCGACCGTCTCGAAGACCATTAACGCGGGGATAGTGCCAGAAAGAACGCCATCGGATTTGGCCGTGATTGTCGCTTTGGCCGGGTTCGGTTCAAGGGTAGCCAACGAAGTCAGGTCGCCGCGTCCTATATCTTCTTTCAGGGCGACTTTTATTAGTTCACGAAGACTTGTCTGTGCGACTGTCATAATCTCATTGGAGGCATACGCCCGATAAGGTAGGTTGGAAATGTGACATCAATAAAATATATTACGGCGATGAGTCCAAAAAATAAAGCGAAAAAAACAGTTGGCATGCTTGGATATGGCTCGCAAGGGCGGGCGATAGCGCTGAATCTTCGGGATTCGGGCTTTAGTGTACGGCTGGGACTTCGCGCCAAATCAAAAAGCGCGGTTATTGCTAAACGTGACGGTTTCAAAGCGATTGGATCTGTTTCTGAAGCCGCATCCGAGAGCGATATCCTTATCTTTGCCCTGCCCGATCACCAGCACGGACGGGTGTATGAAAAGGAAATCAAAGCCAATCTCAAGGCTTCTGCGACCCTGGTTTTTTTGCATGGGACCTCGATTCACTTCGGTTTTGTGGTTCCGCCGCAGAAAAGTGATGTCATTCTCATCGCGCCGCATGCCCCGGGAATGGCGGTACGGGAGAAGTATCTGACTGACAAATCAATATCGGCTTTCTACGCGGTGCATCAGAACTATTCCGGCAAGGCGGCTAAGACGGTCATTGAACTCGCTGGGGCAATGGGCTTTGTGAAGAGCCGTCTGATCAAAACAACATTCGTGACCGAAGCCGTGGGAGACCTTTTTGGCGAGCAGGCTGTGCTGTGTGGGGGATTGGCCTTGCTTGTAAAGAATGGATTTGAGGTTCTTGTCGAAGCCGGCATCAAAGCCGACCATGCCTATCTTGAGGTTGCCTACCAGTTGGATCTGATTATTGCCTTGATAAAACGGTATGGCATCGAAGGGATGTTCAAACGGATTTCGGTGGCCGCGCGGTATGGCTCGTATGTGAACGGGCCGTGGATAATTGATAAGAGTATCAAAAAGAAAATGCAGGCGGTCTATTCCGAGATTGCTTCCGGCGAGTTTCCCAATAAACTCTATTCGCTGTCAGAGAAAGAGATCTCGGCTTTAGATAAGAAATTGAAAGAGATGACCCACCCGGCCTTCGAGCGGGCGGCGAAGAAATTCGCCCCAAAGCCATAGGGTATTTGACGGCTAGCTGCCGCAAAAGGCGACACACATAAAATTACAGAATAGCAAGCCAACTAACTGGTCAAAAACTGAACAGCTTTGCATAGTAACAGCTGTAACTCGACCTGTCGGCGAATGACAGGTTTTAAGCTTCTGCTATACACGTACATAGACTGGCGGCTTTATTCAGGTGCAGGCATACTTTTTGCTTTATGCATATAATGACATTAATACAGAACTGACAGCACAGTTTTGTTAGACCAAGCCCCGGCTAACCACCGGGGATTTTTTTTGGGGTGTCGTTCGAGTATCTCAGTTGCTTAGGTCTGTTTTACGTAAGGAAACTGGTATTTGACCAACCGTCAATTCATACCCTAAGCACGTCAAATGTATTGACGCCTTTGGACTTAATCCATAAATTCCCCCCTCGATATGAACCCGACTGTGAAAAAAATTCTCACTGCCTTGGCAGTTGTCGTCTTGCTCGTCTGTGCATACTTCCTCTATGAGACCTATAAAGGGAAGAGCCGCCCGGAAAAGCTGGCCGATATTATTCACCAGGAAGACCTTCGACAGATTAATAATACTTTGACCGGCTATCTTGATGACGATTCCGATGAAATTCGCGCTCGGGCTGCGCTCGCAATCGGACGTATCGGCTCAGATAAAAGCGCCGAACTCTTATTTCAAAAACTAAAAGACGAATCGATCGATGTTGCCGCGACCGCCGCCTTCGCGATGGGGTTGACCGGCGATACGGCGTATGCCTGGCGTCTGCTCGAAGCCGCGCATGACTTGCCGGCTGCGATTGCTGCCTCGGCTGTCGTCTCGGCGGGACGACTGTCTGACAGCAGCAAGGCCGATGTCAATGCCGAGCTAATCAATTTTCTCGGTCATATATCAGCCGATGTGCGGGAAGAAGCCTGTTATGCGCTCTTTTATGCCAACGCCAAAGAGCAGGCCAAGGTACTTGCCTCAATGTACACAATGGAGCCGGACAGCCTCACCAAAGAGGCCGCACTATTTACCCTTGCTCGATTCGGGCTCGATGAAGGCACACCGGTGTTTATAAATTATCTGGCCGACTCAGATCCTTATCTTCGAGGTCTGGCAGTGCGGGGTATGAGTAAATCGACGTCCCCGGATGCCGAACGGTATCTTGAGATCGCCCTCAATGACCGGGATCATAATGTCGCCGCGCAAGCTGTGGCGGCACTCAAAGCACGAAATCAACCAATGTCGGCGCCGCGTCTCGCAGGCAAGCTTAGCCGCGAAGATGACGAAAAACTGCAGGTTGAGTTGATTTCCGCCCTGCAGGCGCTTGGAAGAAATGATGCCGTCGAGTTAGTCCGTACGATATTTCTCGGCTCGCCGAGTATCAATGTAATCAATGCTTCGGTTCAGTATCTGGCCTCGATTGAAGGTGACAGAACGGTGGGAATAATTGACTCCCTGATTAGAGGCGAATCTCCGGCGCGGCTCAAAGCAGGCTGCGCGACAGCATACGCCCTTATTGGCGGAAGCGGAGTTATACCCCGTCTGACGGTACTGTTTACCGACGAGGATCCAATCGTCCGGGCCGCGGCCTTCGGCGCATTGACAGATATAGATTCAGCAAATATCGATTTTTACCTCTCAAAAGCTCTTGACGATCCAGACATGGTGGTTGTCAGCCTGGCTATTGATAAAGTGAAAGAGGGATATCTGGTTACATACCTACCGAAACTTGCTGCATTCATTGATAGAGGGAAAGAAATAGATATCGATATACGCCGTGCCATTGTCGATGCCACATCGGCCTTTCTCGGCGGCGAATCAGATTCGCTTGCGCGCGAGATACTCGTTAAGGCCGCTCTTGACCCAGAGTATATCGTTCGGAAAGATGCCTCGAAAGTTTACAAAGAAAAATTAAGCGAAGACCGCCAGTCTTTTGTCAGACAACCCCAGACACAGATAAGCTATAAGCAGCTTGTCGAAGCCGTTGAGATGTATAAACAGAATCCGCGAATCCTGATAAGCACTTCAAAAGGAGATATAGAGCTTGAGTTATTCTTTGAAACCGCGCCGCTCACAGTTTTGAACTTCATAGCCCTTGCTAAAGACGGTTTCTATGACGGACTTCAATTCCATCGCGTGGTCCCGAATTTTGTCATCCAAGGCGGTGACCCGCGTGGCGATGGTTGGGGCGGGCCGGGCTATTATATTCGCTGCGAATATTCCGCAAAGCTCTATCGGAGAGGGACTTTGGGCATTGCGACATCCGGCAAGGACACCGGCGGGTCGCAATTTTTCATAACCCATTCCCCCCAACCCCATCTAAATGCCCGATATACGATCTTTGGACAGGTAATCTCCGGCATGGAAACTGTCGATAACATAGTGATTGGCGATACGATTGAACGTGTAGTTATACAAGAAAGTTAAAAATGAAATATATAGTCCTGATCGGCATGCTGGCTCTCTTTGGAGTGTTTCCACCCCATGCCGCGATACTTGTGCAATCCAACGGGATTGATCCCGAGGCCTTGATCGAACGGATTTTACAAGTAGATCGACGGTCCCGTCTGTCACTGCAGAATGTTTCCTTCGACACAGAATATGTTGAAGGAGAAGAGACGTCGGATATCTTTGTTGAAAAAGAACGGTTCAACAAAAAAGTGTTGATCAAATATTTGACCGACACGGCATTATATTATGAACGGTTCGTCACATATTATAAGGACGGCGCCGAACAGAATGAAAAAGAACTGACCCAGGCCGCGGCCAAACGGGTCGAGGACAAAGAGAGGCGAAAAGGGAAAGATGTATCATTCCCCATACTACGCCCATTCTACGCAAGTCACCGCGACCTATACGATATTACATACGAAGGTCTTGTCGAAAATGTCAATGACCGTTACTTGTGCCATCATTTCTCTGTGAAGGCGAAGGATTTCGATGACTCGCTGATAAATGGAAACTTCTTTTTCGAAGCAGAATCATTCGCGCTGGCTCGGGTTGATTTCTCGCCGGTGAAACTAATACGGAAAACAATGTTCAAGATGAGTAAACTCGAAATGTCGATACTCTATGGACCAACAGCCGAAGGTTTCTGGCTTCCCGAACAGTTCAATATAACCGGCAAAGGAAAAGCGGCATTTTTTATCGGTGTTAATTTTTCCGGTGTTGAATATTACCGCAATCCAATTATAAATGATCCGGTGAATGACAGCCTGTTTTTCGCCGAAGGACTGACCAATAGATAACTATGTGCCGTTTGGATCATAGTTTACGGGGGTAATGTGGTAATTATTATTTTACGTTTTCTTAGAATTCTTTTACCTGTTAAATGCTTGCCTCGGTTTGAGCATTTTATTATAAACACCTATTCAGAACGTGGCTAAACAACGGCCATGAAATTTACTAACGTACAGAGTGAAAGGACTCAACGATGAAGAAAGGTATTTTAACAGTGTGCGCACTGCTGATAGTGGCGGGCGCAACGACAACTCAGGCGCAAGACGCGATGAAGAAAACGAACTTCTATGTCGGTGTTGGCGCAACTCTGCCTACTGGTGATTTTGGCGACGCTTACGGGATGGGCCTGCAAGCATTGGTAGGAATGGGATTCTCGCTCATGGCTGACCAGCCATCGTTTCAGATTGTCCCTAAAATCGAGTTTCACACATTTTCGGCCGACGAAAACTTCTTCACTCAAAATGATCCGAGCATTACCAATTTCGACGGCGGCTCGGTGAATGCACTCATGTTTGGCGTTGATGGACGCTATGGTTTCGGAGCTACCGAAACATCGACTCGGCCGTTTATACTCGGAGGACTCGGATTTGCAAGTTTGTCCGTGTCCGATATCACTTATTCTTCAGGCGGAACAACGTTCAATGCCCCGGGTGGCGACGGAACCACTGAACTTTTCTTCAACTTCGGAGCTGGTGTCGATATTCAGGCCGGCGACGCAATGACTTTGTTTCTTGCCGCGCGCTACTTGACTATTCTAACCGAAGGTTCAAGCTCGAATCTGCTTCCTTTGACGGTTGGACTTCGCTTCTAAGTTATTTTTAACAATGTGATCCGAAGCCGAAGTTGCAAAAGACTTCGGCTTTTTTTTGTTTCACATGGACAAGGGAAAAAAAATATGCGCTTTGAACTTGAACGGTCAAAGACTGAAAAACTCATAATCGAAGACAGCGAATACAAAGGCCACCAATTGGTTTCGCTCAGGATATATTTCCTTGGGGAGGGCAGTGAATGGCTTCCGACAAAAAAAGGGGTGACCTTTAAACGCGAACAACTCGACGAGGTAATTGCCTCGCTTGATAAGATAAAAGGGTAACGGTGGGTGGCCGTACCTTCATAATGTCATCCCCTCTATAATGTCATCCCGGCGCAGGCCGGGAGCCAGGATTGATATTCGTGCGGTCCGACGCGGCGGATGTCGCGCACCGAAGAAAAGATCACACCGCAAGCAGTGTGGTACAAAAAATCAAAGCCGAACTCTCAACACCGTCGTTGCGAGGAGCGACTTCCGAGGAGTGACGCGGCAATCTCATATTCTCATCCGTCGGGTCTTGCGTGGGCAAGGATATAATTGTGACAGGACGGTAAATTGGTGCAGACCAGAGATTTTCGAATCCGCCAATGGAGGACGGCCTGCACGAAGAAAAAATAATATGCCGCAAGAGTTTCGGACTGAATATGCTACCCCCGCTACTGCGGGGACCAGATCGACTGCGCGGCGATAACTTCTATCTTGCCGCCCAGTGACATCGGCGCAGATGTCTTCGTGTAAAAGATGAACCCCTTGTAGCTTGTCATGTATTTATACTTCGTGCCAAACTGCCATGAGGTAGCCGTAATCACCACTGGCATGTCGACCTTGTTCAGAATCTTCTGAAACTCAGCCGGTTCAACTTTGACAATTGCGCCCATCGCTTTGATTGCGTTGGCAATCGCATGGGCATGCGCGGCAACAGTTGCGCCGTTCGTCATAGGGCAAGTTTCTCCATTTCTGCTACCTGGGTTTTAAACAGATTGAGCGTGGCTCTTACCGGATCGGGTGTGGCCATATCTATTCCGCAGATTTTTAACAGTTCTATCGGATGGTCTTTGCCGCCAGAACTGAGCATCTCAAGATATTTGTCTATGATCCCTTTTTCGCCGTTTATGAATTTGGTTAGTATTGCCTGCGATGCCGCATACGATGTCGAATACTGATAGACATAATACATATTATAGAAATGCGGAATGCGGCACCATTTAAGCGGCGCAAATTCATCGACAACCAAATCCGGTCCAAAATACTGCTGGGTCAGGTTGCGGTACATCTCGCTCATAATGTCAGGCGAAAGAGCGCCCCCCTTTTCGACTTCGGAATGAATCATGAGTTCAAAGCGGGCATACATGATCTGGTTGAAGAATGTCCCCATAGTCATATCAATATATCTGTTTAAGAGCGAGAGTTTCTCCTTCGGGTTGTCAGTCCCTTTGAGCATGAGTTGCATCAGCAGACCCTCGTTAAGCGTAGAAGCGACCTCGGCCACAAAAATCGAGTAGTGCGCTTTGGGATATGGCTGTGCGGCATTGGCCAGCGCGCTGTGCATGGCATGTCCCATCTCATGGGCGAGAGTAAACATCGAATCGGTTGTGTCGTTGTAATTCATCAGGACAAACGGATGGGTCGAATAATTTCCCCAGCTATACGCCCCGCCGCCTTTGCCTTCGGTTTCAAATACATCAACCCATCGCGTTGAAAATGCCTTTGATAACGAACTCACATACTTCTCACCCAGCGGCTTTGAGGCCTCGATTACTTGTCGCACTGCCTCCGCATACGGGGTTTGCCGCTCCATATCCGGAAATAGCGGACAGACCATGTCGTAGGGATATATTTCATCGAGTTTGAGAATTTTTTTGCGAAGCCGCACGTAGTCATGCAGTCCCGCAAGGTTTGACTCGGTTGTGTCCAAAAGAGAATGATATACCGAAAGGGGAATATTATCTCCATCAAGGGCACGCTCAAGACAGGTATTGAACCGCCGAGCTTTAGTATAGAAGACATCTTTATTGACCGAGGAGGCAAGCGACGCGCCGAGGGTATTCACATGTTCTTTGTATGGGGCGTAAAAGGCCTCGTGTGATTCCTTACGCACACGTCTATCCTTTGATTCTATAAGTTTAGCGTAGCGCTGTTTGGTGAGCTTTATCTCATTGCTGTCTTCGTCGATTATCGAAGGATATTTAATATCGGCATCGTCAAACATAGAGAAAATCGTGTCCGGCCCGCGGGCAACAACCGATGACATCGCCAGAAGCTCTTCGACTTCCTCGGAACGGACATGGGCTTTGCTCCGGATAAGCTCTTCGATATAGAAATCGTAATAATCTGTCCGGGGAAACTTCGCGGCGAGGGCGCGAAGTTTTTTCTCATCGAGCTTAAGCAATTCCGGCTCGATAAATGAAAAGGCGGCCCCGGCTTGGGCCGAGAGCATCATCCCCCGTTGAGTCATCGCCTGATATTTGGAGACCCGGTTATCAACATCTTTGCTCAGATAAGCATACTGGTAAAGGTTCATCATGATGATCGAGATATCGCTTCGCGCCTCAAGACAGGCATAGAGAGTTTTGGCTAACTTTCCAAGCCGGCCGTTGTACGTTTTGGCCTCTTCGATTAATGACTGGACTTTCTTATAATCTGCTTCCCATGACTCGTCGTTTGGGTATATATCGGTGAGCTTCCATGTGTGTTCTGCGTTAACATCATGTCGTTGCGGGATGGTATTTGGTTTTGTGGCAATGTCAGTAGGCATAAATATCCTTTCAGTATAAGAATCGTGCGTTGGTATAATATCGATAGCTTATACGATAAAATCAAGGGGTGAGTCGTGTGGGGGGTAATTTCGATATTAGTAGGGCGGCCTCCTTCGGCGGACGAAGGGGTAAGTGGTGTCGGGCGTCACTGCCCGACACGATTTAGACAGTCAATAGGATTAATTGATGATTTTGTAGGGGCAGGTCCCCGTGCCTGCCCTGATATTAAAGGGCAACCACAGGGGGTTGCCCCTACGGAATTGTCAAGACAGTCAGGCATCCGCCGACACGGACTGACTGCACAGACAAATCGAATATGAGATTGCCGTATTGTGACTTTAAAAAGTCACTCCTCGCAAAGACAGTGCCGGGTATATTGGCTTTGAATCTTGAACCACACTCCGCCTACCGCGAGACTGTTTCTCTCTCCTGCTTTCTTTCTGACCAAGTCGGCAATGGCTCCATTTTGATCCAGCCCGGACGCCGCTCATCGAACATCTTATAGGCATCAATACCGAGAGCCATCGGCTACACATTCTTGCGAACGTGCGATCAGTAATGCCATTGGCATTTTTCGACCGGCAAGTTTGGATCATTTGCCTGCTCGATAGCGGCGCGTAAAACATCCAAGGCACAGATGTCATGTTTGGCGTCGGAGATTTCACAGAGTTTATGATACAGCTTTTCGGCGTTTCTTTTTTTGAGCTGGCTGACTTTGGTGATACCGAGCAGGTGGAGGTCTTTGATGGTTGCCGGTCCGACCGAGACAAGGTCGGATAGGGCGCGCGAGGAATTATTCTTTTGGGGTTTGTTCATAACGTTATTCAGTCGTCTTTGTCAATTCACCTTCAATGTCATTCCAGTCCCGACATTTGTAGGGAGAATTCATCTCCACTTTGAAAAGAAGATCACACCGCAAGCGGTGTGGTACAAGATTTGAGCCGTAAGTTATTGTTTTTCAGTTCCGTCATCAATTAACCGATCAACGATGTTATATCGTTCACTAATGAGGTTAAGAACCTCCTGCATTTGCTTAGATTTGTCAAGAAGACTGCTCCATACATCTATAGGAAGAGGCATATCGGTCGGGATAAGTGTGTTATGTGTGTGCGTGCCGGTAATATTTAGAAGTCCAATAAATCCTTTACGTATCTGACGGGGAAGATATAAGCAGTTTGAGTCAAACCATGTCCGAAGTGTTTCTAACTCTGATGTGATCTCGTCTGCAGTTTTTTTGTTCAGCTCCTGATCAGTTGATTTAGAATCAATTGCCTTGTCGAGCAAATTATTGATGGATTGAAGATGAACAGGAACCAGCGCGATCGTTTCTAAACATTTCGGCAATATTTGCATTGCGATTACGTGCTCTTGTTCTTTCTTCCATCTATCAAACTCGGAACGGAGTTCTTCGACTTGATGCTCATGATACATCTTTTGTATACCTATTGTCTCCTTTAATGAATTTTGGTTGTGTTTGTAAAGAAGAAATGAGCTGAGAAGAATCCCAAAAAAAGTAAGAATTCCTGGAATAAATGCGATAGCTACTTGCTGCCAAATAGGCGTTACGGAACTTACAATTTCTTGTATTCTACATCCGCTCCACACACCCAGCAATCAGATCCCGTAACTTCGGTTCTGTGCGGGTGGCGGTGCCGATAACATCATCAAGGGAGCACTTGTGCATATTATCCGCAAGCCCCATATCGGTAATAATCGAAAAAGCCAAAATGCGGTTCTTCTGGTGATGCGCGGTCAACACCTCAGGCACGGTCGACATGCCAACTGCATCAGCGCCGAATCCGCGAAACATGCGGTACTCGGCCGCCGTCTCAAGACATGGGCCGGTGAGCCCGACATACGTCCCTTCCTGAAGGCGCAACTTTTGCTCGATTGCCACTTGTTTGGCCAATTCCTGGTATTTGAAATTGTAGACTTCGTACATATCAGGAAACCGGTCGCCCATCGCGCTGTCGTTCGGGCCTATAAGCGGATTGCCGGGAAAAAAATTGATATGGTCTTTGATGAGCATAATATCTCCGGCTTTGAAATTGGGATTCATCCCTCCGGCGGCATTGGAGACAATGAGCGTTTCCATGCCAAGTTTTTTCATCACCCGAACAGGAAAGGCGATCTGCTTCATAGTATAGCCTTCGTAAAAATGAAACCGCCCCTGCATACAGACAACTGCTTTACCACGCAGTGTCCCGAACAAAAGCCGTCCGGCATGGGACTCTACTGTCGACACAGGGAAGTGGGGGATTTTATCATAGTCGACTGTGCCCGTCATCTGGATGCCATCGACTAACGATCCAAGTCCCGTGCCTAATATGATGCCTATCGTCGGTGTAAGGGTGACTTTACTTTTTATATAGCTCGTTGCTTCGTCGATCATTTTGTGCATGTCGGTCAAGCTTGTGTTCGTATCCATTGCCATTTCAAAAAACTCCTCTTAGTTCTCTTCGTTCATAACTTAGCTTTTGAATATATGCTATGATTACATGGCGCGCAGGTGCTTTCACAATAAAAAAACCGACCGGCGAATAGTCGCCAGTCGGCCGCATTAAACAATTTAAAAAGGGAACTAATTCTTGTCGGCTTTGGTCATCTCTTCATCAAATCGCGCCGCAACCTGATCGAGCTCATCGGAAATATTCATCGGTGTTGTCGAACTTTTTGGTTTCGGCTTTTCATTAATGGGGGGATCGAGATTTAGCGCGTTCGGATCAATTGACTCGAGCTTGGGTTTGGCCGCTACCCGAACCCTGTCTGTCGATTTGTCAAATTCACCTTCGAGAGCACGAGAGATAAAACCGGATGGGACATCATCTTGGGCAGGCTGCATAACCTTCGAGCCAACCGGAAGTTTGGTTTTTTGCGTGTCGGTCGGTCCTTTTCGCATTCTGTCCTGTGTGCCTTTGTGATATCGCTCCAAGGCCTCGGCTAACTCTGGATCCACCAGGGGCATTTTTGAACTTCCGAACACTCTGTCCTGCGTGATTTTACCCTCAAGCGGTTCGGCTGGAGTTGTGTGGGTATCGAAAATAGCCGCCCCGATTATTGGGTCAGGAGCATTGGCTTCCTCGATTTTTGTCGGCACAACTTTGTTGGGCTGACTTCCAACCGTTTCAATACTTTCTCGGGTGATATCGGTCGAGTCCGTCACTTCTATTTGATCTTCACGCAGCGGCTGCTTTTTTGCCTGAGCCTGAATGGAAATACCTTGCGTTTCAATAGACTTCGTGGTTCGAACCGGCGGACGTAGTTTTTGCACCGGAGCTTGAGCCAATAACGATGCAGGTTTTGGCGGAGTTGAAGGGACCATTGGTTTCATGGCCCCAACCGGCGCTTCATTGCCGGAAACTTCATTGACCAATTCGAGATGAGAAAGAATCATTCCTTTGAGTTTGCTCAAATATGATTTTCTGGTCAGCTCAAGTTTCATAAGCTGGCTTTCTATCTCCTGAATGCGAGTAGCGCTGCCACTGGACATTTCATTAGCGCCTGCTTTTGCCTTCTCAATTATTTGCAATGCCTCGGCCTTGGCTGATGCGATAGTAGAATCCGCATTGCGACGGGCATCAATTGCGGCATTTTTAATCGTGTCTTCGAATTGTTTGAGGCTCTGTACTTGCGCTCTCAATCCGTCAATTTCCATTGTGAGCCTGAGATTTTCCTGCTTGGCCAGCTCAAGTGATTGAGCCGTTTGCTCCATGAAGCTGTCTACTGCCTCTTTTTCGTAGCCCCGCATCTGGGTGGAAAAAGAATAGTTGCGTATGTCGTTAGGGGATAAGCTCATTGCACTCTCATACTGGTTGCGGTCGTTTCAGCCACTCGACTTTTATAAAGCTGATGGCTTATGCCTGCGGCTCTCTTAGATATATCGACTGGTTGCTGAAAAATTTTAGTCGGTGAAAGTCAGAAAAAAGCCGCCTGCACCAATATCTTAAAATCTCTGGTCGCTTGGTAAGACGATGAACTTAAACCAGATAGCAAACAATTCAGGCTTTTATCCGAGACCCAAACAAGATCGAGCCAAGCCGGATCATCGTCGAGCCTTCCTCAATTGCGATCTGATAATCGCCGCTCATTCCCATGGACAGGGTGTCGAACCGACTGCCTGCCTGCTCTTTTCCATGCGCAAAGAGCGAGGAGGTGAGGTTGAAAGCTGAGCGGATGAGGTTGACATCATCACTCAATGGCCCGATAGTCATCAGACCGCGAAGCATGATATTCGGAAGTTTTGATATCGTTTCAATACAACGCTCTGTTTCTTCCGGTGACATCCCGTATTTCTGCGCTTCACCCGAGGAGTTGATCTCAATAAGGCAATCGATTCTCTTACCCACTTCACCGGCGCGGCGGTTTATCTCTTCGGCTAAGCGGATCGAATCGACTGATTGAACCATATCAAAAATTTGCACAGCTTTTTTGGCTTTATTGCTCTGGAGATGGCCAATTAAATGAAAGCGAGCTATCGGACCGAGTTCCTGGATTTTTGGCTCGGCTTCCTGGACTTTGCTCTCGCCGATATTAGTTAGGCCGGCATCGACAGCCATTGCAATTGCCGACGCTGGAAAAGTTTTTGTGACTGCGACAATGGTGACGTCATCCGCTGAGCGGCCGGAGACAGTACATGCCCCGGCGATATTGGCCTTGATTTGGCTGAGACGTTGTGTGAATTCTTCGTAGGTAACCATTTCGGAATAAACGGAACAAGTGCCGGTCTCAACAAGAAGATTTTAATGTTCTGTCAGGCAATATTGGTAGGTCAATAGCTTCTTAGGTCTCGACATCTTATCTTCTCTTGTAGTTCCATATGGTAGGTCAGGATCCCTGCGGAGGGTCATGCCTCAGAAACCGCTTCTCACGATGACTTACTTAGGGTACGTCTGTTATATTTTCTTGTACCACACTCCCGACGTTCGTCGGGACGGTGTGATCTTTTTTTCCCGTAGCCCACCCAACGGGTGGGTTTTTACATGCCCAGTGTGAGAATAATCAGGTTACTGAAATTTGGTGTGGAACGGAGACACCCCGCAGGAAGTCATCAGTTCAAGAGCTGGTGCACGGGGCTTTCAACTCCGCCCCGCCACAGCGGGCAGGCGTGGCGAGACGAGACGTACACCAGCCACGGGTAACATATCCCCCCCCGTAAACTTTTCCTTGTCGAACAATTATTTTGGCAGTATGTATCCACCTTATGGTCAGCCAGCAATTATTAAATTGGATAGAACTCTCGCGTTCCGCATTTTCGACAAATCTGGCCGCCTTAACTAAAATGGCCGGCGGGCGGATGATAGCTGTCTCAGTGAAGGCCAATGCCTATGGCCATGGTCTGCCTGAAATTGTCTCAATCCTCTCTAAAAAAAAGAATATCGAGTATCTTGCCATCCATTCCATAGATGAAGCCTTAGTCGCTCGCGAATCCGGCTGGAAGAAAAAAATAATGATCCTTGGGCCTGTCGCTCATGACAATCTTCCCGCGATCTTTATTCTCAACCTCGAACCCGTTCTCTTCAGCGCGGAAACACTTGAGGCCCTTGGCAAACTCTCCAATAAATTGAAGCGCCATGTTCTCACTCATGTCAAGCTCGAGACCGGCACAAATCGACTCGGCATAACCGATAAAGAACTTCCGGCATTTGCAGCGCTTTACAAGAAATATCCATACCTCAAAAAACCGTACGGGGCATCGACGCATTTTGCCAATATCGAGGACACTACCAGCCATGAATACGCCCAATACCAGCTTGATAATTTTGAGCGAATGGTCAAATCGATGACACGGCTTGGAATCGAACCAACCATCCGGCATACGGCATCTTCGGCGGCGCTAATCTTGTTTGAGAAAACTCGATTCGATCTTGTACGGCCCGGAATCTCGGCTTACGGACACTGGCCCTCGAAAGAAACATATCTGAGCTACAAACTCGAAGGCGGCAGTGGCGATACCTTCAAACCGACCCTTTCATGGAAAACACGTATCGGGCAAATTAAGAATGTGCCAACCGACAGTTTTGTCGGCTATGGCTGTACCTATCGCACAACTGCGCCAACTAAACTTGCCGTTCTGCCAATTGGCTATTACGATGGCTATCCTCGCGAGTTGTCAAACCATGCCTACGTTTTGATAAAGGGTAAACGCGCGCCGGTGCGAGGGAGGGTTTGCATGAATTTGCTCATGGTCGATGTGACTGAAATTGCCGGTGTCAAACTTTTCGATGAGGTGACCCTAATCGGGGTGGACAAAAAAGAGCGCATAACTGCCGAGACCCTTGCGGGGCTTGCTGGAACCATCAATTATGAACTGCTCGCCCGGCTTTCGTCCCAGACGCCGCGCATTATTGTGGACTGAAACTCGACAGAACACTTCTCTCATACAATTGTTTTCTCTAAAGTGAGAATGATATGCCAGAACTCCCCGAAGTAGAAACGGTCGTGCGCGGATTGCGCGAAACGGTTGTTGGAGAGACAATACAGATCGTACGGGTAAACGCCCCAGCGGCATCGATTGTGGTCGGCCAGTCGTTACATCCGAAAACTTTTGTCGAATCTCTCGAAGGTCGCGCTATCCAAAGCGTGGCGCGGCGAGGCAAAAATATCCTCATCTCGCTTTCCGGCGGGCTGACATTATGGGTTCACCTCAAAATGACCGGGCATTTCACGCTCAGGAGTCTCATTGAGCCGCTTGAAAAACATGACCTTGTAGTCTTCGATTTTACCTCATCCCCTAAATCAGGAACGCATTTACGATTTAATGACTACCGACGATTCGGACGGCTCCGCCTGTTTTCCTCGAGTGAAATCTTGGAACAGCCCGGCCTGAAAGAACTCGGCCCTGAGCCGCTCGAATTTGGCGCACAAGATTTTGTAACTTTGTGCCGCTCCCGCTCTCGAATGCTCAAAGCGGCCCTTCTCGACCAGAGTTTTATTGCCGGGGTGGGGAATATCTATGCCGATGAAGCCCTCTATGCCTCGCGCCTCCATCCACAAAGATTGACCAATAGCATATCTACAAAAAAACTCACTGAACTTCATAGCCATATTCAGCGGCTGTTGCGTCGAGCTATCGCCAAAATGGGATCATCGGTTGATAGTTACTCGGGTGTAAACGGCCAGGTCGGCCAGTACCAGAAATATCTAAAAGCGTACAATAACGAAGGAAAACCGTGCGGGCGATGCCGGACGAAAATTATCAGAGAGAAAATCGGCGCGCGCTCGGCGCACTTCTGCCCCAGATGTCAGGCCGCGAAATGACATAAGCGAGGAATTAGCTGGGTTAAACATTGTCTTGTACCACTGTCCGCCGCCGCGGACGGTGTGATCTTACTTCTTTTCCGTGGTGTCAGGCGCCCCCGCCCGACACTTCCTGTTTCTACGTGGCAGGTGTACGTCCCTCCACGCCTGCCCGCTGTAGCGGGTCCGCCGCGGCGGACGGCAATCTCAGTTCGTCTTCTCTGTACTCATGTTATCTTCTCTGTGATGCCAGGCGCCACCGCCCAACCTTACGGATCCTCTATAATAATCCCGAACTCGGTCTCGCCAGTAGCCAGCATTTGCCTGACATACGGCACACACAGTTTACAATTCAAACCGAAATCGACATGTTTCTGGAGTTCTTCAACTGTTAGGCACTGATACTTCTCTGCAACTGCCTTAAGTTCGGCAAACGACCTGTTAAAACAGATACAATGTGTTATGACAAAGCCCATATTCCAAGATAGAGCATTCTCGTTTTGGGACAAAACCTAAATATTAGATCAGTGTCTACTTCAACATCTCCAATTCGTCATTTAACTGAATAGAATAGCCGACTTTCGTTCACTGCCGATCATTGACAGGTTGAACAGAACGGCATATTTTGAAACCGAAAGCTATAAGGAGTATCCGATGGCTGAGTTTATGTTATTTGTGCGTTTGGGGGATTACCCGGAACGCTCGCCCGAAGAGATGCAGCGCATTGTCCAAAAATACAGTGAGTGGTCGCGAAAACTCAAAGCTGGAGGCAATCTGAAGGCTGGCGATGAATTTGAGAGCACTGGAAGAATTCTCACCAAAAAGCAGGGAAAAATTGTTGATGGGCCATTCACCGAGACCAAAGAATCTGTCGGCGGTTATTTTCTTATCGAAGCCGATAGTTATGATCATGTTGTGGCGCTGACCCAGGATTGTCCGACCTTTGACCATGGCGGCATTGTGGAGATTCGGGCGAGGGATAGCATCGCCAGCACGGGGCGCCCGACACCACAAAATCATTTCCCTCACAATGTCATTCCGGCGCAGGCCGGAATCCAGGGTATCTTCTCTTCCTCTTGTAGCGATTCCGCCGAAGGCGGAGAATCCATCTTCGTCTTCGTGGAGGGCCGCCCCGACACCACACTATATTCAGTTCCCCCTGCTACCATTATCGCTCTTGACATATCCCGGAAAACCACTATTTTATCTAAGTATACAGACACACTCGCTCTGTTAAATCTTTGAAACAGGTTGGGAAAATCATGAATCGTATTCTAATGCTAACATCACTTATTCTGTGCGGCTTGCTCCCGAGTTCTTCGACTGCCTTTGAACCGCTTTTTGACACCCGCATAGATTATCAAGTGGGAAGCTCTCCTTATTCAGTTTCATCCGCCGACTTTGACGGGGACGGGAAACCTGATCTGGCGGTCGCGAATTACAATTCCAACACTGTCTCGATCCTGAGAAACAATGGCAACGGGACCTTTGAGTCAGCGGTGAATTACGGGACGGGGATCTCTCCCCGGTCAGTTACTTCCGCCGACTTTGACGGGGACGGGAAGCCTGATCTGGCGGTCGCGAATGTCAATTCCAACAATGTCTCGATCCTGAAAAACAACGGCAACGGGACCTTTGCGGTAGCGGTGAATTACGGGGTGGGGCTTAATCCCCGGTCAGTTACATCCGCCGACTTTGACGGGGACGGGAAACCTGATCTGGCGGTCGCGAATTACTATTCCAACACTGTCTAGATCCTGAAAAACAACGGCAACGGGACCTTTGCGTCAGCGGTGAATTACGGGGCGGGGAGCTATCCTTTCTCGGTTACATCCGCCGACTTTGACGGGGACGGGAAGCCTGATCTGGCGGTCGCGAATTACTATTCCAACACTGTCTAGATCCTGAAAAACAACGGCAACGGGACCTTTGCGGCGGCGGTGAATTACGGGGTGGGGAGCAATCCAGCGTCTGTTACTTCCGCCGACTTTGACGGGGACGGGAAACCTGATCTGGCGGTCGCCAACACAGGCACTTACCCCATATATTCGGACGGAGGTGTCTCGATCCTGAAAAACAACGGCAACGGGACCTTTGCGTCAGCGGTGAATTACGGGGTGGGGGGCGTTCCTATTTCAGTTACATCCGCCGACTTTGACGGGGACGGGAAACCTGATCTGGCGGTCGCGAATCAAGGTTCCGACAATGTCTCGATCCTGAAAAACAACGGCGACGGTACCTTTGCGGCGGCGGTCAATTACGGGGTGGGGAGCTATCCTTTTTCAGTTACTTCCGCTGACTTTGACGGGGACGGGAAACCTGATCTGGCGACCGCAAATCAGGGTTCCAGCAGTGTCTCGATCTTGAAAAACAACGGCAACGGGACCTTTGCGCCAGAGGTGAATTACGGGGTGGGGGTTAATCCTTATTCAGTTACATCCGCCGACTTTGACGGGGACGGGAAACCTGATCTGGCAGTCGCGAATCAAGGTTCCGACAATGTCTCGATCCTGAAAAACAACGGCGACGGGACCTTTGCGTCAGCGGTGAATTACGGGGTGGGGGGCAATCCTTCTTCAGTTACATCCGCCGACTTTGACGGGGACGAGAAACCTGATCTGGCGGTCGCGAACCGATTTTCTAGCAGTGTCTCGATCCTGAAAAACAACGGCAACGGGACCTTTGTGTCTGCGGTCAATTACGGGGTGGGGAGCAGTCCATGGTCGGTTACTTCCGCCGACTTTGACGGGGACGGGAAACCTGATCTGGCGACCGCGAACGCCAATTCCAGCAGTGTCTCGATCCTGAAAAACAACGGCAACGGAACCTTTGCGGCGGCGGTGAATTACGGGGTGGGGGTTAATCCTACTTCAGTTACATCCGCCGACTTTGACGGGGACGGGAAACCTGATCTGGCGGTCGCGAATTTCTTTTCCGACAGTGTCTCGATCCTGAAAAACATCAGCAACTTGGCATCCTGCTGTGTGGGATTAACGGGTAATGTCGATTGCGATCTGGCTGATGTAGCCGATATTTCTGACCTGACGGCGCTCATAGACCACCTCTTTATTTCTCTGGCTCCGCTTTGTTGCGAGGCTGAAGCCAATACGGACGGTACTGCACCTGTCGATATTTCTGATCTCACTGCGCTCATCGATCATCTCTTTATTTCGCTGGCTCCGACGGCGGCGTGTCAGTGAGGTAAGACGTCATGATCGTTCGCCATGGAAAACCGTAGCGGATGACCTGCGAATATCGGAGAAGATGGATTCCAGTTTTCACTGGAATGACAAAATAGAAAGCTGACTGCACTTCTTAATTCTTCGTACACGCCGTCCTCCATTGGCGGATTAGAAAATCTCTGCCTGCACCAGAGAGAAGAGAATATGAGATTGCCGTGTCGCTCCTCGCAACGATAGGAATGGGTGATTGGCTTTGAGTCTTGCACTCCACTCTGCAATCAGCGGACCGTTTGTCTGTGATTTTCGGTTGTCTACAATCGCCTAAGTTAAAACTGTACTTTCCCGTTCTGGCAATCTTTCTTGCTCACATGAAAGGAAGCGCGCTCCATCATGTCCAGACTCTATAAGTATGCCGCTCTCGGCGCACTCATAATGTTGACTGCGGGCTGCTTCTCATCGCGCATGAAGGCGCTCTATGAAAGCGTCAAAGACCCCATGTTCAAGTTCAACGATCAGAAGTCTATCGGGTTCATCTCTATTTATTGGCATAAAAGCCGTGTCCACGAACGAACCATCCTTACGCAACAGCAGCAAAAAGACCTCTTCGGCGGTGTACTCACAAACGTCAAAAAGGAGCAGATTTTCTGGGAGCGGGGAGGCCCGGCCGAACTGACACAGCTTCAGGAAAAACAGATGTTCGGCTATTTCCAATCTGAGTTTAATTCACGGGGTTACCAAACGAGCTACATTTTCAAAAGGAAAAAGCCTGTGGTTGCCGCCAACCCGGATTCGACAGCGCAGGTGCTTTCTCAAGAGAATGAGACTGACGAATACACAAACGAAGACGCAAAAAGTCTGACTGATAAGGCCAAAGACAGCATTTTCCACGACTTTTATATACCGCTGAAAACCGACAAAGATTTGGCCGACAGCATCCATGTTATTTACGAAGGCGAAAATTCTCCCGATCTCATCTTTCAGACTTACTTCTGGCAGTTGAGCGGGACACTGGTAAAATCCCGAGTCGCAAGTCCTCGGGGGTATTCCAGCGAGTCGAACAGCGGCGATAGACGCACCGCCCTCTATATTTGGGTCGATGTTTGGGCTGAGAAGCCGGATTACAAAAACCATGTCTGGTCAGGCGCAATTATTCGCGCAAGCAAAAAGGCAAATCTCAAAGAGCAAGCCGCAGATATGATTGCCGATTTGTTGCAAAGCCAGAGCTTTCCATTCTCACATCCCACTGACACACTGCCCCAGCTTTCAAAACAATAAATTGTGTATGGCAAAAAAACGGCCAAAGCATAGTTCGCTTTGGCCGCCTACTCTCTGAACAATCAATTCTTACAGATCGGCGAGTTTCAATTCCATATCGGCGTTGCTCCACTGCGATTCATAAGCAGCCAAGGCTTTTTGTGAGTCTTCATCTCGTCCCATTTTTGAAAGGGCATGATGCAAACCAAATAATGAACGGGCATTATTGGGATGTTTTTTTAGATCCAATTGAAAGACCGCGGCTGCTTGTTCATATTTCTCAGCGGCGAGCAGCGCTCCTCCGAGCGATTCACGTGAGGTAATATAGAAGCTCTCCGGTTCGTCGTAATACAGCGTGTCCTGAGCCGACACCGCTCTCTGATAGGCCGCGATAGATCTGTCATACTTCTTGTCTGCTGAAGCAATTTTTCCATCCATAAGATGGCGGGCGACTTCGTAGACCGAATGGGCGTTATTTACACTAAATGTTCTATCAGCAGGAATGGTTGCGATAAGTTTTTCGAAAGCCATCTGCTCCCCTTTCGCCCCCTCAATATTTCCTTTGCTGGCATGGGCCATCGCTCGCGCGAAATGCCACATGGCAGTGGTTGAGAGCAGAATGCTGTCCGGTTTTGGGACCGCGAGAATATCATTCCATTTGTATCCGCGGATTTGAATAAGCAACGGGGTGGCCGCAAACGATTCGATCATGGCCATCTCTTTGGCGATGGGCAGGACATGTTTATAGACTTCGTCGGCATACCCTTTGGCATCGCTGTATTGTCCCTGTAACGCCCGTCCAACAGCATAAAACTGCGCGTTGTGGGTGTAATACATCATAGGATAAACCGAAGGCTCTTTCAGGTAAATACTGTCTGTTTTCACTGCAATCGCATTCTGACGGGAGGCTGATTCATAGTCGCCGATACGCATGTAGATATGAGCCGGCATATGTACCAGATGTCCTGCGCCCGGCGCAAGCGTTTCAAGCGCTTTCGCGGCTTTCATTCCCTTTTCTGGAGTTTTTGAGGCTTCGATAGCATGTATATAGTAATGATTCAAGCCTATATGGTTTGGATATTTCTCGAGTGCCCCCTCGAGAGCGGCTACCGCTTCAGGCGTACCTTCAATTGGCTCATTGTCGAGGGTGTATAAACGCCATGGATTTAAAAGCATGATGCTCTCGGCATACATCGTTGCAACATGCGGGTCATCGGGATACGTTCGGGCGACTGTGGTCATTTCATTTCTGTAGTCCATGTCTGCTTTTTTCAAATCAGCCTTAGGACCGCTAGGGTAGCGAACAACCATAGCCGTAATCAGAGCCCTTTCCATGGCCGATGTTTTGTCGGTGAGCTTCAGAGCTTTTTGAATTTCCGTATGCGCCTGCACACTTCGCGCCGAATCAATCGGGATATTGTAATTTGGACCCGAGGCATATGCTATTCCCCAGTGAGCCATCGCGAGGTTCGGATCAAGTTCCAATGCACGACGGAACGACCGGATAGCTTCGTCATGATGGAAACCAAAAATAAAGGACATACCCTGATCAAAAAAACACTGCGCCTCTTTGTTGTCGGTGCTGACAGGAAATGAAATATCCCCCAGACCTGATATGAGTTTAATGGGATTGGCATCGTAGTAGACTTTCCCTTTTTCGCAGGTCTCGCAGGCGTATGCGGAACCCAATCCGCCAAAACAAACGTAGAAACCCAATCCGAGCGCGACAACTCCGCGGTAGATTCGTTTGCTCACTTTTTTCTCCTATCTATTTAAATTATAGCGAATCGATACTTACACACTTCTGTAAAGAAAAAGACTGCAGAGGCGCTGTCAACTACAAAGATTGGGACAAGGCTCCCATACTTGCATTACAGCCGGCCGCTCGTATTTCCAATCGATATCCCCTCCACAAGCACCGAATCCGGCCTCGAGAGCGTATAGGCTACAGCGTCAGCTACCTCTTTCGGATTCATCATTTTTTCGCGGGGCCAGTTTCCCTCGAGTCCATCCCATATAGCCGTGTCTATCGCCGAGGGATAGATATTGATAACACGGATTCCACGCCCGCGAAATTCCTCGCGTACACTCTGAGAAAATCCTTCGAGCGCAAATTTTGTCGCACAGTAACTGCTCCAATTGGGAAATCCAGTTTTTGATGCGATTGAAAGGATATTTACAATGCTCGCCCCCGCTGGCATGTCTGACGAAAGCCGCTGTGTGATCATGAACGGCGCGGTGACATTGACAGTCATTGCATCCTGCCATTCTTGAAATGTGATTTTTTCTATCGGTTTCACCACTGCCATTCCGGCATTGTTTACCAGAAGATTGAGCGGCTTGCCCGAAATTTGTGCAATCATTGCTTCAATCTGAGTGATATTCCGCAGATCATAAAGCAACACTTCCGAGGTCGCGCCAGCCTTAGCAGCAAGTTTTCCGGTTTCCGCAAGCTTGTCCGCGTTTCTTCCATGGAGCAAAAGATGTCTGCTCTTACTTGCCAGTTTGAGCGCGATGGCCCGACCAATACCTCCGCTTGCTCCTGTTATCAATAGACGTTCCATCGGTTTATCCCTATTTTGAAGCCGGTTTCGGCATGCAATTGTGTCGTCTCAAGGTAAATCTGTTATTGGGAGTTTCCCACAAACGAAGCCGCTCCAACTGGTTGCCGAGCGAAGTCTCGCACCTTTTCCACAGGCTTTCAATGATATTTTCGCCAGTACTTGGTCGGTCAATAAAATCTTCGGATTCAAGGTCAAGATGCTTATAGGCATACCCCGCAAGTGCCTGTCCAAGATTGCATTTGAATGCGAGAAAATTGAAAAGTGTTCCGCTTCGTTCGTCAAGAGTGCCGGCAATTGTTGTCTCAACCTGATAGTGATGCCCGTGCCCGTTGGGGTTATTACATTTTCCAAACATCAGGGCGTTTTCAGATTCTGATAAATGTTTGCTCTGAAGCCTGTGGGCCGCATGAAAATTTGTTCTAAGCCCCAGCTTCATTTCGCCCCGGTTGGTATACTCGGCGAAGAAACTCTCCATTTCGTAGAGACGAACTCGGTCAAGAGGCAGCTCAGACGATAGCCGTGCATGAAGATATCGGGCAATGACTTCGGTTGTGATAGGCATTCCAGAAAGATCGGGCAGGTCGACATTGAGATTTTTATGATCGAGATCTGAGCGCAGTTCCGTCATGACCCGATCGATTGTTTCATGTGAAACAATTTGGCCGCTTTCGGCATCAATTCCACCTGAAAGTGTAATACGAAGGCGATAGTTATGTCCGTGGCCTGACGGAGCCGATGCAATGCCAAACAGATCTTGATTTTCTTTGTCGCTGAGATTTGGCGAAAATGTCCTTCGCGCCGCGGAGAAATCAATCCAGAAATGACGCTCAATCCGGCCGTCAATATAGGCCGTGACTTCGCTGTCGGGTGTCTCGGAAAGATGGCAAGCGACCGGTTTTGCTTCTGAATCTGCAAAAAGTGGGATTACATCGAAAAGCAACTGAATGGCAAGATGTTCGGCTGTCGGCTGAACACGGGTAAACGGCTGAGTATCCTTGTTCAGGAATTTGTGATCATACCGGGTGTCGAGAATTTCGTTAATCTTCTTCTTGACCTCAGAGATATTTATCATCATTCCCGTTTTTGGATCGACCGGCCCATGAAAAATAAAGTAAGCAATAGGATTGAGCCCGGTGCCGTAGAGTGAGCCTTCGTGCGAGCCGTAGTGTTCACTATTTTTTTGCTGTGTCCATTCAGCCTGATACAGCTGGCGAGAGAGAGAGAGCTCGAAGCGTTTGCTGAGAGTGGCGTACATCGTTTCGGCTTGTCCCTCTTATATGATACGTATGCGAACGGATTACTGAATAAGGCTCAAAAACTCTTTTCGGGTCGCTTCGTTGTCGCGGAATGTCCCGAGCACGCACGATGTTTTCATGACGGAATTCTGTTTTTCCACTCCTCGCATCATCATACATAAGTGCTTGGCCTCGATAACAACCGCGACACCGGCCGCGCCAGTCACTGTGTTGAGGCTTTCGGCTATCTGTTTGGTCAGGCGCTCCTGCACTTGGAATCTTCGGGCAAACATATCGACAATGCGGGCAATTTTGGACAGACCGATTATCTTCCCATTGGGCATATAGGCGACATGGGCTTTCCCTATAAAAGGGAGAAGGTGGTGCTCACACATTGAATAGAGTTCGATATCTTTGACTAAAATCATTTCATCGCTATCAGCTTCAAAGAGTGCGCCATTGACGATTTCGTCGAGATTTAATTCATAGCCGCGTGTGAGATACCGCATGGCGCGCGCGGCGCGTTCAGGCGTTCTTTTCAGGCCCTCACGGTTGAGATCTTCACCGACCGCGCTTATTAGCTCTGCGTACGATTTTTCCACTCGAGCAATCCTCTTCTCTCTGCTTTGCGCCAAGCTGTGCGATACTGTATCTAAGCTTCAGCATGAACAGCGCTTCGCCCGGAAAGGTTTCGCTGTATGTTAAGAATGAATGGGGTTCGGGGCAAGCGGATTTTGAGAATGAGGGGATGTCCTAACGGAGCTTCTCACTTCAGGCCACAACCCGAGAGGGTAATCATGGGTAATCCATTCGGGGTCTCGAAAGAGACGCAAATCCGCTTGGCATCTACCTGCAAGCCGCATTGGGCTGCTCGGAGATAAATAAGTGATCAACGATTCGCGCCAATATTCGCCCGGCGGGATCCCGGTGATATCGATGCTCTGATCCGGCAGAGCTTTATCATAGACGTCAATCCAGCCAAATGACAAGCCTTGGACAACTACACCTCCCTGTTCAAGTCCGCAGGAGAAGAAAAAACCATCAGGGTCGAAAGCCGGGAGAGAGGCATCATATATGTCTTCGTCAAGAATACAAAAGGTCGTTTTGTTGCCGCTCCTGAGAATTTCGCCGACACTATCGCCGGGCAAAACCTTGCGAATTCTGAATTGCGACCAGCCGGTGAAATGAATGTGTCCATGAGTGTCATGGTAGATAAATGATCCGGCCAGTCTGTCTGCGTAGCTTCCATCGGAGAGAAAGGCACGCTGACTTACCGCTTGCTGTGTGTTTCCGTCGGTCGGCTGGGTGCCGTAGAGATAGAGCGGTCCGGCGCCGCGATTGGCTGTTCCGTTGGAAATCCGGAGGTGGACATGCCCCGGCACAACGGTTCCGACAATATCATTGATATACAAATCCGATGCGCGAACGACCAGATCCGGCCAGAGCGTGTCAATAGCAGAGGAAGCCTGGTCTGATGCGCTGGCTGGTGCAGTCAGCAGAAGCAACGCGATGAGTCTGTAAGTAAACACGGCGAGTGTAGATCGAGAGCTGTCTTTCAAATCCGTCTCCACGATTACCGTTTGCCTAATCCGTTTTTTATCGGCTCGTGTCTTTTCCAGAAAGTCGAGTTAATTGAATATATGTCAAAATCTTCAATTTACGACATCTATATTGGGTCATTTCTTGTCCTGGGCCGCGTTTTCCACAGTTCTTAAGGGAGTGGTGGAACCGAAACCATCTCATGTTTGTCTTTTCTGTGCCGTCTAGTTGAAGTTGAAGTAGGTCAGGATCCTTGTGATCCTGACATCTTAATTCTCCGTCTTTCATTTACAACAAAGTATACACATTTTTATCCCAGACTTGAAGATAATGATAAATGACAATCTCGGTAGATCATTCGGGGAGTAAATAACAGATGTCAGTCCGCCGCGGCGGACTGACCTACTAACTTGCCGCACAATTCCCCGGTCGCCATACCCGAGAGTCCTTCAAGCACAATCTTGGCCTTTGTTTTGCCATCCCAACTTCGTTTCTTCATGACTAACTCCTTTGTGAAATTAGCCACAAGATACTCTCTATCGCTCAACTACGCACTAATGGGGAGCAGTATAAAAGTTGCGATGTAAAGCGGTGTAAAGTATAATAAAAGGACTATGACACAAAAACCAATCCAAAAACAAAACATCGGCAACGCAGGCGAATATTATGTTGCATCAATATTATCTGCCCGTAATTTTGTAGCTACCCTTACATTAGGTAGAGCTGAAAAGTATGACATATTAGCACTCGCTCCAAGTGGAAAACTTTTTAAACTATCAGTCAAGACAAAATTACTTTCAAATGTTATGGATTTTACTTTGTCCGTAAAAGATGAAGTAGGCTTAGCGAAGGATTTTTACTATGTATTTGTGAGGTTAAATGAGTATAAAACGGAACCAGATTATTGGATTATTCCAAGTAAAATTGTTTGTAAGCTGATAAAAGAAGCTCATAAAAAGTGGACAACAACGCTGGGTAAAAATGATAGACCACACGGCAAATCAAATATAAGAATATTACCCATTGAGCTTCGTGGTGCCCAAAATATTTACTATCCGAAGGCGTGGACAAAGCAAGTAAAAAAATATTACAAGAACTTAAAACAATTATTATGATTAAAGAAAAAGAGTTTTACAAAGCGTGTACTGCTCCCCATTAGTCAAGTTGAAGTAGGTCAGGATCCTTGTGATTCTGACATCTTAATTCTCCGTCTTTCATTTACAACAAAGTATACACATTTTTATCCCAGACTTGAAGATAATGATAAATGACAATCTCGGTAGATCATTCGGGGAGTAAATAACAGATGTCAGTCCGCCGCGGCGGACTGACCTACTAACTACCTGTTTCGTCATATATAGTTCTTCGTCGTGGAAGATATCATCTTAATGGACATCAAAAAAAAGCGGAGAGACAGGGATTCGAACCCTGGATACAGTTTAACCCGTATAACGGTTTAGCAAACCGCCGCCTTCAGCCTCTCGGCCATCTCTCCGAACACAAAAACAGACACGAGTTTTTTTGGAAAAGGAATATAGAAGAGAGGCTGGCCAATTTCAAGCGGTTTTTGTGTGGCCAGAAAGAAGACGACAATAGTATGGTGCTGGCCGATTTGGCCCGTACGATGATTTACCCTGGACCCCAGCTTTTTCAGTGCAGTCAGAGTGTCAGGCGAGGGCGCCCGACACCACGGATTTCAATGGAGTTGGTGCACGAGGACGTACACCAACCACGAAAGAACTGAGATTGCCGCGCCGCGTCGGACCGCACGAAGAGAAAATTGAAATCGCGGGCTATGAGGGTCGGTTGCTTTTAAGCTCGGAGATGAGGACTTGGTAGCCTTCAAGTGATAGCATGCATTTTTTGATATCTTTGAAGATAATCCGGTAGACCAATCCAAATGTCGCCCGCACACCGGAATAGAGAATTTCCTCAGCCACTATTCTTGCATCGGTGAGCTTTTTTATCGCTTCTTCGACGCTTATTTTTTCGGCGGTCAACTGAGCAATAGTATCCGGCAGGGAATCCCTGAATGATTTGAGTTCGTTTAAAATCGCGCGTTTGTCATCGGGCAGTTTGCCGTTTAATTCCAGTTTGTATAAATTCACTAAGGCATTTTTTATGCGCTCGCCGTCGTCGGTGAGCCGGGTGATTTCTTTGTTAATGAAATGATAGCGGGTCATTAAATCGGAATCATAGCCGACGGTGAGCAGGGTCGATGTCCCGACTGCCGAGCCGAGAATAGGGGCGCGGATTTCTTTATCGGCACGGATATCACCGCCGACAATTTTTCCTTTTTTCCCTTTTACCAGCACCCGTCCTTTGGCGACAACATGGCAGTTAATTATTTCGCTTGTAACTATAAGATCGTTTCCGGCAGAAATACGCTGGCCTTCGGCAAATTTTATGGCAATATCGCCGCCTGCCTGCATGTGCCCTTCTCCTTTGCCAAAGAAACCGCCTTTGATAAAGATACTCCCTCCGACAATGAGCGTGGCATCTTCGACATTGCCGCCGATCTCGATGTTGCCGTCGACTTTCAGAGAAAATCCGGCTTTGACATCGCCCGCGACTTTCACCGATCCCCGGCAGTCGATATTGCCGACTGTGTGATCGATGTCTCCTTTGATAATAAAAATATCATTCACGGATACTTTCCCGGCCTGGTACAGTATCACCCCACCTGTCGCGGCCAAAAGCTGGAGGCCGTTATCGGAGACTTTCGTGTTGGCGCCAGCCGAAAAGGGGATGTCTTTTCCGGACGGACCAAGAATCTCTTTGCCATGTACGGTGCGACCGGCTGTTCCAGGTTCCGGGAGGGTCTTGCTGACAAGCAGGTTTCCCTCGGCGGTGTTTTGAATGAATGAAATGTCTTTGTAATCGATATGACCATCGCTCTCTTCCTTCGGAGAAAAGGAGTGCGAGGTCTGAAAATGAAATGTAAACTGAGCGTGTTCGCCGCGAAGTGGCTGGATGCCGATAGCGACACGAACTGGCGAGCCGAAAACTTCTTCTTTGATAACTCGCGCGATCTCGGCGTGGTCAAGACCAGAGACGACGTCAGCGGCATTCAGCTCGTTAACTATTTCATCAAAGGTATATGGGGGTTCTTCGCTTTTGAGCTTTTTGAGAAGAATTGTGGCGGACATGAAGTCTTTCGCCACGATTATTTTAATGCGCTGGCTGACGGCTGTGGAGGATGCCGTAGTCATAGGTTAGGTCTCGACGACTTTAGGCTTGGATGCCGGAATACCGGAGAGAATTCGCCAGTAGGCCCGTTCAACGACGAGCGAGATTTCATGGCTTTTGAACGGTTTGGTAATATACTCATCGGCGCCGAGCAAAAGAGCGTCCTTGACAATGTACGTATCGCCTGACGCGGTCATCATAATCATATTGATATGCGGAAATTCGACCTTAATGACTTTGAGCAGTTCAAATCCGCTCATCCGCGGCATTTTAACATCGCAAATAATGAGGTCGATCTTGTTTGCCCGAACGCGAGCGAGCGCCTCGTTACCGTTTTCGGCGACGGTAACAGCGTAGCCATCTCGGGTCAATATCTTCAGGAGAAGATTGCGCATCATTTCTTCGTCATCGACAACAAGGATATGTATCTTACTTTTCATAGTCAGCCCCTATGATTTTCCATTTTGGGTTTTGTCCGATATGGGTCATGCAAAGAGCGCCCGGCCTACGGCCGAGTTCGCCTTGTCGTATCATCGCCACGAGAAAGAGTCGAGGCAACTTCGGTGAAGAATTTTTCAATTGTGACCGGTTTGTAGAGGACTTTGCATGCCCCGAGCACACCGGCTTGGTGAATGAGCCGTTCTGTGGAGTTGCCGGAAATAAGCATCACCGGCACTTGCGGAGTCCGTCGCTTGATTTCATCAAGAGCTTCAAGTCCGGAGACATCGGGCATGATCAGGTCAAGCGTTATCAGGTCGTATTTTTTGGTTGCGGCCTTTTCGATGGCTTCGGCGCCGCATGAAGCAAGGTCAATATCAAAGACATCGGTGAGTTCACAGAAATCCTTGAAGACTTCGCGTACCCAGACTTCGTCGTCGACTATCAATATTTTGAATGCCCGTCCGCGCTGGTCGGCCATTGCAGTGAGCGTGTCAATTACTTTTTTTGTGTTCATCTTTTCAACCGCTTGTTTTGTTCCAATGACTTTTGTTGAGTTTTCCGATGTATTGCACGGATTACTCTGGAATCCTCTATTTAGTATATCGACATTCGGCGTTGTTTTCTGCACTTGGACGATGATTTTTGCTCAATATCTTCGTTCGTCTTTCTCATTGCCGACATCGCGCAATTCGGCCATAATTTCGGAACAGAGGGTGAGAATTGAGCGGAGTTTGATTTCGACCTGGTCGCTGACAATTTTTCCGGTTGGCGGATCATAGACCATCGTCGATGGGTTCCGCGCGGCATTGAGAATATTGGCGACTTCCTGCACGACCCGAACCGTGCCGTTTATTAGGCGGACAAATTCAGGTTCAAGCTTATTCACCCGATCGCTCGGAGATGCCTCTTTTGCTTTGGCAAGGTAGAGTGCGAGGTTAAGCGCGAGGCTTTTTATCTGATCGCTCAGGCGGTCGACTTCGGAGACCAGCTGTAGCTCGCCAGCGCGGTGCTCATCATGAGGTTGGGTCATATAATCAAAGCCTTCTCTTTCATCACCGTTTCTTGATAAACTGTTTGGTTCGTTTCATCAGCGTCTGCGCCAGTTCCGATTCAAGTTTGTCGAAGAAGCGAAGTTTCTCTGGCGATGACAGATGAATATCCGGGTCATTCTTGTTTCCATCAATTGCGGCCTGCAAAATTCTTGGTCCTTTAAGTTCCTGGTGGAACGGTTCAGCCAGAAGCTGTCTGCCGCGTTGAAGGTCAATGAGCTTGATGAATCCGCAGACAACACCGATTGTCTCATACTTATGGAAAATAAGCGGGACATTGAATGTTTTGCGCTGTTCAAGGTGCTGCTCTTCAACTGATACAATCAAGAGATAGCGGCCGCCTATTTCTCTTCCCCAGTTCATGAGACTGTCAAAGTTAGTCTCGTCTTTGGGAAAGGGGACTTCGATTGTTTTGTTAGCGCCGTGAACCACCCGCACTTCCTGATCCCGGGTAATTTCCCGCTCGAGCCGGTCGTAGAGCTTTTGGCTCCCCCAAATTGATTCATTCTGCTCAACACAGAGAATGATATTGGTTTCGGCGCTTGCTGTCGAGATGGCAAGAAACAGAAAAAGCAGAAGTGATCTCAACGCCTTAACGACCACTTTTCTTCCGCTTTCTGGCCAGTATTTCACTTTTTTCGGTAATGATATATTTCTTTAATAGCTCTTTAACGCCATCATTGAAATTGACAAGCGATTTTGGCAGGATATCCATTTGCGCCTGCGATAAAATGTCACTGAGTTGTGAACGAGAAATAAACTGGATGCCTGCGAGGCAAACGCCGTCTTCGAGATCGGCTCGTTTGACAACACCAAGGACATTCTGGAGAGATTCGACTTCCTGTAGTGTGAAAGTCATCGAAACTATATCACCGGTTGATACGGACTGATCGAGTTCGGTCAGAACGCCACCGACAGAGATGTTGAGGATTGAGCCATTGACGACATGCCAATCACCGTTTGGCCGGAAATTGCCGAATTCGTCCTTGAGCTTTATGAGAGACATCGGTGAGGAGATATCCAGTCGGATAAATCTCCGCGTGTTCTCTTGCTCGAGACGGAATGGTTTGCGGACAGCGGTTGTAATCTGCTTGTCTTGATCGGCACTTACTTCGTGCACGAATTTCGTTTTTGCGTTGGTTTTCATTGTTTTGCGCTCCTATTCTGCGTCTTTGAGTTTATCTAAATCTTTCTTCTGCAAATTGCGGTTGATGATATCCCTCAGCTGGGCGGTATATTCCAAAACTGCGGCAGGGAAGGTTCTCAGCCTGTCAGCGGGGAACTGTTTTTCCACAAGATCGCGAGTGAGAAATTCTATTCCGGCTTGGTACCGGCCATGCTCAATATGATAGCAATGGCGAACGTGGGCCAGCACGAGGGATGGGAAGGTTTCGTTCTCAACTTCAAAGTTTACCAGCAGGTTTACCGTCTTCTCCAGAAATGATGGAATGCTGATGAGAAGACCGCCGCTTGAAAAGTTTATGCTCTCGGTTTCCATCCATCGGAGATGGGATAGCCCCTTCTGGCTGTATGAAATCTTGGGGATTGCGGCAAGCTTGACGCTTGTAACCAATGGGATCCGCTGGAAACGCCGCTGAGTGAGCGGAGTAATACGGTCATCAAGAACCAAGTAGCATCGCCCGCCGCCGCTTCGTTTCAAATGAGCGCGGATTGAGACCAGTTGTTCTTTGTATGTGAATTTGACAACAACCGTCTGGTTGTTGACCAAGCTATCGATAAGACCTTGGTTACCGCTGCTGTCGATGAGCAGCATCCGCTGTTGAGTTGAGAGAACTTTGGTTACGAGTTCTTTTCCGGGAAATTGTTCTGAATACATGATAAGAAAGTGTCCAACGAGCCGCGAGACATCGAGGCGGGCGGCATCGAAGCCTATCAGAGGAGGGTTTGTGATTTCAATACGGGACATCTACAAAAGACCCTTCTGTCTCAGCTTCACCTGTTGCTGAAAGACATAATTGACAAGCTTGTTTTGGATGACATGGTCGAATCGGCGGCATGAGCTTGGCAATTGATCCAGCGTGTCGTTGTTTAAGAAACTTGAAAGTTCCTCGGCTATTATGAATTCAACGCCAAGGACGAGTTGTTTCTGCTGCGATGCGCATCGGCGCGCCAAAGCTACTATACACTCTGGCATACCAAGTTCTTTGAAGAGTACCGATTGAAAGAGCAAGAGAACGTTCGGTTCAGTGTTCTCATTGACAGTCAGCAGGGCTCCGCCGCCGCTGATATCGAGGAGTTCGGCTTGCTCCCATTTTAATGATTGCTCAATATTTGATCTTCCAATTAACTGACTGAGAAAGGCATACGTCGCCGGGCTCCTTAATTCAAGACGGACAAAGAGCCTCTGCTGTACGCGCCGCAGAGCCGTGAGTGATGTCAGCGCAACTCGAGACTTGTTGTTTTGCTCGATTCGACCGATTACCGATTGAAATTCATAGGCGGCATCCTCGCGTATTATCTGTACAGAGACAAGAAGATTGTTGCGGAGCAGGGTATCACCGCCAATCATCGTGGGATTAGTGATAAAGACACCTTCAGCGCAAAAATCCTCCACGCGGGAATGGTAGATTCCCACTGTCTCTTCTTCGCCAACGATAATTGTTATCTTTTCCCAGATTTTAAGATTCTGAGCCTGTTCTTGTGGAATAGTCACCTATAGTTTCCTTTAGACCGGTTTGGACGCAGTTAAGTTGGAGCGCCCCTGCTCAATTGCCAGCTCAAGAATTTTGCGCGCCAATGCCGTTCGGGATTGATCGTTGCGGTGCTGGTAGATGAATTCCTGACCTGATTTAATTGTGCTCGTAAAATATTGCTTGGCTTCGTCGTAGTTTCCGATTCGTCGCGACAGTTCAGCGATAAGGTACGATGCCTGGATTTGTTGATTTCCAGGGGCAATATCTTTTCCTTCAGCAAAGGCCCGTTTGTAATGGTGTACGGCGAACTCAAGAGCCTCGCGTTCGTCAGTGACGGCATTTTCCCATACGTCCTTTACCAGGGTTAGAAATTCACCAAAAGAACTGTGACTTCCGAATGTCATCCCACGGCCAGATCCGCTTGTGCCAAGTAAATTCTGTTTGTACTCTTCTATTGTCTTATGGAGTTGTTCAATTGAATTATTTCCATTGACGGCAATGTGCTGAAAGCTTTCGCACTCGCTTTGGAAGCGGTCACGGAAGCCGAGGATCTTCGATTTCAATTCCACCGGCAGTTGGTTGATATTAAACTGATTGTCCACAATTTTTGTGAATGAACGAATCTCGGCGTTTGTCCGTTCTATTGATTGTTTAAGCGAAGTATATTTTGAATTGATTTCTCCAATCAGAGCGCGGAGCATGACGACATGCGGATTTTCGCCCCTATTCATATCGCGCATGATCCAGCCTATCCTGAGATAGAAGCGGCCGATATCGAGCTGGCTCGGAAATTCGTAGAGCATTTCGTCGAAGATGGCTATGAGAAGTTTCAGTGCCGCAGACTCGTTAGGATACCGCACCGGATCGATTTGACTGCCGATCCGCTTAATAATCGAATTTTCGTTCGATAGCAGTTCGAGATGTTTTTCTTTGACTGATTTGAGCTTGTATGTTCTGAAATTGCCGTCATTCTTCCAATCTTTGAATTCATTGGTAAACTCACGAGTGTAGTAGCAGTTGGCACAGGTCGCGGTAAAGTATGTAAGGGGGTGAAACGCCTGGTAACGCGGGTTACGCCATTTGATATTAAGCGGGGCAAAATCGCTGTCGCGTCCTTCTTCGACATACGCGCCTACTCGGACAAGCTCAAATTCATTGACGGTTTTGCAGATTGGACACTCTACTTTGAATAAAAGAAAGGGATTGTCGTTGCTCATCATATTCTCCGCTGTTTATCGCTGTGGAACCTGACTCATCAGAGCCAATTCGCCATCGCTAATGGGTAGTACCTGCTTGATGCGCTCATGCGGAGTTCCGGCATTGAGCATATCACGGGCAAGTCCGATTGTATCAAGTCTATTTCGCCTGTTCGTCTGGGATGAAATATTAATTCGGCCAGTCTCGGATGATTGTGAGGGTGCAGGCTGTGTGCTGAAATCAATGAATTGGATTCTGTTTTTTTCAGCGGGCACTGCGGGGCGACCTTCAGTCTTTGGTGCTGGGGCGGTCTCTGGCTCAACTGCCCCAAGGAGTGGTTTATATCTGTGTCTGCCAAAGAGCAGGAGCAACAGCCCGCCGAAAGACAATGAACCGATGAGATTCAGTCCGATATCGATAATTTGATTGTATGAAACTTCCATGTTGTTTCTTCTCCATACCGACCTTCCCGGTCAGCTGCTATGCCTGTACATCTATATGGCCGCTTGTGTTGTTCTCTGTCTGTTCGCGAACTTCACCATCGTCCTGTTCAGTAGAATGCCTTGGCTCCTCGGGAAAAGGCTGTTCACTCTGTTCTTCGACTGATGATAGCTCGATCATATCGCCCTCTTTTTTTCGTTTTCTCTTTTTTTCGTATTCAAGCTCTTCTTGAAGAGTGGGCAAGAATTTTCGCTTCTTGTCTTTTTCGGCGCGATGAGTGTGGTAGACTGTACCCGGCGCAAGGTAGTCTGGAATCTTTTTCGCTGGGTCAATAGGGCCATCCATACACATCACCATGTTTTCACACCTTCACTGCGCTCTTATGCAGTAAGGGAAAACTTGTCCTTTACCATTGATCTGAGTTTGGTCACTGCACGGGTATGTATCTGGGAAACCCGCGATTCAGAAATAGACATGACTTCGCCGATTTCTTTGAGTGTGAGTTCTTCAAAATAATAAAGAGCGATAACCAACTTTTCTTGTTCGGTGAGTTTATCTATTGCAAGCACCAGAAATGATCGGAGTTCGTTTCGTTCAAGTTCACCCAGAATGGTTTTTCCGGTCCGATCCGTGACAGTCTCAATTCGGGGAACCTGGCGGCTGTCGTCTTCGGGATAAATGATTTCGTCGAGCGAAACCATATTGGTGCTTGAGACATCATCAAGTGAAATATGCAATTCCGCTTCAGAGACTTTTAAATAGGCCGCCAGTTCGCGGATTTCCGGAGGACGACCGAACTTGTTCTCGAGATACGTTGTCGCGCGATCTATTTCTCGTGATTTTGCGCGAGTGGAACGAGGCACCCAATCCAGCGCACGGAGTTCATCGAGTATCGCTCCTCTGATACGGGGCACGGCATATGTCTCGAACTTGACCCCGCGGTCGGGATCGAAATTACGGAAGGCTTCGATAAGTCCGATTACGCCAGTGTTGACCAGATCGGTCAACTCGACTGATCGGGGGAATCCCATAGCCATACGGGCCGCGACATTGCGAACCAGCGGAACATATTTGTTAAGCAAATCCTGCCGCTGTTCTTCGGTCTGATGCTTTTTGTAGCGAGTCCATTCGCGGACGCTGACATCCCATTTTTTAGCGTTCGGAGCAGGCAGTCCCTTATTGACCATTTCCGTAACAGGAGCCACTGTCTTGCGACCGGCTTTTTTTGACTTTGCTGTTGTTGTTGCCATAATACGTTATTCCTTTATTTCGGCTGTTGCCGAGCTTTTATTTATTCGTTCTGATTCGGGCCATTGAGAAATGGCCGCTTTTCCGCAGATGGCGCTGAGCCGCGCTGCTATATGAGTCAGCTCTGAAAGAATGAGATTTGAGCCTTCTATTTGGGAAATTGTCTTTTGGGCGCCAATCCCCTTTTTGACAGACAAATCATCCGAAAGGTAGCCGAGGTAACCGACACTTTTGCCGAGAAAGCGCTCGGTGAGCGCGTCAAAACGCTCACGTATGTGCTCGGCTTCGTCGGCCGAAACAACCCTGTTGATGAGCATCCATGAATTAAGTTTGGGCTTAGATTCTGTAAGAAATTTGAACAATCCATAGGCGTCGGCGATCGAAGTCAGTTCCGGAATGAGCACAAGGATATTGAGATCTGAGCCATGAGCCATCAGGGTAGCTGTGTCGGAGACACCTGAGCCATGATCGACAATAACGAAGTCATAGAGGCTTTCAGAGTCCTTGCGAAGAATATTTAGCAGTCGCACAACATCGTGTGATGTGATTTCCTCGCGAGGTGTTGTAGGACTGGATCCAAGGAGAGCGAGGCTTTCTGAAAGTGGCCACACACAGAACTGTAAATCTGCTGAACCAAGCATAACGTTCTGCACTCCTGAGCTGAGCGAACAATTGGCCAGAATGTGAAGATTGCCACAGAAGAAATTGGCGTCTACAAGCAACACCCGTGACCCCGACGACGCCAACCTCTCGGCCAGATTTAGACTGACTACTGATTTGCCCACACCACCTTTTCCGGATAGGACAGAAATAATGGAGGCCGGTGAAGTGGTTGAAGGAGTCAAATATTCCGGTCGGAGGCGAGAATTATACATGAGCGACCTCATGAGCAATAATTGTTGAGGTCATCATATCGATTGTCGGGCGAACCAGCTCACCGCGTCCGCTTGGACTATTCGAGATGTATAGCAATTTTTGTCGGCTTATAAGCGAAGCCCCCAGCCAGTTACCCCATCGCGAGGTCTGATCGGTCATTGTCATAACCAGATGGGTAACATTGAGCGCTTTGGTTTGGGTCAGAATATCCATCAGGTCGGCTGTTCGCGTAGTAGCAGAGAACACTAACAAACAGACACTTGGGCGATATAGCTCTATCTGCTTTCTTAGCGCTGAGATGCTTTCTGCATTCTTTCCAAAACCAGGCGTATCGATGAATGTGACTGAACTGTCTGATGGTTTAAATGTCGATCCAGAAGAGAGAACTCTTGCGCGGAGTAGATCGGCATAGGCATGAATCTCTTCCTGTGCGGCAATTTTGGCGGTATCAATTGACAAAAAGCTCACCGCAAGTTTGTCGCGACTTATGAGTTCGGCCGCAAGTTTTCCAATGACAGAGGTCTTGCCTGAACCCGATGGGCCAACCACCATTACTGTGTCACCCAAGCGCAAGGTTATATCTTTTGAGAGGAAGTTTTCGATTGTTTTGCGGAGCGCGTTATTCAATGCTTCGTCAGAGGAAACCGAATTGTCAGCCGTTTGAGCAATTAACGAAGCGATGACTTCACGGGGGACATCAGCATCACGCATCTGCTGAATAATATTCGGTTCTACGTTCCAAGGAGTTGAAGCTGGCGACGGTGTCGGAGCAACAACGGAGAGGATAGAATCCAATTTGGCATTGACATCACTCATCCACCGCTTGGCATCAGTAAATCCTTTTGATGGACTGCTTTCTGGGGCAATCATGGCTGTCGATTCTTTGGAGGTCTTGACAACGATCTCCTGCAGGCGGGGGACTAATGTCTGTGTCGCCTTGGCTGCTGTCATTTTATCAACACATGCCGTAAGTTCGACTTGCTGAATGCCGCGCGTGTCGGCAAGCTGTTTGGTTTTTAAAACCATCGCTTCTCCGCCCATATCGGCGCGTGCTAATTTTAGGGCGGCCGAGGCGGACTCGGCGGTATACGTTTTAATTATCATGGTGTAACCTTACTAATCCGGTGGATATGACATCGATATGGGGAAGTATTTCGTTGTAAGAGATGACCGCAAGAGTCGGATGCGACACTTCAAGCGCGCGCCGCAATGCAAGTCGTATATTTGGCGAACAGATACAGACAGGCGTAAATCCTCTTGTCTGCATAAGAGAAACTTGTTCGCCGGTTCGCTTGATTATTGTCTCGGTTAAGGCAGGATCGAGAATCATCATCAGCCCTTGTTTGGTATTCTGGACGCCATCAGCCATCTGCTGTTCGAGGGCCGGGTCAATAGTAAAGACATGAATTGCGCCTTGCTCATTCCGATGCAGTTCGGTTATTTGTCGTTTGAGAGCCATGCGGACATACTCAGCAAGGACATCACTCTCCTTGGTCATCCCGATATAGTCAGCAATCGTTTCCACAATTGTCGCCAAGTCACGGACAGGTATTCTCTCGGCGAGAAGAGTCTGCAGGACTTTATGAAGTGTTCCGAGCGAAATAAGTTCCGGTATAACGGAATCGACCAGCGCAGGTGAGTCTTCTTTGAGCGTATCTACAAGATGACGAACATCCTGACGGGTAAGAATTTCCGGCGAGGCGGTACGGATAATTTCGGTCAGGTGAGTAGCAAGCACCGCGCTTGGAGAGACAACGGTGTAGCCGCGCGCTTCGGCAACTTCGCGGAGAATAGGAATAATCCAGGTTGCCGAAAGTCCGAAGGCTGGCTCTTTCGTGTCAAATCCATCAAGCTTCTCCTGGACATAACCCGGATTAATTGCCATGAGGTGATCAGGCATCAGTTCGCCGCTTGCGACCTTTATCCCTTTAATCTTCAGATGATATTGGTTTGGCTGAAGGCGGACATTGTCGCGAATTCGTATTGGCGGCACAACTATGCCGAGTTCACCTGCGAGTTGTTTGCGGATAGAACCAATGCGCTCAAGCAGATCGCCGCCTTGACTAACATCAACCATCGGGATCATGCCATAGCCGATCTCAAGTCCGATTGTGTCTACTTTGAGAAGGTCTTCGGTGCGCTCTTTGACTTCGACCGGGGACGTAGCTTTTTTGCGGGCATCATCGACGGCGCTCTTCTCACGATTTTTGGCGGCTTCGCGGGTTACCCAGCCAATACCGCCCACGATCACGCCAAGAACCAAAAATGTGAAGGCCGGCATCCCGGGGACAATTCCGAAGAGAATCAGAACGACCGCCGAAACCAGAATAGCTCTGGGCTGGCGGGTCAGTTGGTAAGTTAAATCAGCGCCCATATTCGATGATGAGGCAGCTCTGGTCACAATAATACCCGAGGCAGTCGAGACTAAAAGGGCCGGAATTTGGGTGACGAGACCGTCGCCAATGGAAAGTAAACTGTATGTTTTGAGTGCGTCGACAAAAGACATGTCTCTCATGGCGACGCCGATGATAAAGCCGCCGATGACATTGATTATCGTGATAAGTATTCCGGCGACGGCATCGCCGCGGACGAATTTCGACGCGCCATCCATCGCGCCATAAAAGTCCGCTTCGCGGGAAATTTGCTCGCGACGGTGTTTGGCGTCCTGGTCGCTGATAATTCCTGCATTGAGATCGGCATCGATTGCCATCTGTTTGCCGGGCATGGCATCGAGAGTAAACCTGGCAGCAACCTCGGAGATTCTACCTGCGCCCTTTGTGATGACAATAAATTGAATGATGACAAGTATGATGAAGACAATAAAACCGACCACGTAGTTGCCCTGGACAACGAAGTTACCAAACGAGTTAATAACTTCTCCTGCGTATGCCTCACCTAGAATCATTCTGGTTGAAGCCACGTTCAACGCGAGCCGCATCAGGGTCAATATCAAAAGCATTCCAGGGAAGACCGACAAGTCGAGCGGCTTGGTTATGTAGAGGGTCGTCAGCAAAACCACGAGCGAGAACGTGATATTGAAGGCCAGCGCGAAATCGAGCAACGCCGCCGGAATCGGAATAATGAGAACCGTAATGATACCAATGACTGCAATCGCCAGAGCAATATCCGCCCGCGAGGATATCATCGTCAAAAAGCCGCGGGATGTGTTTGCTTGGTTCATGAAAGCACCGGTGATTTATCTTTGAGTTTATAGACATACGCCAGAACCTCAGCCACCGCGCGATAGAGAGTCTGCGGAACCATCTGGCCGATTTCGCATAATTTGTAGAGGGCGCGGGCCAGCTGTTTGTCTTCGATAATCGGAATATCATTTTCGAGCGCGATCTGTTTAATACGAAGCGCGATAAGACGCTCTCCTTTGGCAAGAACAAACGGCGCATTCATGCGGTCTGAGTCGTATTTGATAGCGACCGCAAAGTGGGTCGGGTTGGTGATGACGACATCGGCTTTTACCACATCCTGCATCATTCGCTTGCGCGACATCTCACGCTGTATCTGGCGGATGCGCGATTTCATCTGCGGCGAGCCTTCGGTCTCTTTGTATTCTTCTTTGACTTCCTGCTTGGACATGCGAATTGATTTTTCGAATTCGTACTTTTGATACATGTAGTCGAGCACGGCGAGAATGAAAATGGCCACGCCGATTTTTACTGATATAAGCAAAGTCAGCTTGCCCATGGTGACAGCCAGTTGTGACACAGACATATCGGGCAGGAGAAAGAAACTCTCGAATTCTCCTGAGATAACTTTGTAGCCGACAAATCCAATGATGATAAGCTTTATGGTGTCGCGAAGGATATGGACAAATGATTTGGTCGAGAACAGGCGCTTACAGCCAGCGATGATATTAAGTTTTTCTAATTTAGGCTGAAGCGCCTTCGGGCTGATATGAAAGCCGACCTGGGCGACATTTGAACCGACGCCAATTATTAACAATGCGGCGAATATCGGCCCGAGGACCAGGAGATACATGAATATATTCTCGCGGAACATTTCGGACACGCCGCTGGCTGAGACATCAAAGGAAGTTGCGTTGCCAAGAATATGGCGCATAACATCGGCCAGTTGACCGGCCATGAAAGGTCCGAGCAGAAAGAGCGCGGTGAAACCGAGCGCGATAATAAACGCCGAGTTGAGCTCAGCCGATTTTGTGACCTGGCCTTCCTCGCGCGCTTTATCACGCCTGCGAGGCGACGCGCTTTCTGTTCTCTCCTGGAAATTTTCTTCAGCCATAAAACCGCCTAAGCCTTTCCTAAAGCTGAAAGAAGAACCGCGAGTTCGCTATTGAGGTAGAGGCTTGTTTTCTCAAGCACATAACTGAAGACCGGCAGCGACAGTCCGAGGACCGCTATTCCGGCGCCGATTTTGACGGCAAAGCCGACGATGAAGACGTTCATGGTCGGCATCATTTTCGAGACTGTCGCAAGGGCGATATCGGTCAGAAAGAGTGTCACCAATGCCGGCGAGGCGAGTTTGAGCGCGATAACAAAAACATAGGCGGTATAGCTGATCATGAGTTCTCCTGCGCCGCTTCCCATTGAAGCCTGGCCTGCGGGCATAACTTGGTAACTGTCTACAAAGGCCTGTATGATCAAATGATGTCCGTTAATGCAGAGAAAAATGAGCACAGCCAAAATGAACCAGAACTGGCCGATAATTGACTGTTCGCTCTCTGTGCTCGGGTCGATGACGTTGGCGATCGAAAGTCCTATTTGATATCCGACTATCGAACCGCCGGCTTGTACGCCTAAAAACAGAAGCATGAAAAAGAATCCGATGAGCGCGCCGACAAGGATTTCACGGAATGCGAGTGCGGCGAGATCGACGGTTGAAAGAACTGACGGCAGTTCTGTTCCGCCCATAGTCGATACTAAGATGCCTGAAAGTAAAATTGCCAGTCCGACTTTGAGCGCCATCGGCAGAGTCTTGTCTCCGATGACCGGAGCAAAGAAAAACAGTCCTGAGATGCGGAGGATGATAAGAAGGAAAAGCTGAAGTTTTTCCGCACCGAAGTTTACAAAATCAAACAATTCTCAAATCCTTTAGCCTATAGTTCGCCTTAATCGTATCTTGGTGTATCTCAAACCATGTGCCAAGGTGAACCGCCAATTTTTGGGCGCCTAAGTCAATGATTTACAAGCACTTGTGTTTCAACTAAAGCCGCTCAGATGAGAATGGAAAATCGTTTGTGGAAAAACTTACCAGCGATGTAGGAAAATAGTTCAGAAAACCGAGAGGGTTCGGCCTATTCGCATTGTATCGGCAGAAGTTGAAGAAACCTTTAGCGAGAAATGAGTAGCGGCGCTTTTTTCTTAACCTACGAGAGTGGGAATAAGATCAAACATGTGCCGTGTGAAATCAGTGAGCGTTGAAATCATCCAAGGCAAAAACAATAAGAGCGACAGCGAGACGGCCAATATTTTAGGAACATAAGTCAGCGTCATTTCATTGATTTGCGTCACTGCTTGAAATATTGAGATAATCAGCCCGATAACCAGCGCGCATGCCAAAAGCGGAGCGGAGACCAGGAGTGTTACCATCAAGGCCTCGCGGCCGATACTTACTACCATTTGCGGAGTCATGTTAATAATCCTCTATACTTTGAATGATTCAACAAGCGATTTCACCAACAGATACCAGCCATCGACAAGCACAAACAAAAGAATCTTAAACGGCAGTGAGACGACAACCGGTGGCAACATCAGCATACCCATAGACATTAGTACTGATGAGACAACCATATCTATAACCAGGAATGGAATAAAAATAACAAAAGCAATTTGGAATCCCGTCCGGAGCTCGGAAATAACAAAAGCCGGAACCAAAACATGGAGGGGAATATCTTCGGCGCTGTTTGGCGCAGGAAGCTTTGCGATATTTACAAAAAGCGCCAAATCCTGCTCGCGTGTTTGCGCCAACATGAATTTTTCAAATGGGGAGACAGCTTTTTTGTATGCTTCTTCGCCGCTGATTTGTTTGTCGAGATATGGTTTAAGCCCTTCGTTGTAGGCTTTGTCGGCCACGGGACCCATAATAAAAAAGGTCAGAATGAGCGCAAGTCCCGCTAACAACTGGTTGGGCGGCATTTGCGGTGTGCCCATAGCATGACGCAAAAATGACAGGACAATAATAATTCTAATAAACGATGTCACCATTATCAAAATCGACGGCGCGAGCGCCAGCACAGTCAACAGCAGGACTATCTGCAACGTCGTAGACAACTCAGCAGGCGAGCCCGATTCGCCGACTTGGACAGTAACTTTGGGTAACGATTGAGCCGCAGCTGAGCAGACGCTCAAAAATATAGCGGCAACGCCGACTGAAAGAAATACACGTAGTCTTTTCATATCCTATCTGTTTTCTCGCCGCAACATCCTGTCGCGACATATACTCCCGCCTATCCTCTGGCAGGAATGTTTTATTAGCGAACTTCGGAGGAAGCGATTACCCGCTTGGCTCCAAGTTCGCGAATTTTAGTCGATGCCGATTTCAGCAATTGACTAAAGGGCTCGCTCTCGACGGTTTTCGACTCAAGAGTGAGAAGATCTTTTGTCTCTGTCTCGGACAGTTCGGTAAGGGCTGTCATGCCATGTTCGGTAACTCCTACCAGAACCGCACGCCCTCCCACCTGCACGAGTGACAATGACTGTTTTGACCCGAGATATTTTGTTTCAAGAATGCGAAGGCTCCCCATGCTCTTGTTGCCGGGCAATCGTTTGCCCAGAAATTTCTTGAGCAAAAAGACGGCGACGTAAATGCAGAGTATGACCGCAATCAAGGCCGCGAACATTCGAATCATCGAGCCGACCGCCAGTGAAGGCGTGTAGATTAGAGCTGACTTATCAACGCTATTGGATTGAGCGGCCAAAGTATCTGTCGGGATTGTCTGAAACTCGGTTTGTGCGGATAGATGGGAAGCACCAGCCATACACATGCCGACCACACAAATAGTCAGAAGAAGAAAACTCTTCAACATTTTATTATCGATCGCCAGCTTATTCATTTGCCAGCGCTTTCAAACGTTCTTCCGGCGTCATGAGCTGGGTAATGCGCAGTCCGAAGTTCTCATCGACCACGACGACTTCGCCGCGCGCCACAACTTTATGGTTGACCAACAAATCAACCGGCTCACCGGCGAGTTTATTCAACTCGACCACTGAACCCGGCCCGAGCGAGAGGATATCAGCAATGGGCATTTTGGTTCTACCAAGCTCTATCGAGACTGGAAGATCAACATCCATGAGCAGTTCGATATTGTGCTGCGTACCCGCTCCGGCTGGCTGTTGTAATTGCTGAAACTCCGCTTTCGAAACAGACGCCGAACCAAAGTTGATTTCTTCTGGACGCGCTTTGGCGTCGTCGGACGGAAGCCCTTCGAGCATTTTCAGCATTGCGGCTTCGGCTTCCTCTTCAGAAGGGTCACCATCATTTACTACCGCAAATTGCTTTTGATTGGCTACATGCGCTCCATCATCGGGGAGTTCTTCTCCATTCGATGGAAAGTTAACATCCTTGTCATCAGTCATTTCGCATCTCCTCGGCGATATTGTCAAATAATTCTATCACTTGAAAAGCCCGTTTGGTGCCGGATGTACCGGGGCGGGCAAGAAACTTCTGTCTCCGGTTCACGCACACGCTGATTGGCGACTCGATACATTGCTCTGAGGGAATAACATCCCCGATTTGTAGATGGAGGAAGTCCCGCATTTTGATTTTTGTTTCAAGAAGGACCGCGGAAACGGTACTCGTTACTTTTTTGACATTGTGAACATTTGTCTTCCGGTCGCCTTCCATAGTTTTCTTTTTGGTGGCGTCAATCCAGTTTTGCGCCGAGAGTTTCGTGACAATCGGTTCAAGCGAAACATACGGATAGCAGATGGTCAAAAGTCCGGTAGACTGAAACAGCTTTACTTGAAACGAAATTACAACAACCGTTTCACCGGGCGGGACTATTTGAATAAACTGCGGATTGGTCTCAAAGCTTTTCTGTTCAACATCGATTTTGACCAGATTTTCCCAAGATTTTGTCAGCTCTTTGTACAGCCGCTCCACAAGCCGCGCTATCACCGATCGTTCGATCCCGGTTAGTTCGCGCTCGGTCTCTAAAATTCTGCCGTGTCCGCCGAACATTCGGTCGATTACTGAAAATGTAAGGGTCGGGTTGAAATCCACGAGACATACGCCTTCGAGTGGTTTCGCTGAAAATGTGTATGTACAGGATGGGGAGACAAGCGACATAATAAACTCTGAATAGGTAATTTGGTCAACAGAGACCAAATCGATATCCACAATCGAACGCATTGAAGCCGAGAGCATCGAGCCAAAATGCCCGGCGAAATTGTCGTGCATATTCTCAAGGGTGCGTATCTGATCTTTTGATACACGGTTTGGGTGCTTAAAATCGTACGAGACGACTGAACGAAGTTTCTCATCGCGAAACTTCTCATCGGGCGCATCCTGATCGCCGGTTGAGACTGTTGTCAGCAGTGCGTCGATTTCTTCCTGTGATAGTATCTTGGCCACGTCTCGCTCTTCCTCTGGTTATTGCAAAACAAAATCTGTGTAATAGACCCCGGCGAGGTCTTCGGTTTTCAATAGTTGCATCAATCGGGTTTTGACCTGAAGTCGGGTAATTTCTTTTTCGCGTGAATCGGTCAACTGTGCGACGGTCTTGGACGAAAGAATTGTAATCAAGGCGTCCCTGACTATCGGCTCACGTGCTTCCAAAGTCGCGGCAAGTTCCGCGGTCTCAAGTTCAAAACCGAACGAAACAGAGAGGAATCGTGAGCCACCGGTTCCGGCAGGGTTCACAACAATATCTTTGATAGTATATACTGTCGATTCGGAAGCTTTCTTCTCGGCGTGTGCGTCATCTTTGTCGCTACTGTCATGTTCAGTTGACTCTTCAACTTTTGTTCCCTCGGTTCCTGCCTCTGTTTGTTCGGCTGATTTACCGCGAGAGAGCATGAAAGCCACCCCTACGCCGATAATCACACAGAGCAAACCAACACCGCCAAAGAGCATGATCTTCTTTGATCCCCCTTTTTTAGGTTCGGCTTTGGCGCTTTCGCTGGAAGCGACGGTTGTTTTATCATCTTCTAAGGGCATTGCCTAACTCCTCTGAACCGGACTGCCGGACTCGGGTGCGGTCACCCGAGCCGACGACAGCCGTCTAAAGCCTGCCACTCGTTCGATTATCTGATCAATCGATTCCTTGACCATGATCTTTTTGCCGGTTGTCAGCGATATCATCGTGTCAGGAATCGCTTCGACAAACTCAATCAGGTCGGCATTGATGACCAGTTCCGCATCGTTTATTCGAGTAACTTTAATCATCTATTATCTCTTCAGGTTCACCAGCTCATCGAGCATGGCATCTGAGGTCGTAATTATTCTTGCGTTGGCCTGGAATCCGCGCTGGGCGGTAATCATACTGGTAAATTCCTGGGCGATGTCGACCGAGGACGATTCAAGCGCGCCTGAGGTTATCGAACCGGAAATTGTCTGACCAGCGACACCAGAAACCGCGGCTCCTGAGTTTGGCGATATCTGGTACATGGAACGTCCTGATTTGCGCAGGCCGCCTTGGTTGGTAAAATCAGCCAGCATAATTTGGGCAAGTACCCGTGTCACGCCGTTGCTAAAAATACCGGCGATATTGCCGCCTTGGTCGATATCTATTTTTTCGAGAATTCCAAGTCCGTAACCGTCCTGCTGGATAAGCTGGGCGGTCTTCTGACCGGCGAAGCCGGTGAGACCGTCGAACTGTCCTATAGTACCGGCATCGATGGCGATAGACATCACATCGGAGCCGTTTCTTGGATCAATGGTCACGCCTGACGCACCGCCAACATAATCAAACGTATTGAGCGAACCATCCGGATTGAACTGAACATATCCGAGTTTACCTCCGGTGATATCCTCATTCCCGAGCATCGCGGCAGTCCACTCCCAACGGTTGGGTACAATGGATTTAAAGAATTCGAGAGTCATTGTGTGTTTACCGCCCTGAGCATCGTAGACGTTAATTGAAGTAGCATGCAAGGTCGGATCAGTCTTGATAACCAGCGGATTTCCGCCGGTGGTGGCAAGTCCAGAGGTGTTGGCATCGATTGAGACTCCGCCGTTTCCGAGCCCCGTAAGACCGGTTACCAATCCGGTCGAGGTATTGAAAGTCAATCCAAGCTGTGAAGTAATCGGACCTGCCGAAGCGCCAAAGCCGCGATCGGGAGTGAAAATATCAGTTGCCACAAATGTACTGGCTGCGCCTCCTGCTGAGGCAAAAGTAGCGCCATTCACACCAAACAACACTCCGACAACGTTTCCGCTGTTAGCCCCAGGTCCGGGGACTGTGGTCACAGCTCCTGCCGTTGAGGTAAAGTTATAATCGACAGGATTGCCTGCCGTCCGCCGTGTTATCTGCAACTGACCGCCGACAAGTTCAGCCTTAAGTTTGGGGATCAGATTAATAGCATTGATAACATCATTGACCGTCGAATTGGCATTAAGGCCGTTTATGATTTCAACGGGTGTGCCATCGACCGAGAACCCAAAGTTGGTGAAGTCAGTAACGCCGAGTACGCCAAGGGTCATGCTTGCGCCAAGTACACCGACAAGATTGCCTGAGCCATCATTACCTGTGTTGGCACCGGTGTATCTCGCGTTCTGGGCCTGGGCGCCAGTGATGGAAATTGTGTGCGTGCCACCCACTCCATCAAGGGCGGTTCCGCTGACGGTTACCACATTGGAGTTCCCGGCATTTTCAAGTGTCGTTCGGGCATCGGTGGCGGCGGCATCGACATTTTTAGCAAGGGTCACCATCTGGGTGGCGCGAGCTGGATCCTGCTGGCCAAACGGAAGAGTGATTCTGCCGATTGTGGCAAGCGAGGGGATGACACCGCTCGAATCGGCAAGTTTGCCCTGAACAAAAAGTCCGGTTGCCGGGTCTACAAGATTGGAATTGGCGTCGAAGCCAAATGCCCCGGCGCGTGAATAAAAGGTATTGCCGTTGTTATCGCCCAGAATGAAAAAGCCTGAGCCCTGGATGGCCATATCCGTTATCTGACCTGTGGTCTCAAGACCGCCCTGCAAAAACAAATTGTCGAGCGCGGCGACCTGCATGCCAAGTCCCAACTGGACCGGGTTGGTACCGCCGGTCGATGCGTTAGGCCGTCCCGCTCCGCGGAACGTCTGTACAAGGGCTTCCTGAAAATTTACACGCCCTGCCTTGTACCCGATGGTGTTGACATTGGCGATGTTGTTACCGATTACGTTCATGCGCACCTGGTGATTTTTCAATCCCGACACGCCTGCAAATAGTGATGCCATCATAGCGACCAAACCTCCTTCTGATTCTGTCGCAAGGCCTCTCCATTTGAAATGGAGTCCAACCCTGATTCTATTGTGTTGTTATGTGTTTTCATTTTAGTTTTCATTAAATAATAACGGCTGAGTCTATTGATGTGACAACGCCTTCTTTGAGGTTCTCCCGGTCGAAGGCAGTAATGACAGTCCTGCTTTTCACAGAGACCACAAGAGCAGCATCGTCGGTGAGGATCAATGTTTCACGCGAGCCTTTGGTTTCGGCTTTGTCGATCCCCTGCGATATTTGGAGCAGCTTTTCATCGGACAGCTCTATACCGCGTGAGTGAAGTCTCTGCGAGGCATGTTTGGAAAATGTTACACCGCGCGAGCCATTCAATTCGGTGGACAAAACGTCCTTGAAGCTTCCTTTATTCGACACCGGAGATTGCTGAGTCGGCGCTTTGCCGCGATTGGAAATCTCGAGCAAATTCACTGGCCGCTGGTAGGCGCTTATTTTCATTCCATTTGACATATTTTTTTTCCCCTTACAATCCTTGTCAGATTACTTATTCCCCAGGTACATTTGAGCCCGGCTCACCGACGGTTCTGATATCGCCAAGCGGGATTTCTGAGCCATTGACTCTGAGATAGGCGGCTCCATCGCGGTACGTAATCGTAGTGACAATTCCAACAAGCGACAGACTCGGTGTAATCGTTCCGCCGCCAACGCTTGTGGCTGTAGCTTCAATTGTATAAAAGCCTTCAGGTACTCGATTGCCGCGATCATCAGTAGCATCCCATTGTACTGTTCCGCTTCCGGCCGCGAGGTCTTTGCGGGTGAATGTCGAGACAACGTTTCCTTCGCCGTTTCGGATGGTAAATTGTATTTCGGAAGCTGCGGTGGGCAGGGTAAACGAAATGTTTGGCCGGCTTTCGCCATCAACTACAACTCCACTGTAATCGGCTTTGATTTCTTTACCGATCAGGCCCGAAGCCATGACATTATTGAGCGACTGCATCTGGAGAAAGTCCCATTTATTCGAAGTCTCAATTCCGGTCGAGATATTATTCATCTGTTCAAGTGAGGAAAACTGCGCCAATTGGGAAATGAAATTCTCATCTTCCATCGGCTTGAGCGGATCTTGGTGCTGAAGTTTGGTTACCAGTAACTGCAAAAAATCATCTTTGCCAAGCTGCTGCAGCGAGCCCGTCTGTTTCGGACGGCCTGCGGCGTCGGTTGGAATGGGTGAAATAAAACTCATACGGTTTCCTCTCTGTCTCTATGCGACAAGATTAATTCCTGTGGAATTGATATAGCCATAAGCGATATCTCGGCTTTGCCCCGTGGAGGAGTGCGGAATGACATTGGCCGTTTCTTGATAATTACGGCGCAATCTGCTCATGGTCTGAAAATGGGCGCTCGCCTGTTCATGTTGGCGATTGAAAAACTGGCCGCCTGAATCGCCGTTGCGGAGATTGACTTCGAGATAATCCACTGCAATCCCGGCCTTGTGAAGCTGGCTGCTGAGTTGATCAAGCGAATTTTCGAGAACAGCCTTCGCCTGCACCGAATCAACAGTCACACGAGCGGTCAATTGCTCATTGCGGATGGATAAATGAAGTTTCGCCGGACCAAGATATTCAGGTTCAATGTGTAATAGTATCGATTGACCTTGAGTTTTGAGCGACGCAGCGGCATTCTCCGGCAGCGTAACGCGCGCTTGGGTGAGAAAAACCTTGGTGTCAATTCGTTCGGTGTTGCCTGAAATATGTTCTGAAGATGAAAGCTGGAACGTATTCAATCTATTTGAATCGGTTAAGGTACTGCCATTCATAACTGGTTCGTGGGTGAACAAATCTTGCTCGAAAGCTCTGGCCAGTCCTGTAGATGAATTGTTGAGCAGGGGGCTTTCATTGCGAATATTTTCTGAACTTGTGTTGGGATCGGTTTCTGTCTCACCTGACAATGTCTCATTGGCCAACTCTTTACTTGGATTGTTCACAATAATTGAAGAACTCTTCTCCAACTTCTTGACGACTACCTGCAATGGGTTTTCGTTTGTGATTTTCGATGTTACCACATGCGATGAAAGTTCCGGTGAGCCTGTCTCGTTCATCTCGGTTTCTACAGGTTGAATGTCAATAGCTTGCAGCTTCACGGAAGAGAGTAGGCTATTAATATGTGGGCTGTCAAACAATTGCGAACCCGACTGTACATTCGCAATGCTTGCAGTCAAATTCTGATGGTCAACGGCTTTTCCCATTGGGTCAGCAACCTCGAGCGGTGCCGAGATTGTAAAGTCATGATTTGCGCTCTCTGAATTCACATTCATCCGCACTCGATTGACGGAAATTTGCGTGTCAGTAATTTTGTAATCCCCTTTTTCCAGATTGGCAACCTGCATTGAAAATGGGCTGTGTGCGCTAAGGTCATTCAAAAGCGTCTGCGCGTTTGGCAAGGCATTGCTGAGTTCTCGACCAGAACCGGAAGTCATTGTTCCGGAAATGTCAGATGCATCTTCAATCACTGCCTGCGATAAAACCGTTTCTGTCTTTGCACGTGTCTGTTGTGGAAAACCATTTTGAAGCCCAATCAGAGAAAACGGATTGATTGACAGTGTCGATGAAATCAACTCAGGCGAGGCTGTTGCTTCAAGACTTGCAAATTCGTCAGACTCCGGCTCAGTCGTTACGTGTTCTAAGACTCTTACGTTATAGGAAAACTCATTTTCTGTTGGTAGGATGTCCTTTGTCGCGATTAACAACCCAAACAAATCACCAAAGCCCGCACCGGTTGTATTGATCTCCGAAGAAGTACCAACTCCGACAGGCGCTGTTTGCGCGATGCCGAAGAGAAGTGCTAAGGGTGTTTGTGGTTGTATGTGTGCCATATTCTTATTCTTCAGCGATGGTAATCATCTGTTGGGACAATGATGCCGCCCGCTGTGGTGGAAGCAGAGAAAGCACCTGTGAGGCATTTTTCTGTTTCATCCTTGGCAAAAGCGCGACCACTGTGGCATCTGAAAGATTTGCCGCAAGCCGCGCGACTGCAGTCGGGTCCATTCCGTCATACATTTTTGCAAGGTTATTTATACGAGCCGACTCGGCCTGTTCAATACGAGTAATTCTTGCTGAAACTGAACGCTCGACTTTTTCAATCTCTTTCTGCCGGGCAGACAAATCCTTGTCCCGGGCATCAAGCTGCGTCTGCTCTTTTGAAAACCAGTCAACTGCCCCAAGCGAATCTTCTTTTGAAAGCTGCGTCTGAGGCTGTAGCGCTGTCGGTTGCTCCGGGCGGAACTCAAGCATCTCAAGGTTCCTGCGTACTTCAGCCATAAGCGCGGCGGTGTCACCAAGTCCTGCTGGGTCTTCTTTTGAAATACCGAGCGAATCTTTGGACATAATTTGCAATTCTGCTATAGAGACAGGCGTCGTTACTTTTTGCTTAGTTGCAGTAGAATCAGCAAGCACAGTCTGGTCTCTCGGAGTGCTATCCTTCTGCAAAAAATGGAGAGCGCCGAATGTCGCGCCTGCTATAAGACCAAGCCCGGCAAATCCAAGAATGAGGATCTTGATAAACGCGCCTTTCTTGGCAGGCGATGTTTGGCCCGCTGTCGCGTTGGTGGTCTCTTTTTTGTCTACTTCTTTATCATTCATATATAATTCTTCCAAATGGCACTTTGCCGAAACTTCGTATTGCAAGGCCTGTGCCAACTGATCGCACACGGTCTTAACATATTGTTTGACAATCAATTAGATTTATAACTGGATTGGCTAAATGGAAACGCCTCAGCCAAGATCGGAAGCAATTTCCGGTCGATATGGAAAAAGTAGACAGAATTTGAATGCGATGAATCAGGACGAGCGAAATTGGGCAACGAAACGACAAACCGGCCTAGTCAACACTATCAGCCGATCAGTTCCCCTTCGACATGATCGTCATGTGCCGATCTGATTCGCATAGAAACGATCTCCCGCCCCCAGTGACGGCCGATGGGCATGGCAACTCTGATATAATTGTCAGCCACTCCGAACTGGCCGCCGCTGATTTGAGTCTTGTCCTCTGCGATAACGCTAAGCGTCTGGCCGATCTGTCTCTGATTTGCCTGGGCGCGAAGTCTCGATGACAGGCGGGTGAGGATTGCGTTGCGTTCTTTTATGATATCCGGCGAAATCTTGTTGAGCAGGTCAAACGAGTGTGTGCCGGAACGGTCGGAGTAGCTGAAGACATGTAGGTAATCGATCAAACCAGACTCTGCTACTTTGCATGTCTTCGCAAAATCCTTGTCGGTTTCACCCGGAAATCCTACAATGACATCCGCGCCAATAATAGTGTTGGGACGTGATTCCTTGATTGCAGTCGCGCGTTTAATATAGGCCGCTTGGTCATACGGTCTTCGCATCAGTCTCAGCATCCGCGATGACCCGGATTGAAGCGGCAGATGCCAATGGCGGCAAAGGCGATTGTCGCCTGCGGCATAGAGCCGAACCAAATCCTCGCGCACTGTCTGCGGCTCAATCGAAGAAATCCTCAGTCTTTCAATAGCCGTCTCATCGAGAATCAACTGAACAAGTTCCGCGAGATTGTTTATAGAAGGCTCACCTGTACGGTATGAATAATGGCCGACATTTATTCCGGTCAAAACTATTTCCCGAAAACCATGCGCGACCAACCCTCGAACTTCATCGATAATATCAGCAGGTCCTCGATTTGCGAGCCGTCCGCGCACTTGGGGAATAATACAAAACGAGCACCACTGGTTACAGCCATCGGAAACTTTCAACCAAGCCCGGTTATGACCAGTGAAATCCGCGACAGCGGTCGAGCAGTTCTTGTCAGGCTCCGCGGTAAACAGATCGGGCAGTGAGCCCGTCAAAATATTGGCAATATTTGTTTTCTCGCTGTTGCGGATTATGACATCGACACCGTTAAACCCTGCGACCGTTGCCGGGTCTTTGTCGACATAACAACCCGCCACCACAATTTTCGCCTCGGGATTCTGGCGCGCGGCTTTGCTTATTGCCTGACGTGAACTCGAATCGGCGCGGTGAGTCACAGTACACGTGTTTATAAGATACAGGTCGGCTTTTTTGTCCTCTTTAGCGCGGACAAACCCGAATGGATAAATCTTAGCCGCCATCTTTTCAGTCTCGTACTGATTAAGCCGACACCCGAGTGTGGTAAGCGAGATTTTCTTTGTCGCGGTCCTCTGCATGAACAAAATATATATTATAGGCTGTGCGGTCGCATAGACAAAACACTTCTCGGAAAATAGCTCTTGACATCTAATAACTTGGCTGCGTATCAATAGTACATCACCAGAGGATTGCGGCTGAAGGCATCTAAAACCGAAGGAAGCAATGACCGTAGGGAATGCTGAAAGCTCGCCTCGGAGAGGTTTGACCATGAACTTTTTAAGAGATTTTGTGCATAAAAGGCTCCACACAGGCCCGCTTGGCGGCTATATTAGTCGGCTCGGCTTCAAGATGCCCCCCCCCGCGATAATTCGCATTTATCCGCCATGGCGGACAGGTTCCATAATCACAATACTGTCGAATTCGTGCGGCAGAAGCACACTCACAAAGGAAAACTAAAATGAGAGTACCTAAGATAGTTCTTTGGACTACTGGTTTCTTAGTCGCTACTGTAGTAACTATAGTCGCTGGTTATTTTATTGGTAACGAAGTAGACCGTTACCGAAGTCAGAGAAGAACAGCTGAGCTTCGGGAAAAAGCGGGCAGCCATGAAGTTCAAATTCTGGCGAGGATGAAGACGATTGAAATCGGGGCTCCGCTATCAGATTTTGATGTTACTTTGATAGATGGGACAAGAACCACACTCCTGGCACTCGTCGACCAATCAAAATTAATAACATACTTTGAATATGGTTGCGATGCTTGTGTGGCAGAGCTTTCGGAACTCGGACAGGCATTGCAAGATGGTTTACCAAAGGAATCAGTCATTCTAATTTCTTATGATGATCCAAGCACTCTGGAAAGATTGCGAAAAGAATTCGGCCTCGACTGTCCCATTGTCTGGGATAGTGGCAGTATACTCAACGAAGCTCTCAATATCTACTCTTATCCGTTTAACATAGTCGTCAATGACTCGGGCCGGATAGAAGAGGTAATTATTAACCAGTTGCATAAGGAGGATTTTGAAGATATGGCAAACAAATTCGATTTCTGATTGGCGAATGTACGTTCGATCAATTATCTTCTAATTTCTTAGAAAAGAAAGTAGGTTTTATGAAGACACGTAAAATTATTGCTGGACTATTCCTATGTATGTGCTTCGGGCTTTCCTTTGGATTCGCCCTTGCGGAGAATGCCGCGGCTGACATTTGTATGGGTTGTTGCACATATGTAGCTCCAAGCGGAGAGACATGTTATGGACATCGTCTAACATCCGGATTCTGCGAAAATCGATGCTTCTCGAGTGGCTGTGCCGTAGGGCGATGTGATGGACCATGCCTCCACTTCTGCAGTAATTGATGCCATCATTCTGACTTCAACGGGTGTCGTCGTACCTGACGACACCCGCACTTACATGAGTAGCGTTAGGGATGCCACATAGGAAGCGAAAACATGTACGCCGTCTTCTATTATCTTATCATTGTTTCAGTTCTAATTGCTCTCTCAAACAATCCCAGAGCACAAGATGATCTCAACTATCGACGAGGAGTTCATAAGGAAGGGAACCTCCAAATTGTTCTGAACCACACAGGAGAATTTTTGACTGGCGGAGATAGCATCGTCGACCCGCTCACCGGGCGTTTACTCAATGGGCTCGGGTATCCGCGGTCTAGCGGTATCAGATACTTGAGCGGTCGTCTGACTGTGGGGGCAATCATCGACCAAGATACTCAGTGTGTGAGATTCGGTGGATATGAATTTCATCCCAGCCCGGCATCCAAGGGACTATTCAAATATTCCACTATAGATCCGCAAAACACATTGTTCTCCTCCGAGGCAAAATCTGAGCTTGATCTGGTTTGTGAATATGTGGACACAGGTTTACAGAACACGGGACCTATACTCCAGGGCAACGATCCTCTCCCCCATAAACCATTGGGAATCGGAGTAATTCAAAGGTCAATGTCTTGGACGGGACCGCACGTGGACGACTTCATTCTGATAAATTACTCATTTCAAAATATCTGCGCCAAAAAGCTGAGCAATGTTTTCATAGGGATAGAGTTTGAAGGATATCCAGAATATAATTACGAACTTTTCGATACAATTGGCGGTGGTCTTGCAGGATTTCTAAGGGATTGGAGTTCATCGGATGGATGTGAATTTCGTGACACGGTCGATCTTGCTTACATAATTGAGCAAGATGGCAATCCCGTTGCTGGCCAATTCACTGAGAAATCTCCACGTGGTGCGGTTGGAATAAAGTTGCTCAGAAGTCCCGAAAGTGTAAAGCGGCGCAACTTCAACTGGTGGGAATTTAATGGAGAAAGAGAGACTCCCGGCGGCTTTCCGCTTTTTTGGGGACCGCGCACGATTCCCCAGCCCGATGAGCGGTTTCGAAAACTTGGTCCACATCTTGGTCTTCCTTATGGAGATGCTAATTATTATTATCTTATGTCACACCGTGAATTTGATTACGACCAAATGTTCACCGCAGTTAATCATTCGGTAGATGGCTTTCTTCCTCCCCCGGAGAATGCGACAAATTATGCAGACGGTCAGCATCCGACGGTACTTTACTCCTTTGGTTCGTTTGATATGTCACCCGGCGATGTAGCCGAGTTTACTATAGCTATAGTTGGAGGGGATTCGATTCATGTCAATCCCGATGATTACAAAAATCTCTTTGATCCGGCTAATCCGACACCATACTATAATTCTTTAGACTTCTCACAGCTTGCCAACAATGCCCGGTGGGCGGAATGGGTCTATGATAATCCCG